>PJTQ01000133.1_pt1 | contig 108965 bp, 93 predicted proteins | sample 1512231 | NCBI WGS metagenome assembly PJTQ01 (sample SAMN08177688, study PRJNA422409) | Soil metagenome, whole genome shotgun sequencing project. | isolation source: Soil (3) enriched on wood chips | place: USA: Madison | collected 2015-01-15 | reverse complement strand
TGCTCAAGAACGCACCAATTCTGGTGTTGGACGAAGCCACGTCGGCGCTGGATTCCGAGGTGGAGGCGGCCATTCAGGAGCAGTTGACGCATCTGATGCAGGGCAAGACGGTGATCGCCATTGCCCATCGCCTGTCCACCATTGCGGCCATGGACCGGCTTGTGGTGCTGGAAAAGGGGCGGATTGTGGAGGAAGGCTCCCATGCCCAACTCCTCGCCTCGGGCGGGCATTACGCCATGCTCTGGGAGCGCCAGTCCGGCGGTTTCCTTGACTTGGAGGCGTCCTGAAAGGCTGTAACGGCTATGCCCGCATGGCGGGGTAACGATAGGGAAGAGGGCGGGATGGAGATCCCGCCCTTTTTCTCCACCGTGCGTCACCCTCGGGCCTGACCCGAGGGTTCTTTATGCGCGGATGGTTCGGCAAGAGCCCTCGGGTCAGGCCCGAGGGTGACGAGCGGTGGTGGTGAGGAGTGGGGCCGGTCCGCTTAGCTGACCGCCCGGCTTTCGAGGCGACGCAGCGAGGTTTCGCGGGCGAGATATTCGTCGAGATCGTCGGCGCGCATGGGACGGCCAAACAGATAGCCCTGCATGATCTGCCCGCCCAGCGAGACCAGCGCGTCAAGCTGCTCTTCGGTCTCGATGCCTTCAAAGACGCAGGAAATGCCCAGATTGCGGCAGAGATCTATCATGGTCTTGACGATGGCGCGGCTGGCCGGGTCGCTGGTGACTTCCATGACAAAGGAGCGGTCGATCTTGATCCGGTGCAGGGGGAGTTTCTGCACATGGGTCAGGCTGGAATGGCCGGTGCCGAAATCGTCCAGCGCGATGCGCGCGCCCAGGTGGAGCAGCGCCAATAGCGATGAATTGGCCTGCTTGAGATCGCGCATGGCGGCAGTTTCGGTGATTTCAAAATCCACGCGGCAGGGTTTCCCCTTGGCCGCGACCAAGGCCACGATCTGCTGAATGGCGGTGGTCGAACCGATATCATTGGCCGAAAGATTCACCGATAGCCGCATCCCGGAGGGAATGGTTTCGCTGACCTTGAGCGCTTGCTTGAGCACGATCTGGGTGATCTTGCAGATCTGGCCGGTGCGCTCGGCCATGGGAATGAATTCGGCAGGCGAGACTTCGCCCAGCACCGGGCTGCGCCAGCGGGCCAGCACTTCAAAGCCGGTGGTCGCGCCCAGAGCCACATCGAATTGCGGCTGGATCAGAATGTAGATTTCATCTTCCAGCCTTGCGGTATGCAACAAGTGCTCCATGCGCCGGACCTTGATGATCTCGCTGGCATGGCACTCCGAGAACACGACGGCATTGCCGCGCGTATCGCGCTTGGCCGCAGAGGTTGCATAATCGGCGCGGTCGAACAGGCTGTGAGCCGTATCGCCCGAAACGGAGGCGGCAAAGCCTGCCGAAGCGGACAGGCGGATCGGCCCGCCCGGCATTTCAAACGGTTGCCGCATCGCCGAGCAGAGCACATTGCCGCAATGGGCGAGGCTGTCGTGATCGGTGGGGCCCTGCATGATCAGCGCAAAGCTATTGCTTTCCAGCCGGGCTACGAATGTGTCGGGGCGGCGCAGGGCATTGATGCGCAGCGCCACTTCGGCAAGCACGCGGTCGCCGGTGATCTGGCCGAAAATCTGGTTCACGGATTTAAAACCGTCCAGATCGAGCCGGGCTACGGCGATATGTTTGCCATCGCGGCCCGCTTCCGCCAGCGCCTTGGCCAATTGATAGTCGAAGCTGCGCCGGTTCGGCAGGCCAGTCAGGCTGTCCATATTGGCGAGCCGATGATTTTCATCGAGCAGGCGCTGGGTTTCCAACTGGCGCTGGGCAATGGCATTGCGCGAGCCGACAAGGGCCGCAAAATCCCGATTATTGTTCAAAAGGATGATCAGCAGAGCGGCGATCACCAGCACCATATTGATGGCAATGGCGATAAAACCGTCATGGCCTGAACTGGCAAAGAAGACGGTGAAGGGCGCGAGAACGCAAATCCCTACGGCTAGCGCTGCGGCCCGCACATGCATGAGGCAGAACATGCAGCCAATCGTCGTGATCCCCATATAAAAGGCGATCTGCGATTGCAGGTAGGCGTCGCCATACGGGAAAAGACGCAGGCTCCATGCGGTGACGCCTATGGCCAGTGCGGCGCCACCCCATATGGTCGACCACAGGCTGAACCGGACCCGTCTGATCGATATTTCAATATCGCGGGAGCGGACCCATTTGATCGCCTGGACCAGGCAGAGCAGGGTCAGCAGGGCAGGGGCGTAAACAGTCAGCTCGATTGGCGCGATGTTGAAATGCGTCCACGCGACGATCAGCGTGTTTGCAACCAGCATGGTGTAAAGCAGCGGCACCTGACGCTTCAATGCGCGCCACTGGGCCAGTGTCAGCTCGGGCGTATCCGGTTTATTCGCCACTAAATCTCGTAAATACCGGAAAATAGTCATTAGTCTGGTCCCCTAGGTGGAAACCGTAAGCGGCAATACACTAATAGAGTGGTAAAATATTTTAGCATTTATCCTACTAATGCCGACTGGCGGCGGGCCATGCCCAGCGCCCGTTGAAATTCCTCAGCCCCCATTGGAAGCGCTATCTATTCCGGCTAAAAGGAGCGCCGAAATCGATTTAAGTTGCCCAATCATCGGGCGGTTACGCCCGATTGCGCCGGGTGCGGAGGAAATTCATGGCCATCACTGCAAAAAATTCTGCTTTGCAACTCAACGGAAAATTCAGCCTGGTTGCACCGAGCCGCCAGATTTCGACCAGCATTACCCTTCCGGGCGATGTGCATGGCGCGCTGCTCGCTGCCGATCTCATTCCCGACCCCTATTTTGGCGAAAATGAAAAGCTGGTCATGTGGGTCAATGAAACGGCCTGGGGCATGGAGCGCAGCTTCACCGCCTCTGCCAGCGACATTGACGGCTATCTGACCCTGACGCTGGCCGAGGTGGATTGCATCGCCACCATTTTTCTCAATGGCGAGGAAGTGGCGCGTACCGACAATTCCTTTGTGCGCAACGATATCGACGTGACTGGCAAGGTGCATGAGGGCGACAACACGCTGCGTATCGAATTCGATATCGCGCCCGAAGTGGCCAAGGCACGCGCCGATGCGCATCCATTCCCCATTCCCTTCACTTATAATTACCAGACCAACGGCCTGCCCGGTATTCATATGAATTTCATCCGCAAGGCGGCCTGCCATGCGGGTTGGGACTGGGGCATCTGCACCATGCCCGTGGGCGTCTATGGTACGATGAGCCTGCGCAAGTCGCGGCTGGCGCGGCAAGACAGCGTGCAGGTCGATCAGGTGCACGGCAAGAATTCGGTCGAGCTGTCGATAAAGACCAGGCTTTTTGCCTTTGCCGATGGCGTGGTGGAGCTTGAGCACACGATTGATGGGCAGGTGATCACCGACAAGGTGGCGGTCAAGCAGGGCGAGAATGTCCTGATCCACAATGTCACGATTCAGAACCCGCAAATCTGGTGGCCGGCGGGGCAGGGCGAACAGCCGCTCTATGAGCTGACGACCAATCTTGAGGGCGAAATCACCACGCGCCAGATCGGGTTGCGCGATCTGGTTTGGGTGATTGAGAAGGACGAAATCGACCACTCGTTCAAATGCCGGATCAATGGCCGCGACATCACCATGATGGGTGCCAACTGGATTCCCGCCGACGCCATTCCCTCCCGCGTGACGCCTTCGGTTGTGCGCGACCTGCTGGAAAGCGCCAAGGCCGCTAATATGAACATGCTCCGCATCTGGGGCGGCGGGCAATATGAGCCGGACTGGTTCTATGATCTCTGCGACGAGCTGGGCATTCTCATCTGGCACGACTTCATGTTCTCGTGCATGAGCTATCCGTCGGATCGCAAATTCCTCGCCTCGGTCGAAACCGAAATCACCCAGCAGGTGCGCCGCCTCAGCCATCACGCCTCGATCGCGCTCTGGTGCGGTGATAACGAGGTGATTGGCTCGCTCAACTGGTATCCCGAGACCAAGGCCGATATGGGCCGCTATATAGCCAATTACGACCGCCTCAATTCGCTGCTGCATCGGATCGTCGAGGACGAAGACCCGGTGCGCCGCTTCTGGCCGTCTTCACCGTCTCTGGGTTATCTCGATTTTTCCGATGGCTGGCATTCGGACACGCGCGGCGACCTGCACTATTGGGACGTGTGGCACTCGGCCAAGAGTTTCGACGCTTACCGCACCATTAATCCGCGCTTCGCCTCGGAATTCGGGTTCCAGTCCTTCACCTCCATGAATGTCATCGAGACATTTACCGAGGAAAAGGACCGCAACCCTTCCTCGCCGGTGATGGAGAACCACCAGCGCAACAATGGCGGCAATGCGCGCATCATCGAGACGATGAACCGCTATTTCCGCTTCCCGCGCGATTTCGAGCAGATGGTGTTTCTAAGCCAGATTCAGCAGGGTCTCGCCATCAAGACCGCCATCGAATATTGGCGCTCGACCAAGCCGCGATGCATGGGCACGCTCTATTGGCAGATCAACGATATCTGGCCGGTGGCAAGCTGGTCGAGCCTCGATTATGGCGGGCAGTGGAAGCTGATGCACTATATGGCGCGGCGCTTCTATAGCCTCGTCAACGTCGTGGCCGTGCCCAATGCGGACAATTCGGAAATCGCGCTCAAGGCCATTAACGATACCGGCGCGCCCGTTTCTGTGTCGCTGGAGGTCAAGGCGGTGAGCGTTGGCGGCGAAAGCCGGGTGGTGTTCTCAGGGCAGGAAGAGGTGGGGCCTGATGCGGCTCTGACATTGGCGCAAGTGTCCATTGCCGATCTCAAGGCCGATGAATTCCTGTTCTTCGTCTGGAAAGATGAAAAGGGCGCGGTGCTGGGCGAAAACGACTATTTCCCCAAGCCCTACAAGGCCTATGAACTTGTCGACGCCAATGTGTCGGCAAGCTGGTCGGACCGCGACGGCAAGGCGGTGCTGACGCTGGAGGCTGACAAGCCGGCCTTTTTTGCAACCGCCAGTGTCGACGCACCGGGCTATTTCTCCGACAATGCGCTGACCCTGTTGCCGGGGCATAAGGCCGAGCTGGTGTTCCACCCGCGTCATGGAGCGAATGTGACGTCGGCGGAGCTGGCAGGGTCGCTCACCCTGCGGCATCTGGCGGAGACGTTTTGATCGGGCCGAGGGGTTGCTGAAAATTAGGTCCCGGTCTTGCAGCACCCACCGGGGCGCACCTCCCCCTTGACGGGGGAGGTTGGGAGGGGGTGTGCAACATGTTGGATTTCCGTGCTTGTAAGCACCCCACCCCAGCCCTCCCCGTCAAGGGGAGGGTGCTCCATCGGGCGCGTTGATCTCCTTCCATACAAGTCATTGACTTGCTCGCCCCACTCCTCCAACCATAGTCCAGCCGCCCCTCTGCGGTCCGGAAAGTCTGATGTCTCCCGTTGCTCCTATAGAAAGCCGCGCCAATTTTGGCATTGCCATGGTGCTGCTCTCCCAGCTCGTGCTGCTGGTGCTCGATGTTTCGGCCAAGTGGCTTTCGGTCGAAGGCATTCCGACCAGCGAAATCGTATTTGTGCGCTATGGCATGCACATGGTTCTGCTTCTGCTGCTGTTCCTGCCGGTGACGGGAACAAAGCTTTTCATCTCCAATAACTGGAAGCTGGAAATCCTGCGGGGCAGCTGCCTTCTGGGCACGACGGGCCTGAATTTCCTGTCCATGCGCTACCTGCCGCTGACGGTCACCAGCGCGATCATGTTCACCTCGCCGCTGATCGTGTGCGCGCTCTCCGGTCCGATGCTGGGTGACAAGGTGGGCTGGCGGCGCTGGGTCGCCATTGGCGTCGGCTTTATCGGCATTCTGATCATCGTGCGGCCCGGTTCGGAAGCGTTTCAGCCAGCCGCGCTCCTGAGCCTGGGCTGTGCGCTGTTTCTGGCGCTGTTCTCGATCCTGACCCGGAAACTGGCCGGGGTGGACACGGCAATGACCCAGCAATTCTACGCCGGAGCAACGCCGATCATCCTGCTGCTGCCCATCGCCTTTACCGATTGGGTCTGGCCGAGCCAGCCGATTTCATGGGTGGCGTTCTTCATCATGGGCGCGGCCGGCCTTGGCGGACACTATCTCAATTCGGTGGCGCACCGCTTTGCTACGCCCGCCATGCTGGCGCCGTTCAGCTATCTCAGCCTGCTCTATCTCTCGATAGCGAGCTGGCTGATATTCAACCAGCCGCCGGACCAATGGTTCGCGCTGGGCGCGGCGATCATCATCGCCAGCGGGCTCTATATCTGGCTGCGCGAGCGGCAATTGGCCAAGCTGGTCAGTGTGGTGGATGTAGAGCGGTAGGAGGCTGACCCCCACCCAACCTCCCCCTGAAGAAGGGGGAGGAGTCCGCCAGCGGCTCACGGACAGCGCGGCAAACTCGATCTGCCCCTCCCCCTTCTTCAGGGGGAGGTTGGGTGGGGGTATATCAGCGACCGCCCGTCTGCATCCAGTCACCTCAGGCGCCCTCTAATTCTCATCCACCTCATCCAGCGGCTTTTTTTCCGGCGCCATGCCATGGGTGATGAGCCGCGCGCTGCGTTGCCCGGTGAGATAAATCCATAGCCAGCTCATGGTGATGAAGATGCGGGTGCGGGTTTCGACCAGAAAATAGATATGGGCGAAACCCCATACCCACCAGGCGAACCAGCCCTTGAGCTTGATCTTGCCGAAATCGATCACAGCGGAGCTTTTGCCGATCGTGGCGAGATCGCCGGCGTGATTGTAGCGGAAGGGCAGGGATGAGCTGTTTCCGCCCAACTTGTGCTGAATCAGCCGCGCAACATGTTGCCCCGCCTGCTTGGCGGCGGGAGCGACGCCTGGAACGGGCTTGCCATCCGGCTGCTTGATGCTGGCGACATCGCCGATGACGTAAACATCCGGCAGACCCGGAACGGAGAGGTCCGGCTCGACCGCCACCCGCCCGGCGCGGTCGCCTTCGATGCCCAGCCATTGGGCGACAGGCGAGGCAGCGACTCCAGCAGCCCAGATGATGGATTTGGTCTCGATGCGCTTGTCGCCGAACGCAACGCCATCGGCGTCGATTTCTGAAACCATCTGCCCCAGCTCCACCTCGACACCCATGTCCCGCATGGATTTGAGTGTATAGGCGGACAATTCGGGATCAAAATTGGGCAATACACGCTCGCCGCCTTCGATCAGCACCACGCGCAGGTCATGGGGCGCGATCGTGTTGAACTGGCCTTTGATACTGGCATGGCCAAGCTCGATGATGGCCCCCGCCATTTCGATGCCGGTTGGACCCGCGCCGATAATGGCGAAGGTGAGCAGGGCACGGCGGCGGGCCGGGCTGGTCTCGCGCTCGGCGGCCTCCAGCGCCAGCAATAATTTGCGGCGGATGGCGGTGGCGTCTTCGACGGTCTTGAGGCCGGGGGCAAAAGCCTCCCAGCGGTCATTGCCGAAATAGGCATGTTGCGCGCCGGTGGCGAGCACGAGACTGTCATAAGCTTCGGTGCTGCCATCTTCGAGCACGACTTCATGCCGCGCAGTATCGACCCCGGTAACCGTCGCCATGAGGACGCGAACATTTTGCTGCCGCCGCAGCAGATGACGGATCGGCCACGCCACCTCCGATGGGCTCAGCGCGGCGGTGGCCACCTGATAGAGCAGGGGCTGGAACAGGTGATGATTGCGCCGGTCGATCAGCACGATCTCGACATCGGCATGTTTGAGCGCCTTTGCAGCAGCCAGACCACCGAAACCGCCTCCCACGATAACGACGCGGTGCTTGCGGTGGGTCATGACGCTCTCCTTGTCGGCGCGTTTTCCCGCTATTGGGCCGTCTGTGCGCGCCAGCTTTCAATATAGGTATCGAATGCCGCAAGGGCGAGCGGCTCGAACGGGATGCTGCTACCCGTGTCGGGTAGGCTACCCCCGAACAACAGGCTGGCGCCAAGGCTGGTTCCCGTCGTATCGCCCGATGCATGAACCGGCACACCCGCAAGATGGGCCAGCGCCGACCCGAACAGACGGTTGCGCGCCAATGGGCCTTCAAGCGTTATGGAGCGGCCAAGGCCGCAGAGATCGAGGCAGGCGCGGGCCATCAGCGCCAGATAAAGCGAAGCAGCGGCTGTGCGCTGGCCGGGGCTGAGCGTGTCGGGATCAACGCTCCAACGCCCGCTCTGGCCACCGAAGGGGCCGACGCCGGGAGCGAAACTGGGCAGAACCTGAATGTGGTTGGAGATGACAGAAGCAATCTCGGCCGCGCTCGGATCGACGATCTCGGGCACCAGCGCATCAAACTCGCGTCCGCCCATGAAGCGGGCAGTGGGCACGGGTCGGCCATAGGCGTCCACATTGGCGAGGCTGTCGCGGTTCTGGTCCAGCGCGCTGGTATCGCCGCCGACCGTCATCAGAATGGTCCATGTGCCGGTGGAAATGATGGTGAAAGGCGGCTCCTGCCCCCCGAGATGGGGCACCAACGAGGCATTGGAATCATGAATGCCGCAGGTGACGGGCGTGCTTTCCGGCAGGCCGGTTGCGGCAGCAATCTCGGGCAGCAATGTGCCGATCACCGAGGCCGCAGGTTTGAGCGACGGAAACAGGTTTCGCCAGCCCAGCGTATCGACCATGCTGGAAAAATCGCCGCGATCGGGTGCCCACAGATCGGTGTGGCAACCCAGCGAGGTGACTTCGCTGGCCAGTTCCCCGGTCAGCCGCCATGCCCAATATTGGGGATAGGGCACGATGGCCGTGACCTCGGCAAAATCTTCGGGGAAGGCGCGGGACTGCCAGTACAGCTGCGCGCCCCAGTTCAGCCCGATGGGCAGGCGTGGCGAGAGCGTCTCGGAGAATGCCGGGCGCACCCGGTCATAGGCTTCTTCGGACGCCTCGGGCGCATCGCTTTCATAATCGAGAACCGGCAGCACCAGCCCCTTGTCATTCAGCAGTGCCCCGGTCGCGCCATGAGTGGTGATGGAAATGCCATCAATGCCATGCGCGGCATGGAAGCGTTTGAGGCAATCGGCAATGAAAGCCCAGAGCCGCTCGACATCGGCATGCGGATAGGGCCCGTCCCGCAATACGCTGTTTGGCGTGCCGTCCACGGCAAGCTGGCCGCGCGTTTCGCTATCGATCAGCACCACCTTGGCATTGGTCTTGCCAATGTCGATGACGGCGATATGGCGGGGAAGAGTCTGCGTCATGTCATGGCCCGATCTGGTTTGATCGGGATTTAGCGGATTCTGGCGCAGCGCGCCAGAACTGACATGTTAGGATGCCGGGATGAAACTTGCTACTTGCCCTGAGCTCTTGATCTCAGCGCGATTTCGATCAGGGTCTTTGTGGCCATGAAAGAAAAATAGCCCGTAGCAACCACAAGGACGATGTCCGTGGCGGTGATGAACAAATATGCCAATGGATGTTCAGTAAGGTAAAAGGCCGTAAGGCTTTTTGAATATGCCTGTCCAGTGGTAACTGCTAAGAATAGCCTCGTTGAAAAAAATACAAATAATGGAGCGAATATAAAAAGAAAGGTCGCGTATGGCATTGGCTTTACAGCTGGCCATTTCCATGGATTCCATGTATATTTTTTCTCGTTTGTCATATTTAATTTCAGATGCATGCGATAGTATGACGCGCCTTCTTCTGTAGGTGAAAGAAGGTGCTCGTTGATTGCGATGGAGTGCGCGTCTACTTGACGATCAGCACCGGCAGGTCGGTGTGCGAGAGTACTTCTGCAGCCTGACTGCCGAGCAGCAGGCGGCCTAGACCACGGCGACCATGCGAGCCCATGACGATCAGATCGGCATTGGCCTGCTTGGCGGCATGGATGATGCCGTCGGCCGCAGTGCTATTGGCGACATATTGCTTGGTGATCGCAATATTGCTGGCCTGAGCGATGGTTTCGGCTTCTGCCAGCGTCAGCTTGGCGGATTCTTCCTTGGCCTTGTCGAGATCGGCAATGATTGAGGATGTGTCCACCATCATCATTTCTGCGCCGGGCGCGAGGATGACGGAGGGCTCGGTGACCGTTACCACAGTGAGCTTGCCGTCCGTCTTTGCGGCCAGCGCCAGCGCATGTCTGAGCGCCTTGGTGCTCAGTTCCGATCCGTCGATTGCGCAGATAATATTCTGATACACGCTGGTTTCCTTTCCCCGCTGAACTGCTTGCGACTGTAGCGCGGCCCGCCACGATCTGCTTTGATTCAGATCACGCATAGCCGATGCGAGCATGAACCCATGGAGGAGGGTAGCACAAGTTTTTCTCGCCCTTTACGACCAAACGGCTACTTGGCAGGTCTGCTTGCAGCGCCATTTCGGGGTGCGACCTTTGCCGCAATTGTCAGCGGCATGGCCCGGCTCTAGTGGTCGGGCATGAACGCGGAAAAACTGGTCCTCTGGGCCCTGATCATCGCCATCGTCTTTGCGACTGCCATCGGCTTTTACGGCATATTTGGCAGCTAGGCTGGCGCAGACGTGAACGGAATGCGGCCTTGCACCTGGCAATGATCTGCGCCAGATAAGCCTTCAATCCTTCTTTCGCCCGGCAACAGGCCTGATGAGCACGCAAACACAGCAGCAGACACCGATTGTTTCCGGCACGGCTGGCAGCGCAGTAAATGCTGTCGCGCTGGATGTCGCCCGCCGGTTTTCGGTTGCGCCGATGATGGACTGGACAGACCGCCATTGCCGGGTGTTGCACCGTCTGTTGACGCGCCATGGTCTGCTGTTCACCGAAATGGTCAATAGCGGCGCCATTGTGCATGGCGATGCCGAGCGGCATTTGCGCTTTGATCCGGTCGAGCATCCGATTGCCCTGCAAATCGGCGGATCAAATCCGAATGAGCTGGCCGAAGCGACGCGTATTGCCACAACCTTCGGCTATGACGAGATCAATCTCAATGTCGGCTGCCCGTCGGACCGGGTGCAATCCGGCAAGTTCGGAGCCTGCCTGATGGCCGAGCCGGACCTGGTGGCCGAATGCGTGCGGGCCATGCGGGGCGCGACCGATCTTCCGATAACCGTCAAATGCCGGATCGGCATCGATGATCAGGATATCGAGGAAAGCCTCGACCGTTTTGCCGATGCCATGGTGGAGGCCGGGGTCGCCGCGCTTTATGTGCATGCGCGCAAGGCCTGGTTGCAGGGACTGAGCCCTAAGGAAAACCGCACTATTCCGCCGCTCGATTATCCCCGCGTGCATCGGCTGCGCGCGCGGCTCGCGCCTTTGCCTGTCATGATCAATGGCGGCATCGAAACACTGGAACAGGCCGAATTTCATTTGCAGCACATGGATGGCGTGATGCTTGGCCGCGCCGCCTATCACAATCCAATGCTGATGGCGGAGGTTGATAAGCGCCTGTTTGGGGATGATCGTGCCGTGCCCGATCTTTCCGCTATCATGATGGCGATGGCCGATTATGCGGAAACGCAATTGGTGCAGGGCGTGCGGCTGAACAATATCGCCCGGCACATGCTGGGCCTCGCCAATGGGCGTCCCGGCGCGCGCCAATTCCGCCAGATCATGAGCGTTGACGCCTGCAAGCCGGGGGCCGGGCCGGAAGTGTTCGCCCGGGCGCTGGATGCGGTTACACGGCAAGAGATGGCGGCTGCCGAGTAAATATCTGAAGTTGTAGCGCATTCGGTGTGACACCCTCCCCCTTGCGGGGAGGGCTGGGGTGGGGGATGAGGGCCACAATGCTGGGGCTCCCGCACCCCCTCCCGTCCTCCCCCGTCGAGGGGGAGGTGTTGGGCCGGCGTATGTGTTGCCATTATGCCAGACCAGCTGGTTTCGCTTTCCCCTTATATCATTTTCGTTTTCGTTCGCTTTTCTTTCGTCTCCGGCTATAACGGTTGAGCGACAGGACGCAATTTTTCCTCTTGAGCGGTGTCCTGTGGGGAGCAAAAACATGAAAACCAATTCACGCCTGTTCCATTTGGGATGGGTCATCATTCTCATCGGCGCCTTGCTGGCGCATTTCATCCAGACGTCCGGCGGCATTTCCATCCGTGACATCCGCTTCAACGGCACCAATGGGCAGGTGCTGAGCGGCCTGCTCTATGTGCCACCGGGCGTTTCCGCCGAAAACAAGGCACCGGGCATTCTGGCTGTTCATGGCTATATCAATAGCCGCGAAACCCAGGCCGGTTTCGCCATTGAATATGCCCGTCGCGGTTATGTCGTTCTGGCGCTCGACCAGTCGGGTCACGGCTATTCCGATGCGCCGGCTTTCGCCAATGGCTTTGGTGGTCCGGGCGCGCTGGCCTATCTGCGTAGCCTCGACATTGTCGATACCGACAATATCGGCCTTGAAGGCCATTCCATGGGCGGCTGGACCGTTCTGGCCGCTGCCGCCACCATGCCCGACGCTTATAAATCGGTCGTGTTGGAAGGCTCCAGCACTGGCGCACCTTTCGCCATGGAAGGCTCGACCGAATGGCCGCGCAATTTGGCTGTCGTGTTCTCGAAATATGACGAGTTCTCGCAGCTGATGTGGCATGTCGACCGCGCGCAGGACACGCCGGACAGCCCCAAGCTGAAGGCTGTTTTCGGCACCGAAGAGACCGTTGTTCCCGGTCAGGTCTATGGCGACCTTGCTGCTGGCACTGCCCGCCTGTTGCAGATGCCGAACACCACCCATCCGGGCGACCACATTTCGCCTGAAGCCATCGGCTATTCCATCGACTGGTTTGCCCAGACGCTGGAAGGCGCAGAACCGATCCCGTCTTCGGACCAGATCTGGCTCTGGAAGGAAATCGGCACGCTGATCGCCTTGATCGGTTTCGTCGTGCTGCTGGCCGGTACGTTTGAAGTGCTGCTCGGCACCCAGGCTTTCGCCAGTCTGCGTCAGGCTCCGGCCAATGCGGCCTATGCCAAGCGCAATGCGAAATGGTGGCTGACCTTTGCCATCAGCGCCTTCGTGCCGGTTCTGACCTATTATCTGTTCCTTGGCTGGGGCGGACAGCTTCTGCCGGGCTCGGCGCTGCTGCCGCAGACTATCACCAGCCAGATCGCCTTCTGGGCGGTGTTGAACGGATTGATCGTCTTCCTCGTGGGCTTCGTGCTCAAGGGCGAGAAGGTTTCGGCGCGCGGCAATATTGTCGGCTCGATCCTGATCGCGCTGGCAACCGTGGGTATCGGCTATCTGTTCGTGCTTGCGGCGGATTTCCTGTTCAAGATCGACTTCCGCTTCTGGGTCGTGGCGCTCAAGCCGCTCAGCCTGGTGCAGGCTAAGATCGCGCTGGTCTATCTGGTGCCGTTCACCCTGTTCTTCGTGCTGGCCCTGCGTGGCCTGCATACGGGCCTGTCGGTGACGGGCGACAGCCGCGCCAAGGTCTATCTCGCCAATATCGGCGCGTTGGCGCTTGGGTTCCTGGTGTTCCTTGCGTTCCAGTATGGATATCTCTGGGCGGTCGGACACCTGTTCATGTTCAGTGATCCGCTGAACACCGTGATCGCCATGCAATTCCTGCCGCTGATGGCCATCATCGCTTTCCTGTCCACCTTCACCTATCGGCGGACGGGCAGCTATCTGCCCGGCGCATTCATCAATGCGCTGTTCGTGACCTGGTACATCGTGGCCGGGCAGGCAACGCAGTTCCCGGTAAGCTAAGGCAAACTGAAAGGGCCGGTCGAAAGACCGGCCCTTTTTCAATCCACCAGTTCCAGCGAATTCTGTGTCACCGAATAGCGGCTGAGGGTTTCGAGGAAAGTCATGCCGAGAAGGCTGGTTTCCAGTGCGCCTTCATTGGTGACAAAGGCTGTAAGACCACGGCGTTCAATGCCGCCCACATCGAGACTATCCAGCCGCACACGCGCCGCCATGCCCCGACCATTGGCAGTAGAAATCGGCACCACATAGCGCAATCCATCCGTGTCGATCCCTGCGGCGCGGGCATCCTCTACCGTGAGCACGACCGCGCTGGCGCCGGTGTCAAAAATCATTGGCGTGGTATGGCCATTGATATTGGCCCTGACCTCGAAATGCCCGCCTATGCCGCGGCGGAAAGTTGCCGTGCCCGCCTCGCTATTCACAATGGCTACGCCCGGCTGCATTTCGCCAGCCACGCGGCCAACGAGCCCCATGAGCTCGTCACGATAGGTATAGGTGACCATCACAACGGCGAATATGCCGACCCAGAGCAGCACGCCCCCGATCAATTCGGCCGCGCGGTGGCGGCGCGCAAACAGGCCTCCGGCAAAGATGATGAGAATGATGACCAGCGGCACCAATTGGGCCGTCTGTGCCTGCGTAAGGCCGACCATGCTGCCCGCATCGGCGCTGATCATCAGGGCAATGCCGATGGCGATAAGCAGGGCGAGGCCGATAAAAATCATTTTTGTCTCTCGTCCCTCTCCCAATTCTTGCCTCCCCGATAAAGGCATGAGGCGCGGCAAATTCAAGGCATTACAAAAAGATAAGCAGAGCGGTGAGCGCGGCGACTTCGCCCAATGCGCCGCCCGCGCCGATCAGATCGCCGGTCTGCCCGCCTACCAGCTTGCGGCATATGGCGGTCCAACCCAGAACGACCAGTGCGACGGCGAAGAGGGCGGTGATCACCCCGACAAGGCTGGTGGCTGGGACGCCGATGAGAAAGATCAGGAGCGCGGCAAAGACCGCGCCGACGAAAAAACGTGATCGGGGCAGGGCTCCCGCAGTGGCGGATGCGCCGTCGCTGCGGGCCGGGGGCAGGACCGATGCCAGCCAGAGACTGCCGGAGCGTCCGGCAATATTGGCCGCAAGCCAGAGCGCGGCGGCGGCCAGCGGGTTGAGCGCGGCGACGCTGCCAAGCGCGGTGACGCGGAGGAGCAGGAACAGACACAGGGCCGCGACCCCAAAAGTGCCGTGCCGACTGTCTTTGAGAATGTCGAGGCGCCGCTCGGGCGTCGACCCGCCGAACAGGCCATCGGCAGCATCGGCAAGCGCGTCTTCCATCATCCCGCCGCCCACGACGACCATGGCGGCAACCGCGAGCGCGGCGGCAAAATAGGGCGGCAGGCCCACCAGTACACCGCCGATCAGCAAGGCGGCGGGCAAAAGGCCCATGAGAACGGACGCAAAGGGCAGGGCCATGGCAATGCGCGCCATGTCGGGCTTTTCGTGCGGGCTGTCGCCAGTGGGCAGGCGCGAAAAAAAACGCAGGGCCATCACCAGATCATCTGCAAGACCAAATCTGCCACGCCGCGCTTCAGGGCGATATTCGTCTCGTATCTGCTGGTCGATCTGATCGGGTTTTGCCGCGTCCGGCGCTTCTCCTGTCAATTGCAATTGGCTCCATAATGGGCAACAAGGTCGCGCCCCTCCCTACCATAGCATGCTGGATATGCCATGCCCGCTCTGAACTCTGCCTTTGCCGATATTGTCGAACTTCTGGTCGCTGTGCCGGATGGGGACGAAGCCGCCGTCGCCGCCGTACGGCAGCGCGATGCTCAATTGACCAAGCCGCCCGGCTCGCTGGGGCGCATGGAAGAACTGGTGGAGTTTCTCGCCCGCTGGCAGCACCGCGCCAAGCCGCGGCTCGGCAATCCCATGGTCACGATCTTTGCCGGTAATCACGGCATTACCGATCAGGGTGTGTCGGCCTTTCCGCGCGAAGTCACCGCGCAGATGGTCGCCAATTTCACCAATGGCGGTGCGGCGATCTCACAGATTTGCGGACTGCACGAAATCAATCTGCGGGTATTTGAGCTGGCGCTGGAATTGCCCACTGGCGACATTACCCAGGAGGCGGCGCTGGATGACCAGATGTGCGCTGCCACCATCGCCTATGGCATGGAAGCGGTGGCCGGAAAGCCCGACCTGATCTGTATCGGTGAAATGGGTATCGGCAATACCACCATCGCCGCCGCCATCTATGCTGCCCTTTACGGCGGCAAGGGCGAAGACTGGGTTGGACGGGGCACCGGGCTGGACGATGCCGGGCTGGCGCGCAAGGCCGATGCGGTCAATCGTGCGCTGGCGCTGCATGCCGATCACCTTGATCATCCGCTGGCCATTCTGGCGCGGTTGGGCGGACGCGAAATCGCCGCCATGCTCGGCGCGCTGGTTGCCGCGCGGCATCAGAAAGTGCCGGTGATCATCGATGGCTATGTGGCGACCGCCGCTGCTGCAATCGCCCATGCGGTCAATCCGGCCTCGATCAATCATTGCCTGTTCGCCCATGTTTCCGCCGAAGGCGCGCATAGACTGGTGCTGGAAAAGATGGGGCAGACCGGCCTGCTCGATCTCGGCATGCGGCTGGGGGAGGGGACTGGCGCGGCGCTCGCGGCCGTCATGGCCAAGACGGCGCTTCACCTGCACGACAATATGGCAACCTTTGAAAGCGCGGCGGTCAGCGGAAAATCGAGCTGACCTATCCACGTGCAGGCACTCAACCGGCTTCGGAGTAAATCTCCAGCCGGTTGCGTTTTTCAACGATCGGCGCCAGCGCGTCCATGACGCGGGCGCGCGGGAACGTGGCGAAGACTTCGGTGCCGAAACGCAGCTTGGAATAGAGGTCGAACCGGCCCTGATGCAGGTCCATGATCTTCTGAACGATAGGCAGGCCGAGGCCCGCGCCCTGTTCGGCAGTCTTTTGCGCCAGCGAACCCTGGCCGAATGAGGACAGGACGGTAGCGATTTCGCTCTGCGGAATGCCGGGGCCATTGTCCTTGACCGAAATCATCTGCCCGCCATCGCGGCTGCGCTGGACAACCAGCGTCACCTTGCCGTGCTGCGGCGTGAACTTGATGGCATTGGACAGCAGATTGAGCATGATCTGGCGGATGGCGCGTTCATCGCCCCACAGTTTGGGCAGATTGTCGCCATAGCTGAACACCAGCTCGATGCCCTTGGCCTTGGCGCGCAGCTCCATCATGCGGCGGCAATCTTCGGCAATGTCCACCAGCGACACAGCCTCTTCGTTCAACTCATATTTGCCAGCTTCAATCCGGCTGAGATCAAGAAGCTCGTTGATCAGATTGAGCAGATGCTGGCCGCTCGAATGAATGTCGCCCGCATATTCCTGATATTGCGGCACCTGATGCGGTCCCAGAAGCTCTGACTTCAGCACTTCGGAGAAGCCGATAATGGCATTGAGCGGCGTGCGCAGCTCGTGGCTCATGGTGGCGAGGAACTGGCTTTTGGCGACATTGGCCTGCTCGGCATGGCGGCGCGCCTCGTCGGACATGTTGCGCGCTTCTTCCAGCTCATAGATCAGCGTGTCCTTTTCGGACTGATGCGCGACTGTCTTGAGCTCGGAATCGTGAAGCTGGCGGGCGAGGAACAGGAAGAAAATCTCGCCGCAAATGGCGACAGCGGCCAGCATGTAATTCAGCGTGCCGCCAAGAAAGATCAAAGCTGTCGAAACGCTGAGCGTTACCGGAAGCGTGCTCGCCAGAGCGGCATGGGGCAGGGTGTGCGTTGCAATGGCATTGCTGGCAATACCCACCAGCGCCATGGCGAACATGAGCGGCGCAAAATTGGCCGAACCGGAAAACAGCGCGAATAGCGCCAGCAGTGACAGCGCGATCCCGCTCACAGCCTCGGCGGCCACGAATGAGGTGGTCCAGAGCCGGGCATTGAATTTTGTCGGGTCCGACAGCGTGAAGCGTCGCGCCATCTGCGCCACGATCAGCAGGCTGGCAATGACCAGACCGGCCCAGAGCGCGGCAATGGCAACGGGAACCCAAAGGCTCGCCATGATTGCCAGAATGCAGATGATCGCCGCCATGGGCAAAGCCGCGCCAACGCGGGCAGCGGCATAGTCCTGCATCAGCTCGAAATCGAACTCGGCGCGCGTGCCCGAACTGGATGTGAGGCGCTGACGGGCTTCGCTGACCGCTTTTTGCGCATTGCGCTTGCCGTCGACGCCAATAGGCGCACGAATATCAGCATCGCTGATCGACTGAGACGGCATTGAACTCTTACTCATTACTCAAAAAAACGAGCATTAACGCGCTCGCACCAGACGTTGGTCAGATTAGGGTTGGGTGGTTAATAGAGGGTGAAATCCGGCGCTCGAAGCTGGCGGTTGCGCGGGCCGGGCACCCCGCTTATGGTTAATTTTCTCTTTGGCAGATCATGCGCTTCCGTTGCGCAATTTTATTGCGCGGACGAGGCGTATATGGCACTCATTTGCGCGCGCTGGTCACGGATGACCGGTGTTGGTAAAATCTGATTTCATTCTGACCGTGTGGGGACGTTATGGCACTGGATAAGATCGACCGGAAAATTCTGTCGCTTCTGCAAAAGGATGCGACCATGCCGGTGGCCGAAATCGGCCGGAAGGTGGGCCTGTCCACGACCCCATGCTGGCGCCGCATTCAGAAGATGGAAGAAGACGGCGTCATTCAGCGCCGCGTTGCCGTGCTGGATCCGTCCAAGGTCAATGTCGGCGTCACGGTTTTCGTTTCGGTCAAAACCAATGAACATAATGACGCCTGGATGCGCAAATTTGCCGGTGTGGTCGATGAATTCCCCGAAGTGGTGGAGTTCTATCGCATGAGCGGCGATGTCGATTATCTGATGCGTGTCGTCGTGCCCGATATCGGCGCCTATGACACGTTCTACAAACGCCTGATCAGCAAGATCAACCTGACCGATGTCAGCTCGGCTTTCGCCATGGGGCAGATCAAATACACGACAGCTCTGCCGCTGGACTTCGCCATCATTTCTGACGACGACAAGTAAGGCCCGGCGTCAGGCTGCGGCTTTGGCCTTGTGCCAGTCACGCAGCCTGCCGCGCGCATTGGCATAGGGCGACGACGTATTGAACTGGATCATGCGGCCCATCGTCCATTTCGTGTACCAGTCGCGCCCATAAAGCTGGTCGTTGTCGCGGGCCTCGATCTCGGTGACGATGCGGCCCTTGGCCTGCTCCAGCCTGCCGAGCAGGGTGGGATAGTCGAGGCCCTCATAATCGGCATAGAATTTCTGCGCCAAACGGCCCAGCTCGTTCCACTTAAAGCCGGTTTCGGGAAAGTCAGTGTGCTGACCCGTCCGGTCATGATCGAGCCATTTCAGCACCAGCTCATTCCAGCCGACGAGATAGGCTACCAGCTTGGCCACGCTTATTTGCGTGCCCTTGGCATGGCCGTCCATGGAAAGAGCAAAGGCCTCGGTTTCGGGAACGGCCTTCAGGTCTGCGAGCAGTTTGCTGAATGTCGTATCGATTGCCCTGAGCAGCTCGTCCTTGCTCTGCGGAACAGCCATCTTAGCCTCCGGTGACGCTCATATGGCGCGCCACGGCGGGTTCCGTGTGGGTCCGGTCGAGCACGAAATCATGGCCTTTGGGCTTGATGAGCATGGCGTGGTCCAGCGCCGCATCCAGACCGGCCGCGCCGCCATCGCGCCAGGCGTCGCGCAGATTGACCTGATCATCCTGGCCGAGACAGAGGAACAATTGCCCGGTTGCGGTAAGGCGGACGCGGTTGCAGCTTTCGCAGAAATTATGGCTCATCGGGGTGATGAACCCCAGAATACCGCCGGTTTCTGCGACATGGACATAGCGGGCGGGGCCGCCGGTGCGCTTGTCCAGTCGGGAAAGGGTATAGCGCCGCGCCAGCCGGTCATGGAGGGCGCGCAGGGGCAGATAGGTGTCGACGCGGTCAATGCCCACTTCGCCCAGCGGCATGCCTTCAATCAGGGTGAGGCCCAGCCCGCGCCCATGCGCCCATTCCATCATTGGCTCGATTTCGTCGTCATTGACGCCGCGCATCGCTACCATATTGATCTTGATGGCGAGCCCCGCCGCCTGCGCCGCCTCGATGCCTGAAAGGACGTCACCGAGCCGCCCGCGTCTGGTAATGGCGGCAAAGCGCTCTGCGTCCAATGTGTCCAGCGACACATTGATCCGCTTTACGCCAGCGGCGAGAAGGTCATTGGCGTGGCGGGCGAGCTGGCTGCCATTGGTGGTGATTGTCAGCTCGTCCAGCCCATGCCCGATCTTCCGGCCAAGGCTGCGCACCAGCTCGATAATGTCGCGGCGCACCAGCGGCTCACCCCCGGTCAGCCGGATTTTCGTGGTGCCGCGCGCAATGAATGCCCCGGCAATGGCCTCGATTTCCTCAAAGCTCAGCACGTCCTTCTTGGGCAGGAAGGTCATGTCCTCGGCCATGCAATAGACACAGCGGAAATCGCAGCGATCCGTAACCGAGATGCGCAGATAGGACACGCGACGGCCGAAACTGTCGATCAGGGGATTGGCGGGAGCGATGGGCGCAGTCATTGGCTAAATCTAGCCCCGGCGCGATAGGATTCAAAGGCATAAGCAAAAAGAAAAGGCCGCCCCGAAGGACGGCCTTTAAATTTCGGGTCGAAGGCTTAGTGCTTGACCACGATCCGTGCACCAACCTGAACACGCTCGTAGAGATCCGTCACGTCTTCATTGGTCATCCGGATGCAGCCCGAGGAAACGGCCTGGCCGATAGTCCAGGGTTCGGACGTGCCATGCACGCGGTAAAGGGTCGAACCAATATAGAGGGCGCGGGCGCCGAGCGGATTGTCCGGACCGCCCGGCATGAATGCCGGAAGGTCAGGAACGCGCTTGCGCATGGCCGGGGGCGGGGTCCAGCCGGGCCATTCGGCTTTGCGGGTAATGCGGTTGGTGCCGGCCCAGGTAAAGCCCTCGCGGCCAACGCCAATGCCATAGCGCAGCGCCTTGCCGTCTTCCATCACCAGATAGAGGCGACGCTCAGCGGTATTGACGATGATCGTGCCAGCCTTTTCGGTGGTGTCGTAATCGATGATCTGCTTCTTGACGGGGCTGCCGCCGCGAATTCCGGGCGCGACTTCATCGGCGCGCTTGTTTAGCGAGTCGGTATTTTCAAACTGCTTCGTCTCTGGATTGTACCAGATTGCGGCATTTACTGGCGCGACGAGGCCCGCTGAAAGCAGGATCGACACGCCGATCGCCAATATGACTTTGAGAATGTTCATCTTTTACGTGGCCTCAGGGTGCGCGACAGGTCTGATTCGGGGAGTCGCTATATCTTGCGTAAATACTTCGAATGCAGCTGGCCGGAAAGAGTTTGCCGCCTTTATCTGGCCATAGATGTGGCATCATGGCCATATTGTGTTGCCAGCAGGTTACAGTGTGCGTTCACCAAGCGGTTATCGACGATTTCACTGGCCTTGACACACCAGCACCACCGCTGCCACATCGCCGCGAAAGCCGGGGAGAGCTTGTGCCATGAGCGAGATCGAGATTTTGAAGCGACAGGCCGCAGCCATGGCGCTTTCTGAAGTCCGCTCCGGCATGCGGCTGGGGCTCGGTACCGGTTCCACCGCGCGGCATTTCGTTGACCTGCTCGGCGAAAAGGTGGCCGCAGGGCTGGAGGTGATCTGCGTGCCCACTTCTGAAGTCACGGCACGCCAGGCGATGGAACTCAATATTCCGCTTTCCGACCTTGATACGCTTGATCGTCTCGATCTGACCGTTGACGGCGCCGACGAGATCGACCCGGCGCTAAACCTGATCAAGGGCGGCGGCGGCGCGCTGCTGCGCGAAAAGATCGTCGCTGCCGCCTCCGACGCCATGATCGTAATCGCCGACAGCTCGAAATGCGTTGAGGCTCTGGGCCGCTTTCCCCTGCCCATCGAAGTCAATCTGTTCGGGCTGGGCGCAACCCGTCGCGCGGTCGCCGAGATTGTCAGCGCTCACGGGGCGGAGGGGGAGTTGCTACTGCGCGGCGAGGACAAGGGCGAGGCCTTTGTTACCGACGGCGGGCATCTCATTCTTGATGCTTTTTTTGGCCGCATTTCGCGGCCAGAAGCGCTATCGAGCGACCTTCTGAATATTCCGGGAGTGGTCCAGCATGGACTCTTCCTCAATATGTGCAGCAAGGCTTATGTTGCGACGCCGAATGGCGTAGAAATACTGAAACAACAATAGACTGAGCGTGGATCGGGACATGATGGCATTCTGGACAAATGGAAACATGATGCGCGGCGCCAAGGCCGTGCTGGGTGTTGTGTTGACGGCTGGCGTCATCGCCATGTCGGCACCGGCCTTTGCGCAGGAGGTTGCTCCCGAGCAGCTCGCGCTGGCCCGCAAATATGTGGACCTGACCGATCGCGGCGGCGTGTTCGAGACCACGCTGATCGAAGTCGGCATCCAGACCATGCGCCAGATCGTGAGCCAGAACCCTGAGCTCATGGAACAGACCAACCAGACCATCGGTGAGGTCATCAAGGAATATAGCGGCTCCAAGGGCGAGCTTCTCGACCAGTTTGCCCGCGTCTATGCCATGCGCTTCTCCATGGACGAACTGAACGAAATCGTCGGCTTCTATGAGTCCCCGACCGGTCAGAAGCTTGCCAAGGCCAATGCCGAAGTGAACATCGACATTCGCCGCATCCTTGAAGTCTACACCAATAATCTGCGCACCGAATTTTTTGCCAAGGTGCGCGCTGGTCTGCGCGCCAAGGGCGTGGAAATCTGATCTGCGGCACATGCCAAGATTGACCCCGCCTTGTGCGGGGTCTTTTTTTATGCGAACCGCATGAATATATTCATCGGTAATTGACGATGGAAAGCAGGGGCAAAGAATGACGTTCGACTACGATCTTGTTGTCATTGGCGCGGGTTCAGGCGGCGTGCGGGCTGCGCGCATGGCCGCGACCTATGGCGCAAAGGTAGCGATTGTCGAAGAATTCCGCGTCGGCGGCACCTGTGTCATTCGCGGCTGCGTTCCCAAAAAGCTCTATGTCTATGCATCCCGCTTCAAGGATCAGTTCGATATTGCCGAGAGCTTTGGCTGGCAGGTCGATGCCAGCTTTGACTGGCCGACCCTGGTTGCTGCCAAGGAAAAGGAAATCACCCGGCTCGAACACGCCTATGCGAGCAATCTCGAAAAACCGGGCGTCGAGATTATCCGCGACCGCGCCGTGGTGACCGGCCCGAACAGCGTGAAGCTGGTTCAGGGTGAGCGCGAACTGACCGCGAAATACCTGCTGGTCGCCACCGGCGCCCGCCCCTTCATCCCCGAAATTCCGGGTTCGGATCTGGCCATCACCTCCAACGAAGCCTTCGATCTGCCCGCCATGCCGCGGTCCATACTCATTGAAGGCGGCGGCTATATCGCGGTGGAATTTGCCACCATCTTTGCCGGGCTCGGCGTCGACACGGCCATCGTCTATCGCGGTGATTGCATCCTGCGTGGCTTTGACGAGGACATGCGTCGCGGGCTGGAAGCCGGGTTGACCGAGCGCGGTATTCGCCTCATCTATCAGACGACCATCGCTTCGCTTGCCAAGCCGGGCGACGATGTTCTGGTCACCTTCAGCGACGGCGTCACCGCCCCTTTCGGCGCGGTCATGTTCGCCACGGGCCGTCGCCCCAACATCGATGGTCTGGGGCTCGAAAGCGCCGGTGTGAAGCTGGGGCAGGGCGGGATCATTGAGGTCGATCAATATTCGCAGAGCTCGGTACCCTCGATCTATGCGGTGGGCGATGTGACCGGCCGGGCGCAATTGACCCCGGTCGCCATCCGCGAAGGCTGGTATTTTGCCGAAACGCTGTTCAACAACAATCCGCAGGCCGTGGATCATTCGCTGATCCCCACGGCGGTGTTCTCCGAGCCTGAAATTGGCGTTGTGGGGCTGACGGAAGCCGAAGCGGCCACCCATGGCGATATCGATGTTTACGTCGCCCGTTTCCGCCCCATGCAGAACACGCTTTCCACCCGCACCGAGCGGATGGTGCTCAAGCTGATCACCGAAAAGGATGGCGGCAAGGTTCTGGGCGTCCACATTCTGGGGCCGAGCGCCGCCGAAATGATCCAGCTTGTGGGCATTGCGGTGGGCATGGGCGCAACCAAGGCCGATTTCGACCGCACCATTGCGCTTCATCCTTCGGCCGCCGAGGAACTGGTGACGTTCAAGGCGCCGAGCTACATCTATCGCAATGGGCAGAAGGTCGGCGGCTGATTGCTGGCGCTACAATCCCCTGCGAGCGCGCAGGGGATTTGGTTTGGACAATGCAACTCAGCGTTGATTGGCGAGCCTGCGCTCCCGCAGGTAAAAATAGATCGGCATCGCCAGGATAAGGCCGACAAATGATGCGGTCGGCAGAACTATCCACCAATGCGGCACCCCGTGGCGGCGGGAGTCTATAAATGACCACACCCAGAAGACACCGATAGACATCAGCAGATCGATCGAAAATCCTGTCGCCGGTCCGTTGACGAAAAGACTGGCGACAAACCCTGCTACATCGGGCCCGTTGGCTGCAAAATACCCCCCGAAGAACCACCACGCGACTATTGAGCCCAGCGCTGCGACCACCAGATAGAGTCTCATTTGGCCATTTCCCTTTGTTGACGGGATTGGTGCCTCGATTCGATGCGGTTCGCCACTCGGCTTGCTGCACAATCATAAGCCTTACAGACTCTTCCCTTGTCCGCCGCCGCCAGCCTTGGTAGATCGCGCACAGGTTTTTTCAGTGCTTCCGGCGTAAGCGAGACGACAATGACCACCTGGACCCCAAGCTCCTGGCGCAGCAAGCCCATTCGGCAGGTGCCCGCCTATCCCGATCCTGCGGCGCTGTCCGATGTGGAGCGGCAGCTTGGCAGCTTCCCGCCGCTGGTATTCGCCGGTGAAGCGCGCGAGCTGAAATCGCGCCTTGCTGCTGTTGCGCGCGGTGAGGCTTTCCTGCTTCAGGGCGGCGACTGTGCCGAAAGTTTTGCCGAACATGGCGCTGACCATATCCGCGACTTCTTCCGCGTCTTTCTGCAAATGGCGCTGGTGCTGACCCATGGCGCCAGCAAGCCGGTGGTCAAGGTCGGTCGCGTCGCCGGGCAATTCGCCAAGCCGCGCTCTGCCGATACCGAAATCATCGATGGCGTCGAACTGCCGTCCTATCGCGGCGACATCATCAACGATATCGGCTTCACCGAAGCCGCGCGCGTGCCCAATCCGCACCGCTTGCTGCAGGCCTACCGCCAGTCGGCGGCTACGCTCAACCTGCTGCGCGCCTTCTCCATGGGCGGCTATGCTGAGCTGACCCGCATTCACGAATGGACCATGGGCTTCATGAAGGGGTCCAATTCCAATACCCGTTATGAGGAAGTGGCGCGCAAGATCGATGACGCCATCACCTTCATGGGCGCGCTTGGCCTCAACCCCGAAAATACCCCGGCTCTGCGCCAGACCAGTTTCTACACCAGCCATGAAGCGCTGCTGCTGGGCTATGAAGAGGCGCTGACGCGCCGGGACTCGATCAGCAATAATTGGTACGCAACCTCCGGGCACATGCTCTGGATCGGCGACCGCACCCGCGACCCCGATGAAGCCCATGTCGAATATTTTGCCGGCATCCATAATCCTATCGGCATCAAATGCGGCCCTAGCCTTGCCAGCGACGATCTGCTGCGCCTGCTCGACCGCCTGAACCCGACTGACGAGGCCGGTCGCATCACGCTGATTTCCCGCTTTGGCGCCGACAAGGTGCATGAGCACCTGCCGCGCCTGATCGAAACCGTCGAAAAGGCTGGCCGCACCGTCGTCTGGTGCTGCGATCCGATGCATGGCAACACCATCAAGGCATCCACCGGCTACAAGACCCGCCCGTTTGATCGCGTGCTGACCGAAGTGCGCAATTTCTTCGAAGTGCACCGCCAGATGGGCACCTATGCTGGCGGCGTACATATCGAGATGACCGGCGATGACGTCACCGAATGCGTTGGCGGCATGTCGGCGGTGACTGAGACAACACTGGCCGATCGTTACAACACCTATTGCGACCCGCGTCTCAACGCCAGCCAGGCGCTGGAGCTGGCCTTCCTCGTCGCCGAAGAGGTCCATGCGTAGAAGCCGCCGCATCCGCAGTCGGCCGCAGGCGAATAAACTCATCGTCACGGTGAACCGGATCGCCGGGCTGCGCGTTAAATATATCGGTGCGCAGCCTCTTTTCTCTGGCTAGCCTGCCAAAGCTTTGTTTTGGCAAAAGAGTAGGCTATGCCCAAATCCCTGTTCCCCCACGCAGCCCCAGAAACGCGCGAGCAACTGGAACAGGACGCCACCCTAAAGCTCTTTAATACCTACGACTGGGCCGCCAATCCGCTGGGATTGATCCCGAACTGGCCCGAAACGCTGAGAGGCGCGGTGCGCCTTATGATGACCGCTTCGACTCCCATGGTCATGATGGTCGGTGAGCAAGGCGTCCTTCTCTATAATCATGGCTATGCCGAATTTGCCGGACAGCGCCACCCGCACATTTTTGGCCTGCCGGCAGAAGAAGCGTGGCCGGAAATCGCCCCCTTCAACCGCGTTAATATCGAGCGCGGTCTGCGCCGCGAATCCTGGGCGCTGCGCAATCAGGAACTGGTGCTCAACCGCCACGGCGATATGGAATCGGTGTGGATGGACCTCCATTACAGCCCCATTGTGGGCGGTGATGGCCGATCCCTCGGCACGCTCTGCGTGGTGCATGAGATAACCGACCGGGTCCTGGCCGCGCAGGCGCTTGCCCGCAGCGAAGAGCGTATGTCGCTGGCTATCAGTGGCACCGATCTTGTCGGCACCTGGGACTGGGATGTGGTCAACGACAAGGTCACCGCCGACGACCAGTTTGCCGCCCTGTTCAATCTGGATTCGCTGCGCTCAGGGCTCGGTGTGCCAATTCAGGATTTTTTGCGCGCTGTTCACCCCGATGATGTCGGGCGGGTTGGTGACGAGATTGCTGCCGCCCTACGCGAAGGAACGATCTTCAAGTCAGAATACAGGCTGCAACATCCTGATGGAAAACAGACCTGGGTCGTCGCCTCGGGCCGACCACGGCTGGATAGCGAAGGGCGGGTACACCGCTTCCCCGGTGTCGCCATCGATGTCACAGCACAACACCAGGCAGCCGATGCGCTCTCGGAAAGCGAGCTGCGCTTCCGCACGCTGGCCGACACCATGCCGCAAATGGTGTGGTCCACCAAGCCAGACGGCATGCACGACTACTACAATGCGCGCTGGTATGAGTTTACCGGCATGCAGGTTGGCTCAACTGATGGCGAAGGCTGGAGCGACATGTTCCACCCCGACGATCAGGATCGGGCATGGACCGAGTGGCGTCATTCCCTGGCGACGGGCGAGCCCTACCAGATCGAATATCGTCTTCGCCATCACAGTGGCGAATATCGCTGGACCCTTGGGCGTGCGCTGCCGATCCGGGATGCGCAGGGGCAAATCCTGCGCTGGATCGGCACCTGCACCGATATTCATGAATCCCGGCTTGCTGCCGAAGAGCGCGAACTTGTGGCGCAGGAATTGAGCCACCGCATCAAGAACATTTTTGCCGTGCTCAATGGCATTATCAGCCTTTCGGCGCGCAGCTATCCTGAAGCCAAGGTGTTTGCCGATCAACTGCGCCAGCGCATTTATGCCCTGGGCGAGGCGCATGACTTTGTTCGTCCCCACGGCTATTTCGATGGTTCGGCGAACGGGCAGGGGGCATTGTCGGTCCTGATCGACCGGCTGATGGTGCCGTACAATGCCGATGACGCAACCCGTGTCGTTTTCACCGGCGACGACGCCCGTGTCGATGATGCGGCGGCAACGCCGATGGCGCTTCTTTTCCATGAACTGGCAACCAATTCCGCCAAATATGGTGCGCTTTCGACGCCAGGCGGCACAGTCACCATTACCGGGCGTGAGACCGCCGAGGCCTATCATATGGAATGGCGCGAGAGTGGAGGACCTCAGGTGACCGAGCCGGAACGTCTGGGCGGTTTCGGCACCAGGCTCGTGCAATTGTCGGTGGAAGGGCAGATGCGGGGACAACTGGTGCGAAACTGGCTGCCGGGTGGTCTGGAAGTCCTGATCTCGCTGCCGCTGGATGCACTGAACAGGTCGGCGCGTTTGCAATCCGGTTTGCGTAAATAGCGCGAAGATCAGTTTAGTCGCGGGCGAGAGCCTGGTCATCGCTCCACGAAAACAGCTTCAGGCGGCGCGGCGGCTTGGCATCAGCGGCGATGCGGCGGGCCACCGCGAAATCCACCGTCTCACGAATATCGCGGTCGGTGGCCGGTTTGGGCATGACGCCGATCGTGCCGGGGACGCCATCGCCCAATTGGGCTGGGTTGGCGGTCAGGAAAACCACAGTCACCCCATGAGTCTGCGCCAGAATTTTGCCGATATGAATGCCCGTTGGACCATCGCGCAGGTTGAGGTCGACCAGCGCAATATCGGCCCGATTGGCATGAGCCAGCGCAGATTTCTGATCGGAGGCAATGGCGATTGGGTCATGACCCATGTCGGAGACGACATATTCGATCTCCGTCGCGGCCATGATTTCATCTTCAACAATGAGGATATTATAAGTCATAGGCACGGCACTTCGTATTGATTTTGGGGCTTGTGGCATTCCGGACAACTCACCAGAGGCGCGTTGGGTTGCTGTACGTTCCTCTTTGTGATCGGACAAAAATGCGCCCGAGCTGTTACCAAAGCGACAACGGGCTTGTCTTGCCCTCCTGCGGGGGAGCGGATAAGTCTGCGCCAGCATTCTGCCCATGGGGCGGATCGATTGTTTCTCGCATCAGGCCAGCATCATCGTGACCGATCAGCTTCGTATTGCGCTCGCCCAGCTTAACCCCAAAGTGGGCGATCTGCCGGGCAATCTGGCTCTGGCGCGCAAGGCGCTGGACGATGCCAAACAGGCGCAGGCGGACATTCTCATGCTGCCCGAGCTTTTTCTGACCGGCTACTTCCCCGACGATCTACTGTTCAAGCAGCAATTCGTCTCCGACGCGATCGATGCGGCGCGCGCTCTGGTGGCGGATACGGCGGGGTCGGACGTGACATTGATCCTGCCAACCATCTGGCAGGAACGAAGCGAATTATACAATGCCGTGCTGGTGGCGGAAAATGGCGAAATCATCGCCGTCCGCTATAAGCGCGAATTGCCCAATTCCGATGTGTTCTACGAAAAGCGCTATTTCACGCCCGGCCCGCTGCCCATGCCGGTCGAAATCAAGGGCGTCGTCGTCGGCATTCCGATTTGCGAGGACATCTGGCATAGCTCCGTTTGCGAACATCTGGCCATGCGCGGTGCTGAAATCATGCTCTGCCCCAATGGCTCGCCCTATTGGACCGACAAGCAGCATATCCGCAAGGAACTGGTCCGCGCCCGCGTGGCCGAAGATGACGTGCCCATGCTCTACCTCAATCAGGTCGGCGGGCAGGATGAATTGGTTTATGATGGCGCGTCCTTTGCCATCGAGCCGGGCGACATTCTGGTCTTTCAGGGCAAGTCTTTCGAGACGGATTTCATCGTCACCGACTGGACGCGAACCGAAAACGGCTGGACCTGCATCAATGGCCGCGTCGAAGAGCTGACCTCAACACAAGAAGCGCCGTGGCGGGCCTGCGTTTTGGGCCTGCGCGACTATGTGTTCAAGAACGGCTTCTCCCATGTTGTGCTGGGCCTCTCCGGCGGCATCGACAGCGCCGTGGTTGCCGCCATTGCTGCAGATGCCTTTGGGCCAGAAAAGGTTCATTCCATCATGCTGCCCTATCGCTATACCTCCGAGGACAGCCTGCGCGACGCCAAAGACTGCGCCGAACGGTTGGGCATTCGCTATGATATTGTGGCCATTGGTGACCCGGTGGATGGCGCTCTGCGGGAATTGCAGCCTGTTTTTGGAAATCGCCCCCTCGATCTGGCCGAAGAAAACATCCAGTCGCGCATGCGCGGCACCATCCTGATGGCCGTATCCAACAAGCTCGGCTCCATGCTGCTGACCACTGGCAACAAAAGCGAAATGGGCGTTGGCTACGCCACCATCTATGGCGATATGAATGGCGGCTACAATCCGCTCAAGGACATGTTCAAGATGGACGTCTACGCGCTGGCCGACTGGCGCAACAAACATATGCCGGACGATTGCCTTGGACGTGCGGGGGAGGTCATCCCCCAGTCAATCATCGACAAGGCGCCAAGCGCCGAATTGCGCCCCGATCAGAAAGATCAGGACAGCCTGCCGCCCTATCCGGTGCTCGATGATATTCTCACCTGCATGATCGAAGATGAAATGGCCCTGGGCGACATCGTTGCGCGCGGTCATGAACCGGCGCTGGTCAAGCGCATCGAGCGGCTGGTCAATATCGCGGAATACAAGCGCCGCCAATCGGCGCCCGGGCCGAAGCTGACCCCGCGCGCCTTCGGCCTTGGCCGCAAATATCCCATTACCAACGGCTATAAGGACGCAAGTGTCGGATGAGTGTTATTGTACGCTGGGCTCCATCGCCAACCGGCAATATTCATCTGGGCAATGCGCGCCCGGCGCTGCTCAACTGGTTCTTCGCGCGTCGCCATGGCGGCAAATATGTGCTGCGCATGGACGATACCGATCTGGCGCGTTCAACCCGCGAATTTGCCGATGGCATCGAAATTGATCTGGCCTGGCTCGGCATCACGCCGGACCTGCTCGTCCGCCAGTCCGAACGCACCGCACTCTACGATGCTGCCCGCAACCGGCTGATCGCCGCGGGACGTCTCTATCCCTGCTACGAAACCGAAGACGAACTCGACCGCAAGCGCGCCCGCGCGCGTCTGCTCGGCAAGCCGCCCATCTATGATCGTGCGGCGCTGAGCCTGTCCGATGACGACAAGGCGAAGCTTGAAGCCGAAGGCCGCAAGCCCCATTGGCGCTTCAAGCTCGATGGCCGCGCGGTGCAGTTCGAAGACGTCATCAAGGGGCAGCAGACAGTCAACACCACCTCGATGTCCGATCCGGTGCTGATCCGTGCTGATGGCTCCTATCTCTACACTTTGCCCTCGGTGGTCGACGATATCGACCTCGGCATTACCCATGTGATCCGGGGCGAAGACCACGTTTCCAATACTGGCACCCAGATCGAGATTTTCGAGGCGCTGGGCGGCACTGTGCCCGCCTTCGGCCACCACAACCTGCTCACCGACGCAGCAGGGCAAGGCTTCTCCAAGCGACTCGGCTCCCAGTCCATCGCTGATTTCCGCAATGAGGGCTACGAGCCGCTTGCTATCGCCATCATGGCCTCTCTGACCGGCACCAGCCTTTCCGTCGAGCCCTATGAGAGCCTCGACGCCATTGCCGAGAAGCTCGATTTCTCGATGATCTCGCACGGTTCGGCTCGCTTCGATCCGGCCGAGCTCAATGGCCTCAACGCGCGCATGCTGCACAGGATGAGCTATGCCGAAGCTGTGCCGCGCCTGTCCGCGCTTGGGTTGGAAGGCGAGGCCATGTGGCTATTGCTGCGCGAAAATCTCACGCGCTTTCCCGACATCGCCGAATGGTCAAAGCTGGTGACAGGCCCGGTGCAGTCGGTCGTTGCGCCTGATGATCAGGATTTCATCGCACTGGCCAAAGCATTGTTGCCGCCCGAACCCTGGGACGAAAACACCTGGGCTCAGTGGACTGACGCCCTGAAAACCTCGACCGGCCGCAAGGGCAAGGCGCTGTTCCTGCCGCTGCGTATGGCGCTGACCGGCCGTCATGATGGGCCGGAGCTTAAGTCCCTGCTCGTCCTGCTTGGGCGTACGGCGTGTCTGGACCGACTACCCTGACGGCTTTGTCGCCGAAATGAACGATCCGCATATCCGGCGCTGCAGGCGCTTCCGGGCGGCGTGCGATTTCGCCGGGACCTGATGGGCGCGGGCGGGGCAGGGGAATATCCACCAGCGCCACCGCAGCCACCGTCTCGACTTCGGCCTGAGCGACTTGCACCGGCACAATGCCGCGCGGATCGCGTAGGGGCAGCGGAATGCTCACCCCATTGATATCCAGCATGGATCGGCTGCTGCCATCCTCGGCACTGGTAATGCGAACCGCGCCATCGGCGCTACGCGGTGCCGTGCAGGATGCGGCCTCATCGAATTTGGTGCGATAGGCAAAGGCATTGGGCAGCGAGGTATAGGACATGCCGGACAGATTGCGCATCTGCTCCGGCTCCTGTCCCGGATTGTCGTAATAATAGAGCTCCACCTGCGTATTCGGGCACATCTGCTGGCAGGTGGTGGAATCCTGCCCCAGATAATCGGGCAGGGTCGAATAGCTGATCGGCCAGAAATAGCCGTCCGACAGACGCACACAGACCGAGCGGACGGTCTGATAGCCCTGATAGCCCCAGTAATCACCGCCATCGACGAAATCGCCATTGGTGAAATCGCTATCTGAGCTGGAACCGAAAATACGGTCGAAGATCGACTGGCGATCCTGTGTGAAGGTGGCGCTGGAGCCGGCATTGCAGCCAAAGCGCGCCATTTCCTGCAAAATGGCCTCGCGCTGTTGAGCCACGGCATGGCCGGTCTCCACGGCCTGTGCCACCGCGGCATATTGGTTGCGCAGGGAAATCACTTCGCGGGCGACACCCTGACATTGCGGCGTCAGCGTGCGGCCGGCACGGGCATCGTCGTTGCAGCCCTGCCGGATATACCGGCTTTCAGCGTCCTGCACCTGGCGCGCCAATTGGCGGGCGGTATTGCTGTTGTCATTGACCTGCCGGAACTCGCCATTGCGGTCGAACTGGGCAAGCGCGCTTTGCAGCCTGCCGCATTGATTGGCCTGCGCATGAGCGCTTTCGACATCGAGCGCCAACGCGATGGTTGCAACAATCAGCAGAGCCAGAGCCCGAAGGCGGGTAGGGTAGAACGTCACCAGAATTCCTTATATGCGGGCCGCAACCGCTTTGTGTCCCTGCGCCTTAAGATATCGCTAGGGGCAATGGCAACATTATAGCTGTGCGCGTAGATTCCTCCTAGCGCGCCAAGGACACACAAACCGGAGAGCGAAGGCGTTATGAAACTCGCTAGTCTGCGCAATGCGCGCCCCGATGGTCAGCTCGTCGTCGTCTCCCACGATCTCGCCCGCTATGTTTCCGCCGGACGCATCGCGCCCCATATGCAGGCGGCTCTGGATGATTGGGAGCAGGCGGCCCCTGCTTTAGCCGCGCTTTCGGCGCAACTCGATGCGGGTGAGATTGCGGGCCAGCCATTCGATCCGGCCCTGGCCCACGCGCCCTTGCCGCGCGCCTATCAATGGATCGATGGCTCGGGCTATCTCAGCCATCTCGAACGGGTCCGCTCGCTCAAGGGCAGCAAGGATGAAGAACTGCAATCGGCCCGGCCATTGATGTATCAGGGCGCCTCCGATTCGCTTTCGGCGCCGACTGACCCCATTGTGATCCCCGCCGATGATCTGGCGCTCGATTTCGAGGCCGAAGCCGCCGTTATCATCGGCCCCGTGCCGATGCGCGCCACGCGCGAACAGGCCAGCGCAGCCATCCGGCTCGTCACCATTCTCAACGATGTGTCCCTGCGGAAACTGGTGGTCGACGATCTCCAGAATGGCTTCGGCTTTTTCCATGCCAAGCCGTCCACCTCCTTTGCGCCAGTGGTGGTAACGCCCGCCGGGCTGGGCGAGGCATGGCGCGACAATCGCCTGCATCTGCCGGTACGCGTCGAGGTCAATGGCACGCTTTACGGCCAGCCCAATGCGGGCACTGGCATGCATTTCGACTTTGCTGATCTCATCGTCGAGGCCGCCCGCACCCGCGCCCTGGCGGCAGGCACCATCATTGGCGGCGGCACGATTTCCAACCCGCATGATGAAACCCTGCCCATCAAGCGCGAGGGTATCGGTTTCGCCTGCATTGCCGAAGCGCGGACGGCGGAAAAGGCCAAATATGGCCGGGCGCGCACGCCTTTCCTGAAACCCGGCGATGCGGTGCGTATCGGCGCTTCGGGGCCAGATGGAAAATCGCTCTTTGGCGACATTAACCAGAGCGTCCAAATCCTGCCCAACTGACGGATAACATTCCCGTGTGACGGTTGGGACCGTCATAAACCCATGTAAGTGTGCCGCCATCGGTTGAGGGACCGGCAAAGGCAACATATTGACCAAGGTGCTTATTTGAATCTGATCCGTAAGGCTCAAACTGCCGCTATCGCCGCCATTCTGGTTGCGGGAACCCTCGCTGTCGTCGCTCAGGATGTCTTCACGCCCCCGGCCACGCCGGAAGAAGCAATCGCCATGCGCGAAACCGTCATGAAGCAGAATGGTGGCCTTCTCCGTTCTGCGGGAAATCTGTCCGGCGATCAGGCCGTCGCAGCCGCGCAGATCATTTTTGACAATTTCACACATATGGCCGAGCTTTTCCCCGAAGGATCCGAGGGTGGGGAAGCGCTGCCCGCCATCTGGCAGAACTGGGAAGCCTTTACCGCCATCATTGAAACCGGCCGCGCTGGGGCCGAAGCCGCGCTGACTGCAGCGCAGGCGGGTGACAGCGCTGGCTATGGTTCGGGTTTGCAGACTGTCATGGACACCTGCGGCAAGTGCCACCAGCAATTCCGGTCCTGACGGGGCCGCATCTCTTTACTATCGCCTCCAAAGCGATTGGGGCGGCCTTCGGGTCGCCCTCTTTTTTGTTTTTGCTTGATTTCTGTCTGTCGTCCGGCCAATCTCCGGCTCCATGAAGACCAAGTGCACCATTACCTGCTGCATTATTACCTGCTAACCGAGCGTTGGCGGAGCAGTCTTCTTCATCCCGATAGTTTGAACGGATAGAGGCTCCCCCGCCAGAGCACAATCATGTCTGGCCCACAGGACCCTTTGATGAACACGGCAAAGCCGCAGCTCAATTTCTACAATACGCTGACCCGCTCCAAGGCCCCGTTTGCGGCAATGGACGAGAACAATGTGCGCCTCTATGCCTGCGGTCCGACGGTCTATGACTTCGCCCATATCGGCAATGGCCGCGCCGCCATCGTCTTCGATCTGCTGTTCCGCGTGCTGCGCTATACCTATGGCGAGAACAACGTCACCTATGTCCGCAACATCACGGACGTAGACGACAAGATCAATGCCCGCGCCCTGCGCGATCATCCCGATCTGCCCCTGAACGAGGCCATTCGCAAGGTCACCGAAACCACTGCCGCGCAATATCAGCAAGATGTTGCCGCGCTGGGCTGCCTTGAGCCGACGGTTCAGCCGCGCGCCACCGAAAACATTGCTGAAATGCAGGCGATGATCCAGCGCCTGATCGCGCGCGGCAATGCCTATCAGGCCGACGGGGAAGTGCTGTTCCGCACCCGCTCCATGCCCGATTATGGCAAGCTGTCCGGCCGCAATCTTGAAGACAATCTTGCTGGCGCCCGCATCGCCGTCGATGCCAACAAGGAAGACCCCGCCGATTTCGTGCTTTGGAAGCTGTCCGGCCCCGCAGAACCCGGCTGGGATAGTCCCTGGGGCCGTGGCCGCCCCGGCTGGCATATCGAATGCTCGGCCATGTCGGAGCGCTATCTGGGTGAAACCTTCGACATCCACGGCGGCGGGCTGGACCTGATCTTCCCCCATCACGAGAACGAAATCGCCCAGTCGAGATGCGCCCACGGCTCCCACGCCATGGCCAATGTCTGGATGCACAATGGCTTCCTCATGGTCGAAGGCCAGAAGATGAGCAAGTCGCTGGGCAATTTCTTCACCATCCACCAGCTTCTGGAAACGACGGATTTCGGCGGCCGCAAATGGCCGGGCGAAGTCCTGCGCCTCGCCATGCTGATGACCCATTACCGCGAGCCGATTGATTTTACGGTCAAGCGGCTGGAAGAGGCTTGGCGCATCCTCAAACGCTGGAATTTGGCGGCTGAGGAGCAGGAAGCCCACGCCGACGGCCTGCCGGACCCGGTAGTCATCGCCGCCCTTGCTGATGACCTCGACAGTTCTGGCATCGTCGGGCGGCTGCACGAAATGGCCCGAGAGTCGCATGATATTGGTTCGTTCACGGCGACGCTGAAGCTGCTTGGTCTCTACTGGCCCGATTGGAAGAAAGCCGATCAGGAAGCGGCAGCGTCCATGCTGGCCTCGCTTTCCGTGGCGGAATCGGAGATCGAGGCGCGCGTAAAAGCCCGCCTCGACGCCCTCAATGCCAAGGACTTCGCGGAAGCCGATCGCATCCGTAATGAACTGGCCGAGCGGGGCATAGCGCTGATGGACTATAAGGACGAAGCCGGACAACGCGCCACCAAATGGGAGGTGAAGCGGTAAATGTCTGCGCAAGCGGATAAAACCCCTCACCCGTCTCGGCCCCTGGCCGATCCACCCTCTCCCTCAAGGGGAGAGGGGGAAACCGAGTTTGCCGCACGCTCGCTTCTTCCTTCTCCCCTTGAGGGAGAAGGTGCCCAAAGGGCGGATGAGGGGTTTGCGAACACTAAGCGCGCTCGGACAGAATGGCGGACAACCAAGACCCCTGTGCTACGCGGGTTTGCCAAGCGCATGCGTCACGCTCCCACCGAGGCAGAAACCAAGCTTTGGACGCTTCTGCGAAATCGCCGCTTTGCCCAATACAAATTCCGCCGCCAATTGCCTGTCGGCGATTATGTCGTTGATTTTGTCTGCCTGTCGCACAAGCTGATCATCGAAGCCGACGGCTCCCAGCACGCTGAAAATCTGCGCGACTTAGCGCGTGACACCTACCTGCGCGGTCAGGGCTTCTACCTCCTCCGCCTCTGGAACAACGACATCCTCGCTCGTCCAATATCCGTGTCCGACGCGGTATGGGCGGCGTTGCAGAGTGCGGCGCGATGACCTTTTTCTGGCCTGACGAAATCTGTCTGCCCATGTCAGCATCCTTCCTGACAGCGCCTGTCAGGGCCGCGCGTTCAAACCATGTCTCCACACCAAGGGAGATATTCCAATGATCGATCATGTCGGTATTCTCGTCCGTGACTGGGCCAAATCCCGTGCCTTCTATGACGCGGCGTTCGCCCCCCTTGGCTATGCCATGCTGGCGGAGGTGCCAGAGCAATATACCGGCGGCGTCAAGGTCGGCGGCTATGGCAAGGCCAAGCCCGATTTCTGGCTGACCGAAGGCGCCGAACCGGGCCCCGGCCGACACTACGCCTTCGTGGCAGGCTCAAAAGCTGAGGTTGATGCCTTCTACGCTGCTGCAATGGCCAATGGCGGCACCGATAATGGTGGTCCCGGTCCGCGTCCGCACTACCACGAGCACTATTATGGTGCGTTCGTGTTCGATCCCGATGGCAACAATGTCGAGGCAGTATTTCATGGCGGATAGAGAAGCCCATACCGGCGGTTGCCAATGCGGCGCAGTGCGATTCAGGGTGACCCGTCTGGGTCGCCCGTCCATTTGTCACTGCCGCATGTGCCAGAAGGCATTCGGCGGTTTCTTCGGGCCGCTGGTTAACGCGCATAATGCTGTCTGGACGCGAGGTGAGCCCAAATGGTTTCAAAGTTCAAATGCTGCGCGCCGCGCCTTTTGCGGCGATTGCGGCACGCCGCTGGCTTATGAAACCCGCTTTGGGCTGGAACTGGCCATTGGTGCTTTCGACGAGCCGACAGTCGCTGCCCCTGAAATTCAGGTCAATCTGCATGATCGGCAGCCTTTCTTTGCGGAGCTGAGCACATTGCCGGAGCGCCACGAAGTCAGCGACGAATGGCGCGACTTCATGGCAGGCATCCACTCCAATCAACATCCCGATCACGACACCGCCGATTGACCGCCCAAGGAGCAAAGCTGATAGACCGCTACAAAATGGAAGTCAGTGGTGGCTGCCAGTGTGGTGCAGTGCGCTATCACGCCACCGAGATGATGGACAATTCGCACATCTGCCATTGCCGCATGTGCCAGAAAGCCGTGGGCAATATTTTCGCGGCGCTGGTCGCCGCGCCGCGCGAAGTCATCACGTGGACACGCGGCAAGCCCACCCGTTTCCGCTCGTCCGATCATGTGGATCGCGGCTTCTGCGCCAAGTGCGGAACGCCGCTTTTCTATGAGGATGTCAACGGCAATCGGGTGAATTTCACCATTGGCTCCCTTGACCATCCAGAGCTGTTTCCGCCCGGTGCCAATACCGGCACCGAAGGCATGGTGCCCTGGTTTGAAACACTGGTGACCATTGAAAATGGTGGTCCGACGGAACGACCGGACCTCAAGGATTGGTGGAGCGCGATCCAGGCGTCCAACCACCAGCATCCCGATCACGACACGGCCGTCTGGCCACCCAAGTAAGCGTCAAATATCTTTTCGAGTTAGGCCCCCTACATGTCCCGCGACCGCCTCTATCTCTTCGACACCACCCTGCGCGACGGTGCCCAGACCGCCGGCATCGAATTCTCGCTGGAGGACAAGATTGCCATTACCGGCCTGCTCGAAGAATTGGGTGTCGATTATATCGAAGGCGGCTATCCCGGCGCCAATCCTGTCGATACCGGATTTTTTGAACAGAAGCGGACGCAGAACGCCATTTTCACCGCCTTTGGAATGACCAAAAGGGCAGGGCGCTCTGCCGCCAATGATCCCGGCGTCATGGCTCTGGTGAATTCGGCGGCCAGCGCCACCTGTTTTGTTGCCAAGGCCTGGGACTATCAGGTGGAACTGGCCTTGGGCTGCTCCACTGCGGAGCATCTTGAAGCCATTGCCGACACGGTTCGCACCGCCATTGCCGGTGGCAAGGAAGCGCTGATCGATCTTGAGCACTTCTTCGACGGCTACAAGGCCAATCCTGCCTATGCGCTGGATTGCGTAAAAACCGCGCTGGAGGCGGGGGCGCGCTGGGTCGTGCTGTGCGATACCAATGGCGGCACCATGCCTGCCGAAGTGCGGCAGGTCATCGGCGAGGTGCTGAAGGTCGCGCCCGGCGACAGGCTGGGTATTCACCCGCACGACGATACCGGGCAGGCCGTTGCAAATGCGCTCGCAGCGGTGGAGGCGGGCGTGCGCCAGGTTCAGGGCACGCTCAATGGCCTGGGCGAGCGCTGCGGTAATACCAATTTGGTGACGCTCATCCCCACTTTGGTTCTCAAACCCTATTATGCCGAGCGTTTCGAGACCGGCATTGATCCGGCCCGCCTCGAGCGCCTCACCCATATTTCCCGCGCTTTCGATGATCGGCTAAATCGCGCTCCAGCGCGGCAGGCACCCTATGTCGGTCGCTCGGCCTTCGCCACCAAGGCGGGCATTCACGCGTCGGCCCTGCTCAAGGATTTCTCGACCTATGAGCACGTGCCGCCCGAAAGCGTGGGCAATGAACGTTCGATCATGGTCAGTCAGCAGGCGGGTAAATCCAACCTGCTGACTGCTCTCGCGCGGCACAATATCACGCTGGAAAAAGACGATCCGCGCCTCGAAAAACTATTGGCGACGGTCAAGGATCGTGAGGCGCGCGGCTATTCTTATGATGGCGCGGACGCATCCTTCGCCATTCTGGCGCGGCGCGTTCTGGGTACCTTGCCGGAATTTTTTCAGGTCGATCATTACCGGGCCATGGTGGAACGTCGCCACAATGCGCAGGGCGAAGAGGTGACGGTCACCGAGGCCGTGGTCAAGATCGTCGTCGAAGGCGAGCGCCTGATGTCGGTGGCCGAGGGCAATGGCCCGGTCAATGCGCTCGATCTGGCTTTGCGCAAGGATCTGGGGGTCTATTCGACCCGAATCGAAGACCTGCAACTGGCCGACTTCAAGGTGCGTATTCTGGACGGCGGCACGGGCGCGGTCACCCGTGTACTGGTCGAAAGCCGTGATGGAACGGGAGAACGCTGGGTAACCATCGGTGTTTCGCCCAACATCATTGATGCGTCCTTTGAAGCTCTATATGAATCCATCACATACAAGCTGTTGAAAACCGAGGCGGCCTGAAGCCGCCTGACGCATGAAACCCTGTGGAGGGCAAACTGGCCGACACCGCTCCGAAACGTCCTCTCGCTCTGACCATTGGAGCAGCGGCAGCTACCCTCCTCGTCATTCTCGGTGTCCTCTCCGGCCCCGCCATTGTCTCCTGTTTCAATAGCGAGGATGGCCTCGGGCTGTGCCTGCGCGGCAAGATGGCCGATGTCGGCCTCGCGCCGCCCTTGCCCGCGCCTGCCGTCGCCGAGGCCGAAACGCCCGCGCCCGAAGCCGCCGCCGTGGCCGCTACGGAAGAAGCGGTGTCGCCCGAGCCGGAACTCGACGTTACGCCGCCTGCCGAAGCTGTCGATAGCGCTGCCGCCGATGGTGTCATCGCGGCAACCTTTGGCCTGTTGCGCGCCGAGCCCGATGGGTCGGTGGTGATTGCCGGTAGCGGCACGCCCGGCAGCACGATCGAGATTTTTGCCAATGGCGATCTGCTCGGTGCCGTCGATGTCGAGCCGAGCGGTGACTGGGTTTTCGTGCCCGAAGCGCCGCTGGCGCCCGGCGATCTCGAAATTACGCTGGGCGAGGAGGGTAAGGCCGGCACCGCCGAGCAGGCCTTTATCGTGGTGCTCAACGAGGACCGTACGACCCAGCCGCTCGTTGTCGCCAGCACGCCCGGACAGGCCAGCGAAGTCATTCAGGGCCTCGTGGCTGTTCCCGCCGCCACTACGGAAATTGCCGCCGCGCCCGAGCCGGTCATTGCCAGCGAGCCTGCCGCAGCCGCAGATGTTGCGCCCGAGCCTGCCTCAGTGGTTGAAACCACCGAAGTCGCCGCCGCCACGCCTGCGGTTCAACTCATCGCCGAGCCGGAAACGGAAGTCGCCACCACGACCGAAGCGCCAGCCACTCCTGCCGCAGAAACGCCGGAAGTTGCAGCTGTGACCCCGGTTGAAACCGCGCCTGCTCCTGAGCCCGCGCCCGCAGCGACTGAAGCTGTGATCGCTGACATTGAACCTGCTGTCGCCGAATCCGAACCTGTTGTTTCGGAAGCAGAGACGCTCGTCGCTGCCACGCCAGAAAATGTGGTAACGGAAACGCCTGCCATTGCGCCGGTGCAGCTTGCCGATGTGCAGCCGACCATCGATGCGATCGAAATCGAGGGTGACAGGACATTCTTCGCCGGTGGCGGGCCTGACAATGGCCTTATCCGGCTCTATGTCGATGATGGTTTCGTGGCCGATACCAATATCGCCGAAGGCCGCTGGCTGATTGAAGCTGGTCCCGTTCTGACCAAGCCAAGCCAGCGCGTGCGCATTGACCTCATCCAGCCCGATACCGGAAGTGTTGTCGCCCGCTCCGAGGTTGATTTCGTTGTCGATCTGCCCGCGGCGCCGCAGGACAATGTCGCCATTGCCGATGCTGAAGTGCCAGAGGTGGCTCCAGCGCCTGCCGAAGAGGTCGCACCTCCCGCCGCAGATGCAATTGCGGAGCCTGCACCAGAACCTGTTGCCACCGAATCCGCAGCAGAATCTGCTCCCGCTGCAGAGCCTGCTGCCGAAGCGGCCGTGCCCACCATGGTTGCCGTGTCGCTCGGCGATCCCGAAGCCCAGCGCTTCGCGTCGGGCAAGGCAATCATCCGCCGGGGTGACAATCTGTGGACAATCGCGCGCCGCGTTTATGGCGACGGGGTGAAATACACCACCATCTACGAAGCCAATAACGGCCAGATCCGTGACCCCGACCGCATCTATCCCGGCCAGGTTTTCGACCTGCCCACGGCAGATTAGCACTGATAAAGCGGCGCTCCTGGAGCGCCGCTTCCTTGCTGGCTATTGATTTTCAGTTCAGAACGCCCCATCTTTCATCGCAAATAACCGATCAAGCATGATCCGCGCGCAAGGCCCCTTGTCCGCTGCGATCCTGCGCAAGAGCGTTTCAGGCAAAAGTGGCAACGGTTTTGCGGCTCGGAAACGCGGCAAAACAGAGGCTTAGAGCAATTCCATGCACGACGATGACATTGCCAATACGATGCGGGCTCTGGGCCATCCTGTGCGCATCGAAATCCTGCGTATTCTGGCGACCCAGCAACAGGGCCAATGTTGCTGCGCCGATGTCACCGAAAGCCTGACCCTCGCGCAATCCACCGTGTCTCAGCACATCAAGGTGCTGCTCGATGCCGGACTGATTGAGCGTAAGCCGCATGGCACCCGCAATCGCTATTGTATCCGTCAGGAGAAGCTGACCGAAATCAGCTCCGCCTTTGGATTTCTCTTGCAGGGCTTGGCTCCTGCCGCTGCTGCGGAAACGGAACTGGCCTGATGTCCATCGACAATGCTGAAAAAAAGCCGTCCGTCAGCGCGGACGAAGGCTCCGTGTTTTCTACGATCCGCAATCTCTGGTCCTATATGTGGCCGCGGGATCGTGCCGATCTTAAGCTGCGCGTGGTTCTCGCCATCGCGGCCCTGCTGGCGAGCAAGGTGGCGACGACGCTGATCCCCTTTGCCTATAAGGGCATTATCGACAGCCTTGATGGTTCCGCTCCCAATGGCGCGCTGATCCTCGGCCTTGCCGTGCCGGTGGTTCTCGTGATCGCCTATGTGCTGGGCAACATCATCGATGCCGGTTTCCAGCAATTGCGCGATGTGCTTTTCGCCTCGGTCGGCCAGCACGCAGTGCGCAAGCTGGCCTTGCAGACCTTCCATCACATGCATCGCCTGTCGCTACGCTTCCATCTGCAGCGGCGCACCGGCGGGCTCTCCCGCGTCATCGAGCGCGGCACCAAGGGCATTGAAACGGTCGTGCGTTTCGCCATGCTCAATATTATGCCCACCATCGTTGAATTTGTGGTGGTGGCGATCATCTTCGTCTGGATGTTCGGCCCGAGCTATCTCGGCGTCCTGCTTCTGATGATCTGGGCCTATCTCTATTTCACCATCAAGGCATCCAATTGGCGTATCGCCATTCGTCGGGACATGAACAATTCCGACACCGATGCAAATGGCAAGGCCATCGACAGCCTGCTCAATTACGAGACGGTGAAATATTTCGCCAATGAGAAGATGGAAGCCGAGCGCTACGACGCCGCTATGGCGGGCTATGAGCGCTCCGCCGTGCGCATCTGGACCTCGCTTGGCTGGCTCAATTTTGGTCAGGCGGTCATCTTCTATGGCGGTTTCCTGATCATCTCGATCATGGCCATTGTTGGCGTGATGAACCGCACCATGACGCTGGGCGATTTCGTCCTGCTCAACACCTTCCTCATGCAGGTATACCGGCCGCTCAACTTCATCGGCTTCGTTTATCGTGAGCTCCGGCAAGGGCTGACAGACATCGAGGAAATGTTCAAACTGCTCGATCAGCCGCCCGAAATCACCGACAAGCCAGAGGCCGGTCCGCTGGCCGTTACAGGTCCAGTGATCCGGTTTGAGGACGTCACCTTCCACTACGATCCGGAACGCCCGATTTTGAAGGGTGTCAGTTTTGAAGTGCCGGAAGGCAAGACCATTGCCATCGTTGGCCCTACCGGCGCAGGCAAGTCCACCATCTCGCGGCTGCTGTTCCGGTTTTACGATGTCACCGGTGGCCGCATTACCATTGATGGGCAGGATTTGCGCGATGTGACGCAGGAAAGCCTGCGCTCCACAATCGGCATGGTCCCCCAGGACACGGTGCTGTTCAACGACACGATCGGCTACAATATCGAATATGGTCGCCCCGGCGCTTCCGAGGCGGACATTCGTGAAGCCGCGCGCATGGCGCAGGTCGGCTCGTTCATCGAAGCACTGCCCAAAGGTTACGATACCCCGGTCGGTGAACGCGGTTTGAAGCTGTCGGGTGGCGAAAAGCAGCGTGTTGCGATTGCACGCACCATCCTCAAAGCGCCCTCCATCCTCATTCTCGACGAGGCTACCTCTGCGCTCGACACCAAGACCGAGCGCGACATTCAGGCGGCCTTGGACGAGGTCTCGCGCAACCGCACAACCGTGGTCATCGCCCACAGGCTTTCCACGGTCGTCAATGCCGACGAAATCCTTGTGCTGCGTGAAGGCCTGGTGGCTGAGCGTGGCAATCACCACGCCCTGCTGCAACAGAATGGCCTCTACGCCCAGATGTGGAGCAGGCAGCGCGAAGCCAGCGAAGCCGCCGAACTGCTGGCACGCACGCAGGAAGACACCGAAGGCTTCGTGAAAAGGGGCATTCCGGCTGGAGAATAGTGCCCGGGCATAATCTTCCTTCTCCCCCTTGCGGGAGAAGGTGTCCAAAAGGCAGATGGAGGGTAATGTGGGGCAATGAGCGCAATCACACTCCGCCCCGCAACGCTTGCAGACAAGCCGGTCGTTGCTAATCTCATTCAGCTTTACCTCCACGACATGACCGAGTTCATGCCGTTTCCGGTGCAGCTCGATGGCCGGTTTCAATATGATTTTCTGGACCGCTTCTGGCGCTATCCCTACTTCATCATGAAGGGCGAGGAGATTGCTGGTTTTGCGCTCATCGTGGATGAGTGTCCCCTAACCGGGCGTGTGCCATGCTGGTTTATGGCCGAGTTCTTCGTTCTCAAGGCTCATAGAGGTCAGGGAGCGGGTCGGGCGGCGTTCGACCTGGCCAGGACCGCTCATCCGGGGCAATGGCACATTGCCGTGCCCCTCGCCAATCGGGCGGCGCAGGCATTCTGGCCCAAAGCCATCGGCGTTAATGTGCCCCCGCCGCGCACCATTCATTTCGACGAGGATGACTGGTCATTATATGCCTTCCATACTCTGGCATAGTGTAAGGCGCTGTGATCAAATCTGCCTGCTTTTCCGCGGGGGCGGATTGTTGAGCGGTGCAATGTGACGACCACGGATCAGACCAGCCAGATGACAGCGCCTCGCCGGGCAGATGGGCCGAAAGGCCTTCCTCTCCTCGGTCACTTGCTCGAAATGAGCCGCGATACGTTGGGCTTTTTCGAGCGTAGCGCGCGCCATTATGGCGATATGACCGCCATTCAGGTCGGCGGCTTTCCGGCGGTCATCGTCAATCATCCCGATCTGATCGAACAGGTTCTCGTCCGACAGAGCGAGAATTTCACCAAAAATCGGGTGTTCTGGCGACAGCTTGAAGCACTGATGGGCAATGGTCTTTTCGTTGCCGAAGGCGAGGAATGGCAGCGCCAGCGCAGGCTAGCAGCGCCCGCTTTCGCCACAGTGCCGCTGTCGACCTATGGCCCGCATATGGTGGAGTTGACCGAACGCAAGCTGACCCAATGGCGCGATGGTCAGGAAATCGACATGCACCGCGAGATGATGGCTCTCGGGCTGCAGATTGCCGCAAAAACCCTGCTCGATGCCGATGTCACCGACGATCTCGAAGCGATGGAAGAGGCCGCTTATTGGGTGATCGACGAGGTGGCCGCGCGCTTTTCCCGGCCTGTCGTCGTCCCTGATTGGGTGCCACTGCCCGGTCATCGCCGCTATTTGAAGGGCATCGCCCATATCGAGCGGCTGGTCTATCGCGTCATCGCTGAAAATCGCGCCGGCAAGAATGCCTCGCCCGGCTTTCTCTCCTTGCTCATGTCGGCGCGTGACGACGACGGCAAACCGATGACCGACAAGGCGCTGCGCGACCAGATTTGCAATATGCTGCTGGCGGGCTATGAAACTTCGGCCCTCAGCATGGCCTATGGCTTTCATCTGCTTGGCCAGCACCGTGATATTCAGGATGCCATCGCGGCCGAGGTCGAGGCCGTCGCGCCCGGTCGCCCGGTGACGCCCGACGATCTGCCTAATCTGAAGCTGACCGAGCATACCGTCATCGAAATGCTGCGGCTGATCCCGCCGGGCTGGGCCATTGGCCGCGAAGCCAGCGTCGATGTGCGCATTGGCGATTATGAGGTCAAGAAGGGGACGACAATCGTCCTCAGCCCCTGGATCACCCAGCGCGACCCGCGCTATTTCGAGGACCCGCTGGCCTTCAAGCCCGAGCGGTGGGAAGGCGATTTCCGGCGCCGCTTGCCGCGCTTTGCCTATTTTCCCTTCGGCGGCGGTCCCAGAATCTGCATCGGCAACCGTTTCGCCATGATGGAGGCAATGCTGATGCTTGCCACCATCGCCCGGCGCTTCGATGTTGAACGGCTGACCGAAAGGCCGGTCACCTTCATGCCCTCGGTTACCTTGCGGCCCTCCGGCGGGATTTGGGTTCGGCTGCACGAACGGAAACGTCAGGCCTGACCTGTCGTTTCTCGGCCAGATAAGGGCCGGGGAAGCGCAACGCCATTTCGCTGGCAAAGCGGTTGAGCAAGACGTTGAAGCTGTTGGGATGCGACAGGAACGGAGTATGGCCCGCGCCTTCGATCACATGCTGCTGGCCTTCCCACAGATTGCCGTAGCGCAGCGTCTTGAGATAGCTCAGGCGGAGGACGGGATCGTTTCGGCCATTGATCATGGCCAGCGGTATTGATGACCGTTCCACGACCTGCCGCTGATTTGACGTGCCATTCTTGGTCAGGCTGCGGCTGGTCTCAGGCCGCATTCTGCCATCGGCGCGCAGAATGGCTGCAAAATGCAGGCCATCGGGATTGGGGCCATAGCTTATTTCCTGCCAGCGCAGGGCGTCACTCGTGGTGAAATGCGGCTTGCGCGACAACAACAGATTGGGGCTGGCATGAAAGGCGCGCATCAAGGCCAGCGGCCCGCGCGCGAGGGGCGGCGCACCGATATTGACCACGCCAGCCAACCGCTCTGGAAAGCGGTCCATCAATTCCATGGCGATATGCCCACCCAGCGACCAGCCGACAATCAATGCGCGTTGCAGGCGCAGGTAATTCATCACATCGAGCGTGGTATTGGTGAGCGCGCGGATCGAATAGCTGGCTTTGGGGTCGTCGGCATCTTCCGATGCGCCATGCCCCGGCAGATCGAAGGCGATCAGCCGGAACCGGCGCGTCAGCGCTTCGGTGAACTGATGCTCGAACACTTCTTTGCTGCTGCTTGCGCCATGCACGAAAATCAGCGGCAGCCCTGTGCCGCCACTGTCCCGATAACCGATATTTCCGCTGGCAAGATGCATCACTGCGCAAGGGGCAGTCATGGCTGTACTCCTAAATCAGGAATACATTATGCGCTTGAACTCTATAGGAGCCGTTTCCGCATTCGGTTAAGATAGCGTAGCTTTTGTAATCGTGCGTGTTGGGGGATTTCGCATGGAGTTCGTATTTGACGGGCTGGTAACCGTGGTCGGCGGCGGCGTTGTGGGGGCCTATATCTGGTCGGTGCGCAACCATTTCGTCTCCGACAAGATGCCGCCGGGCGCCTGGATTATTTCCACATCGGTGACGGCAACCACCATTCTTATGCTGGTGCTGACCTGGCTGCTGCCGCAACCGCTTTTCGCCCATATCGCCGGTCTCGCCATCCAGCTCGTCAGCCTCTGGATTTTCTATGGCGCCATCAAGGCCTCGCGCCGCGCCAGATTGCGCTTCGTCTTCGACCCCGAACACCCCCATTCGCTGGTCAATGAGGGACCATATAGGGTCGTGCGCCACCCCTTCTACGTCTCCTACTCCATCTTCTGGTTTGGCTGGGCCGTCGCAACCTGGTCCATCTGGGCCGTGCCCAGCGTCCTCATCCTGCTCTGGCTCTATGTCTCGGCAGCGCGCATGGAAGAAAGAAATTTCGCCGCCTCGCCCCTGTCAGCTGAATATGCCGACTACAAAGCACGAACCGGCTTCTTCCTGCCGAAACTGGGCTAGATCGAACAACCGGCACAATGGCTGCTCATCTCCACAGGAGATGCATTGCTGCAAAATAAAAGGCCCGCATCTCTGCGGGCCTTTTATTTTGGCGAGGGCAGGGATCTTACTCCGCTGCGTCCCGTCTGCTGACCACGGTGACGCCATTGGCTTCCTTGGTCTCGGTCAGGCCTGCCTCTTTCGACACGATATAGCGCTTGGAGCTATCGGCGTTGTCCGGAACCTCCAGAGCCATACCGTCAAAGCCGGCAGGAACGGCCACGGCCTGACCCCGGCGGAAGGGGCTGGCAAGCCAGGCGATCAGGGAAGCAAACAGCGCCCCAAGCCACTTGAACTGCTTCCACATGACGGTCGGCGCGGTGATCATCACCGGCACCATGACCAGCGTGAGCGCGGTGGAGAAGAACAGGCCGGATACCAGCGCTGCCGACAGGTGGATGAACCACGAACCGGCCAGGCCACCGATGACGATCTCGCGGCGGATGAAGTCGAATTCGACATTGGCCCACATCGGGATCACGCCGAGCGCCGTGAGGAACGCCGTCAACAACACCGGACGCACGCGTTGCGCGACTGTCAGCAGCATCGCCGTCACCGCTTCCACATGCTGGTGCCGGTGGTAATCGTTATAGGTGTCGATCAGCACGATGCCGTTTTTCACCACGATACCCGCCAGCGCCACGATGCCCAGTCCGGTCATGATCGCCGAGAAACTCATGCCCGTGATCAACATGCCCAGCAGTACGCCGGCCACCGACATGATGACGGTCGAGAGCGTCACCATCACCTGGTAGAAGCTGTTATATTCGAGCAGCAGGATGAAGAAGATCAGCGCCATGGCCATCAACATGGCCTGCCCGATAAAGGCATTGGCGTCGCCCATCTGCTCCTCTGCGCCCCCGAAGGCCACCGTGACACCCTGCGGGAAGTCCTGCTCGGCGATCCAGCTTTGCAGCTCCTGCACCTTGTCGGCGGCATAAACGCCTTCCGGCAGATTGGTCAGGCCAGCGGCGACCGGCATCGTATAGACCTGATTGCGGCGCTGGATGCTGGCCACCTTTGGCACGGCGGTCCGCTCGATGAAGTTCGACACCGGGACAAGACCCTGCGCCGTAGCGATCCGCATGGAATCGAGGGCGTCGAATGTGCGTTCTTCGCGGGGCAGGCGGACACGGATATCCAGCTCGTCGCCGGTTTCCGCATCTCGATAGGTGCCCAGCTTCACGCCAGCAGTGATGAGCTGCACATAAGGCGCGAGTTCACGCACGCCGATGCCATATTTGCCAGCTTCGGCACGATCGATGGTGATCTGCCAGTCAATGCCAGGGGAGGGGCGGCCATCTTCGATATCCACCACTTCCGGCCAGCTTTCGAGATGGCTGCGGATAGCGGACACGACCGGCACCAGATCGTCGTAATTGGTGCTGTCGACGCGTAGATTGATATCCTTGCCTGCCGGTGGGCCATTTTCCGCTGCCAGAATCTGAATATCGAGACCGGCAAAGCCAGCAACGCGCTCGCGGATATCCGCAAAAATCTCGCTGGCGGGAACACGATGGTTCCAATTGGTCAATTGCAGCTGGAAATTGCCGATCGTATCGGGCGGTGTCGAGCTGAATGAGCCGGTCGAGCCAAACTGCATGATCACGTCCTGAACGCCCTTGACCTGCAGCAGCTCGGTCTCGATCTCGGCCATCATGTGGCGGATTTCTTCGGGCGAATAATTGCCGCGACCCACCACGGCCACCGTAGCGAATTCAGGCTCGGAGGCCGGGAAAGCTTCGGTGCCGGTCGGGTTTGTCGCATAGGCAACGAAGATCATGGCGATAAGGCCAAAGCCCACGGCCAGCGTCGGCAACGGCCAGTGCAGCAGCTTGTCCATGATGCGGACATAGATGCCGGTCAGGCCGGTAACCTTGTGGACCGAGAACTTGTCGGGATACATCACGACGTCGGCCTTGGCCCTTTCCTTCTCGTCCACATGCGTCGAGGCGATGATCGAACCGATCACCGGCATGAAGATCAGGGCGGAAATGAACGAGGCGATCATCACGATGATCACGATCATCGGCAGATAGCTCATGAACTTGCCGATAATGCCCGGCCAGAACAGCAGCGGCACGAAGGCGCCTAGCGTCGTCGCCGTTGCGCCCACCACAGGCACGAACATCTTGCGCATGGCCATGATGAAGGCTTCGCGCTTGGGCACGCCTTCCTGCAATTTTCGCTCGGCATATTCGACCACCACCACGGGATCGTCCACCAGCACGCCCACCGCAATCACCAGCCCGAACATCACCATCATGTTGATGGTCATGCCCAGCATGTCGGCGACGAGGAATGCCATCATGAACGACAGCGGGATGGAGAGGCCAATCATGATCGCCGGGCGCACGCCCAGAGTGGCGATACAGGTGATCAGCACCAGCGCCACGGCGGTCAGCACCGCCGCTTCCAGCGAGCGGAACAATGCCGTCGTCGTTTCTGCCTGATCGAGGAAGAACGAATAAGTTACGCCCGAGGGCCAGCTCTTGGCGACCTCTTCAGTCGTCGCACGCACCTTTTCAGACACGTCGATGATATTGGTACCAAGCTTCTTGGAAACACCGAGGATCAGGGCAGGGGAGCCGTTGACCTGCGTATATTCGGTGGCATCGGCCAGCGTGCGGGTAATGCTCGCCACCTCGCCAAAGGTAACGATGGTGTTGCCATCGGTCTTGAGCGGCAGGTTGTAGATATCCTCTGCCGTGGTGATCAGCCCCGGCACTTCGATATTGAACGAGCCCTGTCCGGTGTTGATCGTGCCGCCGGGCACAACCATATTGTTCCGGCTCAGCGCGTCAAAAAGCTGATTGGCCGTCAGCCCATAGGCTTCAAGCCGCAACAGGTCGATACGGACTTCGAGTTGTTCCTGCCGCGCGCCCGAAAGCGTGGCTTCGCGCACTTCGCCAATGCCTTCCAGGGCGTCCTGCAATTCCTCGGCCCGGCGCACCAGCTCTTTCTCGGGCGCAGCGCCATAGACGGCCACCGAGATGATCGGCATGCCGATCAGGTCGATTTCATGCACGCTGGGATCGTTGGCGTCGCTCGGCAGCTTTGCCTTGATCGCGTCCATCCGGGCGCGCGTATCCTGCAGCGCCTGATCCTTGTCGGTATTGATGTCGAATTCGAGGAACACCGAGGCGTGGCCGGTGGTCGAGGTCGAGCTGATATTCTGGAGCCCCGGAAGGTTCGCCAGCTCTTCTTCGGCAGGCTTTGCAAGCAGGTTTTCCGCGTCGCGTGGCGATACCCCGGTCTGGCTGATCGACACATAAAGATAGGGCACGTCGATGGCCGGGAAGCTTTCCTTGGGCATCGCCGTGTAGGCGCCTGCGCCAGCCACGAGGATCAGCACCATGATCGTCAGGACGACCCGAGGCATCCTGAGGATTCGTTCGATGAAATCGAGCATCTGGGTAATCCCTAGCTGGCAGTGGCTTCAGTGGTTGCGGTCGTGGGGCTGGCCTCGACATGCTGGCCCGCCGTCACGTTTTCTTGCCCGATGGTGATCACGTCGGCGCTGATCGGTAGGCCGGTGACCCAGATGCCCTCGCGCGTGTCGCTGACAATGGTGATCGGATAGAAGGCAACCACGCTGTCCTCAACGGTGCGGACACCCAGAATGCCATCGTCGTCCAGCGTAAGGACAGATTGAGGCAGCAGGTGGCCGGGGGCAGTGCCGATATCGACGATGGCTTCTGCGGTCACACCATCGCGGATGGCATAATCGTCATTGGCGATTTCGATTTCGGCGCGGAAAGCGCGGGTGGCGTTGTCGGCAACCGAGGAAATATAGGTCACCTTGCCATCAACGCTCTGGCCAGTCATCGTCTTGATCCTGGCGTTCAGACCGGTGCGCGCCAGCCCGATATGGGCTTCGGGCACCATGCCGGTGAAGACGATGGGATTGAGCTGTACGATTGTCGCGCAGGGCGAACCGGGGTTGAGCATCGCGCCAGCGCTTGCCAGCGGATCTTGCACGAGGCCTGCAACCTTTGCCTTGATCTCTGTGCGGTCCAGCTCGGCCTGTGCATTGTCCAGCCCGGCCTGTGCCTGCGCCAAAGCCACTTCCACGGCATTTGCCGAATTGGGCGGCGCCAGACCACGGTCACGTAGGTCGATATTGGTGTCGAAGCTCAATTGTGCCTGTGCCAGCGCGGCTTTGGCCTGTGCCACCGCAGCGGCGCGGGTGCCCTGATCGAGCGTGCAGAGCAGGTCGCCTACGGCAACGCGCTGCCCCTTGGTGACATGCACCACATCGACACTGCCTGCGGTCTCAGCCACGGCGGTCACGGTGGCCTTGGCCTCGGTGCGGCCACGCAGCGGCACTTCGATGGGCATGGGTTGTGCGGTGAAGGTCTGGGTACGAACGCTCTGCAACGGCGCGGCAGCGCCGGTCGTGGCTTCATTGCGCTGGGCAATGGTCAGGTTCGGATCGACTTCTGGCGCATGGTGCTCGGCCAGCAGACCGGCATTACCAAGTGCAGTGGCAATGGGGCCATGATCGTCGCCTTCGATGACCGAGACAATGGCCTTTTCGCCATTGCCAGGCCCTTGTCCGCCCTGAACCAGCGTTCCGGTCGCAAACCATGCTCCTGCAAAAAGCAGGATCACAAACGCGAAACCATAAGAGAAAAGTGCACGCATCTAGATTTTAATCCCTTATTCGGCCGCGTCTTTGCGTGGCTCGGCTCGCGCCATTGTGATCAATTCGTCCATATGGGTACGGAAATATTGCTCCGCAACCTCCAGCATCGCGCGACCATAACCAACGAGCCATTGGTCGGCTTCGGTGAGCTCCGTCTCTTCGCAGGCGCTCTCAAACTTGGCGCGCCCGTCCTGCGCCCGGGCCAGGAACTCATTGCAACGCTGTTCCACCAGTTCCCGGGGGAGAATGTGGGCGAAGCGCGCAAACATTAGGAACGGGCTCCGGAACATGTCCTGCCCCAGCGGCTGGGACAGCTCATCCACAAATGCCAGACGGCCAGCGTCGGTTATGGAATAAACCTTGCGTGCGGGCTTTCCTGCCTGCTGCTCGCTACGGCTGACGACGCAGCCTTCTTCCTCAAGCTTGGCAAGGGCAGGGTAGATCGAGCCATAACTGGCCTCGACGAAGTAAGCGAATTGCTCATCCGTACACATCCGGCGGATGTCATACCCGCTGGCATCGCCGTTATAGAGGATGGATAGGCACAGCGTCCTGACGTTCATAGCCTTCCTGCAAGCATATGTTTGTCCAATATATGATGGGCCTATATATTCTGGTCCGTCATATCGCAAGCTATACGCAGGAAAGAAACGCGCAGATCAGTTAAGCGCTGATTGCAGATCGGCAATGTATGCCGCTTCGGATCGTTGAGCGACCCGATTTTCCGCATGGCAGGTGCGACACATACACCTAGGACAGCAGGTTCCGCATCTCTTCAGCGGTCTGCTGCGCCAGTTCCAGGCTTGCAGCGGCCACAAAGTAGGGATTGAGAAAGCCCAGTTCCCCCTTGCCGTACCGCATGCTCTCGCCGTCCAGCGTCACCACCGCCCCGCCCGCAGCTTCAAGCACAGCCTGCCCGGCGGCGGTATCCCATTCGCAAGTCGGGGTAAAGCGAGGGTAAAGTTGGGCGTCGCCTCGCGCCAGGAGGCAGAATTTCAACGATGAGCCCACGGACACATCGCTCTCGACATCCAGTGTCCGGCAAAGCTGGTCCAGTGCCGCATGTCCATGCGATCGGCTTGCAACGATGCGCAGACGAGACATGAAACCGACATTGATCGCGCGCCGTTCAGAAATGCCGCCCCGCTCGTTCATCAAGCCAGTCCAGGCCCCCTCCGCATCGCCGACGAACACTTCGCCACTGGCCGGCGCCAGCACCACGCCCATCACCGGGCGCCCATGTTCCACCAGCGCGATATTGACCGTGAACTCGCCATTACGCTTGATGAATTCCTTGGTTCCATCGAGTGGGTCAACCACGAAATAGCGTTCGCCCAGCACCGGAATGATCCCCGCCGCCACGCTTTCCTCGCCCAGAACCGGCAGCCCGGTCTGACGCAAATGTTCGATAATCACCGCCTCCGCCGCCGCATCGGCCTCGGTTACCGGCGACCCATCACTCTTGGTTACGACGTGGATAGGCCTATGATAAACCTCACAGATTACCTCGGCAGCGGCGATTGCCGCGTCTACAGCGAGGTCAGTCAGCGACAGTTCAGCGAGGCTCACTTCGCGCGTCCGATCACGACATCTAGCCCCAGATCGAGCGGCTTGGCCCCCATGGTGATCTGACTGGTCGAGATATAGTCGACACCAGTCTCGGCAATCGAGCGCACCCGATCCAGCTTCACCCCGCCGGACGCTTCCAGCTTTGCCCGCCCTGCATTGATCGCCACGGCCTGCCGCAGCGTGTCATTGTCCATATTGTCGAGCAGAATGATCCGCGCCCCCGCCGCAAGCGCCTCTTCCAACTCAGCCAGACTGGTCACCTCGATCTCGATGGCGACAAGATGCCCGGCGAACGCTTCAGCGGCTTTGTATGCCGCAGTAACGCTGCCTGCGACAGCGATGTGGTTATCCTTGATCAGTATGGCGTCGCTAAGCGCAAAACGATGGTTCGCCCCGCCGCCGCAGCGCACTGCATATTTCTCGAACGCCCGCAGCCCCGGAGTGGTCTTGCGTGTATCGGCAATCCGCGCTCCCGTGCCCTCTACCGCATCGGCGTAAATGCGCGTCAGCGTAGCGATGCCGCTCAGATGATTGAGAAAATTGAGCGCCACCCGCTCACCCGACATCACCAGCCGTGCGGGGCCTTTGACGACGGCCACGACGCCCCCCGCCTTGATCCGGTCACCATCGGCCACCCTTGGCTCGAAGCTGACGCCATCACCGACCAGTCGGAATGCTGCCGCGGCCAGATCAAGCCCGGCAATGACGCCCGGTTCGCGCGCCGAAAGCGTCGCCTCCGCCCATGCATCGGGCGCCAGCGTCGCCTGGCTGGTCAGGTCGCCCGCCAGTCCCAGATCCTCCTCAAGCGCAGTGGCAACGGCGCGCTCGACGAGGAGGCCTGATAACTGGGCGGGCAGGGCGGTCATGGCGGCTCACCAATTCTGGAAGATGCCGGTGCTTTACGCTGCGCCTTTGACGCTGGCAACCGCAACAAAGGGCATGGATTTGCCGCGAAATGACCTATCGCAACAAACTCTGCCCGCCATCGATCCAGACGGGTGTGCCGGTCACGTGCCGAGCTGCATCGGAACAGAGAAACAGGATCACATCGGCGACGTCGGCGGCCTTGCCCGGTTTGCCGCCGGTGAGGGGAATATCTCCCTGCGGAAACTCAACTGGCACCTCTGTTACATGAGTGTCACGGCGCTCCGTATTGTCATCGATCTGGCTTTCGATGGCCCCCGGACACACCGCGTTCACGCGGATGTTCCGCGAGCCCAGTTCAAGCGCCAATTGTTGGGCCATGGCCAATTGCCCCGCCTTGGTCGCTGAATAGGCGCTGGCGCCGGCCGAGGTGAAGGTGCGCGTGCCATTGATCGAGGAAACGATGACGATAGACCCGCCGCCCGCCTGTTCCAGCGCCGGAACCGCATGGTGAATGGTCAGATAGGTGCCCTTGAGGTTGACGGTGATTGTCTGGTCCCATTCCTCGGGCTTGATTGTCTCAATCGGTGCCCAGACGCCATTGATCCCGGCATTGGCGACCACAATGTCGAGCCGCCCGAATTTTTCGACTGTTTCGGAGACGAGCGTCTTCATCGCTTCGTCGTCGGTAATATCTGCGCTAACCGCCCAGGCTTTGCCACCAGCCGCTTCGATCTCGGCGGCAGTCGTGTCGACCTCGTCCTGTGTCCTGCTCATCACCACGACAGCAGCACCCTCGCGGCCGAGGGTGAGGGCCGTGGCCTTGCCGATCCCTGAGCCCGCGCCGGTCACCAGCGCTACTTTGCCATTCAATAAAGCCATTGCCCGTTCTCCATATTGCTTGCAGGGGCAACGCGAAGAGCGGGCAATGGTTGAGAGCTGAATTCAGCCTTAGTAGCGCGGACCCAGTTCGTCGCCTTCGATGATCGCCTTGGTCAGGCTCCCGACCGGCGGATAGAGGGGGATCAGACAGGCCTGCAGCGCGTGGTAAATGTCGGGCTTGCCGACGAAAAGGCGCGACGTCGGTGTCAGATCTTCCTTGAGTTCGCTGATCCAGCCACCACGCTCATGGTCGATCACGTGGTTTTCGGCAAAATCCCAGAGCTTGCGATACCATTGCTGATAATACGCGTTCTTGTCATAGGCGCCGATAAAGGCAGCCGCACCGATGGCTTCGGCGACCGGCCACCACAGCTTTTCGCGCATGATCGGCTGATTGTCCCAGTCGAGCGTGTAGAAGAAGCCACCATGGACCTTGTCCCAGCCCAGATCGATCGCATTGTTGAACAGACCGCGCGCTGCCTCGGTCATCCAGCCATGTTCCTTGCGGCCCAGCACGAAGAGCTGGAACAAGAGACGCGACCATTCCAGCGCGTGGCCTGGCGTTGTGCCGGAGGGACGGAACATTTCCGAGCCTTTGAATTCCTTGTCGAGGCTCCAGTCCCCGTGAAAATGCTCGGCGACCCGATGATCCAGCCCCACCGCGTTGCGGCGGATGATCAGGTCGGAAATGCGCGTGGCCTTTTTGATATAGCTCTGCTCGCCGGTGGCCTCATAGGCCGCCATCAGCGCCTCGGTGAGGTGCATGTTGGAGTTTTGCCCGCGATAGGTGCTGATCTGGCTCCAGTCATTGCCGAATTCCTCGCGCACTGCCCCGACCTTGTCGTCCCAGAAACGGGTTTCGATCACTTCACTGGCATCGGCCAGTACCTTGTCGGCCAGCGGATGGTTCACCAGCTTGGCGCTGGAGCCAGCGAGCAGCACGAAGGCGTGGCCATAAGCCTGCTTGCTTGCGTCGGTATGACCATTGTCATCGAGGCCCCAGACGTAACCACCATGTCTGGTGTCGCGGTGCTTTTCCCATAGATAGCGCATGCCATGGTCGATGACTTCATCCGAGCCGGGACGGCCCAGCAGGCTGCCGATCACCGCGCAGTGGATCATGCGCGTGGTGACGTGAATCTGGCGGGTGGCATTTTCCGGGTTGAGCGGAGCACCATCGTCGCTCAGCTCGTAAAAACCACCCTTGGGATTGATCGATGCGGCCTCGAAGAAATCGAACAGATTATTGGCCTGCCGCATCAGATATTGCCGGTGGAACGGTCGGCTCTGCCACGGTCCGGCATTGGTCCTGGGCAGGGAAAATTCGGCGTCGCTCATCTTGGCTCCCTTCCGGGTGCACCCCGGCTCAGCATCGGGAGCGTTCTAGCCAAAGGGTGAGAACGTTGCAAATGCTCTCGACAGGTTGCCGGCCTCGTTACGGGCAACGAGCGCTACGCTTTCGCGTACCATGCCTCCACCCGCGATACTTCCTCTGCCGAACCCAGAATGACCGGGACGCGCTGATGAATGTCGGTCGGCTCCAATTCAAGGATTTTCTGGCGTCCAGTGGTCGAGCGCCCACCTGCGCCCTCTACCAGCCAGGCCATGGGGTTGGCCTCATAGAGCAGCCGGAGGCGCCCGCCCTTGCTCACTGTTTCGCTGTCCAGCGGATAAAGGAAAACGCCACCACGCATCAGAATGCGGTGAATGTCGGCCACCATCGATCCCACCCAGCGCATATTATACCGCTTGCCCGCAGCGCCAGTTTCGCCCGCCACGTTTTCGGTAACATAGCCGCGCGTCGCACTGTCCCAGAACCGCTCCCGCGCTGTGTTGATGGCAAATTCGCCCGAAGCCTCCGGCACATTTGCTGCCGCCACGACCTGCAGCCAGTCGCCGTTCTCAGCCAGCGTGAAAATGCTCGTTGCACCATTGATCCGCAGGACGAGGCTGGTTGCCGGGCCATAAGCGACATAGCCGGCGGCCAATTGCGCCTCGCCCTTCTGCAACGGGCCGCCCGCCGCAGGCAGAACCGAGAAAATCGTGCCCACAGTGACATTTACGTCGAGATTTGAAGACCCGTCCAAGGGATCGGTAGCAACAATGACCGTCCCCTGACTCGATAGGTGAACCGCTTCATCCAGCTCTTCTGAAATCAGAATCGATACTGCTGGATTTGCCCGTAAGTGATTCAGAACAATATCGTTCGAGATCACGTCGAGCGCCTTCTGCGCCTCGCCCTGAACATTGGTGGCGCCAGCCAGTCCCGTCTGCCCTGTAATCGGCGCCTGACGCAATACAGCGGCGATTGCGGCGCCCGCGACTGCCATTGAGGTGATGACGCTGGCCAGCCCGTTATCATCGGTTTCGGTCGCAAGCCATTGGGCGAGGTTGGTCATGAAAGGCTCCTTCGGGATGCCCTTCAGTGTCCTAAACCCTCCCCTCCAGACAAGGCCGACTTTCGGGTGAGAAGGATGAGCCTCTCACCCGATTGGCCGGGCGACGATGCTCGCTGGGCGGATGAGGGCCTCACCGCTCCTGCGCCAGATCTGCCAACAGCCCCGCCGCAACGCTCAGGCGCGACACAGTTACCCCGCCCTCGGTCAGGTCTTTCACCGCGGCAATCGTGCGTGTGATTTCAGTTCTGCGCAGCGCTACGAAAGCCTCCACTGATCCTGCCGCCAATGCGTCGGCCACCAGATCGCGCAGTGCACGCATGACATTGGCCATGGCCCGGTCCAGCGCCATACGCTCAAATCGGTCACTCAGAATGATTGCGCGCCCACCCTCGATCACGCGGAACAGGTCAAACAAACCGGCAATGGCAAAATAGGCCTTCGCAGCCTCAGCGACATCGGTGCCGCTACGCTCGGCCACCAGCACGATATCGCTGCTATGCCCGATAAACGGCAATTCTCCGATCCGCTGGGCGAGCGTCCTCTCTATACCCAATCCAACCAGTTCTTCGACGCGCGCTTGCAACAAAGCTTTCTGCGCTTCTGGCAGCAGGCCCTTGGTCTCGCGCAATTGGTTGACGCCCGCCCGATGTCGCTCAATCAGGCCAGCAAGTCCGTCCCGCACGGCGGCATTGCGCAGGAACCACAGAGCTTCGCGCCGTAGCAGCGCTTCGACCTGCCCATAAAATTCCAATTGCATGGTGCCCGGAACCTGACCGTCCAGCGCGTCGATCCCTGCATTCAATGTGGCCAGATCGTACGAATCCCGCACCGCCGCATAAGCCAGCGCCACTTCGCCGGGGCTGGCGCTGGTTGCCGCCGTCAGTTCTGAAACGAAGGCCGGTCCGCCGTGATTGATCATGTCATTGGTCAGAACCGTAGCGATGATTTCGCGCCACAACCGGTGTTGCTCGACCGCCTCTGAATAAGCCTGATGCAGCATATCGGGGAAATAGCGGAACAATTCGCTGGCCAGATAGGGATCGTCGATGGCCGTGCCTGCCAGCAGGTCGTCGAACAGGGTGAGCTTGGCATAGGCGAGAATGACGGCCAGTTCGGGTCGCGTCAGCGCCTTGCCCTCGGCCATGCGCGCATCGAGCACACTATCGCTGGGCAGGAATTCTACGCCGCGATCCAGCAGTCCGCGCGCCTCCAGCCCTTCGATCAGTACGCGATGGTCGGGCAATTCCGACAATCTCGCCCGCTCGGCCAGCGATAGGGCCAGCGTTTGCAGATAATTGTTTCGCAAACACAGCGCCGCCACTTCATCGGTCATGCTGGCGAGGAAACTGTTGCGCGCCGCCATATCCAGCGCGCCTGACACCAGAACCGGCGCCAGCGCAATCTTGATATTGACCTCGAGGTCCGAGGAATTGACCCCCGCCGAATTATCGATGGCATCGGTATCGATCCGGCCGCCATTGAGCGCAATTCCAATGCGCCCCTTCTGTGTCACGCCCAGATTGGCACCTTCGCCAATAACTCTGGCACGCACCTGCCCGGCGTGAACCCGGATCGCGTCATTGGCGCGATCACCCACGCTGGCGTCGTCTTCATCCGCTCCCTTGATATAGGTGCCGATACCGCCGAACCACAAAAGATCTACCGGTGCAGACAAAATCGCTTTCATCACTTCGGCAGGCGTCGCCACCTCCTTGTGAAGCTCCAGCAATGTCTGCATTTCCGGCGTGAGATGAATAGATTTCAGCGCCCGCGAAAATACGCCCCCACCTTGGGAGATCAGGGCCTTGTCATACTCCTGCCAGCTGGAGCGGGGCAGGGCGAAGAGCCGCTGCCGCTCGGCAAAGCTGCTTGCAGTGTCCGGCGATGGATCGATGAAAATATCCCGATGGTCGAACGCTGCTACCAGTCGGATTTGTGGGCTTAGCAACATGCCATTGCCGAACACGTCGCCGCTCATGTCACCCACGCCGGCCACATTGAACGGCTCGACCTGAATGTCATGGTCCATTTCGCGGAAGTGCCGTTTGACGGCCTCCCACCCACCACGTGCGGTAATGCCCATCTTCTTGTGGTCATAGCCCGCAGAACCACCCGAGGCGAAAGCGTCGCCCAGCCAGAAGCCGCGAGAAATAGCGATGGTATTGGCCGTGTCGGAGAAGCTTGCCGTGCCCTTGTCGGCCGCCACCACCAGATAGGGATCGTCCCCGTCCCGCCGCACCACATCATGCGGCGGTGCCACTGCGCCATCCACCAGATTGTCGGTGATGTCGAGCAGAGCGCCGATGAAGATTTTGTAGGCTTCCGTTCCCTCGGCCATATAGGCGTCGCGCGCCATGCCGGCCGTCAGCAATTTCGGCACGAACCCGCCCTTGGCCCCCACCGGCACGATCACTGCATTCTTCACCTGCTGCGCCTTGACCAGTCCCAAGACCTCGGTGCGGAAATCCTCCGGTCGGTCCGACCACCGCAGCCCACCGCGCGCAATGGCGCCAAATCGGAGATGCACGCCTTCAACGCGTGGCGAATAGACCGAGATTTCCCGATATGGCCGGGGGGCGGCCATGCCGTCGACTTTATGACTGTCGAACTTGATCGCCAATGCTGGTCGGCGCCTACCCTCGGCGTCGCGCTGCCAGAAATTGGTCCGCAGGGAAGCCTCGATCAGGTTCTGGAACCGCCTGATGATATTGTCTTCGTCCAGCGACGAAATTGCCTCCAATTGCGCCGCAATTGCCGAGCGCGCCATGTCCGCCTGCGCTGCGCCATTCGCATGCAACGGATTGTGCAGCGCATCGAACAGCAGAACCAAAGCTTGCGCCGCTGCCTTTTGTGTCACCAGCACCCGCGCCACATAGCGCTGCGAATAGGAGATACCCACCTGCCGCAGATAGCGCGACAGCGCCCGCAACAATGCGGTCTCGTGCCAGTCCATATCGGCCAGCGTCACGAGGGAATTGATCTGGTCGCTTTCGGCTCGCCCCTGCCACACCGCCGCAAGCGCCGTTTCGATTGCGCTGGCACGCGCCAGAACCAATGTTTCATCCTCGTTGCCAAGGTCCAGCGCCATGTCATGCAGATAGCGCTCCACCCCATCGCGCGGCGTCAGCACATAAGTTTGCTCGTCAATGACACGGAAACCGAAATCCTCCAGCACCGGCACCCGATCACTGAGGGGAATGGCTGTGCCCGCATGGTAGACCTTGAGGCTGACACCGCCTTCTGGGCCCGCCGTAAGCCGCAACCCGACACCATTGTCTTCCAGACCCCGGAAAACCGCGATGTCCGCAAGCGCTTCGCTGATCGTGTGGCGGCTCTGATAGGCTGGTGAAAATGCCAGCCGCCAGTCGCTGATCGCGGCCGGTTCAGGAGCGGACGCCGCCAGCATATCGGCAAAATCGCGGGTGAGCGCTTCAACATCGGCCTCAAGCGCCCGCCGGTCCGGCTGTGGCGTCGGGCCGCCATTGCGCCCGACGATTACATGCAGGCGTACCAGTTCGCCCTCGGGAAAGTGCGGATAAAACGCCGAAACCCGGCCATCATAGGCATCAGCGAGGTAGCGCGTGATCCGCGCCCGCACTGCGCCGTCATAACGGTCGCGCGGTACATAAACGAGAATGGAAACAAAATTGTCGAAGCGGTCGATGCGCGGCAGCACGCGGACGCGCGGTCGGTCATAAAGCCCGGCAATTGCCTCGGCGAATTCAGCCAATTGCCCGGTTTCGATCTGGAAAAGCTCGTCGCGCGGATAGGAATCGAGCGCGCCCAACAATGTGCGCCCGGCATGACCCAGCGGATCAACCCCGGACCGACGCATCACATCGGCTATCTTGCGGCGAATGATCGGCACATCCGTGTGGGGAGTGGTCAGCGCCTGCGCCGTATAAAGCCCCACAATGCGCAATTCGCCCTGCGCCGATCCATCGGCGCCGAACAGCTTGACCCCCACATAATCCATATGGGCTCGCCGATGCACCCGGGCCCGCACATTGGCCTTGGTCACGAGGAGCGGCTCCTGTCCCTCTACGAAAGCCACCAATTGCGGCGTGCTTTCTACATAATCAGGCCCGCTGCGCAGAACCTTCAGTCCCTCCTCGCGCAGAATGCCCAGTCCCGATCCGGACACAGGCCTCAGTGCGTCACCTTCGAGCCGATATTCGCGCAGGCCCAGAAAAGTGAAATTATGGGCGATCAGCCAGTCCAGAAAGCTCAGCGCTTCTCCGCTCTGCGTTGAGGGGAGAGCCTTGAGGCCGGTCATGGCCCGATCCAGTCGCTCCAGCATGGCCCGCCAGTCACCCGTAGCGCGGGTAACATCTGCCAATGTAGCACGCAGCTCATCGATCAATGCCTCAACCCCGGCCACCGGGTCGCTGTGAATGTGCAAGACGCTCATCGCCACGCCGCCATTAGCGGTCACCGTGCCATTCGAGACATGCAGCACAGGATGCGCGAACAACCGGATGGCGCCGCCCATGGCGCGCAGGGCGGCCAGCGCGCTATCCACGATGAACGGCATGTCAGGGCAAATGATATCCAGCACCAAGGGGTCGCCGGGCGCGTGCGGCGGCGTGGCGAAAATTCGCGTTTCATCCAAGGGTCCGGCCAGTAGCCGTTCATGGCTTTGCCGCAGCGCTGCAATCAATGCATCGGGCGCCTGCCGGGCGAGGTCATCGGGGTCAATCGCCGCCACCGCCTCGCTGAGAAACCGCTCGAGGCTTTGGTCGCCATTTGCGGCGGTTTTGATCGCTTCGGTGATGCGTTTCGATATCGTGTTGGACATGCCCGGCTCCTGAGACTCGCAAAAACAGTCTAGGCCGGGATTGTGTAAACTTTCACGTCCTGCTTGTGCCCACTTTGGTCGCATCTGCGCAGCATGCAATTTCACGAAATGATCACAATCCGGCAAAGCGTTTCCGGCTGAACCGGGCGGAGAGTGGTTTACACCTTGTTAAACTCTATTGATGTGGTAGTCTTTCGCCCGGTCCCAATGCAGGTGCATTTCATGCCCAAGCTGTCCCAATACGTCTCCTATGCTGCCCTTGCAGCGGCGCTGATTTTCGGCTTTGCCGTCACTGCCCATGCCGGGGCATTTTTCTAACATTACCTGTCCACGCTGAGCGTTAGTGCAGCCGCGCCGGCTCCACAGGCGAAGTGCTGCCAGTACCCACTTTCGGCCCCGCCCAGAACACCACATAGAGCAGGTCGTGTCCTGCTGCGTCGGTGATCTCGATTGAGCGGGGCGCATTCATTTCCCCGCCTTCGCCTGCCACCCTGTCGATAATGGCGCGTCCGATTTCAGCGGCCTTGTGCTCAGCCGCGTCGAGATTGCTGTGTTCGCTACCCGTTTCGTCGCGGATCAGGCCGTCATCGGTGCGATAATGGAAAAAATAGCGTGGCATCGATATTCCCCGTCATCAGGGGTCAACTCCGGACACTACAGAAAGTGCCACCTGAATCGTTTTCACTGTGCCATCGCTGCCTGTGTTAGTCGACCCCGCCGCCAAGCCCTTGATAGCCATGCCGGTGCCAGAGCAGGGGATTGAGGGCCGTATCGGTTTCCGCCTCGATCACTGCGCCCGCAAAAAGCACATGTGTCCCGGTTTCCATGGAGCCGATCACTTCGCAATCAAGCGCGATTGCCGCGCCCTGCAAATGCGGATGCCCGGACGGCCAGGCGTTCCATTGCCCTATCTTGAAGCGGTCTGCGGCCTCTATGCGTCCGGCAAAGGCGTCGGCAATATTGTCCTGGCCCATGGCGAGCGTTGCCAGAGAAAAGCTGCCAGTCTTGGCGATGATGTCGGCCAGTCGGCTGACAATGTCGATGGAAATTAGAATGGCTGGTGGCTGCGCGGAAAGTGACAACACCGAGGTCGCCGTGCGCCCCACGCGCTCATCGCCGCGCTTCGCCGTCACCACATGCACGCTCGATGCGATCCCGGCCATGGCTGCGCGGAATTCGGCTGCGCTGACCGTTTCGCGGCGGAGTGGCCTGAGGGCCATGGTGTCGGGCAGATCGAAATCGGGCATGAGAATAGTCATTGCGTAGAGTCGCTATGGGTGCAATGGCGGCTTTGATCGAAAAGACGACCAAAACCGCGTCATGTGTTCAACAAGCGTTTTAGGCAGATGTGTCACCCCGGCCTTCGTCGGGATGACAATCTGTAGCTGAAGAATGCTTTGCTGAAAAAGCCGTGCTTAGCCGAGATTGGCTTCGGCGAACTCGTAATTGGCCAGCTTGTCGAGGAAGTTGCTCACATAATCCGGGCGGCGATTGCGGAAATCGACATAGTAGGAATGCTCCCATACATCGAGACCCAGCAGCACCTTGCCTTCGCCAGTCGCTAGAGGGTTCGAGCCGTTCGGGGTCTTGGTGGTCTTGAGCTTGCCGTCCTTGCCCAGAACCAGCCAAGCCCAGCCCGAGCCGAACTGAGTTGTGGCCGCAGTCTTGAAGCTATCCTTGAAAGCATCGACCGAGCCGAAATCTTCGACGATCTTGGCTTCGAGCTTGCCACCAAGGTTACCGCCGTTGGGCGAGAGCGCCTGCCAGAAGTGGATATGGTTCCAGTGCTGCCCGGCATTGTTGAACACCGGTGCGAGTTCGGCTTTGTCCTTGGCGAAAGCCACGATCTCTTCGAGCGACTTACCTTGAAGATCGGCATTCTTTTCGACGAAACCGTTCAGTGCCGTGACGTAAGCCTGGTGATGCTTGCCATGGTGCAGCTCAAGCGTTTCCTGGCTCATGCCGCGTTCGGCAAGGGCAGCGGGAGAATACGGAAGGGTGGGGAGAGAGAAGGTCATGTTGTCGCTTCTTTCGGGACTGGGGTGGACAGGTTTGACCGGATTGTTTAATTTCCAAGCAATGGCTTTGAAAACCCTTTCCGCAGATATGTCAAGTTCCGGCTTGGAAAATGCCGCATGGTCGCCGCGTAATCCGGCGGAGCGCGTTCTTATGGCGCTCAAGATGCAGGGTAGCCTTTCCGCGTCCGCCATTGGCGATCAGCTTGGCACGTCGGGCGAAGCGGCCCGCCAGCAACTTGTCCGTCTTGCAGAGGAAGGACTGGTGGAGGCGCGCAGCAGCGCAGCGGGCGTGGGGCGGCCCACCCAGCTCTGGAGTCTCACGCCGGCGTCGCAATCGCGTTTCCCCGACACCCATGCCGCGCTCACTGTCCAGCTTCTCGATATTGTCAGGTCGCAATTGGGCGATGCGGCGCTGGACGAGATCATCGCCGTTCGTGAGGCCGATACCAAACGTGCTTATCATGCGGCCGTCGCGCCCGCGCTTGATCTTAAATCCCGCGTGGCGGCTCTGGCCGACCTGCGCAGTCAGGAAGGCTATATGGCCGCCTGGACCGAACAGCCCGACGGCTCGATGCTGCTGATCGAAAACCATTGTCCAATTTGTGCCGCTGCCACCGCCTGCCAGGGCTTCTGTCGCGCCGAGCTGGAAGTGTTCCGATCCGTTCTCGGTCCCGATGTCTCGGTCGAGCGGCAGGACCATATCGTCAGCGGTGGCCGTCGCTGCACCTATTCAATCAAGGCAATTCCGCATGTCTGAGCCAGAAAACACGCCCACCCGCCTTACTCGCATCGGCTGGGAAACGCCCGAAGGTCTCGATGAAAAGCTGATCCGCGCTATCGTCGAGGTGTTTTATGCCCGTGCGCGGCGCGACGATGTTGTCGGTCCGGTATTCAATCGCGTCATTCCAGAAGCAGAATGGCCAGCCCATCTCGACAAAATTTCAGATTTCTGGAGCGCGATGATGCTGGGTACCGGCCGCTATGATGGCCGCCCCATGCCCAAGCATATGGGCATCCCCGAATTGTCCGATGCCCATTTCATGCGCTGGCTGCGTCTGTTCCGCGAAACCGTGGACGAGATCTGCCCGCCCGACATCGCCACACTCTTCATCGAGCGTTCTGAACGGATCGCCAATTCATTTCGCATGAACATCTACATGCGCCGCGGCGAAGATATCACCCAGATGGAGCCCCTGAAACGCGAAGCCGCAGCGACCTGGACCCCGGACTGACGCCAGCCGGTCCTGCGTTTCTTTGCCGAAGAGGCCGTGGGTTTACCGCGACGCACCGGCTTTGTTTGTTTTGTCGAGCACATAGGCCAATACGGTGGGCCAATAGAGATCGAGCCCAGCGCGCATCGTAATCAGCAGGATCAGCCCGAACAGGCCGCTCCCCAGCAGCATCACGCCCCAGGCGCCGATGATGATCACCACCTGCATCACCACGATCCGCATATAAAGGCTGGCGATGACCGGCGAGAGTGACGCCGCGTTGCGTTCCTCCCAGAAGATTGCCGCGCGATGCACAAAGACGAGCGCCAGCATCGGCCATAGTTTTTGTCCAACGAGGAAAGTGTCCAGAAATACCTCTGGCGAACGCAGATGGCCCGGCCAGTCGCCGCCATAAAGCGCACTCATCAGATGCAGATGAATGGCCATGAAGAAGCCGGAGTGCACGAACACGAGGACCGGTCCTCCCACTGAGAAACCCGCGTTTCTCTGCGTTGGACCATCAAATGTCCATGTCTCCAATCCCGTATGAAAGGCGATCGTCATCACCGTCCAGAAGGCGACGATCACCGTTTCCATCCAGTAGAAAATCAACAGGGTGTAAATGTCCCATCCTGCCAGCAATACCCCCAGAAGCGGCAGGATATTGCTGAGGACGACAAGGGCGAGATTATTGGCGCGGGGCATATGCATGGCTTTGCCTATCCCGAAATGGCAGTGTTCACTGCCCCTGAACAGGGTATGCCGCTAAAGAAAATCTACGCTAGCGTGCCAGAAAATTCTGGGGGCTGAGGGCCTATGAACACACCGCGTCTCTGCCTTGCCATCATCGCATTCGGAGTGATGTTCCCCGCTCATGCCGCCGATATCAGTCTGCAGTCAGACTATTTTTCCGCCAGTCACCCCGTGCCGCTGCTGAGTTTTAATGGCCCGGTCGTTGAAGGCGACGTTGAACAATTGCGTGCTGTCTTTGATGCCAATGTGCCCTGCAATGCCGATGAATTGCCCGCAGATGGCGGCAATTGCGCGATCCTTACGCTCGCCAGTCCCGGTTGTAATTATATCGAGGGCCTCCTGCTGGCGCAGTTTCTTCGAGACCACAACATTGCCACGCTGATTGAGCCCGGCGCTGAATGCTACTCGGCCTGTGCCTTCGCATTTCTTGGGGGTACAGGCTATTCAACACAGGCTGGCATTGGCGCCTATATAGACCGCATGGTGGCCCCTGGCGCTATTCTCGGTTTCCATGCGCCTTATTTCGCGCCGGATTCCCTTGACGGGCTGGTTGCCGAATTTGGCCTCGACACGGTCCTCGGCGCCAGCCGCGACGATATTTCCCTGATGGTCCGCGAACTGGTCAACTGGAATGTCGATGCAAATGTGCTCGGCTATATTGTCTCCATGGGCCCGGACGAAACCTATGACATTGTGACGGGCGAGGACTATTTTCTGACGCGCACCGCGCTGCCGCCCGAACTGGTTTTCAACGAAACGACCAATGTGGCCGATGCTGTTTACAATGCCTGCATCTACCTGCTGGCAGAGCATGAGCGCCAATTCCCCAGCATGCTTGTCGATCGCATCACGGCGACGTCCATGGCCAATATTGGCGCCAGTGCGTCTGGCGACGCGATTACCGGCTATCGGCTGGGCCCAGATGATCCGCTCGGGTTGACCTTCTGTGGCATGCCTGATGCCCAGTTTGAGGGGGATGGTCAGGCGGATATTGCGCTCTATACCGGCGCTGGTATTCAGGGCGATATTCGGCCCATGCTGACCTTTTTCTTGCGCCCTGACGGTTGGTCCAGCCTCGGCGGCACCGGCAATATTCGCCGCGCTATTTTCCAAAGGGGCGCGTTGAGCGCCATGTTCCTCGATCCTTTGGGGGCGGTCGATAACAGCCTGTTTGACTAGCCAGCGAATAAACGCCTCGTAATATTCGGGAATTTCGCCTTTCTTCGGTCGGCTCTTTCCGGCACCATCACTGCGCCGACTGTGGGAGAGCAGGCGGCAGGTGAGGAGGAAGACAGTGACATTCAAGGCATTGCTGACGCGGAAATCCGAGGATGGCGTTGTCGCTTCGGCGGTCGAAATCCTCGATGATGACCGCCTTCCTGAAGGTGATGTGACGGTCGAGGTCGATTGGGCCGGCCTCAATTACAAGGACGGGCTGTGCTTGACAGGGCAGGGCGGACTGGTGCGCAATTACCCCCATGTTGCGGGTATCGATTTTGTCGGCACGGTGCGCGACAGCAGCGACGATCGCTATCGCAAGGGCGATGCCGTGGTGCTGACCGGCTGGCGCGTTGGGGAAGCACATTGGGGCGGCTATGCGACAATGGCTAGGGTCAAGGCCGACTGGCTGATCCCTCTGCCCCAGGGGCTTTCGGGCCGCGACGCCATGGTGATCGGTACTGCGGGGTTGACCGCCATGCTGGCCATTAATCGCCTGGAGGCGTTAGGATTGCACGCGGCCAGCGGAGAAATTCTGGTTACCGGAGCTGCTGGCGGTGTCGGCTCCATCGCTATCGCGCTGCTGCACAGGTTGGGCTATTCCGTCACCGCGCTTTCCGGCCGCCCCCAACACGCCGACATGTTGCAGGCACTGGGTGCAACCACCGTCCTTGATCGCGCCGAATTCCTGGCACAGCCAGACAAACCGCTCGAAACGGCGCGCTTCGCCGCCGCCATTGACTGCGTTGGTGGCGATATTCTCGGCAAGCTTTTGCGACAGATTGGCTATGGCGGCTCAGTCGCCAGTCTCGGCAATGCTGCGGGAATTGGCCTGAACACCAATATTCTGCCCTTCCTCCTGCGCGGGGTGAACCTGCTCGGCATCGACTCGGTCATGCAGCCATTTGATGCGCGAATTGCTGCATGGATGCGTTTGGCCGGTCTGTTCGATTTCCCCGCTTATGCCAGTAACGTCGAGGAAATAGGGCTTGAGGCACTGCCCGATAAGGCCTCACAAATCCTGCGTGGAGAGGTGCGTGGCCGGGTCATCGTACGGCCCGAATAGCGTCGGGTCTTTGTCTATGCTCTCCTGAATCCGATCGAAGGAAACACTGGAAAGTATCTGCGGCCTCAAAGCTCCTGCTTGACTTGTATGGTAGTCTTGGCGATGCTGCATTGTCTGAGTGGGAATAGCCTCTCAGGAACGGCCGGAGACACGTCATGGACCATGAAGGGTCCAGCCAGGGTATGTGGTTAAGCGTGAGCTACGCGGTACGTCTTCTGTCTGACCGATCTGAAACCGGACAGATGCTCGTATCGACCTTCTGAGTTGCCCGCTAGAAATCAACCGTGCGGTCGCGGTTGGGCGGAAATTACCCCTCCTGCAACCGCATTTACTCACCCCTGACGGGGCCGCGGGAGGATGAATGCAGCCCAAGACAATCATTGGCTTTCTGGCATTGGGCGCTCGCGCTTAACCGTCATCAGGGATCAAGTTTGCGCTCCTTAAACCGGAGACATGAGGAGTGAGTTGCGCGTACCCCAAAAAGAGGTACGTAAATCAAGATGCGACCCAAAGGAATAAAGGGCGCATTCAAGAAGAAGCTCAAGGGAGGAACATATGAGCAAACTATCGAGAAGAACTTTTCTTGGAGCGGCCGGCTCCGTCGCTGCCTTGGCGGCCATGGGTCGTCCGGCCTTCGCCCAGAACGCGCAGGTGCGCCATTTCTGGTGGGGGAATCCGGAGCGCGATCGGCGCACCTTTGAAGTGATCGACATCTTCAACGGCAAGCACCCAGATATCAATGTGACCGGCGAAACTCTTGGTTTTGCGGATTATTTCACCAAGCTGACCACCCAGATTGCTGGTGGCAACATGCCTGACGTGATCCAGCAGGGTTATGGCGTGCTGTTTGAATATATCGCCAATGGCGCTGTCGTGCCGCTCGACGACTATGTCGGCAAGAGTCTCGATATCTCCAAGATGGACCAGAGCGCCATTGATGCCGGCACGGTAGATGGCAAGTTCTATGCGCTCTCGATCGGCGCCAATAGCCATATGGCGATCTACAATTCTCGTCTCTTCGCGGAAGCTGGCATTGTGCCGGGCGAGACCTTCGATCCCTATGGCTACACCTATGATGAACTGGCTGAATTCGCCGCCGCCATCAAGGAAGCAACAGGCGTTGCGGGCACCGACGACAATACGGCCGACTACCAGAACTTCTCCGACTTCATCGTGCAGAAGGGCGTAAGCATCTTCAATGAAGATGGCTCCTATGGCCCCACGCAGGAAATCGTTGAGGAATATTGGGCGACCTGGGAGAAAATCCGTAACGCCGGTGGCACGCCTCCTGCGCAGGAGACCGCTGGTCTGGCGGGTGTCGCTGAGCTTAGCCAGCAGGGTATCGTGACCGGCAAGTCGGCCATGACCTATCTCTGGTCCAACCAATTGGTGGGTGTTCAGGGGCTGGTGGAGGACGCGCTGGGTGCAGCCATGTATCCGAACACGCCCGACATGATCCCCGGCTCCATCATTCAGCCAAGCCAGTTCGTGTGTCTGACCCGCGACAGCGCCGATCCGGTTGCCGCCACCACCTATATGAGCGCATTCGTCAACGATCTCGACATGACAGCGGTTCTGGGCCTTGAACGCGGTATTCCCAGCCAGAGCGATGTGCGCGCTGCACTTGAGCCAAATCTGACTCCGGCTGAGGCCGTGTCCGTGGCCTTCTTCGATGGCATTCAGGGCAAGACAGCCACCTTGGCCGCGCCGCCACCAAGCGGCTCCAACGAGGTCGAGCAGACCTTTGAACGTCTCGCCGTCGGCGTGCTGCTTGGCGAGCGCTCCATACCCGAGGTTGCCAGCGACTTTCTCAATCAGGCCCGCGCAATTCTGGCTCGCGCATAGGGTCTGAGCCCCGGTCCGCCGCGCTCTCCCGTTGCGGCGGATTCCTTCCTGGGCCCGAGGCGGCATCTGCCTGGCGCATGGCAGATGCCGCTCCGACTGATTGCCCAGGGCGCTGTCTATTGAGATTTGGAGCGACGAGTGCTGAAATTCTTCCGCCGCAACTTTGCGGGTTACGCCTTTCTCTCGCCGTGGCTGATCGGCTTTTTCTTGCTGGCGATCGGGCCGATCCTCGCCTCGCTCTATCTCAGTTTTACCAAGTACAATGTTGTGCGCCCGCCCCAATGGATCGGGCTCGATAATTACGCCTATATGATCCAATACGATCAGCGGTTCTGGAAGGCGCTGCAGGTCACCTTCACTTTCGTCGTCGTCTCCGTGCCGCTCAAGCTTATCTTCGCGCTGGGCGTCGCCATGGCGCTGGACAAGGGTGTGCGCGCCATCGGTTGGTATCGGGCGCTTTTCTATTTGCCCTCTATCCTTGGCGGCTCCATCGCCGTCGCCATTCTGTGGCGCCAATTGTTCAATTATGACGGCGTCATCAACGCCATTCTGGCGCTTGTCGGGATTGATGGTCCCTATTGGCTTGCCGATCCCAATTATTCACTCTGGACGCTGATCATTCTTGCCATGTGGCAGTTCGGCTCGCCCATGCTGATCTTCCTCGCCGGCCTGCGCGCCATTCCGCAGGAGCTTTATGAGGCCGCCGAGATCGACGCCGCCGGGCCGGTGAAGAAATTCTTCGCCATCACCGTTCCGCTGCTCGCCCCCGTGATCTTCTTCAATCTGGTCTTGCAGATGATCGAGGCCTTCAAGAGCTTTTCGGGTGCCTTCATCATTTCCGGCGGCTCTGGTGCGCCGCTTGATAGCCTGCTGTTTTTTACCGTCTACCTTTACAACGAAGCCTTCAGCTTCCTGCGCATGGGCTATGCCTCGTCGCTGGCCTGGGTCTTGCTGCTGGTTATCGCGCTCTTCACCGCCATCGCCTTCTGGACCAGCAAGTACTGGGTCCACTACGAGAATGAGAAGGGCTGAGCCATGAGCACCGCAGCAATCAACCCCTCGCAGACCAATGCCGAAATCGCGCGTGCCTATCGGGAAGCCAAGGCAAAGCGGGCCAAACGCGCCGCCATCCTGAAGCATATCTTCCTGATCGCCACCTCATTGGTGATGGTCTATCCACTGATCTGGATGTTTGCCTCATCGCTCAAGCCCGATAACCAGATTTTTGGTAATCTGGGTCTTTGGCCGACCGAATTTCAATGGCAGAATTACTGGAATGGCTGGCACGCCCTGCCCATCAGCTTCACCACCTTCTTCTGGAACTCGACCGTCGTGACCGTGCTGTCGGTCATCGGCAATGTCATCTCATGCTCCTTCGCCGCCTATGCCTTTGCGCGGCTTGAATTTACCGGCAAGAACATCTGGTTTGCGCTGATGATGATGACGCTGATGATCCCCTATCACGTGGTCCTCATCCCCCAATATATCCTGTTCCTCAACCTCGGCTGGGTGAACACCTACCTGCCGCTGATCGTGCCGAAATTCCTCGCGGGCGAAGCCTTCTTCGTCTTCCTCATGATTCAGTTTTTCCGCCAGCTTCCGCGTGAGCTGGATGAGGCGGCAATGATTGATGGCTGTTCGCCTTTCAAGATCTACTGGGCCATCATCATGCCGCTTTCCCTGCCTGCCATGGCCACGGCGGCAATCTTCTCCTTCATCTGGACCTGGGAGGATTTTCTGGGGCCGCTGGTCTATCTCAACGACATGAAGGACTACACGGTGCCCTTGGCGCTCCGCAGCTTCATCAGTTCCGATGGCGTCAGCCAATATGGACCCATGTTCGCCGTCTCGATCCTGTCCATCCTGCCCATCATCCTGTTCTTCGTCATCTTCCAGCGATTGATCATCCGCGGCATTGCGATGAGCGGATTGAAATGATGGGAACGGATATTCCGGTCGACACCCTCCTCCTAGCGGGGAGGGATCAAGGGTGGGGGACGGGGGCCCGGATGTCGCGGCTCTCGCACCCCCTCCCAACCTCCCCCGTCAAGGGGGAGGTGCTGTCCGGTGGATTCGACGCGATCCAGCCCACGCCCAATTTAAGGACCACCCAATGGCATCTGTAACCCTCACTGAAGTTCGTAAGGCCTATTCCGGCTTCGAGGTCATCCACGGCATCGACCTTGAAGTGCAATCGGGCGAATTTCTCGTGCTTGTCGGCCCCTCTGGCTGTGGCAAGTCCACGCTGCTGCGCATGATTGCCGGGCTCGAAGAAATCACCGATGGCACGATTGCCATAGGTGGTCGTATCGTCAATGACCTTCCAGCCAGCCAGCGCAATCTCTCGATGGTGTTCCAGTCCTACGCGCTGTATCCGCATATGACGGTCCGCAAGAACCTTGCCTTTGGCCTGTCCAATCTGCGCATGCCCAAGGACGAGATTGCCCGTCGCGTTGCTGACGCCGCCCGCATTCTTCAGATCGAGGAATTGCTGGAGCGTAAGCCACGCCAGCTTTCCGGCGGCCAGAAACAGCGCGTTGCTATCGGGCGCGCCATCGTGCGTGAGCCGCAGCTTTTTCTGTTCGACGAGCCGTTGTCCAATCTCGATGCGGAACTGCGCGTGCAGATGCGCGTGGAACTGGCGAGCCTTTATAATCGGTTGGGCACGACCATGATCTATGTGACCCACGACCAGACTGAGGCCATGACCATGGCAACCCGGATTGCCGTGTTGAACAAGGGCAATCTCGAACAGGTTGGCACGCCCTATGAACTCTACAACACGCCCAAAAATCTCTTTGTCGCCAGCTTCATCGGCTCACCCAAGATGAACCTGCTTAAAGGCCAGTCAAACGGCTCAAGCATCGAATTGACTGGCTTCGGGCGGCTGGCGACCGAAGTGCAACAGGGTGAGGTGACCATCGGCATCCGCCCGGAACACCTCCATATCAATCAGTCGGGCGAGGTGCAGGTCGAGGGCACGATCTCACTGATCGAATATCTGGGCAGCGAGCTTTTCGTTTATGTCGGCCTGCCCAATGGCGAGACTATGCTGGCACAGGCGCCGGGCAGTGCAAAATACAGTCGGGGTGATAAGGCCAGCCTGTCCTTTAATGCGCCAGACGCTCATTTCTTCAACAAAGATGGCCTGCGGATCGAGGTCTAGGCGTGACACACCAACTGCTTGAAGCTTTGCGGAGGCAGGATGTTGGCGCGGAAATTGGCCCGCCAGCCAAGCCTGCCGATACGGCCCTGCTGGAAGAATGGTATGGGTCTGGCGTCCGTTTTGTGTCGAGCGCACCGCGTCTGACCAGTCGGTTTTACGACGCCGTGCGCGAGCTTTTCGACTGCATCGCTCCAGCGGCGGATGAGGTGCCTATTCTGCATGAAGGCGGCATCTATCACGGCTGCTGGCTGGAAAGCACCGGCACCATAAATGCCGAACTGCTGAGCCGCTTCCTGCCTTCCGTGACCACCGCAACCTATTCAGCTTTTGTCCGCTATCAGCGTGATGACGGGCTGTTTCCCTACAAGGTTACGCCGGAGGGGCCAGCCTATAATCAGATTCAGCTTGTGACGCCGCTGGCCCGATCTGTCTGGAACCATTTTGCCCTGAATCGGCTCGACAATGACTGGTTGAGCGCCATGTTCGGGGCAATGTCCCGCTATGATGGCTGGCTGTCGCGCTATAGGAATACGCGCCAGACCGGGGCGGTGGAGGCATTCTGCGCCTATGATACCGGCCACGATCTGTCATCGCGTTTCTGGCATGTGCCCGATAGCCCCTTCGCCAATGACCCGACGCGTTACGATCCGGATAATCCGGTCTTGCCCTTCATTGCGCCGGACCTGACCGCCAATGTCGCCTGCCAGCGCGACTATCTCGGGCGCATTGCCGACACGTTGAACGGCGATGGCAATATCTGGCGCGGCAAGGCCGAGGCCAGCCGCAAGGCCTTGTTCGAGCAATGCTTCGATGCTGACGATGACTATTTCTATGACCAGGACCGTCACGGCGGGCTGGTCAATATCCAGTCTGACCTGCTGCTGCGTGTCCTCGCCTGCGAGGTTGGAGACGGCGATTTTTTCCGAACGGCTCTTGAACGTTACCTGCTCAACACGCGCAAATTTTTCGCCAAATTCCCGCTGACCTCAATCGCCTTGGATGATCCGCGGTTCGATCCGACTTTCGGACAGAATAGCTGGAACGGTCCCACAAATTTCCTGACGCTGATCCGCACGCCTCATGCCTTCGAGCATCACGGGCACGATGTCGAGCTGACCTGGGTCATGCAGCCAGTGCTTTCGGCACTCTTTGCCGCAGACCGCTTCCCGCAGACGCTCAATCCGCACAATGGCGAGGCCGGCTTTACCGAGAAATATTCGCCCTCGATCCTGTGCCTGCTCGATTACGTCGAACGTCTTTCCGGCATCCTGCCACGGCCGGATCGCACAATCTGGCTCACCGGATTGCTGCCAAAGCCTGCAACTCACCGCTATGAATGCTGGGAAACCGCCTATTCCCGCACCATAGATGGCGCAGTTTTTGAACTGCTCAATACGGTCGAGGAGAGCTTCGTTTACCGCGATGGAGACTTGATCTGCCGTTTCCCTGCGGGTCTGCGTTTGAAAATGAACAGGGCAGGGGTTCTGCTTGCAATTGAAGGTCTGTCGAGCAGAATCGTAACCGGAACACTGGACTATGACGGGCGGTCGATAAAAATCGCTATCGGCCCCAACGAGATACAACGCTTTACTGGCAGCGATTTTGAACTGGTGGGCGGCCCGGGCCTCGTTTTACCTACCTATGAATGACACCAAAGGCGTATGAGCGGCCTCGCCTCGTGACAGGACGGTGACAGGGAGCGTGCTTAATCTCTCCTTTACGAACGCAATGTCGTTCGCATTGTTCGGGAGGAAATATGAACAAGCTGCTTTTCGCGGCGCTGGTCTCCAGTGCCCTGTCCGTGTCCGCCTATGCTGCGGATTACGCAATTCTTGCTCCGGCCGCACCCGGTGGTGGCTGGGACCAGACTGCCCGCACCATGCAGGAAGCCCTCGTTGGTGAAGGCATTTCCACCAATGTGCAGGTCACCAACGTTCCCGGCGCTGGCGGCACGATTGGTATCGCCCAGTTCGCCACTCAGGAAAACGGCAATCCCAATGCCCTGATCGTCGGCGGCTATGTGATGGTTGGCGCCATTCTCACCAACGCTTCGCCGGTGACACTGGCGGACGTCACCCCCATCGCCCGCCTGACCGGTGAAGCCGTGGCCATCGTGGTTCCCGCATCGTCCGATATTCAGAGCCTCGACGACCTTGTCGCCAAGCTCAAGGAAAACACCGGCGGCGTGTCCTGGGCTGGCGGCTCCGCAGGTGGTGTCGACCACATCACGGCCGGCCTCATTGCCAAGACCATTGGCGTCGATCCGACCCAGGTCAACTACATCGCCTATTCCGGCGGTGGCGAGGCCCTTGCCGCCATTCTCGGCGGTCAGGTGACCGTGGGCATTTCCGGCATCAGCGAATTTGCCGGCCAGATCGACGCCGGTGAACTGCGTCTGATCGCTGTGTCGTCCGACGAGCGCGTGCCGGGCGTCGATGGCCCGACCCTCATGGAAGCCGGTGTCGATCTCGCTGTCCAGAACTGGCGCATGATCGCCGCTGCTCCTGGCATCACCGACGAGCAGAAGGCTGCCATCACCGCGGACATCAAGAAGATGGCCGAATCCGCAACCTGGCAGACGGCTCTCGAAACCAAGGGCTGGGTCGATACCTATCTCGATGGCGAAGCTTTCGATGCGCAGCTTGCCGCTGACATTGCCGCTACCGAGACGATCCTGAAAGACATTGGCCTCGTCCAATGACTATAGGCTCCTCCAAGCCCGAGCGCCGTCCCGATGGGGCGGCGCTTGTCATCGCTGCGATCCTTGCGGGCATTGCCATCGTCATCTTCTGGCAAACCAGCCAGATGCGCGTGCCGCCGATCCAGCAGCGCATGGGCCCCACAGTTTTCCCATATGTCGTCGCCATCGGCCTGACGCTGCTCGCCATCGGCACCGTCGTCTCCGCCATGCGCAACGGTTTCCCCGAACGCAGCAAGGACGATTACGGTCCCATTTTCTGGATTGTTGGCGGACTGGTCGGGCAGATCCTGCTCCTGTCCACGGCGGGCTTCTCCATCGCCACGGGCGTACTCTTTGCGTTCACTGCCAAGGCCTTCGGTCGCGGGCCGCTCTGGAAAACCATTCCTATTGGCACCGTCTTCGCCTTTGTCGTCTGGTTCATCTTCGCCAAGGGGCTGCAACTCTCGCTGCCCGCCGGTGTGCTTGAGCGCCTGCTCACCACGGGGAGCCCGTTCTGATGAATACGTTTGAACTTCTCGCGCAGGGCCTCGTCGCCGCGCTGCAATGGCAAAACCTTATCTACGCGCTGATCGGCGTGACGCTGGGCACCGCCGTGGGCGTGCTGCCGGGCATCGGCCCGGCGCTGACCGTCGCGCTGCTGCTGCCGGTGACCTATAAGCTCGATCCCGCCGGTTCGCTGATCATGTTTGCCGGTATCTATTACGGCGGCATGTATGGCGGTTCGACCACCTCCATCCTGCTCAATACGCCCGGTGAAAGCGCCTCCATCGTTACCGCGCTGGAAGGCAACAAGATGGCCCGCAAGGGCAGGGGCGGTCCGGCCCTCGCCACTGCTGCCATCGGCTCCTTCGTTGCCGGTCTTCTCGCCACGCTTGGTCTCGCCTTCATCGCGCCCTTTGTGGTGAAATTCGCCCTGTCCTTCGGACCGGCTGACTATTTCGCGCTGATGGTGCTGGCCTTCGTCACCGTCTCCGCCGCCTTCGGCGATTCCGCCCTGCGCGGCCTTACAGCTTTGTTCATCGGCCTGGGCCTGGGTCTCATCGGCATCGATCTGCAATCGGGCCAAACCCGACTTGCCTTCGGTGTCATGGACCTGCTCGACGGCATTGAGGTCACCACGCTCGCCGTGGCGCTGTTTGCCATTGGCGAGACCATGAAAACTGCGTCTGACCGCGAACAGGTCGCCGCGCAGGTCATGGCGGTCAAGGGCTCGGTGTGGATGACGCTTCAGGACTGGAAGCGGAGCTGGGCCTCCTGGCTGCGCGGCACGGCCATCGGCTTTCCGATTGGCGCCATGCCAGCGGGCGGTGCAGACGTAGCCAGCTTCCTCTCCTATAGCGCCGAGAAGAATTTCTCCAAGCATCCAGAGGAGTTCGGACACGGTGCCATCGAAGGTGTTGCCGGGCCCGAAGCAGCCAACAACGCCTCCGCCGCTGGAACGCTGGTGCCGCTGCTGACACTCGGCCTGCCGACCACCGCTACCGCCGCGATCATGCTGGCCGGCTTCCAGCAATTCGGCCTGCAACCCGGCCCCTTGCTGTTTGCCAATAACGCAACGCTGGTCTGGGCGCTGATTGCCAGCCTGCTCGTCGCCAATTTCATGCTGCTGGTGCTCAACCTGCCGCTGATTGGCCTCTGGGTAAAACTGCTCACTGTGCCAAAACCCTGGCTCTATGGCGGAATCCTAGTTTTCGCCACCTTGGGTACGCTGGGTGCAAACGGCGCCATGTCCATGGGTATCGGTCCGGTTCGTATCTCGTTTGAACTGGTCCTGCTGCTGGCCTTCGGTGTGCTCGGCTATTTCCTGCGCCGTTTCGGCTATCCGATTGCGCCGGTTGTGGTCGGTCTGATCCTTGGCCCCATGGCCGAGCAACAGCTTCGTCGCGCGCTCGCCATCAGCCAGGGTGAACTGGGTATTCTTGTCTCCTCGCCAATTTCCATCGTGCTCTATATTGCGGCGATCATCGCCGTCGGTCTGCCGCTCATCATGCGGCTGCGCGGCCAGGGCAAGGTGCTGGGCCAACTGGCCAGCGACGAGGACTAGAGCCAAATTGGTGGCTCAACTATCGCCGCATAATCAGATTGTCACCCTCGGGCTAGACCCGAGGGTGTTGCACTTGAGCTTGACGAGTTAAGAGCCCTCGGGTCAAGCCCGAGGGTGACGGCCGGAACAAGAAGCTATCGGACGCCACATCTTCGCGCCATGAAAAGAAGAAAGCCCGGATGCCAGGGAGGGAACTGGCATCCGGGCTTTGTCATACCGGCAGATCTGCGCAAGCCTCAGAGGGAGGGGCCGTGGCCTGCACTGGAGCAGTTCAGACGAACTGCGAGCTGAGCTCTTTAGATCTTGCCGATGTTGCGGAACGCGACCGGATCGATGCCCAGGCTTTCAAGGTGCTTGGCCTTGGGCGCCCGTCCGGCATCGACAGCCGCCGACACAGCAGCAGCGCTGCCGAACACGGTGGCAAAAGTGTCGAGGGTCGCAAAAAACGTGTTCTTGCGCAGGGTGCTCATGGTTCAGTCCTTCTTTTGGCGCCGGGATCATCCCGTCTCGCTTCCATGCACCCTAAATGGTCCTATACCCCCGCCTTCGGTAGAGGGGCTTTGCTCACCCCAGCCATGCGCTGGGGACAAATCTTCTGGACCGGATACTCCCCCTTCTCGCCTCGGCAAGCAGAATTCAGGCGTGGCGGTAGAAATCGATCCGCCTGACGCAATTGCCCTTTGTGCTGGTATATTCGAGCACAAAGGCAAATGCCACCGTCTCGCCGTTCACAACAGCCTCGCCATTCGCTGCGCCGATACGGCCATGGCTGATGGCGTGAAATATGGTGAGACTGGTCGCCTTTTTGAGGCCTATATCGGGAAGCTGGGCATCATGGCTCAGTCGATCTCCCGGATCATCGCCAAGAACCAGTGCGATTGTGAAATCCTCTACAAAGGCATTTTTGGGAGAATTGCCGCATTCTCCGCTACGGGTGACCTTCATCGGCTGCTCCTCAGGGCTTGGGCGAGACAATTTCTTGCCATGTGTCGAGGAAGCGCTGCCGCCGCAGCGTATCGAGCGCCACCAGTAGCCCCGGCCCTAGTGGAATAGGCTGGATTACCCCACGTCCTCGCGCCGCAATAGCCTCGCTGGTCCATTCGCCGCTTCCCTGCGGAACCACCGCGCCAAGGGCTGTTGGTCCGGCTGCGATGGCCTGTCCTGCGGGCGATAGCGCGAAATCCACGAAAGCGCGGGCAAGGTCGGCATTGGGCGCGTCACGCGGGATCAGCATGGAGCGGGTGAATACCAGCACATAATCGTCCGGTACGACGATCTCGATGGGCGCACCTTCGGCCTGTCGAGCGAAGGCATATGACCCAAGGACATTATAACCCAAAGCCAACGAACCATCGGCCACGCCATTGAGAATGGCAGGGCTCGATCCCGAAAATTGCGTATTAAGCCGTCCGAACGCGGTTGTCAGCCGCCAGAAGATGGACGAAATGGTCTGATCCTGCGCTGCCAGCAGGTAGCCTACCCCGGACACACCAATATCATAGGTGGCGATCTTGCCGCGGAAGCGCTCGCTCTGCGTCTCCAGCAGTTCGGCAAGAGTGAGGTGGGTGCGCGGCACTTCGGTCGCAGCGATCTGGTCTGGATTATAGATGATGACGGCGGGTTCGAAGGTGAAGCCGAAAACCTCGTTTCGCCAATGCGCCCAATCGGGCAATGCACCGAGGTAGAGGCTGTCGTGAGCCAGCGCATAGCCATCATTGGCCAGCTTCAATTGCAGGTCGGAAGCCGAGCTGATCAGCAAGTCCGGCGCGGAGCCCAGCGAGCCTTCGAGGAAACCTTCATAGAGCGGGCGAGAATCCCATTCTTCATAGACGATGCCCACGTCTGGTCGTTGCCGCTGAAAGCCGGCAATGAAGAACTCGAACAGCGGTGTGTCTGTCGTGCCCAGAATTGTGAGGACTTTGTCTTCGCTTCCGTCCAGGGCCGGATAAAGGCTGGCGGCGGCTTCTGCAGGATTGTGCGGTAGAAGCAGCGCGCTGGCGCAGAACAGGGCGGCCACCAGCCCCATTAACCCGCTATTGGCGCGGCGGGGCAGGGGCAATGAAATGGAGACGATCAAACCTCCGCCCTCCCGATCTTTAAGGGACAACAGCCCCCGATGTGCCTCGACGACGCGGGATACGATGGATAGACCGAGGCCCGATCCCACCGTGCCGGTGCTGGTCTTGCCGCGCTTGAACCGTTCCAGCACGCTCGTCTTCTCCGCATTGTCGATGCCCGGTCCTCGATCACGAATGGCGAGCACCACGCTGTCGCCGGTGACATGGCCTGAGATGTCGACCATGTCCTGCGAATAGACCAGAGCATTATCCACCACATTGCGCATCATCTCGCGCAGAGCCACACGGTCGCCACGGATCAAGACAGTTTCTGCATCCCTCGTGAGGTCGATTTTTAACCGGCCGGACTGGTCTGGATCGAGGCGTTGGCGCACATCCTCGATGACTGCCGCCAGTGTCGTATTGTCGTTTTCCTGATTTTCCATACGATGGGAAATCGTCGCTTCCATCAGCAATTGGCTCACCAATTGGCTGGCCTGCACCGCCCCGGTATGGATGCGACCAATGCGGCCACGCAGCGCGTCAGGGTCTTGCTCGTCCATCGCAACTTCCGCCTGCGCTCGCAGCGAGGCGAGTGGCGTCCGGACCTCATGTGCAGCCTCTGCAACAAGCCCGCTGACCCGTTCCATCGCATTGCGTAGGCGGGACATGAAGGCATTGAGCGCGGAGACGAGGTGATCGACCTCGACTGGAACCGGTATGGTGAGCGGCGAAAGATCGTCGGGCGAGCGCGATCTTAATTCATGTTCCAACGCGGTCAGCGGCGCGAACATGCGGGAAATGCCGAACCAGACGAGCCCAATGGCGAGCAGGGTCAGGGCGATAACGGGCAGGACGGCGTTGGACAGAATTTCATTGGATAAAGCCTCGCGCTGGTTCTGTGTTTCGGCGACATGGATCGTCACCCAACCGGTATCGCTCGGCGTTGAAATCAGCCGCCCCACGCTGGCCACGCGCACATTTTCCCCGCGATACATGACGTCAACAAAACTGGGCTCCGCAGAAACGGTCTCGGGCATTTGTGCTGCCAGATCTTCATACCCGGTAACGGTTTGTGCGTCGGGGTCTTCAACAGCGTAGAATACCCGGTCCTGTCCTGAAAACATGGCGAAGGCGGCGAAGGGAATTTCGACCACCACCGCATCGCTTTCTACCTGCACCGCGCCGGCAATGGTCAGGGCAGACGCCGCTAGCAGGCGGTCGAAAGCTCGATCCGAGGCCCGTTCGGCATAGTCGCGGATGAAGACGATCAGGATCAGCGCGGCCATAACCAAAAGGCCGACTGCTAGCGCAAAAATGCGGCGGCGCAGGGAGAAGGGTTTGCGAATAGACGCGGGCACTTATCCAATGACCCGCAACAGATAGCCGACGCCGCGCACCGTGCCGATTTCGACATTGGCGCCGTCCAGCTTTTTGCGCAGGCGGGAAATGTGCAGCTCCAGCGCGTTGATCGATACGCTTTCGTCGAAATTGAACAACTGGTTCATCAGCCGTTCTTTGGGCACGACCTTGCCGACATGGGACACAAGAATTTCCAGCAGCCGAAATTCGCGCCGCCCCAGTTCCAGTGCCTTGCCGTCGACCGATGCATTGAGCGCTGCCAGATCGAGTGCCAGATTGCCCACCTCTATCGAGCTGGATGCCTGCCCGCCGGACCGGCGCAGAAGCGCACGTAAGCGTGCTTCCAACTCTCTGAGATCAAAGGGTTTTACCAGATAGTCGTCGGCGCCGAGATCGAGCAGGCTTACCTTGTCGTCGATTTCGGATCGAGCGGTGATGACCAGAATGGGCGCGTTGAACTTGCGCTTGCGCAGCTCCGCAATCAGCCCGATCCCATCCCGATTGGGCAGCATGAGATCGAGCGTAACAGCGTCGAACTGGTCGCTTTCGGCGGTTGAGACGACGTGATCGCCGTCTCGCACCCATTCGACCGAATGCCCGGCGCTGCGCAGGCGTTTTTCAATCGCCTCGCCTAAATCTTCATTGTCTTCGACAAGCAGAATTCTCATTCATCCATCCCCTCCAGGACCCTAAAGCAGGGGCCGCGACGAGGAAATAGAATTCTCCTATGCGGGGTTCTTCTGCGGAACTTCCTTCAGTTTTTCAATGAGATAAGCATGCGTAGCCGGGTTAGCGACGATCATCGCGCCGGTGGTTTCATAATAATCCGCCCCACGTCCCCACCAATCCGTAACCACCCCGCCAGCCTCTTCGACCAGCAGGATGCCCGCCGCGGTGTCGACAAAGCCGGTTTCTTCGTAATAGCCGGTGAGGCGACCGCAGGCGACATAGGCGCAGGAATTGGCGGCGCTGCCGACGATACGGACGCCCCCGATGGGTGCGCGGATGGCGTCGAGACGGGCGTAAGCCCCTGGATGCAAAAGAAGATTTGGTGTCGGCAGGCCAGTGCCAACGGCCATCAGCGCAACGTCCCGGCTCTTGCTGACATGGAGCTGCTCGCCATTGAGGAAAGCGCCGCCGCCTTTGATGGCGGTGAACATCTCGTCGCTGACCGGATTATAGACCAGACCGCACAGCGTTTCGCGGCCATGCCGGAGCGCGATGGTGATGGTATAATGCTGGCCGTTCAAGAAGTTAGTCGTTCCGTCAATGGGATCGACGAGGAAGCGATAGTCCTGATTTTGACCTTCAACGGGCGGGAATTCTTCGCCGGTCAGGCTCCAGTCGGGATAGCGGGTGAGCAGGTGCTTGCGGATCATCTGCTCGGACTCGCGGTCGGCATCGGAAACGAAGTCGCCGGGGCCTTTGATGCCGATTTCCAGATCACGAAAACGCTTGAAATGAGAAAGGGTTAGCGCTCCAGCGTCACGAGCTGCGGCGACCATGTCGGCGAGAATTTTATTGAGGTCTGTCATGGATTGAAGGCCGCTGCCAGCCCCTCCGGATCGTCTGTTGTTATCTGGTCAACCTTCAGCTCCAGGAGCCGGGTGACTTGGGAAATTGTTGTGGAATTAACGTGGTTTATCGTCCACGCATCGACCTTTCGGCCACCGGCATGGACAGCCCCGATCATGTCGAAACCCGCCGTGTCGGCGGCGAGGATGATTTCGTGGTGGAGATAGATGATTTCGGCGTCCGGAGCGGTATCCAGGGCCCCTTTGATGAACGACTTGTGGTCGCCCGTCGCTTTCAGCCTTTCGAGGAACGCGCCGTAACACGGATCATAGCCAGTCATGAGCCCCGGCGTGGAATTCGCTAGCAGACTGATAGCGTCGAACGCCCCACCGGACAGGATAAGGTTAGGGACGAGTGGGGAAACCGCTAAAGCGAAGTTTTCAGCGGTCAGCGGATCGAGCGCCGAAAGATCTTCCTTGAAGTCAAGCTGCAAAAGCGCGTCGGGATGCGGCGGGTTTTTGACCAGCAGATCACAGAGGTCTTCAAGCAGGAGGACGCGGTCGGCAAGGGGCGAGCCCTCATTGTCGCGCAGGTGAAGCTGGCGCAGCGTGTCTGCGCCAGCGTCGCGCACGAGACCTGACCCGGTCGTTTCACGATCCAGCACCTTGTCATGGAGAACGGCGCAGCCATGATCGGCATGGATGACCAGATCGACTTCGACACTGGCTCCAAGCCGCATGGCTTCGAGAATGCGCGCTGCGGTGAATACCGGGTCTGACGCCTTGCGGCGACCGCGGTGCCACTTGATCCAGGTGCGATGACCGTTCCGGTCGATGTAAAGCGGATCGCTCATGCCTGGCTCTGATGGATCAGGACATTGTCGCGGTAGGCGGCGATAGCCTTGGGCTTCAGATTTGCACCCTGACCCTGCTTGAAGAGATCCGGGTGGGAGACCATGGCCTTGACGCGCAGGCCATCGGGCAGATCGAGGTCGACTAGACCATGCGTACCGAAATCGGTGATGCGGTGAACCTTGGCCTGACCCGGTTCGGCTGCTTCCAGATCGAGCGCTTCGGGGCGAATGGCGACGACAGCAGGACCATCGCCGACAGAGAGGGGCAGGGTGAAACCGGCATGGTTGAACTGGCCGCTTTTCACCTCGCCCTCGATCAGGTTCATCGTGCCGATGAAACCGGCGACAAACGGCGTCTGCGGTTTGCGATAGACCACATCGGGGCGGTCGATCTGCTCGGTGCGGCCATCGCGCATGACCACGATGCGGTCGGCCATGGACAGGGCTTCGTCCTGCCCATGGGTGACAAAGAGGGTGGTGATCTTGAGGCGCTGCTGAATGTCGCGGACCTCTTCGCGCAGGCGCTCGCGCAGATGCTGGTCGAGACTGGCAAAGGGCTCATCGAGAAGCAGGATTTTTGGCTCCAGAACCAGTGATCGGGCGAGGGCGACGCGCTGTTGCTGCCCACCGGAGAGCTGGCTGACATGGCGATTGCCGTAGCCGCCAAGACCGACGAGCTCGAGCACGGCTTCAACCTTATGCTTGATCTCATCTGCCGGAACGCGGCGAAGCTTGAGGCCGAAGGCAAGGTTCTTGAACACGTTCATATGTGTCCATAGCGCGTGGCTCTGGAACACCATGCCGGTGGGGCGCTTCTCGGGCGGCAGATGGGTGATGTCTTCGCCATCAATGGTGATGAGGCCCGAGCTTGGGCGCTCAAAACCACCGACCATGCGCAGCAGCGTGGACTTGCCGGAGCCGGATGGGCCAAGCAGACAGACGAGTTCGCCATCGGCGACATCGAGCGAGAAGGTGTCGACGGCCCGGACATTGCCGGAGGCGAAAACCTTGGTGACGTCTTTGATATTGAGAACGGACATTTTTAGTTCCTGATGCCTCCCTTCACCTCTCCCTTGGGGGAGAGGTCGGCGCAACGCGCCGGGTGAGGGGGCCTTATCGATGGTGTGGTACAATGTGGGGCGGGGGCAAAACGGAAGGCCCCCTCACCCGGCTTGCTGCGCAATCCGACCTCTCCCCCAAAGGGAGAGGTGGTGCAGGAGCCGATGTTTTCGTGTCCCATCATGCCCCGAACCCCCGCGCAAATGCGCCGCCGCCGATGACTTTGCGGGCGAACATGAGGGCGATAAAACTGGGAACCCAGAGCATGACCGACAGCACGGCACCGAACTGGATGACCATCTGGTTGTTGATGAAGGAAATCATCAGCACCGGCATGGTGCGTATCCCCGGTGCGCCGATGAGCCATGCGCCTTCGGTTTCGTAGAAGGTGCCGACAAAGCTGAGCAGGACGGCGGCGGCAATGGTCGGTCCGGCCTGTGGCAGGGTGACGGACCAGAAGACGCGGAAAGGACCGGCCCCAACGTCGCGGGCGGCTTCTTCCATGCGGCGATCGACGGACTGGAAAGCGGCCACCGGAATCCAGATCATGAACAGCAATGTGCCCACGAGCTGGATCAGCACCACGCCCCAGAAGGTGCCGATGAGATTGAGCTGGAGGAAGATCGCCGCAATGGCGATGAGCAGACCGAATTTTGGGAAGGCATGCCCGGCGAGGAAGGAGAAGAACAGGAATGTCCGGCCGGGGAAATCCAGGCGGGCAAAGGCATAGGCCGCAGGCAGGCAGATGGCCGCCGAGAGCAATGTGACCACGGTGGACAATTGCAGGCTGAGCGTTAGGGCCGACCAGACATCGGGACGACTTAGCGTCTGGCCCCAGAAACGCAGGCCGAATTGCTGCGGGATGACATTGGGATAGCGCCAGACCTCGGTGAATGCCCAGGTTGCGACGACGATCAATGGGAAGACAATGGCCGCCGAAAGCAGAACGCCGAAGACGATGCCGGTCCAGTCTATGGGTGCGCGGCTGGGTTCGACCTTGGCTGGACCAAAAATGGCGGGGATGAAGCGTTGCATGTCACTTCCCCTGATTGCGTGCGACCGAGCGCACATAGAACAGCCCGAAGGCAATACAGAAGCAGAAGGTGATGACCGCCTGCGTGATGGCATTGAGCGGGTCGTTCACCTCGCGGAAGGTGCGGTTCATGAACGGTCCCATCATCTCGGGCGAGGCGGGGCCAAGCAGGTAGGGCAGGGTGAAGGACGAGAAAATGCCCAGCACCGCAAAGGAAATGGCCACCAGCACCGAATTCGAGATGCGCGGCAGGATGATGTACCAGAAGACCTGAAAGCGCTTCGCGCCGACATCGCGCGCCGCTTCGATGGCCTGATTGGAAACGCTGCCAAGACCGGCGAGCAGGATCAGTACCGTGAGCGGGATATTGTCCCAGACCAGACCGATGACCGGGCCCCATGGCGTGAGATAGGGCGTACGGATTTTAGGCAGGCCAACTGAATTGAGCAGGATGTCGACCATACCGTTCGGGCCGAGCACGCGAATGAACGCATAGGCCAGAATGATGGATGGCACGAACATCGGAAAGATCGCCAGCGCCTGCACATAAGCGGGCAGGCGGCCGCTCGAAAACCGCAGATAGATGGCGATGGGCAGGCAGATGATCAGCAGGAACAGGGCACACATGGCCGTGGTCCAGAGCGTAATGGTCAGATTGTTGATCGAATATTGATCGGAGAAGAAGAAGACGTAGCTGGACAGGTTGAAGCCGTAATCGCCATTGGCATCAGGACGCCAGATGGTGCGGCCAAAGGCGTTGAAAATCGGCCAGATGATCAACCAGGCCATCAAAAGGACAGGCACGGCGACGAGCAGGAGGCCTGTGGGCCTCCTGCTGCCGGACTTTTCGATAAGGGGACGTGCCGCCCCTTCCGTCGCGTCGGTCATGAATTGCGATCGACGTTCGGAGCAACGTTACGATACCAGCCATCATTGATGGCAGCTTCCCACTGGCCACCGGGGAAGGTGGGGATGGACTGCGGCACGATATCGGCAAAGCGCTCGCGCAACTCGGCGGAAACGTGTTCCCAGGAAACGCCAGGGAAACCACCAAGTTCGGTGAGAATGGCGCTCTGGATTTCCTCGGAGAGAACGAAATCGGCAAGCTTGAGGGCCGCATCGCGGTTGGTGCCGGTTTCGAGCACGACGGCGCGGGAGAAATTGCCCACAAGGGCAAGATCCTGAAGCTGGACGAGGCCGGTCGTGTCGGGCAGCACGCCCTGATCGATGGCCTGCAGGATCTGATCGGACCAGACCGGAGCCATGGTTACGACGCCCTGCGCCAGAAGCTGGATCGACTGGGTATTGCCGGACGAATAGGCGCCATTGTCATAAAGGGACGGGGCGATGTCGTTGAGGATTGCCCAGGCCTTGCCCAGCGCTTCGTCGCCGAATTCCTGGGTGTAATTGTCGACGGTGAAGGCTGCAGGATCGAGGCCATTGGCCTGATGGATGGCGCGGCGCACGAAATTGCCGCCCGAACCGCCCTTGTCGGGACGGTTATAGACGAACTGGCCCGGATTGGCCTTGATCCAGGTGACGAGTTCGTCCCAGGTCTTGGGTGCATCGGCCGGATCGAGCTTGGTGGTGTCATAGGCCAGCAGCACCTGCGAGCCACGATAGGGCAGGGAATAATCGGACTGGATGGCCAGCGGATTGACCTTGGAATAGTTGGCGAGGCCAGCTTCCTTGAGATTGGTATAAATGCCCGCATCGATGGCGCCAGCCGGAAGCAGCGGATCGGCATGCTCGAAATAATCGGCCTGTGGATCGGTGCCGGTCTGCTTGGCGGCCATGGCGCGTTCGCCAATGGCGATGATGCCGGCGCCGTCGCCGCCATCAACCAGATTGAGGCCAATGCCCGGATGCGCAGCCTCAAAGGCTGGCTTCACCACATTGGTCCAGAAATCGAGAATATTGCTGTCCGAGCTGGTGTACCAGTCGATCGTGCCTTCAGCGGCATAGGACATGCGGGGCAACGCGACCATGCCGGCAGCAGCGGCAGCGGTCATCATGAATGTGCGGCGTTTCATTTCAAATCTCCCATAACGTGGCCCGATGAGCCACGGCGCTTTCAAAGCCGATGCGGAGGCAGCGTACGGTGGGACACCGAATGACACGCTGGATCGGCACCAGCCTGCCCGCCTCATGGGCCTCCTCCCTCTGTGCAGCGACAGGCGGAAGGACTTCCCAATCTTGTGTTGGGTGGAGTCCAGCCGCGATCTGTCATCGCTACAATAAGACAACACCCATTCTTGCTTGCACACAAGTGCAATGTTCAAGAAATTCGATTGGGTTAGTAACGCCGGTGCATAACGCTTTTATGACAGGTGCATTGTTGCGCACGTGTGCAACGATTTGTGCAATCAGGCCGGGCCGGGGCGGACCGATTTACGCCAGCGCGGGATGGGCTCGAAAAGAATACGACCGGAACCGGCAGAATCGGGGTCTTGCAATAGGGCAAGAACCTGATCGGCCATGGCTTTCAGGGGTTGGGTGAACGTCGTCAGGCGATAGGATTCCCAACCGGCCTGTTCGATGTCGTCAAAGCCGATAACGCAGAGATCGTCGGGAACGGAAATGCCGAATTCATGGCTCGCGGCGTCCATGAAGCCAAGGGCGAGCAGGTCGGTGACGCAGAAAACGCCATCAGGTGCATTGGAGCGGCCAAAGGCGCGGCGCCCGGCCTCGAAACCCGACGCGTAGCCGGTGGGGCCCGCCTCAAATACCGCGACATCGCACCCTTCGGCCCGGGCGGCTTCGATAAACACCCGCTTGCGCTCGACAAGGCTGGCAGTGTTGGCGGTGGAGGTGACGAGGCCAAGGCGCTGGCAGCCCGCACGGCGCAGCAGGAAGAAGGCCTCGCGGCCCGCCATGGCATTGTCGACGCCCAGATTATGGCTGCCCACCAGCTTGTCGTCGCGGTTGATCAGCACCACCTGCTGGCCATTGGCGAGGCAGGTTTCAATCAGCGAGGCGGGCGGTGTGCCCGAGAGCACGACGGTGGCGTCGGCGCGGTAATTGAGGGTCTGGCGCAGGGCCTGGGACACGCTTTCGGTATCGGCCTTGGTATTGATCACCATGGTGATCTTGCCCGAGGACTGCAACTCGCGGGTCAGTACATCGACCATGCCGGCGCGAATGGGCGTGGTCATGTCGGCGACCACAAGGCAGACGATATTGCTGCGCTCGCGCAGGCCCCGGGCCAGGTGGTTGACGTGGTAGCCCAGTGCCCCGGCAGCATCGAGCACCCGGCGCCGGGTTTCCTCGGAAACGCTGGCGCCGTCGGTAAAGGTGCGGGAAACGGCGGAGCGCGATACCCCGGCCTTTTCCGCCACCATGCGGGCGCTGACGAAAGAGCGGGTCTTGCTGTCGGTCATCAGAATATCCCGGAAGAAGCGGCGCGCAATCGTGGCATGGCCGCACGATCCGGTCCAGACGCAGCTCAGGCGTCCGGCGTGGGCTCGCTGGTGGTGGAGCGCTTCGGCACGCCGTCATTGCCCTCCACGCGGTCGCGGAACAGGCTGGCGCGGGCCAGCAGCATCAGCGTCACCGGAGTGGTGATGGTGACGAAAAAGAAGATCACCATTTCATGCACCACCAGCCTGTCGCGGGTGATGGTGAAATAGATGGCCGAGGCGAGAAGGATCAGCCCGCCACCCATGGATGTGCCCATGGTGGGCGCATGGATGCGCAGATAGAAATTCTTGAGCCGCACGAGGCCAAAACAACCCGCCATGGTGAGCAAGGCGCCCACGACGACAAAGACGGAAACCAGAATGGACAGCCAGAGGGGAAGGTCGTCGATCATTCGATCACCTCGCCGCGCATGAGGAATTTTGCCAGCGCCACCGTGCCGACGAAGCCGAGCAGGCCAATCAGCATGGCCAGTTCAAAATAGACCTGCGAATTGGTGCGGATTCCGAGCGTGACCAGCAGCAAAAGGGCAACGACATAGAGCGCGTCCAGCGCCAGGATCCGATCCTGCGCGCGCGGGCCGATGACCATGCGATAAAGCGTCGCCAACATGCCGATGCTGAGCAGGAACTGGGCTGCGAGCAGGCTCCAGTGCAGAATCTCGACGCTCATTGGAAGATCTCCAGCAACAGGGTTTCGTAGCGGTTCCGGATGGTTTCGATCCACTCATCTGCGTCGACCAGATCGAAGACGTGGATCAGAACGGTGCTGCGCTCCCGGTCATATTCGAGCCAGGCGCTGCCCGGGGTTGCAGTAATGATGCAGGCCAGAACGGCGAGGCCGAACGTGTGTGTTAGTTCCAGCTTCATCTCGATGAAGTCGGCTTCCGGTTCGGGGTGCGGGCTGAAGAGAATAGCCATGACCGCCAAATTGGAGCGCACGATGTCCGCGCCTGCCACGACGATAAACTGCAATACCTTGAGAGGCTTCTTGATAATCAGCGGCTCGGGCAGGATCAGGCTGGTGGCCATGGAGGCGAGGACGGCGATGACACCGCCGAGCAGGATATGCCCGAGTCCCGCAGACTGCTGGAGAATAAGCCAGAAGACGAGCAGGAAGGCCGTCAGGATCGGGTGGGGAAGGAGCCGTCTCATGATGCGCCTCCCACATTCGGAATGACGATGTCGATATAGCTCTGCGGCGAGTGAATGAAGGCGGCGGTTTCGGCAAAGAAGGTCATGGCCGGGCCTGCCGCGATCGCCATGATGACACAGAGCGCCAACAGGATGATGATCGGCCCGATCTCCATCGTGCGCAAACGCAGCACGCCATCTTCGGGCAATGAGGTCCAGAAGATATTGATGCCGTTACGCACCATCGAGACCAGCACGAACAGGCCCGAAATGATCAGCGCGCCCGTGACCCACCATGTCGCTACACTGGGGGCATTCTCGGCGGCGAAGGCGGCTGAGATTATGGCGAATTTGGAAATGAAACCCGATAGCGGCGGCAGGCCCGCCATGACCAGCGCGATGATGGCAAAGCACAGGCTGATCAGGGTCGCCGCCGCCGGTATGGTTCGGCTGACTTCCTGGTCCTCATCGATCAGTTCTTCTTCGTCGCCATAAAGTTCGAGCGACACGGCCAGCACCTGCGCTTCGGCAGGCAGGATCTGGTCGATAATGTCCTTGAGCAGGAACAGCGCCCCTGCGGCAAGGGTCGCCACAACGACGTAATAGAGGGCGCCGGTGGTAACGCCCGGCGAATTGTAGCCGACGGCAAGCAGGAGAGTGCCCGCAGAGACCAGAATGAGATAGCTGGCCAGCCGGTCCAGCGCCTTGCAGGACAGCGCGCCAATAGAGCCATAGGCGAGCGTTGCGACGCCGAGCACCAGCAACACATTTTGCCCAAACGTGGCTTCGGCTTCAGGCGCATTGGCAAACACCAGCATCCAGAGCCGCAGGATGGAATAGAAGCCCACCTTGGTCATGACGGCAAAGAGCGCGGCAACCGGTGGCGCGGCCGAAGAATAAGTATTGGGCAACCAGAAATGCAGCGGCCATGACCCTGCCTTGATGAGGAAGGCAATGCCCAGAATGGCGGCACCAGCCTCGAACAGGCCACGGTCCTCGGCGGCGATGAGCGGCACGGCGCGCGCAATGTCGGCCATGTTGAGGGTGCCGGTCGTGCCGTAAATCAGCGCAACGCCGATCAGGAACAGGAAGGAGGCGACCAGATTGATGACGATGTAATGCATCGCCGCGCGAACGCGATTGCGCCCACTGCCGAACAGCGCAAGGCCGTAGGAAGCGGCCAGCAGCAGCTCGAAAAAGACGAAGAGATTGAACAGATCGCCGGTGAGGAACGCGCCATTGAGCCCCATGGTGAGGGCATGAAACAGCGGGAAAAAATTCGGCCCGCGATTATGCCAGCGCGCGGAGGCGTAGATGATCGCCGCCAGGGCCAGGATCGAGGTGGTGAGCACCATGATCGCGGCCAGCCTGTCGGCCACCAGAACGATGCCGAATGGAATGGGCCAATTGCCCAGAGAATAGACCGCCGCTGCGGGCTGATCTGTCTGCGCCAACACCACAAAGAGCAGGATGGAGACCAGCAGGAGCAGGGCGCTGAACCCGATATTGAGCCCGATAACGCGCGTATTGCTGCGCTGATCGCTCATGATCAGATTGGCAATGATAGCGATCAAGGGGATCAGGATCGGCAGGATGGCGAGGTGGTTCATGCCAGTCATTTCAGTTCCCCTTGCCGTCGACGTGATCATTGCCGGTCAGGCCGCGAGCGACCAGAAGCACGACGAGGAACAGGGCGGTCATGGCAAAGCCGATAACGATGGCCGTCAGCACCAGCGCCTGCGGCACCGGGTCGGTATAGTCGGCTGGGTTTGCATTGGCGCCCGAGAGGATCGGGGCCGCATCCATGCGCAACCGGCCCATGGCGAGAATGAACAGATTGACGGCGTAGGAGATCAGCGACAGCCCAACAATCACCTGGAATGTGCGCGGACGCAGCACCAGATAGACGCCGGACGCGGCGAGAACGCCAATGGCGATGGCCAGTGTCAGTTCCATTTGTCGAGGCCCTCCCGCACCTTGGGTTTATTCGAACCGGCCGGTTTGGGCCTGCGGATGGATTGGTGAGCAAGGGCGACGAGCATGAGCACCACCGCACCCACGACAAGGGCAAAGACGCCGAGGTCGAAGAGCAGCGCGGTTGCCATGGGCACTTTGCCGATCAGTGGAATATCGGCGTAAGCGAAGGCCGAAGTGAGGAAAGGCGCGCCGAGCAGCATGGCCCCAAGACCAGTGAGGAGCGCAAGGAGCAGGCCCCAGCCGATCCACAATACGGGCAGGATGCGCAGGCGTTCCTCGACCCAGCGCGTGCCGCCCGCCAGATATTGCAGGATGAAGGCCAGCGACATGATGATGCCGGCGATGAAGCCGCCACCCGGCAGGTCGTGTCCTCGCATGAACATATAGACGGCCACCACGATGACGATGGGGAACATCCAGTTGATGATCAACGCGGGAATGCGCAGGAAATCGTCGGCCACGTGCTGACCGGCGCCGGGCGCATAATCGTCGAGCACCCGCTGTTGTTCCGGCTTGTCCGCGCTATCGGCGGCAGGACGGAAGCGGCGAAGCAGGCCGAAGACGACCAGCGCGACAACGCCAAGCACGGTAATTTCGCCCAGCGTGTCGAAGCCGCGGAAGTCGACCAGCATGACATTGACGACATTGGTGCCGCCGCCCTGCGCATAGGCATTGGCCAGGAAGAAGCCGGAAATGCCATCGGGTGCAGCGCGGGTCATGATTGCATAGCTGGCGAGAGCGGTGCCAAGACCGACAAGGACGGCAAGACCCACGTCGCGGTAACGGCGGAACTTGACCTGCCAGGTATGCTCATCGGCAACCGGCGTACGCTTCGGTAGCCAGCGGAGACCCAGCAGGATCAGAACCGTGGTGGCGATTTCCGCCAGAAGCTGGGTGAGAGCCAGATCGGGTGCAGAGAACCACGCAAAGGTGAGGCACGTGGCAAGGCCCGCGCCGCCCAGCAGAATGAGCGAGGCGAGGCGATGAAACTTGGCCTGATAGGCGGCAGCGATTGCGCTGACGCCGCCCAATACCCAGACCAGCGCCAGAACGGGATCGAAATTGGACGGCATGGGCAAGCTGCCCAGCCGCGCCCAGCCCGCGCCGATGCCCGCGGCTGCGGCGAGAAAGATGACGGTAAAGACCTGTGGTTGCAGACGCTGGGTGCCGAACGCCTGCACGACGCGGCGGGCCCAGCGATTGGTTGCCGTGACCAGAATGCGCTCGAAAATACGCTGGCCGCGCAGGCCACGCGTCAGCGGCACGCCATCGATATTCAGCAGACGCCGGTAATAGGGGACATAAATGATCGCCCCGCCCACCAGCGCGATGATGCTCATGATCAGCGGCAGGTTGAAGCCATGCCAGATCGAGAGGCTGTAATAGGGCGTTTCCGGCCCGAGAACGGCGTGGACGGCGGCGGCGAGATAGGGGCCGACCGTGATGGCGGGCACGATACCGACGGCAAGACAGACCAGAACCAGAAACTCGATGGGCCGACGCATCAGGGCGGGCGGCTCGTGGGGAACCTTTTCAAGCTCTGTCGGTGGTGGTCCGAAGAAGACGCCATGCACGAACTTGATCGAATAGGCGACGCTCAGCATGCCCGCGAGAGTGGCGCCGATGGGCAGCGAAAGATTGATGAAGATATTGGAATTGAACTCCGCCGTTTCGGTGAAGAACATTTCCTTGGACAGGAAGCCATTGAGCAGCGGCACGCCCGCCATGGCGGCGCTGGCGATGATGGCGAGGGTGCCGGTAAACGGCATGAACTTGATCAGACCGCTGAGCTTGCGCACATCGCGCGTGCCGGCCTCGTGGTCGATAATGCCCACTGCCATGAACAGCGACGCCTTGAAGGTGGCGTGGTTGGCGATGTGGAAAATGGCCGCGACAGCGGCAAGGGGGGTGCCCATTCCGAGGAGCGTGGTGATCAGCCCCAGATGGGAAATGGTCGAATAGGCCAACAGGCCCTTGAGGTCGCGCTGGAACAGCGCGGCATAGGCCCCGAAGATGAGTGTTGCGAGCCCCGTATAGGTGACCAGCCAGAACCAGAGCTGGCTATCGGACATGACCGGCCAGAACCGGGCCAGCAGAAACACACCAGCCTTCACCATAGTGGCCGAATGCAGATAGGCCGACACAGGAGTGGGCGCGGTCATGGCATTGGGAAGCCAGAACTGGAAGGGGAATTGCGCGCTCTTGGTGAAAGCGGCAAGCAGGAAGAGGATCAGCGTGACCGGATAAAGCGGGCTGTCCACCAGTGTGCTGCCGGAGGCGAGAACCACGTCAAGCTCGTAGCTGCCCACGATATGGCCGACCAGCATCATGGCGACGAAAAGCGCGAGGCCACCCGTGCCGGTGATGATCAGCGCCATGCGCGCGCCATCGCGTGCATCGCCGCGGTGATACCAATAACCGATCAGCAGGAACGAGACCAGGCTGGTCAGTTCCCAATAGATGGCGAGCTGAATGATATTGCCTGACAGCACCAGGCCGATCATGGCGCCCATAAAGGCCAGCAGCAGCGAGTAAAAGCGCGCGATCGGGTCCTTGGGCGACATGTAGTAGCGCGCGTAAAGCACGACCAGAAAGCCGATAACAGTAATCAGCACCGAGAACAGCCACGCAAAGCCGTCCATGCGCAAGACGATATCAAGACCGAGCTGGGGTATCCATTCAAGGCGCGTTGAAATGACGCCACCATTGGCCACCATCGGGAACAGGCTGATGGAGATAAGGCTCAACATGCCCGCGACGACCGCCGCTATCCAGACCGCCCCCCTGTTTCCTCTGCCCGGTAGAGCAAGAACCAGCGCGCAGGCCAGAAACGGCAGCGCGGCCAGAAGGGACAGGGCAAGATCGGTCGATATCTGGGGCAGGGGCCGGTCCTCGCAAAAAGAATCTCGTCTAAACGTATAGGGTTAGAGATGCATCTTGAGAAGGCCGGTTTCAAACCTCTTGGCGCAGATGGCATGATTCTTTTGTCGCATTGTTGTGATCGAGGTCACCCTGTGGGCGGATTTCCGGTTGGTGGCGGTGCGACGTCTGTTGGGGCGGGGACATGTTGATTTTATCGCCGCCACATTGTGTCGGATTCTGCTGCTAGAGCGGCAGGTGCGCAGCATGAAATCGCCGGGTTCGATGAGCTGACCAGCCTGACATTCGTTCTGGTGTTCAGTTCGGCGCATCGGGAATCTATAAACGGGCCGCTTTCGAGATCAATGTAAGCTGTCTGGTGCGGATTATTGTTGTTCTCGACATATCGAATACAAAACCCAATATGCCTTTGGGCGTGGGTTCTTGTAAAATGATCTTAATGCTTCGCAAATTGTTGCGAAGATTCTGGAAGTCGCCTAATGACTTTGCGTCACGCGGATGCGGGGCGATGGGTGCATGCCCAGACGCTTCTGCCATGCGTGTCGAACTTGGGGGCGAAATATCATCTGCCTGAGAGGTAGCGGAGTTCGCGTCATGCACTGATGCCAACTCCCTGGGGCAGATTGATCGATGTCGCAAATGCCGGCGCATTGCATGCGCCTTGACGATCCGAACGACGGCTGACGAGCGCCGTTTCCGTTTGTGGTCGTCAGGCTATGCGCATTTCCCCCGCAAGTATTGAGGAATATGCGAGGGCGATATGAATTTCAGGTCTGTTCGTACATGGGTTTACGGCACTGCGCTGGCCAGCATTCTGGCGCTGCCGTCCTATGGCATGTCCCTGCGCGACGCAGTGAATGTGGCGCTGACCTCAAACCCTGAACTCGGGCAGGCAGTTCAGAACCGTGAAGCGGTGGAGTTTGAACTGCGACAGGCGCTTGGGCTTTACGCGCCGCGCCTCGATCTTGAAGCGTCGGCCGGTATTCAGCGCCTCGACAGCCCGTCGCGCCGCGCTGCCGGTTTTGCCGACGATACACTCACGCCCGCTCAGGTCGCGCTGGTTGCGACTTTCGATCTTTTCGACGGTGGCTATCGTGATGCCGAAGTGGCGCGGCAGTCCGCACGAATTGACAGCGCGTCGTTCCGTCTGCTGGAGCGCAGTGAATTTGTCGCCCTGCAAATTGCCCGCGTCTATTATCAGGTTGTCTTGCAGCGTCGGATTCTTGAGCTGACTCAGGAAAATGTCCGCTTTCACGAATCCATGTTGCAGGACGTGGCGGCGAGCATCGAAAGCGGTCAATCCACTGAATCCGAGCGTTTCCAGGTTATCGAACGTCTGGCCGCTTCCCGCGCCCGGCTCACCGAAGTTGCGGTAGAGCTTGAGGCTGCGCGCATCGAATTTGAAATGTTTGTTGGCACGGCGCCCGGCAATGTTTCTGCGCCGCCGAGGCCGGGCGCTGCCATGCCGCGCTCGCTTGATGCCGCCATGAACGCTGCGCGCGTCAACAGCCCGATTGCCCGTATTGCCGAAGCCGATATTGACGCCGCCTCGGCCCTGGTGCGGCAGGCCGAAAGCGCCTTTGCGCCAAAAGTGCAGTTCGAGGCGCGTGCTGCGACCGGTTTTGATATCGGGGGCGTATCTGACGTCACCAATGATCTCAGCGCGCGCGTGTCGCTGCGCTGGAACATCTTTGATGGCGGCATCCGCGAAGCGCAGGTGCAGGAACAAATCCGCCGGGAATCCGAGGCGATCTACGCACAGGCCCAGGCCTATCGTGAAGTCGACGAGGCGGTGCGCACATCATGGCTGCGCCTGCAAACGCAGGGCGCTCTGGCCGCTACTTATAATGAGCAGCTTCAGGCTTCCGCGCAGCTGATCTCGGCCTATCGGGAGCAGTTCGGCGTTGGCGAGCGTTCGCTGCTCGATGTGCTCGACGCACAAAACACCCGCGTCAACGTGCAGATGCTTCAGGAAACCGCATCTTACGGCGTCAGGTTTGCTGAATACCGGCTCCTCGCGTCTACCGGTGACCTTTTGGCATTCATGGGCGTGAGCGCTCCGACACAGGCAAATGCCTATGCCCGCGACGCTTTCAACGTGCCGGTTCTCGGCGTCTCCGATCCTGCCGACCGCAAGCCGCTGGACCTGACGACTTTCGTGCGCTGAAGCTTTCGGTGAAGAGCCGATAAAGCTTTGATTGGCCTGTCTATAGTTAAGGCCGGTCGGAATTTACCTTGTCCGTCTGTTTATTTCGGGCCTTATTGCTGGCCCGAGCAGATATGTTGTATTTGCACGGGGCGGAAACCTGCCAGTCGGGTTTTGGAGGTGCGGACCGCTAATCAGCGGACGACAGGGGGAATATCGCTGTGTTTGGAGCCAATTCGGGAGGCGTGGCCGGGACGACCGAGGCGCCGCCGTCTCTGACCGAACGAGAGGCGATATCTGCCAATTCAGGCGCCCATGGCCCTGACCAAATCCTTTCCGCACTGCAATATCTGGCGCGTCTCTGGCGCAAACCGGACTCCCGCGCTTTTCTGACGGCGGGCCTGCCACTGGTCGAAGACAGGATGGTCCCCGAACTCATAGCAGCCGCAATGGCGCGGATCGGCGTGACGACAAATATTCAGCATCGTTCTCTGAGCGATCTGGCTGATTTTGATTTTCCGGCAATTCTCGCAGGCCCCTCCGGCAATATTCTGGTGTGTTTGGGACGGTCGGGCAATGGCGCCTATCATTGTTTCGATGCGGCGCTGGGCCAGGACCGGACTATTGATGCCGCGCTTCTGAACGATAGATTATCGCGCGACATGATCGTGCTGACGCCCAATTTTGGCATGGTGCAGGAAAACTCCGGAATGCGCTTTGCGCGATCGGGCCATTGGCTGTGGTCGTCCTTGCAGGGGCATGGGCGCAGCGTCCTCTACGTTCTGGCCGCGGCAACCTTCATCAACGTTTTCGCCATCGCCTTTCCGATTTTCACCCTGAACGTTTATGATCGTGTTCTGCCCAACGCCGCGATATCGACCCTCTGGGTGCTGGCAATCGGGCTGATATTGGTGTTGGTCTTCGATGTTGCGCTGAAGCTGGCGCGCGGGGCGATCATTGATCATGTGGGTCGCAATATCGACTTCCGCCTGTCTTCGCTGTTGTTTGACAGGGTGCTGAATACACCGATGGAAGCGCGTCCTGCCTCGACCGGCGCCTTCGTGAACCGCATAGGCCAATATGAGGTCCTGCGGGAATTTCTCGCATCGAGCACGCTGGTCATGTTTGTCGATGTGCTCTTTCTGGGCATCTTTGCCTGGGTGATTACGCTGCTGGTGGGATGGCTGGTGATCTTTCCGCTTCTCGCCGGTGTTATTGCGATCATGGTAACGCTGGTGGTGGGCTGGATGTCGGGCAGGGCGGTCGAGTCAGCCCTCAAGGAATCCTCCGCGCGCAACGCGGTGCTGGTCGAAGCGCTGACCGGCGCTCAATCGGTCAAGGCGGCGCGGGCCGAAGGCCAGTTGCTGCGGCGCTGGGAAGCAACTGTGCTGGCGTCTTCGGACACGCAGAACACCATCAAGTGGCTGCAATCGCTCTCGACCAACCTAACGGCAACGCTGGCGCAATTGTCGATGAGCGGCATCGTTATCGGCGGAACCCTGTTGGCGGCCAATGGCGACATCACGATGGGCGCGATTGTGGCGGCGATGATGCTGTCCAACCGCCTGATCGCTCCGATTTCGCTGATCGCTTCGCTATTGCTCAAGACCAGAACGGCACTCGAAGCTTATCGCAGCGTGGATGCGATCATGACGCTGCCTGACGAGCGCAGCAAGAATGATGGCTTTTCCGCCCGCAATGTCAGCCAGGGCCGCATCTCCTTCAACAAGGTTCGCTTTACCTATCCGGGCAGCAAGAGCTTTGTGATCGATGGCGTGAGCTTTGCGGCTTCACCCGGCGAAAAGATCGGCATCATTGGGCGGATCGGCTCGGGCAAGACCACGCTGGGTCGATTGCTTGTGGGGTTCCACGCGGCCAGCGAAGGAGAAATCCTCATCGATGGCGCCGATATTGCGCAATACCATCCTTCCGATCTGCGGCGTGGGGTGGGGCTGGTCTTGCAGGACCCCGAATTGTTCAACGGCACCGTGCGCGAGAATATTCTGATGGCTGATCCGACGGCCAGTGAAGAGCGCATGCAGATGATTGCCAAACGTGCCGGTGTCGAGGAATTCGTGGCGCGTCATCCCCAAGGCTATGACATGCAGGTCGGCGAGCGCGGCATCCTTTTGTCCGGGGGACAAAGACAGGCCGTGGCGCTCGCGCGAACGCTGCTGGCCGATCCCAAGATCCTGTTTCTGGACGAACCCTCAAGCTCGATGGATCTTGCAACCGAACGGCAACTTATCGCCAATCTTGAATCCAGCCTGACATCGGACCAGACGGTTCTGGTGGCGACCCACCGCTATAGTGTGCTGTCGCTGGTGACGCGCCTGATCGTGCTGGACAATGGAAAGATCATGGCAGATGGCCCGCGCGATGAAGTGCTGAACCATCTCAAGGCGCGGGGGAGCGTTGGATGAACGCGCCCTTCCTGATCCGGCAGAAATCCGAGCCAGGCCTGTTGAGCGCGTCGCAGCCGCCCAAGGCATGGCTCTATGTGATCATTATCATCACCGTCTTTTCGCTGGTCGCACTCATCTGGGCCTCATGGGCCGAAGTGGATGAGGTGAGCCGGGCCGATGGTCGCGTGATCCCATCGGGCAAAACCCAGATCATTCAGGCCGCCGAAGCGGGCGTGGTGACTGACATTCTGGTGCGAGCCGGCGAGCGGGTCCGGCAGGGCCAGCAACTTATCCAGCTCGATGATACCAATACCACCTCCAGTGCCGGGGAGGTGCAGGCGCGCGTTCTCGCGCTTCTCGCGCAAACCACGCGGTTGCGGGCGGAAAGTCAGGGGCAGGGCAGCGATGTATTCCTGTGCCCGGCCGATATTGTCGCCATTGCGCCAGATGTCTGTCAGAGCGAAATCGATCTGATGGATAGCAGGAGCGCCAGCCTTGCCCAGGGCATGCAGGTCCTGGCGCAACGGGTTGAACAGCGTAAGCGCGAATTGGGTGAGGCCGAGGCCAACCTGCAGCGCATCAGGGACAATCTGGCCATCGCAGAGGAGCGCAAGGACCTGATGGCGCCGCTGGCCGAACGGGGCCTTGTGGCCCAGACCTCCTATCTCGACGTGCAGCGCGAAGTGGGCGATTTGTCCGGTCAGATCGCGGCCATAACGGAATCGCTGGCGCGCATCGAGGCGGCCCTGAAAGAAGCGCAATTGCAGGTCGACCAGGCCACGTTGCAATTCCGACAGGAAGCCCTGGCGGAACTCACGGTGTCGCTGGCCCAACTCGCCAGCACGCAACAGCAATTGCGCGGCGCCGAAGACCGTGTTCGGCGCACCGATATTCGCTCGCCCGTAGATGGGGTGGTCAACAGCATCGATATCAATACGATTGGCGGCGTGGTGGCCGCTGGCGCAAAGCTGCTCGATATCGTGCCGATCTCCGACACATTGCTGGTTGAAGCTCGGCTCAAGCCTTCCGACGTGGCCTTCATTATCCCCGGGCAGGAAGCCCGCATCAAGCTCACCGCCTATGATTATTCGATCTTTGGCGGGCTTACCGGGCACGTTACCAATGTGTCGGCCGACAGCATGGTGGACCCCAATACCCGCGAAACCTATTACCTGGTCCAGATCGAAGCGGACCGCGTTTCGCTCGAATATCGCGGGCGCGACTTGCCGGTTCTGCCCGGCATGGTCACCAGTGTGGATATTCTGACCGGCAAGCGCACAGTGCTGCAATATCTGCTCAAGCCCATCAACAAAGTCCGGCAGGAGGCTTTTGGTGAGCGATAATCTGGCCGAGCAGAATTACCTCGTCGCGGACGATGACGATCTTGCCAGCATCATGCAGCCTGAATTCCGCACGCTGACCACCGGCGCAGGTCGCACCGGTGTTCGTCTCGAACGGGTGTTCTGGGACGCCTTGAGCCATCTCAGTACCGAGGCTGGCCAAAAACGGTCGCGTTTCGTGTCGCAGATCGTGGAGACGGCCAACAAGGCAGACCTGAATGCAACCGGGGCGATCCGCAGCACGACCGTGGATTTGCTGTTGCAGGAAATCGGACGTCTTCGGCCCTTGCGGCAAACCTCGGCGATGATCGCCTTGCTACAGGCCGGGCCTGCGCCTGCCTTTGCTTTGGATCATCGCAAGAGATTGCTGCAATCCAACCCCGAGTTTCTGCGCTATCTGCGCTCAGTGGCGGGGTTGAGCGGTGGCGCAGCCATTGCAGATGCGGCGCAATTGTCGATTGAGCGGCCTCTGGAGCGCCTGTTCGCCGAGCTTGGCCCCGGCGAAACCACCGAATGCGGTATTTCCATCCGCTGCGGCAATCGGGAGCGCCGCACCACCGTTCGTATCCTGATGGTGCCGCCCGGACCGTCTCAGGCACTGGTCGGATATATCCTGTCGTGATCTGGCACCCGGTAAAGCGCCTGCTTGTCCCTCTCATCATCCTTGCAACTTTAGTTCTGGCAGGGTGCAGCACGGTCGGGCCGCTTCAGTCCGCCAGTCAGAATGCAGCGACTGCGCCAGCGCGTGCGGAGACCATCGGGACAGGAAAGCTGGTCATTGGCGTCGTCAGTTTCTCCGAACCGGGAAACCGCTCGGGCGGAGTGCATGACGCGAGCCAGAAGGCGGTGCGACTGGCCGCTGACTCCATGTCCCCAGGAGCATTGACCGTTCTGGTGCAGCCAGAAACGGGGAATAATTCGGCAGCGCTTGCCAGCCAGTTTGGCCAGGCAGGAAGCCGCATTGTTGTGGGTGGCTCGGATGCCCGCAATATCGGCGCGCTTAGTCGCGCTCTGACATCTCGGCAAATTCCTACCATCACGCTCGCACCTGCAACCGACACAAGCGTGCAGCTCTACAGCGCTGCTTTATCGCCGCGCGCAGAAGCGCGGGCGCTGGTGGACGAAGCAAGACGGCTCGGCTATCGCCGGATCGCTCTCGTTTCGGGCACTGAAGCCGAAAGTGTGGGTCTTGCAGCGGCTGTCGCCGAACTGGCGCTTGAGCAGAACATCTCCGTTCAGCAGATTGACGGAAGGGACGCTACCAGATTCGCCACCGGTCTTGCGGCTTCAGCCAATGCTGGCGCTATTGATGCCATAGTCTTCACCGCCGATCCTCAACGCGCAGACATGTTGTTGCAGAATGGCGATGGAGCCGGTGCCAAGATTGTCGGCAATGCCGGTTGGGCGTTGGCGGAGCCCCTTCCTCCCGCATTGCGGACGTCATGGTATCCGTCATTGCCACGGGAGGGGCTGAACAAATTCCTCGCTCGTTTCCGCGCTGCCTATGGCGAGACGCCAACACTGTCGGCTGCCATTCTTTACGACCTCGTCGTCTTGACCGCGGTTCTGGAGCAGGCGGTGGGCGCCGAAGCCTTTTCGGCGGCGAGCCTGCAGAGTGATCCTGGCTTTTTCGGCTTTACCGGTCCCTTCGCGTTCGGCGCCGCAGGTCTTGTTGAGGGTCGCCGGTACGAAATCGTCTCTGGGCGCTGATTGCATAACTGAATATGTATTGCAGTTAAGGTTAAAGTAATCGCCGCTATATCTGCTATAATCCGTTATGCTTGATCCGTACTTGGTGTTTGCTGCAAAGGTCTGGGCCGCCCTATAAGGGGTTAAACAAGTTTTAACCCTATCTGTCAGGTGTCTTATGGCTCTCCGTGTCGATACTTCTGTGGTGTCTGCTTCCGAAACACCCGCTATTGACGACGCCATCCAGCAACCTGCGATCCTGGTCGCGCAGGCTGGGACAGAAAGTGCTCCTGCCCAACGCCAGCCCGATAGTGTGGTTGAAATTGCCGATGGGCAGGTTCTGCGGCTCCCCGAGGGGACGAGTATCGACGAGCCGCGCATGAATGGCGCCAACCTTGAATTCGTCCAGCCGGACGGCTCGGTGGTGGTCATTCCCAATGGTGCCGTGAACGGCCTGACCATTTTTATCGGCACGGTCGAAATCCCCCCAATTGCCGTCGCAGCCTTGTTTGAAGCCAATGGCATCGAAGCGGCTGCGGGCCCGGAAACCAGCGCCTACCGCAGCTCCGGCGGCGATTTCTCCCGACCGGTGGGCGATATCGGCGACGCCATGAACTATGGCGGCCTGCTCGATGACAGCGCCTATAACACGCTGACCGGCGCACAAGGTCCGCAGGAATATGTGAGCAATCTGCCGCCCATGTTCGCGCTTCCGGGTTTCATCGAAGGGCAACTGTCTGAAAAGGATCTGGTTGGTAATGGTGCGCCGGGCAGCGCGGTCATTACCCTTTCGCTCAACGCATCCGACCCCAACAATGACCCGCTCACCTTCACCTTTGGCACGCCCGCATCGGGTCTGACATCGAATGGCGTTGCGCTGAGCTGGACTGGTGTGGGCACAGATTCGCTTACGGGCTGGGCAGGTTCCGAGCAGGTCATGACCGCCACTATTTCGGGTGGTTCTGTGACGATCACGCTGCACGCACCGTTGGATCACCCCGGCGCGGGCGATGATTCGGTTGTCTTCGATCTGCCCATCACGGCAGAGGACGGGCAGGGGGGCAGCGCTTCCACCTTTGTTCGCGTCACCATTGGCGATGATAGTCCAACTCTGGTCGGCGCCGATGAGGGCCGGGTAGACGAAAGCGCCATTCTGGCGCCAGTACACTCACCTCAGGGCGACTTGAAAACCGCAGCTGGCTCGCTGGGTATTTCCTGGGGCGCTGATAGCGGCAACAGCCAGGTCAACGCCGGTCAGACTGGCGCTCTGGGTGATCGCGCCGTCGTTTTCTCCGCGACAATCGAGGCCGACCTTCTGGCGCTTGGCCTGTCCTCCGGCGGCACAGCGCTGAGCTACGAGTTGGACAGCACCGGTACAATCCTAACTGCTTCTGCGGGCCCGCAGACGATCTTTACCGTGGCGCTCTCGGATGAGGGCGTCGGTGGATATGTCTTCACTCTCGTCGGAAATCTCGACCACGCAGACGCTCTCGATCGAAACGAAGTGTCGATCTCTTTTGGTTTCACGGCTCTCGACGCCGACGGTGACAGCGTACCCGGAACCTTCAAGGTCGTCGTCGTCGACGATGTTCCAGTCGCCAATGATGTTCACGCTGATATGGCCGAAAACCAGACGCTGACCGTGACACTGGTTGAAGGTGTTGACTACAACTCTGGGGCCGATGGCAGCGCGATCTCCCTGGGTCAGGCTGAAATTGTTGCGGGCAGCGCGACGGTCACCGGACTTGGCCTGCCGGGCATTACACTTGTAGGCAATATCGTCACGGTAACGCCCGGAACGGCATTTGATGCTCTTGCCAAGGGCGAAACGATCACCCTGCGCATTCCTTACACTGTCACCGATGGCGATCAGGATGTCGTGACGCGCGAGATTATTGTCACCGTCACCGGCACGAACGATGCGCCGGTTCTTTCCGGCTCGGTTGTTGAACTGACCGAACTTGCTGGCCAGACGCTATCTTTGGCGGCGCAGACGGTTTCTGGTTCGATGGTGTTTACCGATGTCGATCTGAACGACGTCGGTCATAGCGCCACGATCACCGGCGTGACGCGGGGCGGTGAGAGCGACGGCCTGCCCTCCGGTGTGCTGGGCAACCTTATTCTGCGCTCGCTGCTGTCGATCGACACGGTGACCAAGGCTGCCGGTTCGGCCGATGGTGCAGTGAACTGGACGTTCTCGGCGCCTGATCTGCTGTTCGACTATCTGAGCGCTGGACAGACGGCGACGCTGACCTATGCGGTGCGCCTGTCGGATGGTGATGGCGGGTTCTCGACCCAGAACGTGACGGTGACGATTGTTGGCACCAATGATCAGCCGCGCTTTGTGGCAGGCGATCTGAAGATTCTGAGCGAGGTCGTCGATCAGACCGATGGCGATACGGCTCGGTCTGCCTCTGGTGTGCTGGCCTTTGTTGATGCGGACCGCGACGATGCGGGTCATGTGGCTACGGTTGAGGGCCTTTCGGCGAGCGGCACGACAGCCGGGCTTGACCCGTCGGCTCTGCTCAACGCGCTGACGATCACCAATGTGTCGAGCGCCGCCAATCAGGTGGGCGGCTCGGTGTCGTGGTCGTTCTCGGCCTCTGACCGGACGTTTGATTATCTGGGTCGCGGCGAGAGCGTGACGCTGGCCTATCAGGTGAAGCTGGATGACCGGGTTCAGGTTGCCGATGGCAAGAACCTGACCGACACGACCACTATCTACATTACCATTGTGGGCACCAATGACCGTCCGGTGATCGGCGCGGGCAAGGATGCTGCGGCACTGACGGAGACGGCGCAGCTTTCGAGCACCGGCACATTGGCCTTCACCGATGTCGATCTGACCGATGCCCATTCGGTGAGCGAGCAGTTGACCGGCGCCCAGTGGAGCGGCGGGGATATCGATGATCTGCCGCAGAGCACTCTGGACATGATCCGCGCCGCGTTCGATGCCCAGATCAGCAATGCTGCCACCGGTGATGGCGTCGGCGCGATCCAATGGGACTTTGCGCTTGCGGGTCAGGCCGTCGACTTCCTGGCCAAGGGCGAGAAGCTGATCCTGACCTATCGCATTGCCCTGCGCGATGATTCCGGCGCTTCAAACAACATCGCCTATAAGGACGTGACCATTACCGTCACCGGCACGAATGACCGGCCGGTGGTGGAGATCAATCTGACCGCTGCGTTCAGCGAAAACACCAACACCACGCTCTCGCTTGCTCCGAATGGGGTGAGCGGGGTGGTGAATTTCACCGATCTCGATCTCAACGATACGCACACCGCCAATATTGTTGGCGCGCGTGCTGAAGGGGTGACCGGTGCTTTGCCTAGCAATTCAATCTTGCAGGCTCTTGCCCTGGCGCCGTGGATTTCGCTCGGCGATGTGGGCAGGACTGCTGCTGGCGCTGAAACGGGAACAGTAGAATGGACGTTTGCCGCGCCCGATCTGATGTTCGACTATCTGGGGGAAGGCGAGACGCTGACGCTGATCTACACCATCCGCGTCCGCGACAATAATGGCGGCCAGCATCAGGACGAGCTGCGGATTACGGTCACCGGCACGAATGACCAGCCTGTCTTTGCGAATAGTTCTGCTGTGAACTTTGACGAAGTGGCTGACCAGACTGCAGTTCCCACCCCGATTTCGACCAATGGTGTCCTCGTATTCGCCGATGCCGATATCAACGACATCTACGCAGCCAGCGTCATTTCTACCGACGTGAATACCGCTGCGACCAATGTTCCGGCAGACATTCGGGGTGCTGTTACGTTTGCTCTTGGCGCGCCGCAGACGACCAATGGTGCGCCGGGCGGATATGTGGCGTGGTCGTTCGATGCCGAGGACAGTGCATTTGACTTTCTGGCTCAGGGCGAAACGCTCACCCTGACCTATACCGTGGCGATCAAGGATAATTCCGGCGCAGCCAATGATACGGCGACGACGACTGTTACGGTCACGATCACGGGCACCAATGATGCGCCGGAACTCTCCGTTGTTGGCGCCGACGGCACTTACATCGAGAACGGTGCCGCGGTTGCAATCGCCAGCACGATTGCAATCACCGACGTGGATGACAGCCATATCGAAGGCGCGACCGCCCAGATCACCGGAAATTTCGTTGTCGGCCAGGACGTGCTGAACTTCATCGACCAGAACGGCATTACCGGAAACTATGATCCCTTGACGGGCGTATTGACGCTCGCCGGCTCAGCCACCAAGGCGGACTATGAAGCGGCGCTAAAGAGCGTGACTTACCTCAATAGCTCTGAGAATCCCTCTACCGCGGAGCGGACGATTACCTTCGCGGTCGATGACGGAAATGTTTCGAGCAATGTCGGCACCGCGACGGTTTCTGTCACGGCGGTGAACGACGCGCCGGTCTCGATCGCTGACGAGATCGAGGTCGATGAGGGCGGCACGGTGACCATGCTGGTTGGCGGGGCGTCAAGCGTCCTGGCCAATGACACCGATGTCGAGAACGATCTCCTGTCAGCGGTTCTCGTATCGGGTCCGTCGAATGGCAGCCTCACGTTGAATGCCGACGGCACCTTCTCCTACGCGCATGACGGGTCGGAGACGACAAACGACAGCTTCACCTATCGGGCGAATGACGGCACGGAGAACGGCAATATCGTCACGGTGTCGATCCGGATCAATCCGGTCAACGACATACCAACATTGGCTCAACCCACTGCGGTGACTTATGTAGACACCCCGGCAGACGACACCTTTGTCAACCAATCCGGCCAGCTTGTGGGCAGCGATCCCGATCTGGGAGATACGTTGACCTATGGCATCGAGGGCGGCACGTCGGGGAGCTACACTGTAGACGGCGCCGAGTTCCATATCAGCAAGGTCGTCACATACGGAACGCTGTATGTAAACAGCGAGACAGGCGGATATGTCCATGTGCCGAACGACGCCGCTATCGAAGCGCTCAATGCAGACACCGCTGAGCTGTTCACCGTTACGGTAACTGACGGAAATAGCGTCCCTGTGTCTCAATCCTTGGCGGTGAACATCACCGCCGTGCCGGAGGCGCCTGCGGGACCGCCCACGGTCATCGAAACGGCATCGACGGCGCGCTATGCTCTCGCCAATGATGCGCTTGCTGACGCTAACGGCCAACCCAAGAGCATCCTCTTCGATGCCACGACGCTGTTCTCCGGGTCGGGGCTCACCTATACCGTCGAGGAGGTCTATTCGAGCGGCGGCAAGAGTTGGTCCTGGATGCACTCGGCCAACAGTACCTCGTTCTCGGGCAATCCCGGCGATGGCCAGGCCGGCCTCTATGTCGCCAAGGTCACCGCCACGAATAGCCAAGGGTCGGCGGTTACCTATGTGGCGTTCCATGTGTTGGGCGGCCAGACGAGCGGCAGTACCTATGCCAGCGTCACGAGTGATGCTGCAGTTCCGCTGGCGTATCTCGACAACCTGATCGTCGTCGACCCGACAGCGAACTTCGCCGACCAGGTTTCGGGCGGCGATGACGGCTTCGACGTGTTGGTTGGCAACGGTTTTGCCAACAACCTCAATGGCGGCAGCAGCGACGATATGCTTCTCGGTGGGGACGGCG
>PJTQ01000132.1_pt1 | contig 109132 bp, 95 predicted proteins | sample 1512231 | NCBI WGS metagenome assembly PJTQ01 (sample SAMN08177688, study PRJNA422409) | Soil metagenome, whole genome shotgun sequencing project. | isolation source: Soil (3) enriched on wood chips | place: USA: Madison | collected 2015-01-15 | reverse complement strand
TGACTGCGCTGCCGCCATTGATCTGGATGGTGCGCGCTTTCTTGCTTTCGGGCAGTTCGCGCTTCAGTTCCAGATGGAGCAGCCCGTTTTCGAGATTGGCGCCGGTGACCTCGACATAGTCAGCAAGCTGAAAGCGCAGCTCGAATGCGCGCTCGGCAATGCCGCGATGGAGGAATTCGCGCTTGGCTTCACCGGTCTCGGCGGGCCGGGCACCCTTGACGACGAGGTTGTTCTCCTTGGTTTCGATGGCGATGTCGCCGTTGGAGAAGCCGGCTACGGCGATGGAGATGCGATAGGCATCGGTGCCGGTGCGCTCGATATTGTAGGGCGGGTAGGTCTTGGTGTCCTGACCGGCCAGGGAATCGAGGCGGTTGAAGACACGGTCGAAACCGATAGTGGAACGATAAAACGGTGAAAAATCATAGGCTTGCATATCACATTCTCCTTGAGCAACGTGTGATCTCGGTACCTTCAGATCGTGCTCCCGGAAGCGGCGAGCGTGGTGATCTTTCAGGACCAAAGCCCCCGGTAATCGGCGGACAGACATGATGTAGGTGGTCAAAATCGGGGTTCAAGAGGGGCCCGGACCCCAAGGATGAATGGTGGATGAACACGATAGACCGGCTCCGTTCAGGGCCGGGGTTCTAGAAGGGGGCATGTGAACAAGGCCGGAATGACCCGGTTCGGGAGTTCACGCAGCGACGGCTCCTTCTTCCGCCCCCCGCAAGAAGCCGTCGATACAGAAAAGCCAGTGTCCTCAAAGGGCGCTGGCTTTTCTTTTACCCATAGTCGCTACATTGACCGGACGATTTTCCGTGAGGCCGAATGTGAACGCCCAAGTCGATCCCAATGGACCCAAGCTGACCTCTATTGCCTCCAATCCGGTGCCCGAGGGCGCGCGGGTCGGCTATTTTACCACCTCGGACAAGGTGCGGCTGCGCTACGCGCTCTGGCCCAAGAGCAAGGGGGCGCCAAAGGGGACGGTCTGCCTTGTGCAGGGGCGGACGGAATATATCGAGAAATATTTCGAGACCATCGAGGATTTTCGTCAGCGCGGTTTTGCAGTCGCCACATTCGACTGGCGCGGCCAGGGTGGATCGGATCGGCTGATCGGTGACAAGCATCTCGGCTATGTGGATCGGTTTGACGATTACTGGACTGATCTGCGGTGCTTCCACGCCGATGTGCTGCTGCCCGATTGTCCATTGCCTTTTTATCTCGTCGGCCATTCCATGGGCGGGCTGGCAAGTCTGTATGCGGCGACGCGCGACCGGATGATGTTTGATCGCGTCTTTCTCTCTGCCCCAATGGTGGGCCTCTATGGCATGGAAGAGAGCCTGCCACGCATGGCGCTTTTTGCCGAAGCGCTGAGTTTTCTGGGGTTGGGCCGGCTTCCCATGTCGCGCAAGGGCGACAAGCGACCGGACGAGGCCATGTATCATGACAACCCGCTGACCTCGGATCAGGCGCGCTATAAGCGCATGGTGGAAACGATCCGGGCCGATGACGGGCTGTATCTGGGCTCGCCGACCTTCCGCTGGCTGGCAGCGTCCATGCGGGCCATGGTCAATGTGGGCCGGGACAGTTTTCCCGGTGAGGTGAAAATCCCCCTCCTGATGTTGGCGGCGGGGCAGGACAGGATTGTCTCTACTCCGGCCATCGAGCAATTAGGGCTGCGGTTGCGCACCGGGCGACACATGGTGATCCCCGGCGGAAGGCATGAATTGCTGATGGAAAGCGACGCTATTCGCGGGCAGGTGCTTGCTGCCTTTGACGCCTTTATCACCCAGCAGACCGGCTGAGCAGGGCGCGCGGCGTGCGGGCCCTGCTATGGGGCGACCGGGACCAGCACCACGGATTCGAGCATGATTTCCTGCGGCAGCGGGAAGGGGCCGGGAATCTGGAACAGATAGTTCAGCGCCAGCTCGATATGGGGATAGGGCGTCGAGAGCGACGTCATCTTGATGGTCAATTGCTCGGGATCGAGCGGCGTGCCGAACGTGCTGTCCAATACGGCCTGGCGTGCGCCCTGTTCGTCGTCGGGTGTGAAGAGCAAATAGCGTGCGCCCTCTTCGGCTGCCCTGGCGAGCGTTGATTGCGAATAAATGCCGAAACCGACCTGAAACAGGGAAAAGGCGCTGATGAGGAAGATCGGCGCGACTATGGCAAACTCGATGGCCATGCCGCCGAGATGATTGCGCCAGAACCTGCGCAGCATATGCAGCGTCCCGCTCCTCATTGCACCTGACCCACATAGATCTGGAAATGCGCTTCGAGGTTCATGTCGACAGCAAAGAGTGCGGTCTTGTAGGCCATGTTCACGCTGGCTTCGGCAAAGCGGCTGGCGCCGGTCTGGCAGGCTATGGAGCCGCTGGTTGCGGTTGCGCTATTGCGGCAGAAGGTGCTGGTGGTGATCTGGGCGGCACTATTGTTGCCCAGACCATATTCGATGACCGTGCGTGTGGTGGCGATGTTAGAGCCCCGCGTCTGCATGGCGTGCTGAAGGCCGGTATTGAGGGCCGATTGCAGCTTTATCTTTTCCTGAAAGCCGAGTCCGAGATCGACTGTGCTGGTGATCAGCAACAAAAGAACGGGCATCAGGATAGCGAACTCAACGGCAGCATTGCCGTCATCAGTGCGCAGGAATTTTGCCGCAGCCCGAAACAGACAGATCATGCCGGACCTTTGGCCAGCCGGACATTGCCCGCTTGGGCACTTGTTGTCGAACCGGCAGAACAGTCATTCCTGATGATGCCGCTGCCGCGAATGTCGATGCTGCTGGCGACGATCTGGGTGCAGCGCGGCGTGGCAATGTTCGGGCCGCTCTCGGTCATGAGCTGCTGATTGGGAAAATAGACCCCGCCCTGCACATTGCCGATAATGCCGATGAGACGGACCTGCGAATTGCCGGTATTGGCTGGATTGCCCATGATGACCATGCCCGCAGTGGGGCCGGTGGTCGGGGCCGTCAGATCCCAAGCGACGTTCTGGGCGATGTCGAGCACTTTGGACTGGTCGACATAGATGGTTACACCCGCTCCGGTGATCTTGCTGCCTGGTGCGGCGCGGAAACCGGCGGAGAAATAATAAATGCCGGGCTGAAGGGTTACGGTGCCGTCGATTTCGACCTGCTTGCCATATTTGCCGGGCTTGAGGACGTTACCGCCGGGCATGCCGACGCCATAACGCCCCTGATTGATGTGCTGATCGGCGAACACCGGAACATCAGGGACCAATGGACTGCCCCAATAGGGTGTGGAGGCCAAGTTGTCCTCCGATGTTTCGCGCGGATAGGTGCCATTGGGGCAATCGTTCAGCGTGACCTTGGCGCCGCCATTGGTGCCAATGGTGCCCGGGGTGCGCACGCAATTGGCAATTAGCGCGGCGTTGCCTTCGACCCAGATGGCGTCGTTGGAGGCCGAATTGGCGGCGACGACACAATTCATGTCCACCTGGACACTGGCCGCAATGAGAATGGAGCGCGACTGGCCGGGCTTGAGCGCCAGCATGCAGGGCGCATTGGCCTGCACCTGATCCATGGTCGCATAAGCCGTGACGCCGATATCGATGGAGGCGGCGTCGAGAAACAGCGCGGAAAGAAACAGGCGGGTATTGGCCTGAAGTACGGCGCGCGACGAATCCGGCCCCAGAGTGCCATCGGGCGAGGGGATTTGGATGGTGATCTGCTGGGCGGTGCCGGAATAGCCGGAGGCCTGAGCCTGTGCGACGCCAACGGCAATCGCCTTGTTCAAATCCTTGTCGGCGCTATAGGCAACAAGCGCGCTATAGGCGGCGCTGTCGGCGGCGATCTGAAGTTTGTCCTTTTCGCTGTACCAATAGCCGACTTCAATCGCCAAAGCGGCAAAGCCAAGCAGCGTGGGCAAAAGCAGGCCGAAGATGACGGCAATCGCGCCGCGTTCATCGCGCAGAAACGGCTTTATTGATTTCATTGCATATGTCTGCCAAGGCCCAACCCCGGCATTCATACCGATGAGGATCTTAACTCTTGGTGTCGGTTTTCCGGTTTCTGTATCGATTGCATAACGAGCAAGCTGATCAATGGGCGTTGATCAGTTCCAGCGCTGCGTCGAGCAATTGCGGGGTGGCGGCGGCCACGATATTCCCGCCTCCCGTCGGCTCTGAACCATCCCAACAGGCCATTGCACCGCCCGCTTCGCGGATGATCGGCACCAGAGCCGCAATGTCATAGGTATTGAGATAAGGCTCGATGACGAGATCGGCGTGACCGGCGGCGAGCAGGGCATAGCCATAGCAATCCATGCCGAACCTTTGCAGGCGCGTCGCCTGTTCCACCGCTTCCCATTTGCCCCAATATTCGCCTTTGAACAGATTGGGCGTGGTGGTGAAAACGCGGGCGGGGGCGAGTTCTGTCTGTCCGCTGGTGCGATTGACTTGCCCGTATTCGCCGCGACGATAGGTGGAGCGGCCGGGAATGGCGAGAAAGCTCTCGCCGATAAAGGGCTGGCTCATCAGGCCGGCCACGGCCACCCCGTCCACGGCAAAGCCGATCAAAGTGCCCCAGACGGGCGCGCCGGAAATGAAGGCGCGGGTGCCATCCACCGGATCGATGATCCAGGAAAAGCGGCTGTCGCCTGTTTTGCCCCATTCCTCCCCGATAATGGCGTGATCAGGGAAGGCCTCGTCGATAATGGCGCGAATGGCGGTTTCGGCGCCCTTGTCCGCCTCGGTCACCGGATCGAAACCGGCAGCGAGCTTGTTGTCGACGGCGAGAGGCGTGCGGAAGAGGGGCAGGGTTTTTGCGGCGGCAGCGTCGGCGGCGGCAAGCAGGACGGACTGGACCTGGGCAAAATCGATTGGGGTGGACATGATTTCAGGTTTTTCCGTTTTGTTTTTCAGGCCGTTGATTTGGCAACGCTTTATAGCGCCTGCCGGTGTCGGTTGTGAGTCAATCGATGCGGGGGATTACTTGGATTGCACCTGAGGCATCTTAGTATAGCAGAAAGGGTTTTGAGTCTTTTTTGCAACAAACGGCCATAAGCTGCTGTGCTTTGTTGTGGTGTTTGTTGCGTGACGACGCAAATCGGTTCATCCAGAAGGGGCATGGTGTGTGCCGAATTGCGCGGAAGAGGCTCCGCAGCGGCAAGCATCGTTCCTCCCTTGACTGGGGCCGTCTTTGGGGACGGCCCTTTTTTATTGTCCTGTATATTTGATGGGTGGGATTTATTCGGCGGCAGCGCGCTCGACAATGGCGCCATGACCAGCCAGTGCCACGAGGTCGATGCCGATCAGGGTCTGAATCAGCCGATCCAGCAGCGCTTTGACGCCATCGAAGCCGGCGTTTTTCTCCAGCGTGGCCTCGTTCATATAGAGATGGCGGCTGATCTCGATCTGCAGGGCATGGACGCCATGCTGGGGCCGGCCATAGGTGCGGGTGCAGAAGCCGCCGGCATAGGGCCGATTGCGCGCGACGCGCAAACCTGCCGCGGTGAAGATCGTTTCCACCAGATCGACCAGCGGGCTGGCGCAGGTTGTGCCATAGCGGTCGCCCAGGACGATATCGGGCGCGGCGCGTTCGCCATGGCGACCAATGCGCGGCATGGAATGGCAATCGATCAGCACCGACAGGCCGAAACTTTCGAGCGATTCCCCCAGCAGTTTCTGCAGGGCCGCGTGATAGGGGTGATAGATGCCTTCGATCCGCATGCGGGCATCTTCAAGCAAAAGGCGTTCCCGATAGATGGGCTTGTTTTCGGCCACCACGCGCGCCAGCGTGCCAAGACCCGCCGCGACGCGGGGTGAAGTGGTATTGAACCGATCCGAAAGCGGCTCGGCAAACATGGTGGGATCGAGTTCCCATGGCTCGCGGTTGACGTCGAGATAGGCGCGGGGAAAGTGCGCCCGCAGCATGGGTGCGCCCAGATGGGGGGCGCGTGAAAACAGCTCGTCGACAAAGGCGTCTTCGGACTGGCGGATCGAGAGGTGATCCAGCCTTGTCATGGCAAGAAAGCGCGACGGATAGGCCCGCCCGGAATGGGGGGAATTGAAGACGACCGGCGACAGGACGCGCCGTGGCCGAATTGTCTCAAATGCCGGTTGATCCCAATAGTCGGACCGCACGCCGCTCCCCCGGTGATTTGCTTTTGCGCCAGTGTGAAGCGGGGAAGTGGACTTGTCCAGTTGCCGTTGCACCCCGGAAAGCGCGGAAAACCGGAGGATGTGAGCGGGGAACGGTTGCGAAAGCGCGCAAGTGGCTTAAACATCGCCCTATACCGACTCACATTCCCCGATCGGCACCGAGGTTTATTGATGAAACGCATCCTTCTCGCGGAAGACGACAACGATATGCGCCAGTTTCTGACGCGGGCGCTGAAGAATGCCGGCTATGAAGTGGTGTCGTTCGACAATGGCCTGTCCGCTTATGAGCGGTTGCGCGAGGAGCCGTTTTCGCTGCTGCTCAGCGATATCGTGATGCCGGAAATGGACGGAATCGAGCTGGCGCGGCGCGCGACCGAACTCGATCCCGATCTCAAGGTCATGTTCATCACCGGCTTTGCCGCCGTGGCGCTGAACCCCGATAGCGACGCGCCCAAGGATGCTTCGGTGCTGTCCAAGCCGTTCCATCTCAAGGATCTGGTCAATGAGGTCGAGCGCCTGCTGGCGGCCTGATCGGAACCGATAATTTCCACAAGGGCGCAGGAAGTTTGATTTGAGCACTTGACCCCCAAAGGGGTTTTATGGTCTATCCGCGCCACCGGAACAGCTCATGCCGTTCTGGCCCGGAGAGATGGGCGTATAGCTCAGCGGGAGAGCACTACGTTGACATCGTAGGGGTCACAAGTTCGATCCTTGTTACGCCCACCATCTCTTTCCGGCCGCTAGCTTTTTTGAGAAGCAAAAGCGGAATGGGAGTATAGCTCAGCGGGAGAGCATTCGCTTCACACGCGAAGGGTCACAAGTTCAATCCTTGTTACTCCCACCATTTTATTTCTGGCTTTGATCATTGTGTCGCTCGGTTGAGCGCATAGAAAAACCCGGCTTCGCGCCGGGTTTCTGTCTTTATCAGTGGTGATGCTCGGGCATGTCCTTGAGCTGATCCTTGGTCCAGGCGGTGACGGCGTGAACCTCGCCATGCTCGTCGCGCATGAACTGAAGGTCGCTCAAGGGCACGGAAACCGGCTTGGCGCCGAGACCAAGAAACCCGCCGACATCGATGATGACTGAATCAACGCCATGGACGTGATCGACCTTGCCGATCTTGTGGTCGTCGGCGCCGTAAATCGTTGCGCCCTCGAGAATTGCGGGGGTGAGTTCGGTCTGTGTCAGCCGCACGTGGTTGCTATGGTCCATTGTGGAACTCCTTGTTGTTGGGTCAGGATCAACAAACCAGGCCCCCAAGCGTTCCCGCAAAGACGATCAACTCACCACATGGTTTGCTTGGCGCGTTCTGGCCAGGCTTTGTCATAGGATGCGCCGCCGACCTGGTTTTCGGTCATGTCGGCCAGAATCTGGCCGGGGCTGGGCAGACTCGTCGGATCGATATGCCGTTCGGGATTCCAGAGCTCGGACCGGATAATGGCGCGGGCGCACTGGAAATAGAGCTCGTCGATTTCGAGCACGATAACCGAGCGGGGTGCTTTTTCCTCGACCGCGAAACTGTCCAGCAGGTCGGGGTCGATGGAGAGATGAGCGCGGCCATTGACGCGCATGGTGGTGCCGGAGCCGGGGATGAGAAAGAGAAAGGCGCAGCGCGGATCGCGCACGATGTTGCGCAGGCTGTCGATACGGTTATTGCCGCGCCGGTCAGGCATCATCAGCGTCTTGTCGTCATGAATGCGGACGAAGCCGGGCTTGTCGCCGCGCGGCGAACAGTCGATGCCTTCGGGGCCGACAGTGGCGAGCGCGGCAAAAGGGCTGGCCTGGATCAATTGCCGATAATGCGGCGTCATCGCATGGGCGATTTTGGTGGTCGAGGCAGGTGCGGGGGCGGGCAGGTAAAGGGCTTCAAGCTCTGATATGGAGGTGATCGTGGTCATTGAACGCGTTTGTGACGCCTCCGTGCTGGGAATATATCGTTACAGAGCCTATATCTGGCGCAAATGACAGACCGACAAAGGATTGATGCCATGGATGGCCATGCCTTTCCCGTAACCCGCAGCGAAGCCGAATGGCGGCAGAAGCTGACAGAAGAGCAATATCAGGTGATGCGCGAGCATGGCACCGAGCGCCCGGGAAGCTGCGCGCTGCTGCATGAAACGCGGCAGGGGACATTTTCCTGCGCGGGATGCGACAATGCGCTCTTTGCCTCGACACTGAAATTTGAGAGCGGCACCGGCTGGCCGAGCTTTAACGATCCGGTGCCCGGTTCGGTGGAAACGACGGTGGATCGCTCCTATGGTATGGTGCGCACCGAGGTGCATTGCGCCAATTGCGGCAGCCATCTTGGCCACGTGTTTCCCGATGGTCCGCCGCCTACCGGGCTGCGCTATTGCATCAATGGCGTGGCGCTGAATTTTACGCCCAATGCCTGAATAAAGCCCCGGAGAAAGTCCGGGGCTTTTGTTTTGGATGTCTGTTTGGGGCATTCTGCTCGAAAGCACCCCCCCAGCTTCGCTATGGCCTTGCGGCCAAGCTGCGCTACCTCCCCCGTCAAGGGGGAGGTGAAGAGGTGGCTCACGTGCCTCTTGGCTTGGCTCTGCTGGTGGCCGGGGCCGCAATCGGATCGTCGGGCCATGGGTGACGCGGGTAGCGGCCTTTGAGATCCTTGGCGACGTCTTTCCAGCTGCCACGCCAGAAGCCGGGCAGATCGCGGGTGGTCTGGATGGGGCGATGGGCGGGGGAGAGCAGGATGAGGAGCAGCGGCACCTTGCCATTGGCGATGGTGGGGTGGCGGTCGAGGCCGAACAATTCCTGTACGCGGATTTCGAGCGCCGGGCCGTTTTCAGCGGTATAGTCGATGGGCAGGTGTGAGCCCGATGGTGCATGAAAGTGGCTGGGCAGCAGCTTTTCAATGTCCTGCTTTTTCGCCCATGGCAGCAGGGTATCGAGCGCCATGCCGAGATGGTCGGCGCTGATGGCGGCAAGTTTGGTTTCGCCCACCAGATGCGGGACGAACCAAGATGGGTCGGCAGCTAGGGTCGCGTCCGAAAGGTCGGGCCAGTCGCCGCCTATGGTCTGGTGGAGAAAGCTGGCGCGGGCGCGAATGGCTTTCTGGTCTTTGGTCCAGGGCAGATTGTCCGGTCGCTTCACGGCCGCTTCGGCGAGCAGTTCAGCGGCTTTTGTCAGATCGGTGACCGGGGCGGTATCGTCGCTGAGACGCAGGGCATCGAGGCGACGTTGACGGCGGGCGCGGACCGATTGGGTCGCCGGATCGAAGGCGAGGACGGTTTCGCTTTTTATATGGGCCGCAAAGAGGCTTTCGAGGTCGGCAGCATCAAGCGCGGCGGCGGAGCGGATGCGGCCCTGATTGGCTGAGCCGGTCAGATCGGCAACCACGATAAAGGGGGCTCCGGCCAGCGAATGGGTTTCGTCCAGTTGCGCCTGTCGACCATTGGCCAGCCGAAAACGGCCGCGCGGGCCTGCTGACTGGGCCACACGGTCCGGAAAAGCGCGGGCGAGATGGTAACCGGTCGGGAGGTTTTCGCCGGATGCACCATTTGCCTGTTTCGCCCAGCGTCTGGCAAGAGAGCGGGCGTCTTCGGCGCGCCTGGATCGATCGGTGCGGAAACGCTCATGCCTGCGGCCAAGGTCGATATCGTCGCCGCCGAGGCCTCGCTCGCCGATCAGCACCGCCAGTTCGGCGGCGCGTTCGGCATCGCCGTCTTCGGCGCCAGCAATGACCATATGGGCGAGGCGCGGATGGAGCGGCAGGCGGGCAAGGGCCTTGCCTGCGGCGGTGAGCGCGCCGGACGGGGTGATGGCGTCGAGCCGGGTCAGCAGGGCTTTGGCCTCGGCCCATGCCGGGCCGGGTGGGGGATCAAGGAAGGCCAGTGTTCCAGGGTCGCTCACACCCCAGGCGGCGAGATCGAGCATGAGGCCTGACAGGTCGGCGGCGAGGATTTCGGGCGTTTCAAAGGGGGCGAGCGCAGCGGTCTGGCCTGCGTTCCACAGGCGAATGCAGATACCGGGACTGGTTCTGCCGGCGCGGCCCCGGCGCTGATCGGCTCCGGCGCGGGAGACGCGGGTGGTGGCAAGGGTGGTGAGGCCGGTTGCGGGCTCATAGACGGGTATGCGGCGGAAGCCGCTGTCGATGACGATGCGAATGCCGTCGATGGTGAGCGAGGTTTCGGCAATGGAGGTGGCCAGCACGATCTTGCGGCGACCCTCCGGCGCGGGCTGGATGGCGCGGTCCTGCTCGGCAGGCGTCAATTGGCCATAGAGCGGGGCGAGGTCGATATTGGCGGGCAGGCGCGCGGCGAGGCGCTCGGCGGTGCGGATGATTTCGCCCTGACCGGGCAGGAAGACGAGGGCGGAGCCGTCATGGTCGCGCATTGCCTTGAGCACGGCCGTGGCGATCTGTTCATCAAGCCGTTGCAACGGGTCGGGTTCTGCATAGAGGGTGTCGACCGGAAATGTGCGGCCCGGGCTGTCGATGACGGGCGCATTATCGAGCAGGCTGGCGATCCGTGCGCCATCAATGGTGGCCGACATGACCACAAGGCGCAGATCGGGCCGCAGCGCGCGGGCGTCAAGCGCCAGGGCCAGCCCCAGATCGGCGTCGAGACTGCGCTCGTGGAATTCGTCGAACAGAACAGCGGCGATGCCGGTCAGTTCGGGGTCATCGAGGATCATCCTTGTGAAGACGCCTTCGGTGACGACTTCGATCCGCGTTCTGGCCGAGATTCTGGATTCCATGCGCACGCGATAGCCGACAGTCTGCCCGACATCTTCGCCGAGCAATCTGGCCATTTGTCCGGCAGCAGCGCGCGCGGCGAGGCGGCGGGGTTCGAGCACGATGATGCGGCCATCGTTCCGCCAAGGCGCATCCAGCAAAGCCAGGGGTGCGCGTGTAGTCTTGCCTGCGCCGGGCTGGGCGACGAGCACGGCGCTGGTGCCGCTGGCCAGCACATCGGCCAGAGCGGGCAGGACGGCATCGATGGGCAAGACAGGCATTGGCATGAACAGGCGATAGCCCGTCCTTGGGCGACACTGCAAGCCTTGGGCATCATTGCAGGCTGCGAGAGCGAAGCGCCTGCCGTTCAGACCCTGTTCACCGCTGGCGTACTCAGCGGTTCTCATCTGCGCCCGGCACGGGTAAGGTCCTGCCGGTCAACACTGAATGGTCCGGAGACGCGCATGCAACTCACCCGCATCGGCAATGGCGAGATTACGGTCGATGTGGCTGCGCTTGGCGCTGAAATGCAGTCGATCCAGACGCGGGATGGCCGCAATTGGATGTGGCATGGCGATGCCGCCTATTGGACCGGGCGCTCGCCGGTGTTGTTTCCCATGGTGGGGCGTGCGCCCAATGACAGCATATCGATCGGCGGTGAGCGCTATCAGATGAGCCAGCATGGCTTTGCGCGGCGCAGCAATTTTACGCTCGTGGCCGAGGAATCCGATCGCTGCATCTATCGGCTGGAGGCTTCCGAAGCGAGCAGGGCGCTGTATCCATTCGATTTTCGGCTCGATATCGAGCATCGCGTCGAAGGGCGGGCGGTGACGGTGCAGGCCGAGGTGAGCAATCAGGGCGATGGTGTCATGCCTTATGGCATCGGCTTCCATCCGGCTTTCGCGTGGCCGCTGCCCGGTGGCGCGGGCCAGCCCCATGCGGTGGTGCTGGACAATAGCGGCGAGCCCGCCCTGCAGCGGCTCTCGGGTGGGCTGGTGGTGAGGGAAAAGCTGGCTTCGCCCTTTGCCGGGGGGCGGCTGGAGCTGGATCACAGTCAGTTCGAGAATGATGCGATGATCTTCACCGACGGCGCCGGTGCGGGCTTGCGCTATGGGCCGGCAGAGGGGCCGCAGGTGCTGTTCTCATGGAAAAATCTGCCCAATTTCGCGCTCTGGACCAAGCCGGGCGCGGGTTTTGTGTGCCTCGAACCCTGGCATGGCACGGCGGCGGAAGTGGGCGGCTCGGACGATCTCAGCGAGCGGCCATATTCCGAATTGCTCGGGCCGGGCGCGGTGGCGCGCTATAGTTTTACGGCGGAAGTGAGGGGATAAAGGCCCCCTCACCCGGCCTTTGGCCGACCTCTCCCCCAAGGGAGAGGTGTGTTGCGCGCTATTCGGCTGCGCCGCGTTCATCTATGAGCGCATCGGGGCCGTTGGGGTCGCCGGGGGCGGTTTCGGCCCCGAGATCGGGAAAGGCGGCGATGCGCTGCCCACGAAAATCGGTGCGCAGGACGATAAGGCCGCGCTCTTCGAACCAGGTCAGCAGCCTCCTGGCCCTGCTTGATGAATGGGTGCCATAGAGCCGGGCGAGCGTGGCATCGGACGGGCAGGGCGCGCCGGTAAGGGCAGCCTGTGCGATGACGAGGAAAACCCCCTGCACATCGTCGGTTAGCGTCTCAGACAGCGAGAGTGCCTGCTGCCAGCCATCGGAGCTGGCGACGGCCTCGTCCGGTGCGACGCGGGCGACGGCAAGCAGGCGCTTGAAGGCGGGCAGAGCCGGGGGCTCTCCAGGTACGCGGCGGATGCGGCAGCGGACAAGAAAATCCTGATAGAGCACGGCATGGGTGCGGAAGCCGGCATCGGGATCGCTGAGCAGCTCGGCCATCACCGATTTGATCTGGGCTTCGCGCTCGGCTTCGTCGATTTCGGGGAACAGCGAGACGGGCTCTTCGGGGGCTTCAGCGCGCGCACGGGCGCGGGCTTCAGCGACCTGCGCGAGCAGCTCATTGGTGGAAGGCGGAGGTGGTGGCGGTGGACGGCGCACGATCGGGCGGCTCAGCTCATCCGGATCCATGGTGAAAATGAGATCGGCGGCATCGACCGGGGCTTCGGGGAGCGGGGTCAGCTTGGGGCTGGTGGAGCGGGCCGAGGTTTCGACCGGGCCGATGATTATGGGCAGGGGACGGCGCGACACGGCGGGGCCGAGGGCGACGAAATGGCCACGGGCCAGATCGCGGAACTGTTCCGCCTGGCGGCGGTCCATGCCGAGCAGGTCGGCGGCGCGGGCCATGTCGATGTCAAGAAAAGTGCGGCCCATCAGGAAGTTGGAGGCTTCTGCCGCGACGTTCTTGGCCAGCTTGGCGAGGCGCTGGGTGGCGATGACCCCGGCCAGACCGCGTTTGCGGCCGCGACACATGAGATTGGTCATGGCGCCGAGCGACAATTTGCGTGCTTCGTCAGACACTTCGCCTGCTGCGGCGGGGGCGAAAAGCTGGGCTTCGTCGACGACGACGAGCACCGGATACCAATAGTCGCGGTCGGCATCGAACATGCCGCCAAGGAAGGCGGCGGCGGCGCGCATCTGCTGCTCGGCGTCGAGGCCTTCGAGATTGAGCACGACCGAGACGCGGTGCTGGCGCACACGGGCGGCGATGCGGGTCAGCTCGGCCTCGGTGCGGGTGGCGTCAACGACGAGGTGGCCGTAACGCTCTGACAACGTTACGAAATCGCCCTCGGGGTCGATGACGCATTGCTGCACCCAGGGCGCGGATTGTTCGAGCAGGCGGCGGAGAAGATGGGATTTGCCGGAGCCGGAATTGCCCTGCACCAGAAGGCGCGTGGCGAGCAATTCCTCAAGGTCCATATTGGCAGCGCCGCTTCCACGGCTTTCTCCCATGTCGATGGCGACTTGCATTGCTACTCCGGCTGGATGCGTCACATTTCCAGCGGAAGGCTGACGCAGGGCTACTCATTGCTAGCAGACTGTTAGCACAGAGCGTCCCCGATTCGGGTGTAACGCAAAAGCCCGGTTCCACAAAATGATCAGCCCGGCTTTCGGGCGATGATGAAAATGGCGGCGCCGGGTTTGGGCTGCCAATCGTCTTCGATGACGAAGCCGGCGCGGGCAAGGCTGGCGCGCAGATCGTCCCGGCTCATGAAATTGAGCTGGGGCAATTTGCCCAGCAGTTTTCCGAGGCCGACAAGCGGGCTGAGGAATTTGAGATGGCTACCGAGGCAGGCGGTGCTGGAGACGAAACGGCCGCCGGGCTTGAGGATATCAAAGACGCGGGCGATTGCGGCGTCCTTATCCTTGAGTAGATGCAGGATGGATAGGCCCAGCACCATGTCATAGCTGGCCGGTGGGATCGCCATTGTGGTGATGTCGCCCTCTTCGAAACTGACATTGGTGACACCGGCGGCCCGGGCTCTGTCGCGGGCCAGTTCGACCATGCGCGCCGAGAAATCGACGGCGCGCACCGAGTTTACTTTTGGCGCATGGGTGAGGGCGGTGCCGCCGGTGCCGCAGCCGAATTCAAACAGGTCCATGTCCGGGGTAAAATGCGCCTGCGTGCGCTCCAGCTTGATCCGATAGGCCTGTTCGTCGGCAATGGGCTGGGCGGCATATTTGTCGGCGAGCCGATCCCAGAATGCACTCATTTCGGCCATGGCTCACGCCTCCGTTTTGCGATGGGCGGAGATTATTGCGTGAATGCTAAAAACGAAATTGAAGAATAGCGCAGTTCGATTATGCATAAATGCATAAAGGAGGCGCCATGTTGCCGGATTGGAACCAGTTGCGGGCCTTGCTGGCCACGGTGGATACGGGCTCGCTATCGGCGGCGGCGCGGAAACTGGGCCTGACCCAGCCGACGCTGGGGCGGCAGGTGGCGGCGCTTGAGGACGAATTGGGCGTTGCCATTTTCGAGCGTGTCGGGCGGCGGTTGATCCTGACCGAGGCCGGACAGCAATTGGTGGGGCATCTGCGCGAGATGGGGGAGGCGGCAGAGCGGGTGGCAATGACGGCGACCGGGCAATCGCAGGCCATTGAGGGTGTGGTGCGGATCACGACCGCCGATATCTATGCCGGATATGTGCTGCCGCCCGTGCTGGAGCGCATCCGGCGGGAGGCGCCGGGAATTCGGGTTGAAGTACTGGCCACGGGCTCGATCAGCGATCTGCTGCGGCGCGAGGCCGATATTGCTATCCGCCATGTTCGTCCGGAACAGGATGGGCTTATCGCGCGGCGTTGCAAGGACACTTCGGCTTTTATCTATGCTACGCCCGAGCTGTTGGCGCGCATGGGGCACCCCCAATCCGGCGAGGATCTGGCGCGCGGCGATTTCGTTGGCGCTATGGAAAATAACCACCACTTTGTCGCTTCTGCGCGAGCGCATGGCGTGCCGCTCGGCCAGAGCAATTTCCGCTTCTTTACCCAGAGCGGCATGATCGGCTGGGAATGGGTGCGCAAGGGCCTGGTGCTGGGGGGCATGGTCGAGGCTGTCGGTCGACTGACACCGGAAGTGGTCATTGCCGTGCCCGATATTGCGCCGATCCCGGTGCCGGTCTGGCTGGTGACGCACCGGGAATTGCACACCAGCCGGAGGATCAGGCTGGTGTTCGACATGCTGGTCGAGCATTTTTCGTGAGGGTGGTTCCGAGCAAGCGCCTCTGCGTTGAAGATAGAGTGGTTTAATGGGCCACTGATGGCCCCCTTCCCTTGGTCTCTGCCCTCAAGGAGGAGAGCTATCGCATACGGTTTGCCCACCGGGTTAAAGGCGTTCTTCACCTCTCCCTTCGGGGGAGAGGTCGGCCCATAGGCCGGGTGAGGGGGCCTTTCTCAAGTTGGGTGCTTGCCGAAGGCCCCCTCACCCGCCGCTTCGCGTCGACCTCTCCCCCAAAGGGAGAGGTGTGGCGGCTCTCAGCCTCTGATGAAAATCCATATGCGATAGCCCTGCCTCAAGGGGGAGGGAGGAGAAAGAGCTGAAGGCCGAGCACTCATTGCGACAGTGATCTGGCGAGCAATGAAGTGGGCACGCCTAGAGATCGCGGAGCAGTCTGGCGGGGCGGGCGGAGGCGGCGCGCAGGATGGTCAGGGCGCCGAGCAGGGCGGTGATGATGATGGCGGCGAGCAGAACAAAGGCGACGACATCGGGACGCCAGGTGAACTCGACTTCCAGCATCAGGAACGTAACCAGCCGGCCGACGCCCAGACCGATAATGAGGGCGGGAATGACGGCCAGGACGGCGAGAAACGCATATTGGCAGCTCGCCGTGGCGATCAGCTCGAACCGGGTCGCGCCCAGAACCTTGGTGATGATGGTGTCGGCCTCGCGTTGACGGCGGCCGGTCGAGAGCGAGCCGATCAGCACCAGCAGGCCATTGCCGACGGCGAGACCGCCGACAAGAGCGGCTGCGAAGGAGAGCTGGCCCAGGGCGTCGGTAATCTGTTTGAGCGTATCGCCCACCGCGATGAAGCGAATGTCCGGCAATTGGCTGGCCAGCAGGCGGGTGACGTCCTCTTCCTCGCCCGGTGCGGCGGTGACGGCGGCAAACAGGGTCGTGGGATAGGTGTCGAGCACGCCGGGCGAGAAGGTCGCAAGAAAATCGATGCCGCCCTGCCAGGAATAATCACGAAAGCTAGCAATGGTGACAGTGAGCGGTTCGCCGAAGACCGAGAAGGTCAGGGTATCGCCCAGATCGACGCCAAGGCCGTTGCGCAGGCTCTGGTGCAGGCTGATGAGGCCGGGACCAGAATAATCGGCGGGCCACCATTCGCCCGCAGTGACGCGTGAGGAGGATGGCAGGACGCTGCGCCAGGTGAGGGGAACGTCGCCCGAAAGCAGGAATGTCGCCTCGGGGCCTCTGGTGCGGCGGGTCTCGGCAGACTGTTCGGCAATCTCGATGAGCGAGCCGCGCAGCATCGGTGTCGAGACAAAGCGGGAGATGCCATTGTCCTGGGCGGCGAGCACTTCAAGGTCTTCGACTTCATCGGAGAAGAGATCGGAGCCGACAAGCGTGGGGGCGTCAAAGGCCGAAGCGCCCAGAAATTCCTGTTGCAGATTGGCCTGCATGACCAGGACGACAATCAGCATGGCCAGAGCCATGCCCGCAGAAACAACGATGGCCGCAGCGTTCTGTCCGGCGGCAACGATATTGCGCAGGGCATGGCGGAAAATGCGCGGGCCGGTTTCCGGCAGACGGGCGAGCCCGGCCTGCACAAGGCGGATAAAGAGCTGGAACAGGATTGCGGCGGTGGCGCTGGCCAGGCCAAAGGCTGCGACCAGCGCCACGTCGCCTGTCATCAGCCAGGCCAAAAGGAAGAAGGCGGCAATGGCCGCAACCAGCGGCAGAACCTGCCAGGAGAGGAGCAGGGCTTGCCAGTCCACCGGCGGCGCATCGAGGCCCTTGGAGCGGAACAGCAGGACCGGCCGAATGGTCTGGGCCTGTTGCAGGGGCAGATAGGCAAAGGCAAAAGCGGTGACGAGGCCTGTTCCTGCGGCGATGAGCAGGGGCTGGATATGAATGGCGGCAGCAAGTGGAATGCCGACCGCGGCGCCGATGGAGGGCAGGATCAGATAGGCGACCGAGCCGCCGATGAGCAGGCCAATTGCGACGCCGACAAGCGCGAGTGCGGCGACCTGTGCGAAGAAGTGAATGAAGATGCGGGAGCGGCCCGCGCCCATGGAGCGCATGACCGCGATGATGCCGGAGCGCTCCGCAATATAGGCGCGCATGCCGGTCCAGACCGAGACGCCGCCAATCAGCAGCGAGCCGAGGCCGACAATAACCAGAAAGCGCATGAACAGATCGTAATAGCGCACCATCTGGCCCAGACCATCGCGGGCGGTGCGGATGGTCCAGCCGCTATCGCCGAAGGTTTCGGCGGCGCTGGCGAGGCCGGTTTCGAGATCAGTGTCGATGAGGCCGATCTTGTAGCGATACCAGGTGCCCAGACCCGGCAGCGGCGAGGAACGGTCGCTGACAACGGAGAACCCTTCGGTGGTGATCAGCAGCGGCAGGCCGAGGCGGAAGCCGCGCACCGGCGCATTGGGCAATTGACCCAGCGTGCCGCGCACGGAGAAGGTCGTGCCACCCAGGCCAAAGTGATCACCGACGCGAATGCCGAGCTGGTCGAGCATGACCGCATCCATCAAGGCGCCGGGCACGCCATCCTGCGGGGCGAGGAAAGCGCCAACATCGGTGCCGACTGGCATTTGCGGACTGGAAACCCTGCCGAAGAGTGGATAGCCTGGGCCGACCGCGCTGACATCGGCAAAGGCGTCGCCATCAAAGCTTTCGGCGCGCAGATTGGTGTCGACGACGCCGATCACGGTGCCAAGGGCCTGCATGGCGGCCAGTTCTTCGGGATTTGCCAGCCGGTCGGCGCGGGAGAGTTCGAGGTCGCCGCCCATGATTTCAGCAGCGCCGCTTTCGATGGCGCGCGAAATGCTGGCGCCAACCGAATTCACCCCGGCGATGAGCGCGGTGCCGACGGCAAGACAGGTGACCAGCAGCAGGAAGCGGCGAAGGTCGCCGCGCATGTCCAGAAGGCCAATGCGAATGGCGGGCCAGAGATTGAACATCAGCGGGCCACCGGGGTTTCGGTCAACTCGCCATTGGTCATGGTGAAAACCCTGTCGGCCCGTGCGGCAAGCGTGGGGTCATGGGTGATCAGCACCACGGCGGTGTTCTGGCGGCGGGCCAGGTCGAACATGAGATCGACCACAACGGCGCCGGTTTTCTGGTCGAGATTGCCGGTGGGTTCATCGGCCAGCAGCAGAGGCGGATTGGCGACCGTGGCGCGGGCAAGGCCGACGCGCTGCTGTTCGCCGCCGGACAGCGCGGTGGGGCGGTGATCGAGACGGTCCTTCAGGCCCACGGCGGCGAGGGCGGCGGCGGCTTTCTCGCGGACCTCGGCCATGGACAGGCTGGGTTCGGCAATTTCAAGCGCCAGACCGACATTGTCGATCGCGGTCAGCGAGGGGATGAGATGAAAGCTCTGGAAGACGATGCCGAGGGTATGGCGGCGGAAGCGGGCCAGTTCGTCCTCGTTCATCGCGCCGAGTTCGCTGCCATTGACGTCGACCCGGCCATTGCTGGCCTTCTCAAGGCCGGCAAGCAGCATGAGCAGGGAGGTCTTGCCGCTGCCCGAGGGGCCGACAATGGCCACGACTTCGGCGGGCGCGACGCGCAGGGAGACCTTGCGCAGGATGTGAAGCGGGCGACCGGCAATTTCGAGCGTATAGTCTACATTCTGCGCGTCGATGATTGCCGATTTGGCCATGAGCCGATCCCCCCTTTACCCCATTGCGGCCGGTTCGGTGCGAGCGAATCGGCGCGCCACCATGATGCCGTCATCATTCTCTATGGAAAGGGTTTTCTGGCCCGATGATGCCAGATCGGCTTCCCAATAGTGGTACTAGAGGGCGCAGGCGTTCAATTTTCCTAAAACTGCGATGACAATTCGTAACAAAGCCGTCAACACAGGCATATTTCTACTGGTCTATAACGGTTTGTGCTGGCAGACATGAGCCCAGAGATATTTGGAGGGGTGTAATCGTGAAGACTTGGTTGCGGATGCTGGTCGCCTTTGCTGGATTGCAAATGGCGGTCGCTCCTGCTCTGGCTGCGGGCGAACTTGCATTGCTGGAATCCTATATTGGGGACTGGCGCGGCGATAGTGCACTGGTGGGCACGGACAAGCATGAGCCGTTCCGCTGCCGCCTTGGCGTGTCCAAGGGTAATCTGGGCCGGATCAATTATACCGGCCGCTGTGCGCTGATTAACGCCACCCTTTCCATCAGCGGCACGATTGCCTTCATCGAAGACCAGAGCCGTTTTGAAGCCGCGATGAGCACCAATGCGGGCTATACCGGGCTGGCCGTGGGGCAGACTTCGGGCGACCGGATCAGTTTCGACCTGCGGGAAAAGCAGCGGGACCGGGGCGGTGGCCTGGTGCGGATCGGCGCGCGTATCCTGCTCGTCGGCACCGATAGCATCACGGTGGATTTCGAAGTGGAATTCAACGATTCCGGGGAAGTGATGACGGCAAGCGTGCCGTTTACCCGCTAATGCCCCAGCCGCACAAAGGCTCGTGCCTGTGCGGGGCCGTGTCCTTTGTTTTCAAAGGCGAAATGCCCGAAGCCTCCGCCTGCCATTGCAGCATTTGCCGCAAGGCGAGCGGCGCGCATGAAATGGGGATCGATGTCGACAAATCGGCGCTGGAGATTACCGGGTCCGAGCATGTGACCTGGTATTTTTCGTCCGAGAAGGTGCGGCGCGGATTTTGTTCGATCTGCGGGTCGCCGATGTTCTTCGATCCGCCGGAGGCTGACTGGATCGGTCTGCATCTCGGTTCGTTCGACGGACCGACCGGGACACGGATCGCCAAGCATATCTTTGTCGGCGACAAGGGCGATTATTACGAGATTTGTGATGGCGCACCGCAATTTGAGACGGTGCCGGGGGCGTAAGGAAGATAACCCTCACCCAGCCTCCCCCTGAGAAGGGGGAGGGGCCTGCCGGTGGCTTCCGGAGGGCGAAGCATGCTCGATCTGTTCCTCCCCCTTCTTCAGGGGGAGGGTCGGTGAGGGTGCGACGTTAAAGCCGGACCAGTTTCTTCACATCGACCGGCAGGCCGGTTTCAAAGCTTTTATTGGCGGCGATGCCGGTGAGGATGGAGAGGGCGCCGTCGCGGTGATTGGCGCCGTAGCCGGGGCGTGGAGTGGCATTGCCGAAGATTTCTTCGAGCATGATCTTGTCGCCGCCGCCATGACCGCCTTCGCCATGCTTGACCGGCACGATGCGCGGCTCGCCATGGAGCGGGAAGTGATAGAGCTTGACGCCCTTGGCCGCACCTTCGGTTTCCGAGCCGGCACCTGCATTGATGTAGGAATTTTCGTGCACGGTGAGCTCAAGCCGTCCGCCCGTGCCGTTGATGGCGACGTTGAAGCCTTCCCATGGCGCATAGGCATAGAGCGAATAGGTCATCACGGCCTTATTGGCGTAGCGGACCATGACGTTCATGGTGTCTTCGATGGAAATGCCATCGCCGAACACGTTCTGGTCGCGCTGGTAGCCGTCTTCCTTTTCGGCGTCCCAATAGAGACCCTTCTGCACCGGGGTATCGGTGAGGTCGATGGCGAAGGGATCGTTCTTTGCCGCTTCGATGCCGGTGGTGCGGGTATAGGGCGTGAAGACGCCGCGTTCCTCGGCATTGGCGCGGCCGTAGAATTTGAGGTCGCCCATGGCAAAGACCGTATCGGGCTGGGTGCCGAGCCAGAAATTGACCAGATCGAAATGGTGGGTTGATTTGTGGACCATGAGGCCACCGGAATTGGCCTTGTCGCGGTGCCAGCGGCGGAAGTAGTCCGCGCCGTGGCGGGTATCGAGTAGCCATTCGAAATGGACGGATGTCACCGTGCCGATGGCGCCTTCGGCGATGAGTTCGCGCAGGGCCGAATTGTGCGGGGCGTAGCGGTAATTGAAGGTGACGCGCACCTGTTTGCCGGTGCGTTCGACCGCATCGAGGATGGCCTGGCACTTTTCCGGGTCGGTGGTCATCGGCTTTTCGGTGATGACATCGCAACCGGCTTCCAGCGCGGCGATGATATATTGGTGATGCGTGCGGTCGATGGAGGTGACGATTACCGTATCGGGCTTAACCTCGGCAATCATGCGTCCGAAATCGGCGGCTTTGTAGGTGGGTACGGCTTTGCCGCCCAGTTCCTCGGAGATGACCTTGTTGGTGAAATCCATGCGGACCTGATTGGTATCGCATAGCGCGACCAGCCGCGATTGTTCCTTATGGGGACCGAGGATGGCCTCGTAGAACATGCGGGCGCGACCTCCTGTGCCCACAAGCGCGTAGGTCTTGGTCATTCACTTTCTCCGGTCTTTTTGAAATGGGATCAGACGCCGAGCTGGCGTCGAAACATTATCTACCATACAAGATTGCGGAAGTGCAGACTTTCTTTCTACTATTGGCTGCGATTTGCCCGTGGTCTGCGCTTTGGGAATTGCCCCATGCACACAGAATCCTGTGGAAGCCAGCAAGGGTGGGGAAGCCATGGCGTGATTGCCGCCCCATGGTCTATGAAGGGAATCAATGGTGGTCGGCAGCGTGCTCGAAATCAATGAAGAGACCATGGCGATGCGCCTTGTCGGAGCGCTGCGCGACGACATCGTGACCATGGGGCTCAAGCCCGGCGATGTGATTTCCGAGAGTGATATTGCGGGGCGCTATGGCGTGTCGCGGCAGCCGGTACGCGAAGCCTTTATCCGTCTCGCCCAGCAGGGGCTGCTGCTGATCCGGCCCAAGCGGGCCACGGTGATCAAGAAAATCTCGCCTGATGGCGTGCGGCAAAGCCGGTTTATCCGCGAAAGCATCGAGGTCGAGATCATCCGGCGCGTGGCGGGCAATCCGGGGCCGGAGGCGGCAAAGGTGCTGGCTGATCTGATCGAAGAACAGGAAGTGGCGTCATCTAAGGAGGACAGCCGCCGGTTTCACGTGTTGGACGAATTGTTCCACCGCACCCTGGCGCGGCTGGGGGGCGTGGAATATGCATGGCAATTGATCGATGACCACAAGATGCAGCTCGACCGGGTGCGCTATCTGACGCTGGGGGTCTCTTCCAGCCAGCGCGCCATTGCCGAGCACAAGGTGATCGCCGAGGCTGTGGCCAAGGCCGATCCGGTCGCGGCGGAGGCCGCCATGCGGGACCATCTGGGCCGCGCCGAGGCGCTGCTCACCCAGACCATCGCGGATTTTCCTGACTATTTTGAATAGGGCGCAATTCTGCTTCCATTCACCCTCGCGCTCGACGCGAGGGGGCTTTTCTTGTGGGTATGTCGCAAACGCCCTCGGGTCAGGCCCGAGGGTGACGATTTGTGGGGTGATAAGGAAGGCGCTCAAAAATGAACCCGCCCTTGTTCTTCGCCGGGCGGGCCAATAGGTTGCGCCCGGAATGATCCGAACCGGGAGACAGGACATGAAGACGCGGCTTCTGGGCAAGACCGGATATGACGTGAGCGAAATCGGGCTGGGCTGCTGGCAGTTGGGCGGCGATTTCGGGCCGGTGGGTGATGAGACGGCAGACGCCATTCTGGGACATGCCAGCACGGCCGGGATCAATTTCTGGGACACGGCCGACGTTTATGGTGGCGGGCTTTCGGAAAGCCGGGTTGGGGCAAGGGCCAAGGGCGCCAATGTGATCGTGGCAACCAAGGTGGGGCGCTCGGGCGCGCTTTATCCCGACAATTACACCAAGCAAGGCGTGCGTGAGAGCCTGATCGGTTCGGCGCAAAGGCTCGGCGTTTCGAGCCTCGATCTGGCGCAATTGCATTGCGTGCCGACCGAAGTGCTGCGCGATGGCGCGATCTTTGGCTGGATGGATGAGCTGAAAGCTGAGGGGCTGGTGCGCCATTGGGGCGCGAGCGTCGAGACCATCGAGGAGGGGCTGCTCTGCCTCGAACAGAATGGCTGCGCGACATTGCAGATCATTTTCAATCTGTTGCGACAGGATGCGGCCGAGGAATTACTGCCCAAGGCGGCGGAAAACAATGTCGGCATCATCGTGCGCCTGCCCCTGGCCAGCGGTTTGCTGAGCGGCAAATTTTCCAAGGACAGCGTGTTCGAGGTTTCCGATCACCGTCATTACAATCGGGATGGCGCGGCTTTTTCGGTGGGCGAGACATTTTCCGGCATTCCGTTCGCGCGCGGCGTGGAGCTGGTGCAGGAATTGAAGGGTCTCTCGCCCGAAGGCGTGCCGATGAGCCAATTTGCGCTGCGCTGGATTCTGGATCATCCGCAGGTGTCGACGGTGATCGCTGGTGTGAGCAAGCCCGAGCAGATCGCCGACAATGTCGCGGCAAGCGAACGCAGGAGCCTGTTTCCGGCGCTGATGGGGCAGCTTTCCGAATGGTATCAGGCCGAGGTGAAACCGGAGATTCGTGGGGCTGTTTAGGGCGCGCGGCGGGCCGTCCGGGCCTCAATCTCTCCTTGTCCACCAGCCCGGCACCTCCCCCTCGACGGGGCGGCTGGGAGGCTGGGAGGCTGGGAGGCTGGGAGGGCGCCTCGATATTCGAGCTTGAGACACCCCCCACCCCATCCCTCCCCACAAGGGGGAGGGTGCCGCATCCAGCGCGTGTCTGCATCATGCGTCTGACGCGCCCCTAGCGATCCGTCGCTCCTGCACCTAACTTAGATGCCTGAAAATCAAGAAGAGTAGCCTTATGTCTCACCCTGCCTTCGACCTCGTCCGTGACGAGACCATTGCCGAAATCAATTCGGAGGCGCGGTTTTATCGACACAAGAAGACCGGGGCGGAGGTGCTGAGCCTGGTCAATGGCGACGAGAACAAGGTATTTGGCATCACCTTCAGGACGCCGCCCGAGGATTCGACCGGAATTGCGCATATTCTGGAGCATTCGGTGCTCTGCGGAAGCGAGAAGTATCCGGTGAAGAAGCCGTTCGTGGAGCTGTTGAAAGGCTCCATGCACACTTTCCTCAATGCCATGACCTTTCCCGACAAGACCGCCTATCCGGTGGCCAGCCAGAACCTCAAGGATTTTTACAACCTGGTGGACGTTTATCTCGACGCGGTTCTGTTTCCGCTGATCAGCGAGGACACGTTCAGCCAGGAAGGCTGGCATTACGAGCTGGACAATCTTGAAGCGCCGCTGGTCTATAAGGGTGTGGTCTTCAACGAGATGAAGGGCGTCTATTCATCGCCGGACTCCGTGATGCATAGTCTGACCCAGAATGCGCTGTTCCCGGACAATACTTACGGCAAGTCTTCCGGCGGTGATCCCAAGGTCATCCCGGAGCTGACCTATGAGCAGTTCAAGCGCTTCCACCAGACCTATTATCATCCCTCCAACGCGCTGGTGGTGTTTTCCGGGGATGATCCGGCGGACAAAAGGCTCGACATTCTCGACGCCTATTTCAGCCGGTTCGAGCCCATCGTCGTCGATGCCGAAGTGAAGTTGCAGCCGCGCTGGAATGCTCCGCGCCGCGTTGCGGGCACCTATGCGGGCACGATCGATCCGGACAAGCGGCGCGATGGCATGGTTTCGGTCAACTGGATGATCGAAACGGCGGAGAACCGCGAAGAGGTGTTGAGCCATGGCATGCTCAGCTATCTGCTGGCGGGCAATCCGGCCGCGCCACTGCGCAAGAAGCTGACGGAAAGCGGGCTGGGCGAAGGCATGATCGGGGGCGGGATTTCCTCCTATCTGCGCCAGCCCATGGGCGGGTTCGGGCTCAAGGGCGTTGACCCGGCCGATGCGGACAAGGTCGAGGCGCTGGTGCTGGATGGTCTGGCCGAGATTGCCGAAACCGGCTTTTCCTCCGAGCAGATCGAAGCGGCGATCAACACATTCGAGTTCAATCTGCGCGAGCAGAATACCGGCTCATATCCGCGCGGGATGACCTATATGTTCAACGCGCTGGGCACCTGGCTGCATGGCGGCGATCCATTGGCGCCACTGCGGTTCGAGGCGGCGCTGGGCGCGCTCAAGGAAAAGGCGGCGGGCGGGCATTTCAGAGATGAAATCCGACGGCTGTTTCTCGATAATCCGCACCGGCTGACGGCGGTGCTGCAGGCTGACCCGGAACAGGGCGAGCGCGAGACCAAGGCTGAGGCCGACAGGCTGGCCGCTGTCCGGGCCGGATTGACCGAAACCGAGCTGAAAGAGGTTGTGGAGCGTACCGAGCGGCTGAAGGCCTTGCAGGAAAGCGTGGATGCGCCCGAGGACCTGGCAAAAATCCCGACGCTGACCCTGGGTGACCTCGACCGCAATATCCGCACCATTCCGACCGAGGAAAGTGTGGTGGGTGGCGCGCGGACGCTGCTGCACGATTTGCCGACGCTGGGGATTTTGTATCTCGATATCGGCTTTGACCTGCATGTGCTGGACAAGGACCTGCTGCCCTATCTGCCGCTGTTCGGGCGGGCTTTGTTGCAGACGGGCACGGGTAAGCAGGATTTCGTTGCCCTGACCCAGCGGATCGGGCGCAGCACGGGCGGGATCGGACAGCATCGCGGATTGGCGACGCGACAGGACGGAGCGGGCAGTGCGGCGTGGTTCTTCCTCTCGGGCAAGGCGGTGCCGGACAAGTTTGGCGACATGCTGGATATTTTCAGCGATGTGCTGCTCGATGCCCAGCTTGGCAACCGCGAGCGGTTCAGGCAGATGGCGCTGGAGGAAAAGGCCGGATTTGAAGCGCGGCTGGTGCCGGGCGGCAATGGCATTGTCGATACGCGCCTCAAGGCCGGGCTGACCGAAGCGGGCTGGATTGCCGAGCAGATGAGCGGGGTGTCCTATGGGCAATTCCTCAAGACGCTGGTGAAGCGGATCGAGACGGATTGGGACAGTGTCGAGGCGGCATTGCGCGCCATCCGTGACCGGCTGTTCAATCGGGGGCGCATGGTGATCAACCTCACTGCCGATGAGGCATTGTGGGGTCAGGCGCAGGGCGCGCTGGCGGCTTTTGCGCAAGCCTTGCCGGATATCGTGCATGGCGACGCAGACTGGAGCCATGATTTTGCGCCCATCAATGAGGGCCTCGTGATCCCGGCGCAGGTCAATTATGTGGGCAAGGGGGCCAATCTCAAAGCGCTCGGTTTCAAGCTGACCGCGGCTTCTGCGGTAGCGCTGCGACTGCTCAATACGACCTATCTCTGGGACAAGGTGCGCGTGCAGGGCGGGGCCTATGGCGGGTCGAGCCGGTTTGACCTGTCATCGGGCAATTTTGCCTTCCTGTCCTATCGGGACCCGAACCTGCTCAAGACGCTTGATGCCTATGATGGGGCCGCCAAGGCGCTGAGGGCCGAGATCGGCGAGACCGATCTGGTGCGCTCGGTGATCGGGGTGGTGGGCGATCTCGACCGGCCCGAATTTGTCGATGCCAAGGGCTATTCGGCCATGTGGCGAATTCTGAACGGCACGACGGATGCGTTGCGCCAGCAGCGGCGCAACGAGATTGTGGGCGCAAGCCGGGCGGATTTCCTGGCGCTGGCCGAGGCCGTGGAAGCGGTGGCGACCAAGGGGCATATCGTGGTGCTGGGCGGAGAGACGGCGATCAATGCCGCCAATGCACAGCGCGCCGGATTGCTGGAGGTCAGCAAGGCGGTGTAGCAGCGCTGATGGTGTAATGCCACAAGGGCCACTCTAAGCCGTGATGCGAAGCGCCTCGACTTTCGCGCGTGCTACGCACCCCACCCCATCCCTGCCCGTCAAGGGGAGGGTGCCGCATCGAGCCTGGGGAGATTTACCGGTTCAGCGCTTCGACCAGATAGGGCAGTGAAATGTCCATGCGGTAGTCGATGCCGGAATGGTTGTCGGGGAATTCTTCGTAGCGGTGGGCGACGCCCTTCTGCTCGAGCGTTCTGTGAATGCGGCGGGTGCCGTAGAGGATGTTGTATTGATCCTCGGTGCCGCATTCGAGGTAGAAGCCCTTGAGGCGGCCAATCGCGTCGGCATGGGTTTCGACCATGCGGGCGGGGTCCCATGTCAGCCAGTTCTGCCAGTTTTCTTCGATCAATTCGCAGGTATCTGATGTGACCGGCAGGCGCAGGCCGAGGAAGGTGTCCGGGTTCGGATCGGGATCGAAACTGGCGGCCTGGGCCAGGATCATCAGCACCAGCGTATCCTTGCCGTCGACCTTCTGCTTGCCTTCAAAAGTTTCGAGCCATTGCTGGATCGAATTGCCGGATTTGGCGAGGGCGCGCAGGGTCGCGGGAAATTCGGGCAGGTAGAGGTTTTCAAAACCGGCATCGCCGGAATGGCTGGCCGCGGCGGACCAGATGTCGGGGTGGCGCATGGCGTGGACAAGCGCGCCGAAGCCGCCCGAGGATTTGCCGAACAGGCCGCGCCGACCGGTGCCACCGCAGGAAAAGCGGGCTTCGATGGCGGGCAGCATTTCGGCAATGAGGAAGTCCTCGTAATTGCCGATAATGGGCGAATTTACATATTGATTGCCGCCCAGCCGCGAATAGCAATCGGGGAATGCGACGACAACGGGGGCCAGCTTGCCCTCGCCGATCAGCCGGTCGAGCCGCTCGGGGACGTTTTCGGAAAAGCTTTTCCAGGCAGTATGGGCGGGACCGCCAGCGGTGAAGCCGACCAGATCGATCAGCAGCGGCAGGTCTTTGCCGTCATGGCCATGGGGCACATAGACATCGACAATGCGGCTGGATGAATCCCCGAGGCGATTGCCCGCGAGAGCCTTGCTGTCGATGATGAGGCGATGAACTGTGCCGGGGGCGTGATCGGTTTTCCGCATGTCATTCTCCTTTGCTGCAGGAATGGACCAAAGCCCCGCTGGGGGCAAGACGAGCGCTTGCGCTGGATCAAAGGTAAAGCGGCCTGAACATTGTATGCTTCAAGGGTCGGCCGAATTCGGGCGCGGCGAGGGAGATACAATCATGACTGAAAGCACAGCAATCGCCGGGCAGGATTTTTCCGGCAAGACCGTTATCGTGACGGGTGCGGGTTCGGGGATCGGCAAGGCGACCGCGCTGCTGTTTGCGGCCCGTGGCGCGCGGGTCATTGCCACCGATGTCGTGCAGGCGCGACTTGATGCATTGGCTGCCGAAACGGGCGGAGCCATCACTATTCTTGCTGGTGACGTGTCCTCTGAAGACACAGCGCAGGCGCTGGTGAAGGCGGCGGGCGAACGTATCGATGTATTGGCCAATGTGGCCGGGATCATGGATAGTTTCGAGCCGGCGGGCGAAGTTGTCGATGCCGTCTGGGACAAGGTCATGGCCGTGAACGTAACCGGGCCCATGCGGCTGATGCGTGCCGTTCTTCCGGCGATGCTTGCCGCTGGCAAGGGGGCCATCGTCAATGTTTCGTCCGAGGCCGGGCTGCGCGGCTCCTGCGCGGGGGCGGCCTATACGAGTTCCAAGCATGCGCTGAACGGGCTGACCAAGAATGCTGCCTTCATGTATGGAGCCAAGGGCATTCGGGTGAACGCGATTGCGCCGGGTGCGGTGATTACGGGCATTGAGGCCAATATGGTTTCGCCGCTGGCGCAGCAGCGGCTGGGGCCGTTGATGCAGGTGATCGTGCCGCCGCCGGCCAAGGCCGAGCAATTGGCCGAGGGCATTGTGTGGCTGGCCAGCGATGCCGCGTCCAATATCAATGGCGTAATCCTGCCCTCCGATGGCGGCTGGTCCGCTGCCTGAGGGCATCGACAAGGGGTTGTGAAACCAGGCATGGTCTCCCGCGTTGAGGGGATCATGCCGCAACCCATTCTCACCCGCGATCTCTATGTTCCCGCCATCGATGCGTGGATCGACCCCAGTGAGCCGAGGGCGCGGGCGATCATCACCCATGGCCATGCCGATCATGCGCGGAGCGGACATGGTGCGGTGCTGGCGACGCCGGAAACCATCGCCATCATGAAAGTGCGCTACGGCGAGGATTGCGCCGGGCGGTTCGAGGTGCTGAGATTCGGCGAGCGGCTGACCATCGACAATGCTGTCGTCAGCCTTTACCCGGCTGGACATATTCTGGGTTCGGCGCAGGTGCTGATTGAAAGCGAGGGGCAGCGGGCGCTGGTGACGGGCGATTACAAGCGCCTGCCTGACCGGACTGCGGAGCCGTTCGAGCCGGTGGCATGCGATCTGCTGGTGACTGAGGCGACGTTCGGCCTGCCGGTGTTCCAGCATCCCAAACCGCAGGACGAGATTGCCCGTTTGCTGAAATCGGTGGCCGATCAGCCGGAGCGGTGCCACCTCATCGGCTGCTATGCATTGGGCAAGGCGCAGCGGGTGATTGCGCTGCTGCGCGATGCGGGGTGGGACAGGCCGATTTATCTGCACGGTGCGATGATCCGGCTGTGTGCGCTTTATGAGGAATTGGGCGTGACGCTGGGTGAATTGATCCCGGCGACGGGCATGCCCAAGGCGGCTATGGCCGGGCAGATCGTTATCGCACCACCCTCTGCTATTCGGGATGTGTGGAGCCGCCGCTTTCCCGACCCTGTCGTGTGTCAGGCTTCGGGCTGGATGAGCATCAAGCAGCGGGCGCGGCAGGCATTGGTGGAATTGCCGCTGGTGATTTCGGACCATTGCGATTGGGCTGAACTCAATCAATCCATTCTTGAAAGCGGCGCATCACGCGTGTGGGGGACGCATGGGCGCGAGGATGGGCTGGTTTATTGGTGCCGAAAACAGGGACTCGAAGCCGAGCCGCTGGCGCTGCCCGGTCTTGACGATGATGGCGGGGAGGGCGGGGAATGAAGCGCTTCGCGGACCTGCTCGAACTGCTCGCATTGACGCCATCGCGGACGCGAAAAATCGCGGCGCTGGCCCAGTATTTTGCTGAAGTGCCTGACCCGGACCGCGGGCTGGCCCTGGCGGTGCTGACCGGGGAGCTGGATATTGCCAATGTCAAACCGGCGCTGCTCAAGCAGATCGTTCTGGCGGAAGTCGATGAAACGCTGTTTGGGCTGAGCTATGATTATGTCGGCGATCTGGGCGAGACGATTGCGCTGATCTGGCCGCATCACGGCAATGGGGAATTGCCGTCGCTGAGCGCAGTGGTGACTTTGCTCAACCAGACCAGCAAGACGCAACTGCCCAAACTGATCGCCGATCTGCTGACCCAGGCCAGAATTCATGAACGCTGGGCGCTGGTGAAACTGGCCACGGGCGCGCTGCGGATCGGGGTGTCGGCGCGGCTGGCCAAGACAGCTTTGGCTGAGATGAGCGGGGTGGATTTGCAGGCCATCGAGGAAGTCTGGCATGGGTTGAAACCGCCCTATGCCGAATTGTTCGGCTGGCTGGAGGGGCGCATGGAGCGGCCCGAAATCGACCACACGGCCCGTTTTCATCCGCTGATGCTGTCCAATCCGATCGAGGAGCGCGATTTCGCGCGGTTCGACCCGCGCGATTTTGCCGCCGAATGGAAATGGGACGGCATTCGCGTGCAATTGGTGCTGGGGCGGGACGGCGCATCGCTGTTTTCGCGCACCGGTGACGATATTGCGGCAAGCTTTCCCGATGTGGTGGAGGCGGCAAGGGGGCGGGCCGTATTGGATGGCGAATTGCTGGTGGGGCATGACTTTGCGCCGGGCAGTTTCAATGACCTGCAACAGCGGCTCAATCGCAAGCTGGCCTCGCCAAGGCAGATGAAGGAATGGCCCGGGTTTGTGCGGGTCTATGACATGCTGTTCGATGGCGACGAGGATATTCGCGCGCTGGACTGGCAGGCTCGGCGCGCGCGGCTGGAGCGCTGGTTCGCACAGAACCGGCAGACGCGCATGGACCTGTCGGAAATCCTGCCCTTTGCGGACTGGGACGAGCTGGCCGCTTTGCGCCGCATGGGCGCGGAAAGCCATGGGCATGAAGGGGTGATGATCAAGCTGAAAACAGCGCCCTATGTGCCGGGGCGGCCCAAGGGGTTCTGGTTCAAATGGAAGCGCGATCCCAATGTCGTGGATGCGGTGCTGATGTATGCGCAGCGCGGGCATGGCAAGCGCAGCTCTTACTATTCGGACTATACGTTCGGCGCCTGGAAGGGGAATGAGATCGTGCCGATCGGCAAGGCCTATTTCGGCTTTACCGACGAGGAATTAAAGCAACTCGACCGCTGGATCAGAGCCAATACCATTGCCGCTTTCGGGCCGGTGCGCGAGGTGAAAAAGGAACTGGTGTTTGAAGTGGCGTTCGATAGCGCGCAAAAAAGCGGGCGGCATAAATCGGGTGTGGCGCTGCGGTTTCCGCGCATCAGCCGAATACGCTGGGACAAGCCGGCGGGTGAGGCGGCGCGGCTGGAGGATGTGGAAGCGTTTGTGGGGTGACGGTCGCTTTGGCGTCATTGTCCTGCCTGTTCGGGCAATCCAGTGTCGCGGTAAAGATGGATCACCGGGACGAGTCCGGTGATGACGATGAAACAATAGTTGGAGATGCCAATGTCATCGCGGAGCAATCATCAGCGGCTGGTGGCGCTGGAGAAGCAGATGGAGGATGCGGCAGCCGATTTCGATTTCGAGACGGCGGCGCGGTTGCGCGATGAGATTGCCCGGCTCAGAGGCGAGGCTGGGGACCTTGTCGGTCAGCCGCCGCCGGGGCAGATGGGGCTGGGATCGGATGTGCCGGTGCGGCAGCCGCCCAAGGGCTGGGTGAAGCCGAAGAAGCCGGATTTCATGACGAAGGGCGGAAAGGGTGAACGTTAGCGCCGGTCATAGTGAAACCGGCATTGATTGACCCACAACGTGTCGCCTTCAAGCCTGTAGACAAGGCGGTGCTCTTTATTGATGCGCCGCGACCACCAGCCCTTGTGATTGCCTTTGAGGGGCTCGGGCTTGCCGATGCCGCTATATGGGTTGCGGCGGCAATCTTTCAGAAGAGCGTTCAGCTTGGCGAATATCTCCTGGTCACCAGCTTGCCAGAATTGATAGTCTTCCCATCCGGTCTCGGTAAAAAGAAGCTTCATTCAGGCCACGCGGCCTCGATCCCCTTGCCAGCATCAAAATCCTCCTGGCCGCGCGCCAGCCGTTCGGCATTGGCGCGTGTGCTATTGAGGTGGAGCGTTTCCTTCCAACCTTCGAACTCTTCCAACGACATGACGACCACGGGTTGCTTGCCGCCCGTTCGTGTGACGATGAGCATCTCCTGATCATCGACAACTGCATCGATGTCGGCAGCGATGTTCTTGCGAAAATCGGAAATTGACTTGGCGCGCATGAAAATTCTCCTGCGCAAAATGTACGTGATCTCGTACAAAAATCAAGTCAGCTGTTTTTCACCAGCCGTTCATCGGCCAGTTTGCGGATTTCGCGCAGTTCGCCAATCGTGGTTTCGAGGTCATCGCGCTGACGCTCCAACAGGGCTATGCGTTCGTCGACCTTTTCGGCGAGGAGGCTGACCTGCTGGTTGCGATCGGCGTCGTAGAGGCTGAGATAGTCGGAAATGTCGCGCAGCGAGAAGCCGAGGCGCTTGCCGCGCAGGATGAGCATCAGCCGCACCCGGTCGCGGCGGCGGAAAATGCGGGTGGCGCCCACACGCTCGGGTGCGAGCAGGCCCTTGCTTTCGTAGAAGCGAATGGCGCGGGTCGAAATGCCGAATTCCCTGGCAAGATCGGCAATGGCGAAGAGGTCGCGCCCCTCAGGTTCAACCCGATTCAATTCCGCGCGCCTCTCGTCTGTGCATATTCCTCGCGGAGTTCTTTCTTGGACAGCTTGCCGATCAGCGTCTTGGGCAGGGCGTCCTTGAAGATGATCTCCCTGGGCATCTCGATCTTGTTGAGCGTGTTCTTGAGGAAGGATTTCAAGGTTTCCTCATCGACCGACTGATCGGCCTTGAGCTTGACATAGGCGACCGGCGCTTCGCCCCTATATTCATCGGGCACGCCGATGACGTTTACTTCTTCCACGGCCGCATGGGCCATGATCGCTTCTTCGATAGTGCGCGGATAGACATTGAAGCCCGAGCAGATGATGAGATCCTTGATGCGGTCGACAAGGAAGACATAGCCGTCCTCGTCCATGTGGCCCACATCGCCGGTGCGCAGCCATCCATCCATGAAGACGTCCTTGCTGGCCTCGGGGTTTTCGTAATAGCCGGACATGACCTGCGGGCCCTTGACCTGCAATTCGCCATCCTGGCCGGTGCCGACCACCGCGTCAGAATCGACATCGACGAAGCGAATGTCGGTGCCGGGGAGGGGCAGGCCGATGGACATGGGCTTGCTTGGCTTGCGCAGGGCGGCGCAACAGACGACCGGTGAGGTTTCGGTGAGGCCATAGCCTTCGGCCAGAATGGCCTTGGCAGATTTTTTGGCAAAGGCATTGCGCACTTCGTCCGGCAGGGCCGCGCCGCCGGAAATGGCGACTTCCAGACTTTCCAATTGCTCGGGCGTTACATTATCGGCGCGGGCAATGGCGTTGAGCAGGGTGGGCACGGAAGGCAGCACATTTGCCTTGGTGCGGGCGAAAACGCCAAGCAGGGCTTTCAGCTCAAAGCGGGGCAGCATGATGACCGGGATGCCATTACTGAGCGGCACGTTGAGGCAAACGGTCATGGCGAAGATGTGGAAGAAGGGCAGCACCGCGATGACCTTGGAGGGCGCGTAGAAAAGCCCATCGCCCCATTTGTCGATCTGGCTGACATTGGCGGCGATATTGGCATGGGTGAGCAGCGCGCCCTTGGGAATGCCGGTGGTGCCGCCGGTATATTGCTGCACCGCGATGTCCTTGTGCGGATCGATGGCGACGGGGCTGGGCCTGTCGCCGCGCTTGATCAGCGCCTCAAAGGAGATGATCGTGCCGTTGTAATCGGGCTTTGCCAGATCCTTGCGCTTGGCGATCGAGAACAGGATTTTCTTGATCAGCGGCAGAGCATTGGGGAAATGGGCGGTGACCAACGTCTTGACGTGGCCCGCCTGTTGCAGCGCTTCGGCTTTTTCGTAAATCTGCTGAAGGTCGAGCGTCACCATGATGTCGGCACCGGCATTGGCGGTGATGTGGCTCAGCTCGGGCACGGTATAGAGCGGGTTGCAATTCACCACGGTGCCGCCGGCGCGCAGCACGCCGTAATAGGCGATGGGGTAGAAGGGCGTATTGGGCAGCATGAGCGCGACGCGCGTGCCCTTTTTGACACCGAGCCGGGATTGCAGCGCCCCGGCGAAGGCGATGATCTGTTCGCCCAGCTCGCCAAAGGTGGTGGCGCCGCCGAGGAAGTCGAGCGCCAGGGCGCCGGGGTTTTTGGCGCAGGCGGCAAGCACCTGCTCATGCACGGGGGTTTCGTCGATGGGCGAGTCCCAGACGATCCCCTCGGGATAGCTGGCAATCCAGGGACGCAGGCTGTCGGCGCTATTGGCGGTCGTGTCCATATCGTTCCTCCTCGTGGCGCCCCTTTATGGAGCGCGGCGGGGTTTTCCCCGATTGCCCGGCTTTGCCGGAACCATGAAACTATTCCATGGGTTTACGTTAGCGTCAATTCGCTACCGGCAGGTTTGAATTGAGCCCGTCGAGCGTAGACCTATTAGTCCATTGGTTGACGTATGCGTAAACTAGAGTAAAGTGGCCCTATATGAGGGGCTGGGTCCGCGCTATGGTGTGGGCAAGCAAGAGGAAGGCCGGACCGATTCAGTGATCGGCACCGGCCCGGCATTTGAGAAGTGACGGGCAGTGTCTCCCGTATCTTGCGGGTCGCTGCCGTCCGAGGAGGACGAGGGCATGACCCTTTTGCTGGTTGCAATCAGTGTAGTTGTCTTTGCCACGCTGGCCATGCGCGAGAGCCCGCTCTGGCAATGGGGTGTGGCATTTGTGGCAATCGGTCTGTTGTCGGGGCTCGATTTTACCCAGAGCGGGGCGGTTTATGATCTGGGCTGGTTTGCCTTTGTGCTGATCGGTTTTGGTGTTTTTCTTCTGGTTCTGGCGGTCAAACCCATCCGCATGGTGCTGCTGGTGCCGCCCATCTATGGCGCGGTAAAGACGATTTTGCCCAAGGTGAGCCGCACCGAACAGGAAGCGCTCGATGCCGGAACGGTGGGCTGGGATGCCGAATTGTTTTCCGGGCGTCCGGATTGGGACAAGCTGACCAAAATCCGCCCGCTGACGCTGACCGCCGATGAGCAGGCGTTTCTCGACAATGAGACCGAGACCGCCTGCCGAATGATCGATGACTGGGACATTCGGCACAATCGCGCGGACCTGTCGCCAGAGCTTTGGGATTTCCTCAAGACCAAGGGCTTTTTGGGCATGCTGATCGGCAAGGAGCATGGCGGGCTCGGCTTTTCGGCACAGGCGCAGTCGATGATCGTTTCCAAGATCGCCAGCCGTTCCGTGGCGGCTGGGATCACGGTCATGGTGCCCAATTCGCTCGGACCGGGCGAATTGCTGGAAAAATATGGCCTGCCCGAACAGAAGGAGAAATATCTCCATCGCCTGGCCAATGGGCAGGAGGTGCCGTGCTTTGCGCTGACCGGCGTGCATTCGGGCTCGGACGCTGGCGGCATGCGTGATATCGGCGTGGTCACCAAGGGTACTTATAATGGCGAGGAGGTGCTGGGCGTCCGGCTCTCCTTCGACAAGCGCTATATCACGCTGGCGCCGATTGCGACGCTGGTTGGTCTCGCCTTCATCCTCAAGGATCCGGACAATCATCTGGGCCGGGGCGAGAATATCGGCATTACGCTGGCGCTGATCCCCCACGATCATCCTGGGCTCGATATTGGCCGCCGCCATTATCCTGCGCGGCAGGCGTTCATGAACGGGCCCGTGCGCGGCACCGACATGTTCGTGCCGATGGATTTCCTGATCGGCGGTATCGACTATGCCGGGCAGGGCTGGCGCATGCTGATGGAGTGCCTGTCCACCGGGCGCGCCATTTCGCTGCCGGCCATCGGCACCACCTCGATCAAGGCGACGCTGCGCGCCACCTCGGCCTATGCGCGGGTACGGCGGCAGTTCGGCATTCCGGTCGGCATCATGGAAGGGGTGGCCGAACCGCTCGGCGAAATGATCAAGCGCGCCTATATGTTTGAAGCGACGCGGCGCCTGACCGCCTCGATGGTGGATGAAGGCCAGCGCCCGGCGGTGATTGCGGGGCTGCTGAAATACACCACGACCGAGGCCATGCGCGACAGCATGGACGATGCTTTCGACATTCAGGGTGGCCGCGCCATTCAGGATGGGCCGGGTAATTACCTGTTCGGGGCCTATCAGGCGCTGCCGGTGGCCATCACCGTGGAGGGAGCGAATATTCTCACCCGCACGCTGATGACATTTGCCCAAGGCGTGCTGCGGGCCCATCCCTATCTGCTCAAGGAAATCTCTGCGGCGCAGAACAAGGACAAGCGCGCAGGTATTGCGGCCTTCGATACGGCCTTTGGCGGGCATACCAAGTTCATGCTGCGCAATATCGTGGCGAGTTTCCTGCATGGCGTTAGTAATGGCGCATTTGCGTCCTCGCCCAATGAAGGGCCGATGGCGCGCTGGTATCGGCGGCTGCATCGCTATGCGCAGGATTTTGCGCTGGTGGCGGACTGGACCACGGTGGTGCTGGGCGGGGCACTCAAGCGCAAGCAGAAGCTGTCGGGCCGCATGGCCGACCTGTTGGGCGAGCTTTACCTCATGTCGGCGACCCTCAAACGCTTTGACGAGGAGGGGCGCATTGAGGAGGACCGGGAATTGATCGATGCGATCATGGCGGACCGGGTCGCCATGATCGAACATATCTTTGGCGAGGTTTTTGCCAATTTCCCCAATCCGTTCTTTGCCAATGCCATGCGCTTCCTCTGCTTCCCGCTGGGGCGGCACGCCAAGCGGGCGTCGGATCGGGTCAATTACCGCTTCGTGCGCGCGGTCCTGCGTCCCGGTGGTTTCCGGGATCGGCTGACCACCGGCGTTTATGTTTCGATGGACCCCAATGACGTCACCGGCGTTCTGGAAGACGCCTTTATCAAGGTGACCGAGGCAGAGGAGATCGAGGCGCGGTTCGTCAAGGCGGCACGCAAGGGCGTGTTCGAGCGGCGGCTGGATCGTGACGCCATCGAGGATGCTTTGGCGGCAGGTGTGCTGAACGGCAATGAAGCCGGGATCATGCGGGCGGCCGATGAGGCGACCAACAGGGCGGTGCATGTCGATGATTTTGCCATGGACGTGTTGAAGGAAACCAAGCCGCGCGAGGCGGCGGAGTAGAGGCGCGCTGGATGCAGCACCCTCCTCTTGACGGGGAGGGATGGGGAGGGGTGCTTCCGAACTGGGATCGGGTGTTTTGGCACCCTCACCCAGCTCTGCTACGACCCTTCGGGCCGAGCGACGCTACCTCCCCCCGTCAAGGGGTAGGTGCCGGGCCAGTGGCCAAGACAATAGCGGCGAAAAGCCGAAAGATTGAGGAGTGACCATGATCGCCCCACAGGCAACAGAGACGAAACACTGGAGCTTTCACACCGATCTGGAAAAGATCGGCTGGCTGACAATTCATACGCCCGAAGCCTCGGTGAATGTGCTGAGCCGCGAGGCGGTCATGGAGTTGGAAACGCTGGTGGCGCGGATCGAAGATCTGGCGTCGTCCGGCGAGCTGGTTGGCGTGGTGCTGCTTTCGGGCAAGGAGAGCGGCTTTATTGCCGGGGCCGATGTGTCCGAATTCGATGCGATGAGCGATTTCTCGGTGCTGCCGGAAGCGCTCAAGCGCACCCATGTACTGTTCGCGCGGATTGAAAATCTCAAAGTGCCGTTCGTGGCCGGTATTCACGGCTTCTGCCTGGGCGGCGGGCTCGAGCTGGCGCTTGCCTGCCACTATCGCATTGCGGTCAATGACGAGAAAACCCGGCTTGGTTTCCCCGAAGTCAATCTGGGGATTTTCCCGGGTTTCGGCGGCACTGGGCGGTCGATCCGGCAGGCGGGTCCGGTTGATGCAATGAGCATCATGCTGACCGGCAAGATGTTACGCGCGAGCGCGGCGCGGGGGCTGAACCTCGTCGATAAACTGGTGCGTCACCGCGACATGCTGCGTTGGGAAGGCCGCAAGGCGGTGCTCGCCCACAAGACCTCCAGCCCTGCGCCACTATCAAAAAAACTCATGGCCATGGGGCCGCTTCGTTCCTATGCGGCCAGCAAGATGCGCGAGCAGGCGGGCAAGAAGGCGCGGCAAGAGCATTATCCCGCGCCCTATGCGCTGATCGATCTGTTCGAGAAGCACGGCAATGACTGGCAGGCGATGATCCGGGGCGAGGTGGAGGCCTTCGTGCCGCTGATGGGTTCGCCCACGGCCAGTAATCTGCGCCGGGTGTTCTTCCTGTCCGAAGGGCTCAAGAAGCAGGGGATCAAGGGCGCGAAATTCGCCCGGGTGCATGTGATCGGTGCGGGCGTGATGGGTGGCGATATTGCCGCCTGGTGCGCCTATCGCGGCATGAGTGTCACACTGCAGGACCTCGATATGGCGCGCATTCAGCCTGCGCTGGATCGGGCTAAGACACTGTTTAAGAAACGCTACAGAAAAAAGCACGAGGTCGATGCGGCCATGCTGCGGTTGGTGCCTGATCCGCAGGGGCTGGGCGTGCCGCGCGCCGATGTGATCATCGAAGCGGTGGTGGAAAAGCTCGATGTGAAGCAGGCGATCTTTTCGGGGGTGGAAGACATGCTGAAGCCCGGCGCGATCCTTGCCACCAATACATCCTCCATCGAACTGGAACGGATTGCCGAGGCGCTGAAAGACCCGGCGCGGCTGATCGGGCTGCATTTCTTCAATCCGGTAGCGCAATTGCCGCTGGTTGAAGTGATCCGCTCGCGCTTCAATTCCGATGAAGCCATCGGCAAGGGGGCCAGCTTCGCGCAGGCGATCGGCAAGTCGCCGGTGGTGGTCAAGTCGGCCCCCGGCTTCCTCGTCAACCGCGTGCTCATGCCCTACATGCTGGGCGCGGTCGAACGGGTGGAGCGGGGCGAGAGCAAGGAATTGCTCGACGCGGCCGCCGTCGCTTTCGGCATGCCGATGGGGCCGATCGAGTTGATGGATACGGTGGGGCTCGATGTCGGCAAGTCGGTGGCGACCGAGCTTGGCCATGAGGTGCCCGAAGGCAGCCAGTTTGCGCGGTTGATCGCGGCGGGCAAGCTGGGCCGCAAGAGCAATGAAGGCTTCTACAAATGGGAAAAGGGCAAGGCCGTCAAAGGCGAGGTGCCTGCCCATGCCGATCTCGCCGCTCTGGGCCGCGAATTGGTGAAACCGCTGGTGGACATGACCGAGGTGGTGCTGGCCGAGGGCGTGGTTGCCTCGCCCGAACTGGCCGATATCGGCGTGATCATGGGCACTGGCTTTGCGCCATTCCTGGGCGGCCCGCTAAAGGCCCGCGCCGATGGGCGGGCGTGATGATGGAGCGCTCCACACACTCGATCGTCACCCTCGGGCTTGACCCGAGGGGACTGCACTTATTGCGCGCCCCCCAAGTACAGAACCCTCGGGTCGAGCCCGAGGGTGACGGTCTGTGGGTGGGTGATTTTTCGCGCCGAAATGTAAATCCCTCTTGGGGAGACCAAATAAATGACTGAACTCAAGCGCGTTGCCATTGTGGGCTCGGCCCGTATTCCCTTCGCTCGTGGCGGTTCTGCCTATGTGGAGGAAACCAATCTTTCCATGCTGGGCACGACCATTGCCGGGCTGGCAGATAAATACGGTCTCAAGGGCGAAAAAGTGGATGAGGTGATCGCCGGTGCGGTGATCAGCCACTCCCGCGATTTCAATATCGCCCGCGAGGCATTGCTCGATGCCGGCCTGTCGCCGCGCACGCCTGGCACCAGCATGCAGATCGCCTGCGGCACGAGCCTGCAGGCCGCGCTGGTGCTGGCGGGCAAGATTGCGTCCGGCCAGATCGAGAGCGGCATTGCCGCCGGGTCCGATACGGTTTCGGATAGCCCCATTGTGTTCGGGTCGAAATTCCAGCATCGCCTGCTCAATGCCAATGCTGCCAAGACGACGGGGCAAAAGCTCAAGGCCTTCACCAAGGGTTTTTCCTTTGGCGAACTGGCCCCGGTGGCGCCTTCGGTCAATGAGCCGCGCACCGGGCTTTCCATGGGCCAGCATTGCGAATTGATGGCGCGGGAATGGAATATTTCGCGTGAGGAGCAGGATGCGCTGGCGGTTGCCAGCCATCGCAATGCCGCCAAGGCCTATGACGAAGGTTTTCACGACGAACTGCTGGTGCAATGCGCGGGTCTGGTGCGCGACAATAATGTGCGGGCCGATGCCAATATGGACAAGATGGCGACGCTCAAGCCTGCTTTCGACAGGAAAAGTGGCTATGGCACCCTGACCGCGGGCAATTCGACGCCGCTGACGGATGGAGCTGCGGGCGTTCTGCTCGCCTCTGAAGACTGGGCGAGAGCGCGGGGTCTGCCAATTCTGGCCTATCTCACCACGGGGCGTGTTGCAGGCAATGATTTTGCCCATGGCGAAGGCCTGCTGATGGCGCCGACAATTGCGGTCTCCGAAATGCTGGACCGGGCGGGGCTCGGATTTGACGATATCGACTATTTCGAACTGCATGAGGCCTTTGCGGCGCAGGTTCTGTGTACGCTCAAGGCATGGAAAGACGCGACCTATTGCCGCGATGTGCTGGGGCGTGAGGACGTTCTGGGCGATATCGATCCGGCCAAAATCAATGTGAAGGGGTCCAGTCTGGCCTATGGACATCCCTTTGCGGCGACCGGCGCACGTATTCTGGGGCTCACCGCCAAGCTGCTGTCGGACGAACCGGGCAAGAAAGCACTGATCTCGGTGTGCACGGCGGGTGGCATGGGTGTCGCGGCGCTGCTAGAAAGCGCTTCATGAGCGATAATATCATAAAATTCCGCCAGCCCGAGAAAAAGCCTGAGCCAAAAGAGCGGGAACCCCTGGCTCCGCTGCCCGGCTGGGTGCCCTTTGTGGCGCTTCTGGTGCTGGCGCTGGGCATCTATGCGGTGCAGCAGGTCGGCTGATCTGGGGCGCATCACGATTGGCGGAAGGTCAGGAAAAGCCTGCTTTTCCGGGCCTTAGCGCCAGGCGGTGACGTTTGCGAACAGGCTTAAAGGATGTTCACAAGTGACAGGGTGGTGACGTTAAGGTCAATCTTTCGCTTGTCAGTGGACGGATTTGCGAGATACCGTCCGGCAATCTTGACCGAAGAGTGACAACTCCGAGGCAAAGGGAGCAAGCCACCCCCAGATGAGAAACATGGAGAGGGTGGCCGGAAGGTGGAAACATCTATGAAAAAGGAGAACACGATGACTCGTGCCACGAAACTTCTTGCGGCGCTCGCTGCGACGACATGTCTTGTCGCGCCGGCTCTTGCGGCCAATGTCCCCGCTGGCGTGGAGCTGGCTGCGGAGCAGAGCTTTACTTACCGCATTCTTGATGAATTCACTTCGCCTGATCCGCAGGTGGTGGAAGACGTTTCGGGCTCTGAAGTCGTGCGCGACCTGTTCGAAGGCCTGCTGAACCAGGACGCCCATGGCGAGCTGGTCCCCGGCGTTGCCACCGAATGGTCCTCCAATGACGATTTCACCGTCTGGACCTTCAAGCTGCGCGACAATGCCAAGTGGTCCGACGGCAAGGACGTGACCGCCGGTGACTTTGTTTACGCCTGGCGCCGCCTGGTCGATCCTGCTCTGGCTTCGCCTTATGCATGGTTCGGCGAGCTGATGGGCGTTGCCAATGCGTCCGAGATCATCGCTGGCGACAAGTCGCCCGAAGAGCTGGGCATTGAAGCCGTTGATGACCACACGCTGGTCGTTACCCTGAGCAGCGGTATTCCGTTCTTCGACGGCATGCTGACCCACGCCTCGACCTTCCCGGCTCCGGCATGGGCAATCGAAGCGCATGGCGACCAGTGGACCCGTCCGGAAAATATCGTCACCAACGGTGCCTATGTTCTCTCCGAGCACGTTCCCCAGGAACGTTCGGTGCGCGTGAAGTCGGATACCTATTGGGATGCCGAAAACACCGTCATCGAAAAGGTCACTGCGCTGGTCATCAACGATGAAAACCAGGCTCTGACCCGTTTCCTCGCCGGTGAACTCGACCGTACGGAAATCCCGACCGGCCAGTATCCGCGCCTCAAGGAAGAGCATCCGGACACGGCTGTCTCCATTCCGACGCTGTGCACCTATTACTACAACTTCAACCTGCGCGAAAACGGCCCGGAAGCCCTCAAGGACGCTCGCGTCCGTCAGGCTCTCTCCTATGCCGTCGACCGTGATGTGATCGTGAACCAGGTGCTGCAGGGCGGCCAGACGGCTGCTTATGTCTTCGCCCCGGTTGGCATGAACAACATGGCTACGCCTGACATCGCTTACGAAAAGCTGACCCAGGCCGAGCGCGACGAAGAAGCCAAGCGTCTGCTCAGCGAAGCCGGCTATGGTGAAGGCGGCGAGCCGCTGAACCTGTCGATCCTCTACAACACCTCCGACGCACACCGCCAGCTGGCGACCGTCGTTGGCCAGATGTGGCAGCAGAAACTGGGTGTCACCACCACGCTCGACAACATGGAATGGAACACGTTCCTCGACTCGCGCGGCAATGGCGACTTCCAGGTTGCTCGTGGCGGCTGGTGTGCCGACTTCAACGATCCGTCCTCGTTCCTCGACCTGTTCAACACCAATTCGGGCTATAACGACGCTGCTTACAGCAACCCCGAAGTTGACGCTCTGCTCGCCCAGGCCAAGGGTTCGGCCGATGCTGACCAGATCAACAAGCAGATCGAAGAGATCGCTGCTGCCGATATGCCGGTCTTCCCGGTCTATCACTATGCAAACGTCTACATGATCAACCCTGCTATCCAGGAATGGCCGATCCACAATGTGGAAGCCAACTGGTACTCGAAGGACCTCTATCGCGTCGCCGAGTAAGGGCACCTGATCACGATATCCCGCGCCCATTGCTTGGGTGCGGGATATTCCTTTAAGGGTGACGAAATGACGGGGCGCCCGGACGCCGGACGCGCCTTTACCCATTTTGCGCAAGGCAGGTGTTGCCTTGCCGCCGGACGAGTGGCCGCCACCCTCGCGCACGGATTGTCGACATGTTGAAATTCATTCTCAAGCGCCTCGGGGTGGCTATCCCGACGCTTTTGTTGCTGATCGTTTTTTCCTTCATCCTGATGCGTCTCGCGCCGGGTGGGCCGTTCAATTCGGAGCGCCCGCTGCCGCCGCAGGTGCTGGCCAATGTCAATGCCAAATTCGGACTTGATCAGCCCTGGCATGTGCAATTGTGGGAATACATGGTCGGCATCATCACCCGGTTCGATTTCGGGCCGAGCTTTGCCTATACCGACCGCACGGTGAACGAGATCATCGCGCAGGGTTTCCCGGTGACCTTCACCTATGGCACCTGGGCCTTTGTTCTGGCGGTGCTGGTGGGCTGTGCCCTCGGTGTCGCCGCTGCCATGCGCCACAATACCTGGCTCGACTATTTCGCGGTGGGCACTTCGATCGGTGCGCAGGTTCTGCCAAACTTCGTCATGGCGCCGCTGCTGGTCATCGTCTTTACCCTGTGGCTGCGCTGGCTGCCCGGAGGCGGCTGGAATGGCGGGCAACTTCCCTATGTCATCATGCCGGTTCTGGCGCTGGGCACCAGCTATATGGCGTCCATCGCGCGTATTACCCGCTCGTCCATGCTGGAAGTGCTCAGCTCCAATTTCATCCGCACGGCGCGCGCCAAGGGCATGCCCGAACATGTGGTCATGATCCGCCACGCGCTCAAGCCGGCGCTGATGCCGCTCCTGTCCTATCTGGGCCCCGCCTTTGTGGGCATGGTGACCGGTTCGGTGATCATCGACGTGTTCTTCTCCACCGGCGGCATCGGCCAGTTATTCACCAATTCGGCCTTCAACCGTGACTATTCGGTCATTATGGGCATCACCATTCTAATGGGCGCCCTGACCATCACCTTCAACCTGGTCGTCGACGTGCTTTATGCGTGGATCGATCCCCGCATTCGCTATTAGGAGGCAGGCCATGAGCACAGAACCTGCACAGGTTCCAACGGCCAGCAGCCGTTTCGACACCGGCACCAAGCCGCGCTCACTCTGGATCGACGCCGCAAGGCGGTTTTTCCGGCACACGCCGTCAGTGGTCAGTCTGATCGTATTGGCGCTGGTGGTGTTGTTTGCGGTCACCGGCAATTTCTTTGCTGCCTGGGGCAATGCGGAAATCGACTGGTCCGTTCTCGGACAGGTGCGCACACTGGGCATGCCATCGCTGGAAACTGGCCATTATTTCGGTACAGACGATCTGGGCCGCGATCTGTTCTCCCGCACCGTGCAGGGCAGCCAGATTTCGCTGCTGGTCGGGCTGGTCGGCGCGACCATCGCCGTGGTGGTGGGGACGCTTTATGGCGCCATTGCCGGCTATTTCGGTGGCCGGGTCGACTCGGTCATGATGCGCTTCGTCGATATCATGCTCTCGATCCCCTATATGTTCGTGCTAATCCTGCTGCTCGTCGTGTTCGGGCGGTCCATGAGCATGCTGTTTGTCGGCATCGGCCTCATCTCCTGGCTCGACATGTCGCGCATCGTGCGCGGGCAGACGCTTTCTCTTAAGGAAAAAGAGTTCGTCGAGGCAGCACGTGCGGGCGGGGCAGGGCACTTTGCCATCATCATGCGCCATATCGTGCCCAATCTGATGGGTATCGTGGTGGTCTATGCGACGCTGCTGGTGCCGCAGATGATCCTGACCGAGAGCTTCATTTCCTTCCTGGGCCTGGGCGTTCAGGAGCCGTTGACCTCGTGGGGTGCGCTGATCAGTCAGGGTGCCGGCACGGTGATGTATGGCACGCTGTGGCAGCTGGCTTTTCCGCTGTCCTTCTTCATCGTCACCCTTTTCAGCTTCTATTTCGTCGGTGACGGGCTGCGCGACGCGCTCGACCCCAAGGACCGATAGGAACACGAGCCATGGCACTGCTTGAAGTCAAAAACCTCAAGGTCGATTTCGATACGCCCGATGGCACGGTTCATGCCGTGCGCGACCTGTCCTACACGCTCGAAAAGGGCAAGACGCTGGCCATTGTGGGCGAAAGCGGCTCGGGCAAGACCCAGGGCGCTTTCGCGCTGCTCGGACTTTTGCCCAAGAATGGCCATGCCTCGGGCTCGGTCATGTTCGACGGCAAGGAAATTCTCAATCTCCCGTCCGCGCAGATGAATGCCTATCGTGCCGAGCGGATCGGGATCATCTTTCAGGATCCGATGACCTCGCTCAATCCGTATCTGCGCATTTCGCGGCAGATGACGGAAGTGCTTGAGCATCATCGCGGTATGAGCCGCTCTGCAGCTTTGGCCGAAAGCGTGCGCCTGCTCGACGCGGTGCGGATCACCGACGCGAAGAACCGTGTCCACATGTATCCGCACGAATTCTCCGGCGGCATGCGCCAGCGCGTGATGATCGCCATGGCGTTGCTGTGCAGCCCCGAATTGCTGATCGCCGATGAGCCGACCACGGCTCTGGACGTGACGGTGCAGGCGGGGATTATCGACCTCCTGGTCGATCTGCAGGAAGATTTCGGCACCTCGATCATCCTGATCACCCACGATCTGGGCATTGTGGCGGGCACCTGCGAAGACACGCTGGTGATGTTCGATGGCAATGTCATGGAATATCGCAAGACTGCCGATCTGTTCGAGCGCCCCGAGCATCCCTATACGCAGGGGCTTTTGACGGCGGTGCCGCGGCTCGACAAGAAGGTCGATCGTCTTTCGACCGTCTCCTATCAATTCATGGCGGAGCTGGGTGAAAAATGATCAGCGAGCGCAAACCCATTCTCAAGGTGCGGGATCTGTCGGTTGATTTCGCCGTGCGTGGTTCGGGCGGTTTCTTCCGGCAGCCAGACGTGTTCCGGGCGGTCAAGAAGGTTTCTTTCGAGCTTTATGAAGGCGAGACGCTGGGCATTGTGGGCGAAAGCGGTTCGGGCAAATCGACCCTGTCGCGCGCCATTATCCGGCTGGTGCAGGCCTCGGAAGGCGAGACGGTCTGGCTAGGCAATGATATCCAGAAAATGGAGGCTGCCGAACTGCTGGCCGTGCGCCGCGATATCCAGATGGTGTTTCAGGACCCGCTGGCCTCGCTCAATCCGCGCATGACGGCGGGCGCGATCATTGCCGAGCCGCTGCTCACCCATTTCCCCAATATGAACAAGGCAGAGCGCCAGACGCGCGTTGCCGAAATGATGGAAAAGGTGGGCCTGTCCCCCAGCATGATCAACCGCTATCCGCACGAATTCTCGGGCGGCCAGTGCCAGCGCATCGGGATTGCCCGGGCGCTGATCACCAATCCCAAGCTGCTGATCTGCGACGAAGCCGTGTCGGCGCTTGATGTGTCGATCCGCGCGCAGGTGATCAATCTGCTCATGGACCTGCAGAAGGAACTGGGCATTTCCATGCTGTTCATTTCCCATGACATCGCCGTGGTGCGTCACATCGCGCAGCGCACGCTTGTCATGTATCTGGGCGAGGTGGTGGAACTGGGGGATACCGAGCAGGTGGTGGAAAATCCACAGCACGACTATACCAAGAAGCTGATTGCCGCCGTGCCTGTTCCCGATCCTAAGCTGGAAATGGAACGGCGCGAGGAGCGCAGGCGGTTACGCCGCGAAGCGGCTGCGGCCTGAATGGTCAACCGGCGGCGCCTATGGCTCCCGCCGGTTTTTTTCTCCGACATCGACAATGCGGCGGCGGCGGTCCGGGCCATTATAGGCATCGGCCTCGATGAAGGCGCGCGGCTTGGTGGCAATGCTGTCCAGCCGCGATTTGAGATGGGCGGCGGCGAAAGGCTTGCGCAGAAATTCGGTGACCCCGGCGTCGCGGGCCGCGGCAATGCGCAGGGCATCGGGGGCCGCTGCCATCATGATGATGGGCACGAGGCGGTTCTGACCGTCCCTGTCGGCGCGAATGCGCCGCACCAGCTCCAGAGCGTCAGGCTTCGTGATAGCGTCATCGATGATGACCACGTCAAAAGCGCGCCTGCCGATCTCCAGCAGGGCCTGGTTGGCATCATTGGCTTCGCGGATATCGCGCCGCCCAATCGTGCGCAGCATGCTGGCGATGATGGACGCCATATTGGGTTGCGGATCGACGATCAGAACGCCGCTTTTGGTGATGGTTTCGATAGCCATTGCCGGGTCACTGGATTGGTTTTATCGGTCAGTATAGAAAAGCGCCCTCACTCCGGCGTTAACGTGCAGCAAATGGGGAAAACCTCTGTCCCGGCGCGTTGACAGGGCCCTGCATTTCCCCTAAGACGAGGCCAGTTTTGGGCGCCTAGGCGCCCCTTTTGTTTGACCGAGGATAACAAGATGAAGATCCGCAACTCGCTGAAGGCGTTGATGACTCGCCACCGCGCGAACAAGCTCGTCCGCCGTCGCGGCCGCGTTTACATCATCAACAAGGTGGACAAGCGCTTCAAGGCCCGCCAGGGCTAAGAACAAGCTTTCCGACAAGCATTCAAAAAGCCCGCATCGCAGATGCGGGCTTTTTGCTGTCGTCAGAAATCCCTTGAGCCACAAACGTTTACGGGGTGGCGGGCCGTCAATCGGAATGCGCTCCCCAGGAATAGATTTAACATTGAATCCAATGGGTTGCAGGTTGTCGTATAAGTGGTAACACTGGGGCGCCGGGCGGAGCGCGGTATATGTCCTGCCGGGCGAATGGCAGAAGCCACTTCGTTCGCCGATCTATTGCCTGAGCCTTATGTATCCCAGCCAAACGATCAGCCTGGCCATCGACAGGCCCTATGCCGAGGTCTATCGGTTCCTCGCCGCTCCATCCACTCTCAATCGCTGGACCGCAGGCGTGCTGCAGGGGCGCATCGAAAAGCAATCGGACTGGATCTGGCAGGCTTCGCACGATGGTGGGGTGGTCCAGCTGGAGTTCACGCCACCCAATGAATTTGGTGTTCTTGATCTCACTGTTACCGGTGATGACATCGTTGATCGATGCTATCGCGTGCGGGTGTTTCCAAATGGTCGGGGCACCGATCTCTGCATCACCCTGTTTCAGGGCGAAGGTGAGCCGGACGCGCATTTCCGTTCCGAATGCGACTGGCTGCGCACGGATCTGAGCGTGCTCAAGGCCTATCTCGAAAAATAACAGGATCGGCTTGTGCTCGTTGGCCGAGGCTCGCTCCTGAAAGAAAAAGCCCGGCACTGAGGCCGGGCTTTTAGATTGGTCATGCTTTGCGGCGGCCGGCTCGCCGTTCGAGCTTAGCTTTCGTGGCCTTCAACCCTAAAATCGCTCCACTGGAGCGATTTTGCCGCAAAGCGGCCGGCTCGCCACTCAAGCGTAGCTTTCGTGGCCTTCTCACCTCAAATCTCCCCACCGGGGAGATTTGCCCTGCGGGACGGCTCGAAGTCAGCTCGAACCGGCGCCGTCCTGACGGACAAAGGCGATGCGCAGCATATTGGTGGCGCCCGGAGTGCCCAGCGGCACGCCAGCAGTGATGGCGATGCGGTCGCCGGGGCGGGCAAAGCCTTCCTGATAGGCGATGACGCAGGCGCGATCGACCATGTCTTCCAGGCTCACCGCATCCTCAGTCTGCACGCAATGGATGCCCCAGACCACCGAGAGGCGGCGAATGGTGCGCAGATTGGGCGACAGCGCAATGATCGGCTTTGAGGGGCGCTCGCGGGCCGCACGGATGCCGGTGGAGCCGGAGGCGGTATAGGTGAGGATCGCGGCCAGATCGAGCGTTTCGGCGACCTGACGGGTCGCAGCCGAAATAGCGTCGGCGGCGGTGGCTTCCGGCTCGGTCTGGGCAGCGCGGATGATGCTGCGATAGTTGGCGTCGCTCTCGACGGCAATGGCCACCTTGTTCATGGTAGCAACGGCTTCGATCGGATACTGGCCCGAGGCGCTTTCGGCCGAGAGCATGACCGCATCGGCGCCTTCAAAGACGGCAATGGAGACGTCCGAGACTTCGGCGCGGGTCGGAACCGGCGCGGTAATCATGGATTCGAGCATCTGGGTGGCGACGACCACCGGCTTGCCATAGCGGCGGCACATGCGGATCATGCGCTTTTGCAGGCCCGGCACGGTTTCGAGCGGCAGCTCGACGCCGAGATCGCCACGGGCGACCATGATGGCGTCGGAGAGCTTGACGATCTCTTCGAGACGCTCGATGGCCTGCGGCTTTTCGATCTTTGCCATGACGCCGGCGCGGCCCTGCACAATCTTGCGGACATCGATGATGTCTTCGGGACGCTGCACGAAGGAGAGGGCGATCCAGTCCACTTCGGCCTTGAGCGCTTCGAGAAGGTCCGCATGGTCCTTCTCGGTCAGCGCGCCGGTGGGCAGGAGCGTATCGGGCAGGGAAACGCCCTTCTTGTCGGAGAGCTTGCCGCCATAGACCACTTCGGTCTCGATGGCGCCATTGCCCACCTTGGTGGCCTTGAGCTGCAGCTTGCCATCGTCAAGCAGCAGACGGTCGCCGACCGAGACGGATTCGATGATTTCGGGATGCGGCAGATAAACGCGCTCGGCATTGCCCTGATCATCGTTCTGGCTGTCGAGCGTGAACTTCTGTCCGGCCACAAGGGTGACGGGGCCATTGGCGAATTTCCACACGCGCAGCTTGGGGCCCTGCAAATCGGCAAGAATGCCGATCGGGTGCTTGAGGCGCTCCTCGACCCGGCGAATGCGCGCCACGGTCTGGTGCAGCACTTCATGGCTGGCATGGCTCATATTGATGCGGAACACATCCGCGCCCGCCTTTGCCAATTCCTCGATCATGTTCTCCTCGTGGCTGGCGGGCCCGAGGGTGGCGAGGATCTTTGCGCGTCTGATCCGTCTCATTGCGTATCCATATCGTCTGGCGTTGGGAGGGCGTCGGGGTCGACCAGGAAGGCCGGGTCTTCAAGATCTTCTTCCAGGTCCGGCCCGACCACGCTCGGCATGCCCGCATTCTCAGTGAGCTGAAGCGTCCAGTCAGTCCGGTTCTGTGTATCGATTTCAAAGAACCCGGTGCGCTCATAGCCCCGGGCGAGGCAATCCTCAACCCCGAATATGGTAAAGGTCTCGTCGCGGGTGCACATGAAAATCTCGCCAGCCCATGCGCCGCCGCCAATATCGTCCACGGCATGCAGGTAATAGAAGCGGCTTTGCAGGTCGCCCTGATAGAGAACGCGGCAATCGCCGGGCGGGGTCTGCCACCAGCCTTCACTCATCCAGCCACGCTCGGCGCGATAGCCAAGAGCCACCGAAATCAGGTTGGACGTCTGATTGCAGACGCGCAATTCGGCATGGGCGGGAATTGTGCCGAGGGCAAGCCCGGCAAAGGCGGTGATCAGCAGGGCGGGGATAAGACGGATGCTGCGCACGAGCGGTCCGGAAATCATTGCAGGAAGTGCCCCTGTTTGAGCCGAAGGACGAGACGAGGTCAATGGTTAAAGGTCTTCTATGACGGAAATGCGGGCATGCATGCAGGAGAGGGCGCGCCAGGATGTGGATTGACCCACAAAAGGGTTGAACCGAGCCAAGGCTTGAGGTTGATGGGGCGCGAGGGTTTTGAGAGATTTTCCGGTCTGCCTCGCGGGCCGCAGGTTAAGAGGTTTGCCATGGCCGTTGAGGACAGCGTCGCGCAGGATCAGCTCCGCGCTTTCATCGAACGCATCGAGCGGATGGAAGAAGAAAAAGCGGCCATCGCCGCCGATATCAAGGAAATCTATGCCGAGGCCAAGGGCAATGGCTTCGACACCAAGATTCTGCGCAAGATCGTGACGATCCGCAAGCAGGACGCCAATGAACGTATGGAGCAGGAAGCGCTGCTTGAGCTCTATATGTCGGCGCTGGGCATGGTCGAGGCGCCGCCAGAACGCTGAATATTGCTCGATTTCCAGAATTTGAAACTCCCGCTTCGGCGGGAGTTTTTGTTTTTGGGGAGGGAGCTGTCACTGCGGCAAGCTGGATGTGACACCCTCCCCCTTGCGGGGAGGGACGAGGAGGGGATGAGAGCCTCGATACTTCTAGGCTCCCGCACCCCCTCCGAGCTTCGCTACGGCCTGACGGCCAAGCTCCGCTACCTCCCCCGTCGAGGGGGAGGTGCTGGGCCGGTGTATGGGGAAGTTCCGAAACTAATGACTGCAGGCCGTTTGTTGGGCGCCGCGCTAAACCAGAATGTCGAGCAGGGCCTTGGACATGTCGCGTGCGGCTTCCACTACTTTGGCATTGGCCTTGAAGTCGTTTTTGGCATTGAGGACATTGACCATCTCGCTGGTCATGTCGACGTCCTCGGCGCCGAAGCGAGCGATGCGTCCGGCGCTGACTTCCAGTTGATGGCTGGCCCGCTGCATGCCGGTCGAGGCGATTGAAATGCTGGAAATGGCCATCATGGCCTCCTCAATAGTCGAGGCACAGCAAACGCCTTAAATCTCAAAAAAGTGTGAAAGAGAGTGGGTACGTTGTCGGCACTCTGTTTCCGCCCTGAGCTCCACCGTCATTGCCCGGCAGGTCCGGGCAATCCATCTTTGCGCCCAAACTACATGGACCACCCGGATAAACCGGGTGGTGACGAATGTTGCGGTATCGGCGTCCTTTTGGCTAGACCTTGGCGAGAGCGGCCTGCATTGCCGCCTGATCATAGCCCAGCGTGGTCAGAGCGGTCCGCACGATGCCGGTGCGGTCGAGCCCGGCGGCGGCATACATATCGGTCTGGCCGGAATGCTCGACAAAGGTGTCGGGGATCATCAGCGGGCGGAAGCGTAGCTTGCCATCGAGCAGGCCATTGGATGTGAGGAAGGTTGCCACATGGCTGCCGAAGCCGCCCAGGCCGCCTTCTTCGGTCGAGATCAGCACGTCGTGGGTCTGCGCCAGTCTGGCGATCAGCTCTTCGTCGAGCGGCTTGAGGAAACGCGCATCGGCGACGGTCGGATTTAGACCGAGGGCGGCCAGCCTGTCGGCGGCGGCGAGGACTTCGCCCAGCCTTGTGCCGTAGGAGAGCAGTGCAATGGTTGCGCCCTGCCGGATGATGCGGCCCTTGCCGATGGGCAGGATTTCGCCGCGCGTCGGCATATCGATGCCCATGCCGTCGCCGCGCGGATAACGGAAGGCGATCGGGCCCTGGTCATAGGCGGCGGCGGTTGCCACCATGTGGCGCAGTTCGGCTTCGTCAGCGGCGGCCATCTGCACGATGCCGGGGACCGCCCCGAGATAGGCATTGTCGTAATTGCCCGCATGGGTGGGACCATCGGCGCCGACATAACCGGCGCGATCAATGGCGAAGCGGACCGGCAGGCCCTGAATGGCCACGTCATGCACGACCTGATCATAGGCGCGTTGCAGGAAGGTCGAATAGATGGCGCAGAACGGCTTCATGCCCTCGCTGGCCATGCCCGCCGCGAAGGTGACGGCGTGTTGTTCGGCAATGCCCACATCATAGATGCGGGAGGGGAACAACTCGGCGAATTTGTCCAGCCCGGTGCCCGAGGGCATGGCGGCGGTAATGGCGACCACGCGCGGATCGGCCTCGGCTTCCTGAATGAGGGAAGACGCAAAAACCGAAGTGTAGGATGGGGCGTTGGACGGGGCCTTGGCCTGTGCGCCAGTAATGACGTTGAACTTGGACACGCCGTGATATTTGTCGGCGGAATTTTCGGCGGGCGCATAGCCCTTGCCCTTCCTGGTCACGGCATGGACAAGGATCGGGCCGGAGCCAAAATCGCGGACATTTTCGAGGATCGAGATCAGATCGTCGAGATTATGCCCATCGATGGGGCCGACATAATAGAAGCCCAGTTCCTCGAACAGGGTGCCGCCGGTGAAGAAGGAGCGGGCGAATTCCTCGGTCTTGCGTGCCGGTTCGTGCAGGAATGGCGGTAGTTTGTGCACCAGGGTCTTGGCCGCTTCGCGGGTGCCGCGATAGACCGGACCGGACACCAATTGCGCCAGATAGGTCCGCAGCGCGCCGGTGGGCGGGGCGATAGACATGTCATTGTCGTTGAGAATGACGATCAGCCGCGCATCCATGGCCCCGGCATTGTTCATCGCCTCATAGGCCATGCCCGCCGACATGGAGCCGTCGCCGATAATGGCGATGACATTACGCGGTGTTTCAAGGTGCTGGCTGGCGACCGCCATGCCGAGCCCGGCCGAAATCGAGGTAGAAGAATGGCCCGCGCCAAAGGGGTCGTATTCGCTCTCGGCGCGGCGGGTAAAGCCGGACAGGCCATCCTTCTGGCGCAGGGTGCGGATGCGGTCGCGGCGACCGGTCAGGATTTTGTGCGGATAGGCCTGATGGCCGACATCCCAGATGATGCGGTCATGCGGTGTATCGAAAACGGCATGGAGCGCTACGGTCAGTTCCACGACCCCGAGACCAGCGCCCAGGTGACCGCCGGTCACCGAAACGGCGTCGATCATTTCCGTGCGCAATTCATCGGCCACCTGTGCGAGATCTTCGCGCGGCAAGGCGCGCAGATCGGCGGGGTCATGAATTGTGTCGAGCAGCGGGGTCTGGGGTCTGTTGGCCAAGGTGGCCCTCGTGATCTACTGGTCTTGTGCCTTGTTTAGGCTTCGGGTTCCGGCTTGGCAATGGCGCGGTGCCGCGCCGGAACAGCCAGCGCGGATTTGAAGCGGAGCAATCAGGCTTTTGCGGGGCAGGCGGGCCTGCCGCCTGCGCTTAATTGACCAGAGGCGATAGCGGGAAATTGGTGTGCATCAGGCCCGGTCCGCCATTGCCCACCGATTTGACCAGAACCGAACGTCCCATTTCGGGTGTCGGATCAAAATCGGCTTCATCGTGGTCAAAAAACACGGCGAAGTGGTTTGAATTCATGGCTGCGGGGGCCGTGAAGATATCGGCGACATGATCGAGATCGGGTGCGACCAGTTCGGGGCGGCGCATGGCGTCGGACTGACCTTGTCCGGCAACATGCTGAGCCAGCGCGGCGGCGAGTGTGTCGGCGCCAGCGGCATGTGTCGCACCAAAAGTCTGGTCGAACAGGCCGCTCATCGGATCGGCGGATTGCCCGCCAAGCGAGGCGGATCGCAGGCCGGTAGCAGCACTGAGCGGGGTCGGCAGGCCGGGCAGGCGCAGGCCCGCATTTGCGGAGCCGGTGATGATCGCTTCGATGGCGCTGGGCTGGCCTTCCGGAGCATAGGCGGTCAGTATTTCGGCTGAAGGTTCGGTCATGATGACGCGTGGCGTCGGCATGGTCGGGGGCGAGAATGCCGCGATGGCGGTGACCGCGTCGCCGCCGGGCAGGCCGGTGGTGCGCTGGCTGCGCAGATCATCAGGCATGAAAACGGGTAGCGCGAGGCTTGCGAGCTGAACTTGCCCCATTTCTTCGGGGGTGAGGGGGGCGCTGCCCGCCGTGCCGAAGGGTAGGACCGGCTCGACCGGCAGAGGCGCTGCCGCCATGGCGATGTCCGGGCTCGATCCCAGATCGCCGGGGCGGGCGGTCGGCATGACCGGGGCAATGCGCGTGGCTTGCTGGGGCGCCAGTGATGCTGTTTGTACCTGCGGCGCGGGCGCGGCTGCGGCAGGCGCTGCCTGCTGATTGTCATTGCCGCCGAACAGAACATCCATCAGCGTGCGGCCCGAGCCGCCCGAACTGGCGACCTGCGTGCCGGAAGAGGACGAGCCATTGCACGGATAGGCGTGGCAGCGTTTCCACTCCGCCATGGCGATCTGATAGCCTTCCTGCGAAATCGGCTTGCCGTCAGTGGGGATGTGCATGGTGCGCCCGTCGGGGAACAGTTCCTTGAGCTGGGCGCGGGTCATGCGCGGCCAGGCGCGCACCGAGCCGGTGTCCAGATGTACAAAGGGGCTGCCCGATGTGGGGTAATAGCCGACGCCGCCGACCTGCTTGCGCATGGCCACGGCCCGCAGCTTGTTCAGGGGTACGCCGGGAATGAAAAAGTCCATGGCGGTGCCGCGCATATGCTGGGAATCGTCAGCAACACCGGAAGAATTCTTGGCCAGCATGGCATTGGTGGCCGGGGAGCGATAGGCGGAGACGACATTGACCGGCTGGCTGCCGCCCACTTCCTGATAGACTTCCCAAACCAGGTCAAAAAGCCGCGGGTCCATATTGGCGGGTTCGTTCCGTCGCCAGTCGCGCAGGAAAACGTTCAGCTCGTTCAGGCCCGACTGGACATATTGCCCATTGCGCTTGAAGACGATGCGCGCGGTTTCCTTGGTGTGGGTGTAATAGAGATAGAGCGCCCGCTCATTGGCGGATGCTGCCGGAAGCGAAGCGAAAAACAGGGCAGAAAAAGCCACGAGCGCCGCCGCAAGCAGCCGCACAGGATTTCGCCAGTTACCAATAGTTGAGACCGTCACGCCAAACTCTGCCCGGTTCACTTGCAAGATATGGTCGGACGTTAGCGCTAAAATCGATCGATTGTCTTAACGCTAACCAGATGTGAACAGCGATCCCCCGCCATCACAGCTTCGTTATTTAAGCACGAATCCGGGCACAACCAAGGCGAAAGTGTGAAGGCGACGTTAACCCGATCAGGGGGAGAGGTCGTCGGGCACCGGGTTCGCATCGGCGATGATGGCGGGCGCGGGCTGGGTCTTGAGGCCCATTGCGGCGATCAGGGCTTCGTTATGGCCATAAACGTCACCGAAATTGCGCAGCGTTCCATCGGCGTCGACGCGCAGGGTAAAATAGGCCAGATGCACGGGAATTTGCGTTTGCGGGTTCACCCAGCGCTCGGACGGGCCGAACATGGCTTCGAGCGAGGACCGCGAAATATTGGCTTCATTGGCCATCAATGCATCCGCAAAGGCGAAGGGGTCCTGCACCCGGATACAGCCGTGGCTGAAGGCACGATAGGACCGCGAAAACAGGTTCTTGGACGGGGTGTCGTGCAGATAGACGTCGTGCTTGTTGGGGAAGAGGAACTTGATCTGACCCAGCGAATTGCCCGGGCCGGGGCGCTGGCGCACGCGGAAGGGGAAATTGCTGGCCGAGACCTGGGTCCAGTCGACCTGCCAGGGGCTGACCGGCGCGCCGTTATAGAGCAGGTCCATATTCTTGGAATCGGTATAGCCCGGATTGCTCAGCACGGCGGGCGCGATCTCGCCGCGAATGATGGAGCTGGGCACGTTCCAATAGGGATTGACCACCAGATGGCGGATATTGTCCGAGAAGATCGGGGTCTGGTTCTTGGTCGTGCCGACGACGACGCGGGTGGTATAGTCTTCGTGCCCATCACGGTTGATGGCCAGCCGGAATTCGGGAATGTTGACGAAGACGTTGAAGCTGCCCAGCTCGGACGGCATCCAGCGCCAGCGTTCCATATTGGCGATGATATCTTCGCGCCGCGTGGCCGCGCCGCCATTGAAGGCGGCAATGGTGGCGGGCCCGATAATGCCGTCGATTTCAAGACCGGCGCCCTGCTGGAAATCCTTTACCGCCGATACGGTTGCCTCGTCATAGGTCGACGAGGCCGAAGCGGGCAGGCCGAGCCTCTCGCGGATAGCGGGGACGCGGGCATCCGAATTGCCCGGACGCAGCACCGCGCCTTCGGCAATAGGGGTCGGGCGTTCGCTGGAGTTGGCTTCAAAATTGGCCAGCGCCTTTTTGAGCGCGATGAATTCGACATGCTTGGGCTCAAGATCGGCAAGGATCGCCGCCGGATCAGTGCTCGTTGCCAGCTTTTGCAGCAGCGCGCCTTCATCGATCGGCTTGGCCTTGATGTCGAAATTTTCGCTGACCGATTGCGGGCGGATGCGGCCATTGTGAATGTGGTTGGCATAGCGCATCACCGCCGCTGAAAAAGCGGTTTCGAGCCCGGCCAGTGCATCCTCGTCGCCGCCGATGCGGGCAAGGTCGATGGCGGGTGTGAGATAGTCCTCAGGGCGCAGGCCTTCGCTGGCCGCGTCGCGGAACAGGGTGATGATGGTATTGGCAGCGGGCGAGAAGACCGGCTTTCCATTCGCGTCCGCGCTCAGCCAGATCGGCTCGAAATAGCGCTCGCCATAGAGAAAATAGAGCCTTTGCGCGTCGTCCTGGGAGGCGGTTCCGGCGCGGGCGCCGTAATAGGCGGAAGACAGGCCCGATTTTATGGTCCGGGCGATGGCGCTTTGCGGGGGGGCGATAATGACGCGGCTGGCTTCGAGGCTGCTCACCGCCTGCTGTGCCATTGCCGGTTGCGCCAGAGTGGCTGCAAAAAGGGCGACCACGCTAACCACAAGCTTATTCATCTAGGCTCCTTGCTGCGTGGAAAATGCAAGGCGCACAGGCCGAATCCGGCCCATTTCAGGCCACGCCGCATTCATCTCAATAAACTGCAAACCTTAACGGGAGCAATTGCTCGCAGTTTTGTGACAGCCGTGTGTGGCGCGGCTGCAACGCCGCTATTCGCTTTCAAGAAGTCGCGTAATTTTTTCCATTGGTCGTGTGCGTTTTGCCGAACGCACCGTTGACGCCAAAAAGCCGCCAGCTGGTTACGGACCGCCGCCAAGAACTATCAGTCTCGACAGTAAGCCGCGTCAGTTCTGACACTAGGATGCGTAATTGTTCGTTCAGAAAGCCGAGGTTCGCCAAACGGTTGGCGGTTATGTCTTGACAATGTTCTTGATATGTTCCATGGATTGAGCATGGAGCGCCTGCCGGTAGCGAACTCGCTTAGCCGCCCTCCTCAGACACCATCAACACGATGACCGGGCGCGCCCGGGTCCGAGGACAAACATGGCAAATCAAAAGAAATCAGAAGAGCCTCATGCAACCGGCGCTCCGGGCGCCGAACTCGCACGCCAGCTACTAACCGGCCTTCGCCGGCAAGCTGCAGCGGAATTCAAATACGACACCCGCTCAGAGGCAGAAGCGGCCGCGCTTGCTGAGAGGATGCAAGACAACTTTCGGTTGCCAGCTGACAAAGCCGCGTATGCGATTGCTTTGGGACACTGCTTGTCGCCGCATTTTCCGACGGTTGCAGACCTGATGGCGACCAAGGCTTTCGTGGTTGTCAGATGTAGACCTGGTGATGATGCGGACGGGGTCGGCGAGGTGTTTTCCGATGCGACGCCTCACAGCGGCGGGTCGATTGCGTATAACCCGCAGCACGCCTTAGGCGACGACGTGAGCTTCGTGCTCATCGCCGACGGCGGCGTCCGCTACACCGGACGGATGGTCCGTCCGATTGCGCAGGCTGCCGAACGGTGCATTCCCATCTTTTGTACCTTGGCGGTGGATGATCCAGTTCCTGCCGCCCTTGCTGGTGCCGACCTCGTGTTGGATCTACCGCCGATCACGCCCGAAATGCTGGCTCTCCTATTTGAGGCCGCTCATGATGAGGTACCGTCAGATGCACTGAGCTTCCCTTCGGCCGAGAACCTGCGGACGCCAGATCTGGTAGCCCACATTCGCCGGGCCCGTCCGGCGTCCGAGTGCTTGTCACGGCTGCAGCAGGTGGTCAGTGCGAAGCTTGAGAAGCCCATGCCGACAACGGTGCGGCTTGATGACCTTGCTGGCTACGGGGAAGCGAAAGCTTGGGGCTTGGAACTCGCTCAGGACATGAAGCTATGGCGCGAGGGAAAGCTCGATTGGAATGAGGTTGACCACCGAGCCGTCGTCCTGGCCGGCCCGCCCGGTACCGGCAAAACCAGTTTCGCATCCGTGCTGGCTGCTACGCTCGAGCTCCCGTTGATCGCGTCGAATGTCGCCGAGTGGAATGGGCACAAGCACCTTTCAGGCACCCTCAATCGCATGAAGGAGGTCTTTGCTCAGGCGATAGCCAGGGCACCTTGCGTTTTGCTCATCGACGAGATCGATGGCATCTCCAGTCGAACCCAAATCTCAGGCGACTATGTCGAGTACTGGACCCAGATCGTCAATCTGATGCTGGTCCTGGTCACTGACGCCACGAATACGCCAGGTTTGGTGATCGTTGGCGCCACCAACCATGTCGAGCGGATCGATCCGGCTCTGACACGCGCCGGTAGACTCGACCGGATCATTCGGATCGAGTTGCCCGACGCCGAGGGTATCGCGGCCATTCTGGCGCGCTATATTGGTGCGGGCGTGGAGGGAAGGGACCTTTCCCCGATCGCGCAACGTCTTGTCGGACAGACAGGCGCTGACATCGAAAAACTGGTGCGGGCGGCCAAGGCTTCGGCGCGCAGGGCAGGACGGATGTTTTCCGTGGCCGACATCGAAGCGCAAGTTCCGGATCCTTTTGACAAGCTGTTGCCGCGAGTCCGCCGGCGTATCGCGATCTACCAGAACGCACAAAGGATTGTGGCGCAGGCTTTGGGGCTGGCTGAGATTGCCCCCAAGTCCGGTGAGTTCTCTCGTCAGCTGGAAAAGACCTTGGCTGTGGAGCGCTTCCACACGGAGCAGACCTGCAATGATTTGCTCGCAGTTATCATGGCTGGCCGCGCTGGGGAAGAAATCGTGTTCGGTGACGTTTCCACATTCGGATCTGGCATCCCAGATTCGGACTTAGCCGTAGCGACGGAGCTTGCCAGGGATTTAGAGTTCAAAACTGGCTTTGGCGAATGCGGGATGATTTACTTGGATGGTCCTGACCATGGTCCTACCCTTTCGTCCTCAGCTGCTGCCAGCGTGCGTCGACGGATTGAGGCGGCGTTAGCGCGGGCGTCGGCGGTCTTGCTTGACAATGCAGACGAGCTGGAACGCGTTGATGGAAGAGGGTTTTCCACAGTTCCGGGGGCGGCAAATATAAGGTTGCTGCACTAGCTTCGACCAACTGACATTCTGGAGGAGCCGTCTCGTTCCTCCAACTCTTTCCCTTGAAGATCCCAAAGCGACATTCCGACCGCTTTGCGCCGGTGGGTTCAACCGGTCACTGCAACACCTTCTGCGGCCTATCGGCCGGGGTGTCGAAGGTCAGGGTTTTTCGTGGTCTCTGGTTGGGCCGCAAAGCGACATCGTCGAGTTGAGCTGGGAGACCTGGAAGAAGTTTGTTGCCCTCGGAAAGTACTGCCTGAGCAGGCCGTTGGTGTTTTCGTTGGTGCCGCGTTGCCAGGGACTGCGCGGATCGCAGAGTAGACCTGCAGGTCGGTTGCGATGGTGAAGCTCCTACGGTGAGCCGGCATTCTGCATCGAGCGAAAAGAACTGGATGTTCTGACGCACCACAGCTACTGGCCGACACTGTGCGACAAGAGGGGCCGCGCCAAAGCGCGCGGTGTTTTCAGATGGTTCCGCGCTCGCAGCCATCCCGCAGTGGAGGCAGATCTATAAAATCTCGAACTTGATGCGGTATCCATCACCGACTAGGTCGGCGCAAGCCACTATGAGTACTGTCCTTTCAGGATCTGCATCCCAATGATAGAAAATCGCCTGACATTTTTGAAGAATGACGCGATGACGATGCCCGACATGTTTGAGAGCGCCGTACCACGGAGACACTCATGACCTTAGTCAGGTCGCGTCCGAAGCGATTGCTGCAGACATTGGATGGGCACGCTGCGCTGTTAAAGGCGCAGTACCTTTTTTCGGCAAGCCACAAGCTGCCAGGTTCAAAAGGGAAGCTTCGCGAAGACGGCGTCGTCGCGTTCTTGAAAGAATTCGTGTCTCGCCGGTTCGATCTGGCATCCAACGTGTTTGCCGTCACCTTCAAAGGAAACGAATATCGTCGCGAACTGGACATAGTGGTTCATGATTCCGATGTTGGCGGCTTTTGGAAGCTGGACACCTTTGGAGAAAACTCGGTCTGCACGTTCGAAGGGCTGCGCCTAGTTATCGAGGTGAAATCGACCCTCAACGCGCTCACGCTGGCCGACGCCCAGAAAAAGTCGGCCGAGCTCAGTAAGTTTGCAGCCCGAAAGAAACTTAGCCCGCCTCGTTACGTGCTGTTCGCATTCACCGTCGCTGAGGCCGCAGGTGATTGGAATGGTTCTGACTCAGTCAAGGAGCAGGCTTTAACCGGCTTTGGCGAGATGGACGCGGTTATATGTCCAGATCATTTCGCGTATATCTCGCCCTACCACGAAAATTTTGCGTTCGGCTTCGAGCGTGGCATCTCAGCCACTCAGGCTGAGAACGATGGCTCCGTTCAAGACGAGGTCACAAGCAGATCGATTTTCCAGGCCGATCCATCTCGGTGGACAACGGTTGGTAGCAGTCCTGGCTCCCGGTTATTGGCGCTGGCTGCCTTTGCGTCCTATGCCGCCGGGGATGAAGCACGGGTGCGGGGACTCCTGGCCGCATCAATGAATCCAAAGCACCATCCAATTTCCTGACGTACGTTCTACTGATCCATCGGGCAGGGCGATATGTGACCGAAAATCGGCTGATTGGTGAGTAAGCTACCGAGGGAACCGGAGGTTCTGCGTGACTGAAGAAACAGAGGGTCTAGCGGTGTTGGCGGTGGTCGACGCTTACAAATGGTGGCTCAATTCAGATTTTAGACTGCTTCAACTGACCGGCATCCTCGACCACAGGGGTGAACGCACCAGCAGTTCTGTCGGCAAGTTCGACACAACAGTCATGCGTCAGATCGCACGTTCGTACACTGTTTCCCGGAATATTCCCTCCAGAGATAAAGACGCACAGGCCGACAATTTGGTGGAGATTCTGAACGAGAGCGCGCGCGAGCTTGTCTTGAAGCCCTTCAAAGACAGAGCATCCGCCCTCGCCTGTCTGATCCGCAGCAATCCTGTCACCGTGATTGTTAAAGGGAAGACCCAACAGCGCCAACTTGCCTCCGCCTACTCGAAGCTGACCTGGTTTTTGCAGCCTGACGACTGGACCATATTCGACCGCTATGTTGGCCTTGCCGTGTGTGGTGGGGGTGCCGGCGGCATTGATCAGATGGAGTCCTTTTACGCCAAGCTTTCGACTGGGTGGGAAGAGACCAAATCCGCCTTGGCATTCGCCTCTGCCGTCAACGGCTTTCACCCGTTGCTGGGGAACCGGATAATCGACAAGTGGCTATTCCTGCAGGGATTAAGCAGCTCCATATCTGGCACCAAGCGGAAGGGTATGAGCATCGCCGCAGTGGCAGAAGTTCATCAGTCGCTGTTCGCCACGAAGCTTGCCCTCGGCCCACACGTTGGTCCGCAGATTACTAAGCTAGCGCGAGAGGCAGACAGCATTCTACATAAAACAAACTGGGCCGCTTCTTCCGGCAACTGAGCCATGTAATTCGTAGAGCGCCACGCAACTCCGATATAAATTGAGGGCGAACCGGTGGTAGAAGGCGTTTTGTCGCAACATTTTGCGCAACGATGGCGGAGGGACCTGCCATCGCGGTAAAGATCAACGATCAACTCATCGGGATTAGCGACCACCTGAAGCAGCAAATTGATGGACGTCGTTCGTGCGGTCCGTCCCTCGCCATTTTCATCGATTTTGGCAATCGGCAAGACACACGTGTCGTATCGACCTTGCACAACGAGTTGTAGGCCGCCCGGCATGCCGTGCTTCGAACGAAGCGGGCGCCCAAGCCCACCAAGCGTCACGTGGGATCGAACGCTTCGAAGGGCTTCGTCCTTGGCCAGCATGGTGCGCACAAAGGAAAAGTCGTCAGTCGCACTGAAAACATCTTGTGTGCTGCCGGCCACTTGGAGCGCATTCCAGGTTTCACCTTCCCCCTTCATAATCTCGATCGCATTACCGGCCCGAACACCGTCACGATACCGCTCCATTCTGGCGCGCTGGTCGGCTGGGATACCGCCCGAATGGACTTTCACGAACATCCGGCCCGGCCGCGAGTTTGTCACCGATGCATCTGTGATGACGATCTAAAGAAATCGATCAAACAAGAGGCTAAGCCTAAAGGATGCTCTTTCTGTAAGAATCGAGACGCCAAATAGCGCTGCTGGCCGACTTCGCTGACCATGTCCGGGCTGCTTCCCAACAATCAATTATGGCTCTGGCGAGCTGATTCCAGAAGGATTGGCGGCCGGCTCCAACGGATCTGGCCCCGAGACGGAATTGAGCATTTTGCCCCATTGCCCGGGAATTCGCGGAAAGCCTTTGGCCCCACCAGCTTTTCGCTTGGTCCAAGCAGCATGCCTTTGACTGGAAAAACTGGGAAGGCCGAGATGGATGGAGATACTGGCTTCGGCAATGGTCCGCAAAGACCTGGTGTTATGGAAATCTGCAAAATCCGCATGTTTCCCGCCTATTGTCTCCCACGTGCTCGACAGCGGCTCCCAGTGTCGCAGCAATTCGTGGCCGGTGAGAAGAACCACAAAGTTTCTTGGGCCGCCGTTGAGGCCAAGTTTCCGAGTCCATCTGACCAGCCGGCGCAACAAGACTTTTTCGCTATCAGTAAAGTCTTTCCTGAGGACGGACACCGCCAGGTAGCATCCGGGAAACTGAAGTGCGAGCGCTTGCAGGCGGGCTATGTCTTTGGGTTTGAGGGTATCACCCTCTCCAAAAGACTTGGCTTCCCCAAAAATTATCGTGGGATCTCTTTGCTCACCGAAACTGTCTGGCTGATGAAGCGCCACATAATCGGCTTCGATATCGTGCCCGTTGCGGTTCAACTGCACCGCAGTGATGAAATTGAGTGACCCGGGCCGGTTATTGAGTTCGTCGATCGCGCGCAACGCAAGCACTGCACCGTAGGCGCCTTTGGCATAATCTTGAACCGAAAATGGTCCAGCAACGCGGTACGTCCACTTGCGATCTCCGGTATTTCCTCCCTGAGGAAATGGATAGTCCTTGAGACATCTGCTGCAGGTAAGGGCGTACCCCAGCTTGTTCATCGGACCCCAGTTGACATGCTGGCAGTTGATGCAGCGCGTTTCGAGCCCGAGGATGAGAACGTTACGTTTGGTGAAATTGTCGAGGTTAATATTGCCGTAGTCGCGCTTCATGCGGCGACCGATAAGATCAGACCACTGCTTGACGGTTCGCGACCTGGGGTCGAATTGCTCCTGGGTTTCCTCCGTTCCGTTTTGGCGACGGCGTATGCCGCCAGCCATGTCGTTCATCATGACCAAAGTTTGTTCGTCGGCAATAAGTTGGGATCCTCTGAGTCCACCGAGTTGCTCCAGCACCTGTTTTGCGATGTGACCCGGTTCTGAAAGTGAGGCCGTATAGCCGGACCTTTTAAGCAGTCCAATGATCGCGGTTTCCTGCGTTTCGAATTGGAGCATCCCCGACAGTCCGGAAAACTGTTGGGTGATACTCCATCCTTCTGATCCGATAAGGACATCGCCCAGACCCACGGAGAGTCTGGGATAAGTGCGGTCGAAAGTATTGTAAGGATAGATGGTCGCGAGGTCGCTTCGTCCGTAATTGGAAATCCTAAGGCTGTTGACCCATCTGACCTCAGAGGTGCCAAAGCGCGATGCGAAGCTGGGGCGGAGCGTTTGAAAGTTGGCGCTTAGGTAGTCGCCAGACCGCTGGACGGCTAGCGTCATCTGCGCCTCTTCAACAAAGAGCCGCATTCGCTCTGGACCATTCATCATGCCTTCCCCGGGAGCGTCCCAAATGCGGTCTCGCCATTGCTTGATAGTCAGGGACTGCTGCTGGTCCTGCGCCGTCGGCAGACCGGGGCGTATGAGATCAACTGCGGTCTGACGGTCTTCCGCAGAGATGCCTCTTGAAAACTCCAGAGTAGCCGAATGCATCATACCAGACGGATTGCCCTCCAGCGGCCGGTATTCGTCGCGACAAAGGGCTTGAATATCGGGCACCAGCTGGCTTACCCAGCCGACCGGTATGGGGATCAAGGGCGCAGGCTCACTCTTAAGGTTCCACAGATCGATGATGTCGGTCGGCTTAGTGGGATCAAAAACGAATAGCTTCAGATCGTCCTGCCAGGTGCGTTGCGGTTCGATCATGTGGGAGGTCGGGGTAAAAGGCGCTGTAACGCCATTCAGATAGACTTGGCGCCAAGTTTCTGCGTTCCAAAACATCGGCTCGGGTTTGTAAGTGTCCTCGTATCGGTGGGCAAAGTAAGCTCGATCCTTCTCGGTTGGAAAAACTCCGAACATCGCCTCAGCGGCGCCGTGTGAAGGAGGTTTTTCAATTACTATTGCTGTTCGCGGATCACGCTGGAGGAAACGCTCCTCTGACCCGTAAATGTGAGCAAGAGCGTCCAGAACCGGCAGACCAAAATGCAGCTCGGCAAACGACTTGTGACGTTCCGGCGACAGCAGTTCATCCAGAGTGGTTGACCGGTTGGCGATCGTGCCGCGCAGTCCCTCAAGGCCAAGGGTCTCCAACAGGCCAGGCTTGGCCTCGACAAACGCATCGGGCTCAAAGAACCGAATATAACCGCGGGCGATTTCAAGACCGGTCTTGTCGCCGGCAAACTCAGCTGACCAAGCCTTGGGGGCTTTGCGGAAGACGGGGATGATGGGGTTGTAGTGTCCACCCCACATACACGCCGAAATGCGCATGAAGCGGATAATGGACTCACGATCTGAGGGGCTTACCAAAAGCGCTATGCGCGCAGGCCGAAGAGCAATGTTGACTGACAGCTCTGCCATTGAGTTTACCGTTCGGCTTGGACAAGGGTTTCTACAGCTTCACGCTAAATTCAGCACCGCAAGCAATTCGTGTTTCGCCTCTGAGAACAAGCAAAAATCCTGTGACTTAGACGGTGACTATGATCTCGCACCACAAGCGGGAGAAAGTCGATCGCGAGAAAGATGCCCATCTCGATCGACGAATATAAGGGCCCTCAACGTCTAAGTCATTCCTGCGCGAAAACATCTGCCCATAGGTTATACTTAGCGACAAGACGACGGCAATAAGTCATTTCGGAAGCTAATCCGCGCGCTGCCGCGAAATTGAAAGGCCATTGAGTAAATGAAAATTGAGGCCAGGTTGGCTATCGCTCAATCGCGTTCGACCAATTCGCCGGTTAAGCCGTCTCGATGCAACCTTTTACGATTACCATCTTCGTCGCGAAATTCAGCGCTTAAAATATCTTTGTCGGTAATTGTTAGATGGCGTGGTGTCATCCCAAGTTCGGACCCTAACAAGTCGGCCGTTTGCAGAAGTCTGACAAAGCACCTGTAGCCAAAATCCATGGCGTCGATGTGTTTCTCAAGTGTGGCAAAACGCTTGAACTCTTCAAACTCCATCTTTTCGAAGACGCTTCCGGAAGCTCCAAACTCAATCTCCTTCAGCTTCTCCATGTCATCGTAAAGTGGGTAAACTAGCCATGAAACGCGACCGATAGGTCCATCGGCAAACTTCGTTACCAAGCTATCACCCGAGACCGGGTTTGAGGTTCCGAGAGAATGAATTGCCACCGCTCGATAGGTGGACATATGCGAGACAATTAAGTCACCAGCAGTGGGGTCGAACATTGACCCTTGAATCATTTTGGTCAATGCGGAAACAGGCGCTGTCTCTAGCTTTTTCTTAAAGTTTTTGGTGCTGAAGCTGACATCTGCTTTCAAATGGATTTTGTGAATGATCGCATTAATGGCATCGCGAAGTGCATAGAGATCGTCCAGAAAGGACCCAAATTCGTGCCCCACATTGGAGGCGTACTTATTCTGCACAAAGCTGATGCCTTCGCTTGGAGCGGCGTCTGCCGCAGCGATCGCTATGCGATACGAATTTGACAGCTTTTCAAATCTGCGCAGCGTTTTGACTATCTGTGTGGTTAGACGCCTCGCCATCATTGCATGGTCCGAAAGCCCGTCCGAGTGGAACCCCTGCGCTATCCCGCTCCAAAATGTATGCTGACTAAACGCTAAGCATTGGTTTTCACCATTAGTAGCCCGGAGCACAAAAATCTCAGAAACAGCGTCCTCCGTTTCTTCCGGACGTTTATACCTATTTCGCGCCATAACTTTTATGTCGGGGTAGTGTGTTAGTATGTCCTCCGGATCGCCGCTTAGCGTAGAGAACACATTTAATTTATCCGTGTCGGTATCAATCATCCATCCGAGCTTGTTAGCTCCATGAACTAACTGGACTCCCCCCGTAAGATGATAGTGAGCGACCGGTGGTGCGAAACTGAATCTTTGTCTCGTGGGATCAGTCATGGTTTAATCATCTATTAATCCGCGCAGACCGTACCACGCTTGGCCGTTTTCGTCATAGGCACAGCGACCTCTAATGAGCTGCAAGTCCTCACTCTTGAACAATGCTGCTCGTTTCGACCTCAGCTTCGGTCTTGCGTGCCAAGTCCTCACGGATCCGACGATCGAGCGTTTCGTCCTTAACGTATCGGTTCAGCGATTGCTCCAGATAGTCCGAGGCTCGCTCGATTACTCTCGGATCGAAGCTGATATAGCCCAAAGGCACCGGTAAGCCCGTTTTAGATCCAATTGGAGCGTGTACTGATGCCGCGACTAAAACGCCTGGCAACAGCAGAAGCTCAAGCGTCTGCGGGAAAGCTGGTGCATCGCTTTTGCACACCTGCCCGAACGCCCTTTTGATGTGCGCTTCTGGCCAACCCGAGACCAATCCCACGGTAGTCGATGGCCGGTCGCCGGTAATGTCGGCCCCATTGCGGGATGCCATGGTTCGCAGGAGTTCCGGGAGAGTTCTCGTTGCCCCCCAATATTTCACAATCGGCATCAACCAAAGCAAGGTAGATGGTTTAGACCGTGACCGGAGTGCAATACTGTAAGCCTCAGTCAGCTTTCGAACGTTGTCCCGGGTGAAAAGCGAACCGACAAACGGGATAGTTTGCCGATTCGACCGCACTTCACCAACGCGGTTGAAGGTCTCGCGGTAGTACTGATCCACGGCAAGGCCACTCTTGCGAACGAAATCTTTGAGGAACTCAGGCGCAAGCGATATCAGCGCCTCATAGCCGTCCTGATCACCGCTACGTTGAGTTGCCGATAAGTCGTCCACAAAGGCAGCTACGGCATCAAGCACTTCGGGGCGGTCCTCCTGCTCCACCTCGTTCCACCGTTCGCTCAGGTCGGCCACGCCTGCCCAAGGACGAAGTCCAGTGGACTTGATGGTCAATTTCACCGAGCTGGAGAAGCGATCTCCTGGGCTCACATGATCGATGGAGTAGAGTGACCTCTTGTCGAGCGATGCCTTCTCCCTCCTGCTAACTATTTCCGGATACGATCTCCGGAACGCCGAATAGATGTTTGAAGACGCGGCACTGGCACGCTCTGGTTGCAGTAGCGGCAGCTCAGGAAGAGTTCTCGAAAACTCATCGAGGCCCCTAGGCAGTTCATAAGCTAAGGAGATCAAGTCAAACCCTACGTTCTCTCGCCGGGCCTCCACCTCAAATATCTTGGGTTCTTCTGAGCCCTCTAGAAACAGGGTCATGCCTGACAGAGTAATCCATAGCCTGCCTTCGCGCCGCTCCACGTACCCCAGCCCCTCAACCTCAGCGAGGACGAAAGACATGTCTCGCAGACTGAAGCCGAAAAACAAGGCAGCCTCGGTTTCATCTATTCCGTCAGCAGATTTCACCAGACGTAACAGAAACTCGGCGGTGAGTGACACACGACCTAAGACAGCAACCTTGTGGTCGACCTCGAACCGCCGGCAAGGCAGCAGGACATCATAGCTCGCCAATTCGAGATCTTTGTCTTCTTCTGTTTTCAACAGTCCCGAGAGCGACAGGATCGGTCTTGGTTGCGCGCTCATACCGTAACCACCGTTTCCTCGACTTCGCTTCGTGCGTCACCGACGTTTCCCAGCAATGTTGATGCCGAGACCACTCGAGCTTCGCCTGCACTGAAGCGATCCTCGACTGCGTCTGACAACCTTTGCATTGGGGTACCTGTTTGCCAACGTGACTTGGCGCCAACGATAACCAGGCGATCCATAGCGCGACTAACAGCTACGTTGATGCGGTTCGGGCGTTTCAAGAACCCAGGCTTGATGCTGACAAGTCCTCGTTCGGTTTGGCCGGAAACATTGTTGCGCACGAGGGATAGGACCACGATGGGGTTTTCTTTGCCCTGATAGCTGTCAACGGTGTCTATCTTGATACTCCGTCGAAACGCTTCGGGCAGGTTGGCCGCCTGGATCTTTCTGCGTATTAGATCTCGTTGCGCCGCATACATGCAGATCACGCCTATCACGTGCGCATGCTTTGTCTGCTCCGCGACCCATTCCGTAAAGGCAGAGGTCGCCGACCAGTTTTTCAGAAGTGCGACAATACTGTCCGCCTCTGCGGGATTTATCCTACTGGTCCCCGTGCTTTCCGTTCGCTCCTCTCCGGCAGCACCCAACGCATCGGTGGTTATCCAGGTTAGGGGAAGATTCAGTCCTTCCGGCAACAACTTCGGATCAATCTCAGGCTCGGTCCTTCCGGCCTCGAGTTCACCTTCATAGAACGTGTCGGAAACCACCTTCCCGATAGGAGGAAGCATCCGGTATTGAGTCTTCAGCCTTGCGCCAGCCGACTTGCCATAGCCATTCTCGAAGAGACGTTCGAAATCGCTTTGCACAACGGTAAGTTCGGAAGTTCCTAGCTCGGTGGCGACTTTCGCCACGACGGTAGCCGGGTGCTGCGGCTCCAGCTGCGCATGGTCCCCGACCAGCACGACCCAGCGCCCAGATTGCATGGGAACGGCCAGTTCGCTTGCCGTGCAACGCGCAGCCTCATCGATGATGACGAGATCGAAGGGGGTTGTGGTAAGGCCCAGCGATGTGCGGCCAAGCCCGACGCATGTTCCAGCAACGATTTGCCGGGTACCAGCCAGGAAAGCCTCAAAGCCCCGTTGCTGCGTAGAGACACTCCCAACGAAGTCCTTGGCCAAATTAAACACAGAGCGCATCCTACCAACCCTTTCGGGTGCCGGTCGCTCTCCCGCTGGCAGAAGGGCAACCACCCTTCGCAGGACGTTGTCCAATATCTGCAGCGGATCATCCTCCAACAGCAAGATATCAGGGCCAGCTACGCTCCTGCCGAGGGTCTCCAGCGTGCTCAACAGGCTATTTATTCGATCAATTTCCGGCTCCGGTTGCTCTTGCAGCTCGACGATCTTTTCGGCGACGGGCCGCATGTTTACCTCGATGTCAATCATCGCTTCCACCACCGGCAACGGAACACCAAGTGACCGCCCGGCCAACCTCATTCGGTCTCGGAACTCGGCACCAAAGCGATCCTTGTACAGCTGTTCCAAACGGTCCGTATGAAACGGCATCAGTCTGCCGGAGACTACGCCCTCATTGCCCACGCGAAGGATGCTGGGCTGCTCGTCCTGGTTAGCGAAAAGCCGCAAAACGGCCTCTGCAGCATTGTTGACGGCTTCATGAGATTGGCTAGCCAAGAGGATGTTTTTTGCCAGGCCACGCGTTAGTGCGAAATGGGCGAGGGCAGCAATGAAAAGCGTTTTGCCGGTGCCTGGGGGGCCCTGCAGGGCGCCCAAGGGGCGTACCGAAACCAGCTTCTTAAAAGCCTCTTGCTGGTCCTTGTTCAATCCGTAACGAGCAAGATCCGCGTCGCTTACTTCGATACTCAGATATGCCGGACGAGATGAAGTTTTCGGCTCGAACAAAGTGGGAATGGCCTTAATTCGGGCCTGCCCACTTAGTGTTCGACCAATTGCAGACTCCCTGCGACGCAAGCTTTGGACCTCGAAATGGCTGATGAAACGCAGGCGCTGCTCCTCATTCACGAGAGCTGCATTGCCAGTCGTAGCCCAGTCCGCTGCATCGATGAAAACTCGATCCGGCTTCGACCTGGCAATGTCGAGTTCCCCTACACGCTGCCATGCTCCCTTGCGATCAAGTCTCTCAACACCAACACGATCGTTCCGGTTGAAGTCAAAAGTGCCACTGGTCAGCTCGAAGGGGACAATATGGCGCTTTAAGTCACGGTTGTATCCGCTATCGGCCGCGGCCACCCCGTCAGTTGTGAGGTCGCCCTCTGCAGTGATGAGCGACTGCCAAAGCCGCCTAATATCGATACTCGGCAACGTCGGGCTTACTGCCAGGGCCCGATCGTCACTGAACTGGTCGAACGCGGTGTCGTCGAATGTAGGTTCAGGTTGGGCTTCGGGTATCTCGTCGCTGCCTGCGATATCGACACCTTTGGTGGACTGGTTACCCCAGTTCGAAAGAAATGCATCTTCAGCGAGGAGAAATTCTATATCGGTGAAGTCGCTCGCCGCGGAGCCGGATATTTCTATCTCGGCTTCGAACTGCATGAATTCAAACCTGGCCAGTCTACCTATCTGCTTTTGATCAATCGCGGCTCGCCGTGCCCGGGAGGGACGGAGTCGATCATCCAGAAAGATTTCCAGCTCCTCGCATGCACCACGAATGTACACGCTTGATCGGTTTACAGCTCCCTTGCGAACGTAGAATTGCCCTTCGTCTGAGAGAAGTGGACCAGGGGAAATTCCAGGAAACAGTATCCTTATGTGGCGTTTCGCTGTTTCTTCAGGCTGTGGCAGCAGGGCCACTTCAAGCGCTTCGACCAACGGAAGTAGCGTGCCATTTTCAGGAACGGCTTCTCGGCAGCTCGCGATGGCTTTCGAAATCTTGGCCGCTGTGGGGCCATCCAACCCAGCTTCTGCTAAAATCTCCTCGGCGATCCTAGTGACTGCGTAGCGATCCCTCTCAAGTCGACCGCCCGAGGCAGGCGAGTAAGCCGTGTTAGCTGGTTCACCGTCATCGCTGGTCTGAAAGTCAAGAATATCGATCAAGACGGGGGTGCTATCCTCCGCGACCACTATGTTCTGCGGTTTGATATCGCCGTGTGTGAGTCCCACGTCGTGAATTGAATTTAACGTGTTGGCGAGAGCCAAGCAGAACTCGACCGATCGCACTGGCCGATCGCGGAAGAGCCCAGCTTGCAGTGCTTCCGAAAGCACATCTCCCTTGACCCATGTTTGGATGATGGCCATGGCGTCACCAAGCCAGTACGCGCCCTGTATCGCTGCGCATCCCTCCAGCGGCGATAACTGCATGTCATGTGCTCTGGATAGGAAGTCCAGAATACGTGGACCCTCTCGTTTCTGATCGCCCCAAGCAGCACTTTTCCATAGCTTGACAAGCACCGGGAGGCCTTCCCCGTCCTCACTCTTCCATATGTCGACCCTGTCGCTTTCCTTGAGCATTTCGATGTCAGGAAAAGCAGAGATCAACTGGCGTTGTGAGCGATGAGTGCCGCGAAACCTTTCCAGTCCCCGGATCACCTCTACGGCATTGGGCCGATCTGCGGTGGCAGCGTTAAAGGCATCGAGCGCTGCTTGCGCATCCGGGAACCTGTCCATGGGATTGAGCGATAGGCAACGTTCTAGCCATGCGTGCAAAGATGCAAACTTGCCCTCAATGTCGGCGGACGGGTTCCATTCGAAGGGCATATCCTCGCCGTCGTCTGTAGCCGGCTGGGATCCTAACAGGAGCCAATGAACCGCTGCGGCTAAAAGAAATACATCTCGGCGCTTCGGTATATTCTCGCCGCCCAGCAAGTCCTCCGGGAGCTTAGCACTGGCCAGAAACTGATACCTGCGCTCTCCAAGAGACTCAACTTGCGGAAATTTTGCCGCCATCAGGTGCGAGAGCTTCACCGTGGATGGAGACTCTAGCCATATGCTATGTCCTCCAAGATCAAGATGGGCAGCATCGGCTGCATGTAATGCAGCGACACGCGCTATGAGCTGGCGGGCCAACTCAATGCGCTGGTCTCGCGCCAGATGTGAATTCTCTGAAGTCACGAACTCTGACAATCGCCGTAGACGTTGACGCCTGTCGAAGATTTCCCAGTATGCTACTCCCCGCTCCGGGTCTTCAGCACGTGGGTGCAGGATGGCGTTTTCGCACGCCTCGCTGCGGTCCTTTAGATACTCTACGACGCTGCGTTCGCGCCCGGCGACTTCCTGGCGTGCCTCGTCGTTCTGAAACCGCGTATCAGCATTGGTAAAGTCCCAGATGCGCAAGGTCCCGAGCGTCTGGGCCGCGTTCTCATCGACTGCATCGTATTCGCTATAAATCTCCTTCGGGTGCTGAAAGGTAGCTTCGTCGGAGTTGGCGATGAAGTTGTTGTATCGCCTCCTTCCCGGCACGATAGGACCGGTTCTGGCGTTGAAAAACTTGCTGAGCTGGTCTTTCCAGATTTTTTCGGTGAGGAGTCCGTGCGTTCCGATGGCCACCTTTCCGAATGTTTCGATTCGCGGCCCCGTCTTGCTGACCAGAGACATGAATTCATCATCAATGAATACGGATCCCTTTTCCGTTTCAGCGATGCCCGTAGTATCCGCCCTTCCGGTCACAACGACCAAGCCTACCACCCTTGGAACGACAGCACCTTTCATATGGCGCTTCAGGTGTTCGGTCAGGAGCTGCCAAACCGCCTTGGCATTTGCATGGATCTTGGCGACCGGAGATGGACCAGTGTCCTTCCCGTTATGCATCCAGTTTCCGTTATCAGTCTCTATGCGGCCATGCCAATCTTTCAGGTCGATCAGAAAGATGCGGTCCTCAGCCACCAGAACCAGATCGATTTCACGGGATCTGCCTCTGCCGGTAGCGAGATCGAGGTTGGTGAAGCCATACCAATCGTTAGGGAGCTTTCGCAGGCGGCCGATCCCCACGACTTCGCGAATATGAACGCCCCGTCCGCAGGTCGTAATCTGCATTAACCTCGCCCCCCCGTCTTTTGGACTACGCTCCTTCGAAAACGACAGCTTTGCAATAGTGGTCTGCGTAAGAACTTGGTGCAGAAGCAAAATTGCTGAGCTTCTCCCACGTTAACCGTCGACTGCTCTTTGCATTGTTGAAAGAGGCTCAGGCGTTCCATAATTTTTCACGCATGAACACGACTCAGACCAAACGCGGACCTACTGCCTCGGCGCCTTCCGGCAGCCGTGCGACCGCGTTTGTCTTTCAGCGCTCCGACCTGCAAGCTTTCCGGCCCACCAGTAACGACATCGACGCCACCATCGACCCTGACAAGTGACGCCTCGCTCGCCGGGCGCGTTGGTGCGTCCGTTCAATGACTTCCGTGAAGTACTGATATGACGGGGTACGTGATCATTCAAATGAGCGAGGCGCTTGCGAAATTACGAGGTTATGACAACTTCTAATCATGAGCGTCGAAGCAACCTTACATCCGGCCAATGCCACCAAAAAGCAGTTGAAGGACTTCCTGCTCTCGAGGGGCTTCAAACAATGCGGCAGCTTTTGGAGTTGGCCCAAAGGGTCGCTGACGTTTCAGTGGTTCAACGCCACGGATTTTCTGTCGTTTGACGGTGTGGAGGCGACGATCTTTCCCTCGGAAGATGATACCCACGGTCTTGGACCCTGTGAATGGGCGCTCCACACACGGACCCGTGCTTCAGGCAGCCGCGCTGACAAAGTCTTCCAAAACGACACCATCCGGAAGGCCAGGTCGATCTTCGGCGGCAACTTTTACAATGACTGGGGCGGGGGAGGGCGCAACAGGTATTCAACTGAACGCCCCGAGCATCGCAATGCACCGTCTCGCGGTCTCTACGCTGCTCATGAACGAGTTACCGGCCATCTGCAGGGGGTACTTTTTGCGCTTCCTGCTGAACTCGAGGCCATGTCCAAGCTCGCAGAAGTGCCACAGCTTGCCGAAATGGCGAGGAACGACCCGATGCGGGTCCTGTACAATGCTCTGGTTCCTTTTGCCGTCGCGTCGATCGAGGGTTTTCTCAGTGAGGCCTTTGTCATCCTTATTCGTTACAGTCCAAAGGCGCAGGCGCTTGTGCTCAAGCAGGACAAAAAGGTGGGCTTTGACGATGCGATCGCTATTTCCAAGGGGCAGCGTTCCATCGAGGACGTGATTGCCAGCTGGTACAGCTTCCAGAACGTCGGCAGCATCCAGAAAGCCTATGACGAGTGGCTTGGCATTGATTTTCGCAAGGTGCTGCGCGCCGCCACAGCCACAGCCACAGGGAAAAAAGGCAGGACACTGGACGACGCCCTCGCCGATTTGATCGCATTCAGGCACCGCGTGATCCACAGCTTCGATCTAGATTATGACCTACGAAGAACCGACATTGCGCGGATACTAAAAGAGGCACAGCAGGTCATCGAGGCCCTGATCGGCCATCTCGAGAGCACCCATGGGATGCTGATCCTTGACGATACGGTGTCAGCTTATGAAGCTGCCCTGCCAGCAGAATAGCATTGAAGGCCCGCGATTGCGGGCCTTTAGTTGAGAGCGTGTTCGAGAACTCGCCATATCGATTGCATCACGCACGTCTGACGCAGGTCGATCTAGAGTTCATGGGGCCGGCGGCGACAAACCCCAGGTCTGGTGCCGGCGGCTAGAGGTTTCACTTCACACGCTGTTGGAACTCTAGCGCGTTCGATCTCCTCGACAAGTGTGCCAGGGGCGACGATACAAAGTGTGTCCAACCAGCAAGCGCTCTCTTCGGACCGGATCGTGAAACGCATGACCGAAGAATGTGCGAGTGCCCGCATAATATCCGACCAGGGATATGGCTTCGCACGGGCGTTGAAGTTGCGAATGGAAATGAGCGCCCAATGCATTGCTGAACCGTCTAGTGGTGTGGACCCCTGCATCACCTTTCCCATGAACGCTCGCAGGGAAGACGCTGAAATGTATTTTGCATGCGGGAGTACAGTCAGCGCCTCCGGCAGGCATTTCTGCAGGTCACTGGACCGAACCAGTCGCGTCACGTCCGTTGGATTGATTCCGAGAATGTCGCAGATCCTGTCGATCTCCTGGGCATCCGGAACCAGAGCTGTGTTGTGGCTGAGAAGCGGATAAGTTCGGTGCCCGCGGACAAATTCGCCTGAGGGCGCGTGGTGCCGATTTTTATCCGGCCGGATCCTCTCGGGTTTGCCGGATAAGCTAGATCCTGTTGTGGCAGTCGCTGCTCGATAGCTGGTCGATAGCGCCGTTCCTCTACCTTTACTGCGTGCGATATCCAAAATCGCTCTTGCCGCGGGCATAAGCTCCCATGGGGATTCCCCACGCCAAGACCGATGAGAGCCGGCGGCAATATCCTCTAGCGCACCGGCCAATGCTGATCGCCCCTCGAGGATAATTCGTCCGGCATATGCCATCGTGCTAGTCGGAAGGCGACCCGGAAACCGGGCCACGATTTCTTTGTCCTTTGCCCGCAGCAAGTCGGCGAGAAAGAAGGCGATTTGACCCAGTGCGGCAGTTTTCGAAGACCCCCAATGATCGAATAGACGCTGCGCTATGCGCAGCTGGGCGCCCTCATTCCATGGGATGAGAAGATCCGCGAATGTTCTAAAACCCTCTTCATCAGCCACTTTCGGGGAGGCTCTTGGGAACTCCCGGAGGTCCGTCTTGGGGAGCTGTCTCTCATCCAGACAGTTGTCGCACATGTGGGCCGGTACAGCCCGTCGCCATCCTAGCTCCTGATGGCAAACCGGGCATACTTCGGTCAGCAGTTCCAAAGTTTCTGGGTCGAAACCGAACGCCGGATTGTCCCAGGATTCTCGGTGGTAGGAGTGGATGGCCAGCGCTTTGCCTGAGACGCGTCGACGACCGCTGGCGGAAACACTTGTTCTGTTCGTTCGCACATCGACCGCGTTCCAGCGAAGGTATGACGAGCGGCGAGCCCGGTCGATAGTTAGATCTTCACGGCGTGCTTGATCCAGCCCAAATAGGCGGGCAACCCGCCGCGCAGCCCGGTGGGACAACTCTGCGGAGTTGATTTTTTCAATGCTGAGCTTGCTGTCGACTATGGAAAGGGCAGCACGAAAATCCCTGACTGGTGTCTCGGACAAGGATCTTGCCACAAAGCCAACCAAGCTTTCACCAGCCATTGGTGTCTGGGTAACGATGAAGCTGCCTTCAAGCTCAGGCGTTGGCATCACTGTTCCCCGCAATTCTGCGGACCATCGCCACAGACGATGTTTTCGGATCCGACGAGTAGCTCAAGCCTTGAAGTTCCAGCCACCGTGCATGGGCCTCGGCGAGGGAGTCCCAATGAAGCGAGGACAGGCCCTCATCAAACGCTTGCTCCAGCCCTCTACGAATGATCTTTGCAGATCTTCCCAGATTACCCTCTGCCATATCGAACAGTGCTGCGCATTGCCGCTCCTTCCGCATCGGCTGAAAGGGTAGAGAAACAATCCCCTTGGCATGCATGGCGTTGCACAGACGTTCGGTGAACCGGAAAAACTCCAAGCAACCCTCGGTGTCGGCTACCTTTGGCGGGGCGAAATTGATTGGCGGTTTGCTCCGCTCGCGCAACTCCGCATGCGTGAAAAGCGATCGCATGTCATCCGTGCCCGAGAGGACAATTGAAAAAACACCATCGTTGAGAAGGCTCTTGAGCGCCTGCGCAATCGTTCTGGGATCGGCACCCAAGAGCGTATTGTGGCCCTCGTCGAGGACGACCAATGTGGTGCCCTTCTTCCTAGCAATGCGGATGATGGCTTCGTTGACGGAGGCCTCTGAGTAGTCTTGCATCTTTCGGACGGCGCCGGCTGAAGGGTCTCGGAATGCCTCCAAGATCGATGCCTGCAACTCCCTAGTGTGCCTAATCGTGGCTCTCAGCGTGACAACAAGAACTGGAACGCTCCTGGGATCGCTTCGCCTTTCATGGATCTTCCCGGAGACGGCTTGGATGGTTTTTGACTTGCCGGAGCCCGATGGCCCGATGAGGGGTAGCAAGGACATTTCGTCCACTTTTGCACTGCCTTGACCCCATGACCGGCTTCGGTCCTCATTCCGAAGGATAGTGGCGCGTGTCTGTGCAATCAGTGAAACGAACCGCCGAGCGACTAGCTCCACCTTTGGGTGGCGTACAAAAATCCGGTCGAAGGCCTCTAGGCGCGGGTCGATTTTCGTCTCCGGCAAATCCCATTCGTCGTCAAAAATGTCGCCACTATCCTGGGTCGGGTTCTGGGCTGAATGGAGGTTCATTGTTTGCCTCCCTTCAAAAATGAAGGCAGGTCAGTGTCGCGATAGAAATCCGGGGACGAGGCCTCTGGCTCTTCGCCGATCTTTCGGGCGAGCTGTGCTCGCATTTCTTTGCGCCGAGCCTGGGTTTTTTTAGACTTCCTGACACCACGGGGCGGCGCGCCGAGTTGTGTGGCAGCTCTGGTTGGCGAATTGCCAGGGGGGGCGATCAGTGTGACTTCGGGTTGCGGTTGGTTTGTGAGCTGGGGGTCGTCGTGTTGACCTGACAGCTCGAGGGCCTCCAACTTGTCCCTCTGGCTCATTACTTCGCGTGCTCGTCGTTGTTGGCCGGGGGTGCCCACCTCGAACAGTGCATCGACTTCCTGTGCCAACGCCACTCGTGCGGCAAGACGCTGCGGTTCGGTTTCGAACAGCATGTTTTTGAACTTGGCAAATTGACGTATTTCGCGGTCCAGCCGAAAGCTGAGGCTCACAGCATAATCCGGATGAATGTTTGTATATTCTTCGGAAGTAACTTTGCCATTCACCTGTCCGACAACGACAATGCGCGAACAGTCCTCAGCGTCATAGCGGACCGTGACTTGGACGGATTTGGCCTTGGTCCGCTTTCCTTTCAGGGCGAGTTGAGGACCCATGAGGCCATCGCGGAACATGGAGGTGGCAGCTGAATTCTGAAACCGGTTTCCACGCAGGTTAATGCCGTAGGTCCAGAGATTGCACTGCGCGGTCTCGCCAATGAGTTCGTCGATCATCCTGATATCGGGAAGCATCCGGCGAGGATGATCTCGCAGCAGTTCACGCATTCGAAGTGACGGGATTTCTTTAGTCTGGCTGTGCCCTCTATTTTCATAGACGGAGATGACCTTGACGACGAGTATCTCTAACTCTTTAAGGGTGAGGACCGCGCCGGATGCGGGCTTAAGCTGCAGCAACCGCATCTCTTTGGGACTGTGAGCAACGGCTCCTGGCAGCGTGTGGAAAAGGAGGGTGTTGAAAGTTCGGAACAGGACTTCCACCCAGGCCTTGTATTGACCGTTTTCGGGCGGGGCCCAATCGAGATCGATACCGATACTCGCGCACGACTCCCTCAGCCCGCGCCCCAAATTTTCCAGTGCTCGATCTAGAAGAAACAGCTGAGGAATGCCGTAATGGTTCCACTCGTCAACCAAGTCAGGAACGATCTTTTTCACGTACGATTTGTCGGAGATTACCCGTTTCACGAGGGTTAGCAGGCGAGCGGTTGAAGGTGGTTCGAAGGAAATCAGATACCCGACGATACACCGGGTGGTGACGCAGATGGCGACGCTCAATACAGGACGACCAAGAGGAACGCCTGATCTTGAATCGACGACATGGACATCGATGACGGTGTTGTCGATAACAACCAGCTCCAGCGGTTCTTGGTAATTTCGACCGATGGTGCTTCCGCGGAATTCAGCGTCGGCAACTCGCTTGTTTTGCTGCGTACTGACATTTTCGTGGTTTCGAGCCGCTAAAATCCGCCGTCTTATTGTCGATTCCCAGTATGTCGTCGTCGTCGGACTAACATTGTTTTCAAGTCGCTTCGCGTTTAGTGCTGGTAGTCCATCGGTGAACAGACTTATGCAATCATCGTAGCTTCGTCCGCCCTTGCGGTAAAAGTGCCTGACCGCGGCCTGCAGTTGCGTTTCGACGTCGTGATCGACCTTCCTTCCGCCCTGAGTGCCCCGCTTGGATATGAAAAAACTCAAATGGCGATGACCAGGCGCTCCCTTCTTGAGGTCTGCCTCCAGCATCCGCTCAGTAACCTCGAAGGCGAGGCCAGCAGCACGAGCGGCCTTCAATGCCTGTCCGAGAAATGCACCATAGAAGCGCCGTTTTTGCCGGTTTGCGGGCTGACCATCCCAGAAATTGGTGACAAACCGTCGAGTTTTGCCCTCCATCAGTTTCGCTGGTGAGATTTTGGGTGGAGCTAGCTCAAAGGCCTCTAATTGCCTTCCAGCCACTTCAGGTGCGCTCAGGATCGAGGCAGCGCCACTGGTCAGAGCCCGGGCCAGTTGGTCGCCGTTCAATAGCTTGGTCTCGCGGCTGTCAGGGTTTTGAAATACCATGGTCGACGAACCAGGCGCTGGTCCGATGTAAAGAAAAACCTCATCGAGGATTCGCACCTTGCCGAAGAGCTCAATTTTTATCTCTGGCTTCATTGGTGCCCCCGCCGATTTGCTAAGGTCCAGACTGCTGTGTCGGGGGAAAATAGAAGGGTATGGAGGTCGACTCCGATCTCCCGCCGCGCAATGGCGGCGAGCGCCTTACGCCGCGACATGACAGGATGCTCCTCGGCGTGGTTCCGCATGCACTGGCAGACGGCACCCAACGTGGACCGGCCACCCTGGTCCTCGAGATGGGTGGACAATCGCAGAAGGTCCAATGTGGACAGCAGGTCATGTCGGCATGGTGCAATTGTGCGGGCGTTGATCAATGCCACGCTGTTGTCGAGATCCTCCATCTCGGTAACGATTGCCATCCGAAGGCCAAGACCGGCGTAGTGAAGTCGGGCAACGAGAAGCTTCTTTATATATACGGTGTCGCTCACCGCATCTGCATAGTCGTACTTTACTTCGACGATCTCTTTTGCGCCGTCCATGAGATGAATCTCGAGGTCAGGAGTGTAGGATCGGAATTGCTGATCCCTGCTCAGGAAATGTAGGGTGTGTGGCTGGTGCCAATACTCTTCCACGAGCGGATCGCTTTCGCAGATCAGCATCTTCTTCTTCTCTCCAGGAGCCTCCCAGTAGCGAAAGCCTTGGCCCTTTCGTGAGAAGTAGGCTCCTTCTGCATGGGGGCCATTGCTCGGAATGGCCCTGGCAGGCCCGTGAGCCTCGTGCCTGATCAGTTGTGTGGGCACGAGGTCAGGTCGAAACTTCGAGTCTGGCTCGCGTTCCCGCACCAAACGTTCTAGGTGATTGAATCTGTTGTTGGGATCGAGCCATTCCGCATCGGGGATGGATGGGACCCTGTTCAGGGCTGTGCGCATGGTAAAACCTTCTGCGCGAGCAGCAGCCATGTCACGCTTGACCCTTGGGTCAGAACGAGTCATTCTGCTGTCGCAGCGTTGGTAGCATAGCTACTTGTGGCGATGTGGGATTTGCGGCGAGGCTCCAACCAGACGCGAAATCCAACCGATCTAAGGGCGTTCCTTCGGGGACGCCTTTTCTATTTTTTGGTCATCGTGATCTCCACTGACTTGGGTTGGTTCGAGACGAATCTGCGAAAAAATAGCCGTGAGTCAGTTTCGCATCCATCTCAAAAATAGGACCTCAGACGGTGTCTTTCGTTTTTCGCGAGCCGAGGCTCGAGCTGTAAGCCGAGACTGTTTGTGTTGCTTTACAATGCGATAACTTATCTTGGACGCTTGCGAATTTTCATTTGCACGAATTTGTCGCATACCTGTTCTCCTCACTGTCCGCTGTGGACAACAACCTGCCTGGCGCCCTAAGGGAGGCGGTGATGTCTCCGAGTGGCAGGCCTTGCCAGTTGAGGTTCACCAGACCGATGCATGCCATGGCCAAGATCAGTGGTGCTTCCGCGTGAAATGCCGTGACTAGCATACCTCCGGGTGCCTCGCGCAGCCGCCTAGTCACTGCGACCAGATGGGGCACGGGGACATGGTGGTGGCGTGTCGCCCAGATTGCTCGGCTGACGGTTAGGTCCGGATCCCTCAACACTTGGCTTTTCGCCATGTAGATGGCCCGCCCAACATTCGGCGGTGGCTCAAATTCGCCGGCACTGTGCTCGCAAAGCACCCTCACTTCTGTGGTTTGTTCAGAACTGACAAGAAACGCGAGCCGGACGTCAGGCGGGGACTCGACGGGAAACGGGCATTCGCTGATGCGAACTATGCCGGGGTCTAGGGTAGCCTGGATGAGGGCGTCACGGGTCCAGCGACTGGAGAAGCGAATTGCGCCCTCGGTCTTAAAGCTATTGAAGCCAGAGTTCCTTCGGTCACCAAATGTTGGGCCTGGCGTGTGAGAGGAGTATTGCATGTCGCGTCACTCGTATGATCGAGGGGTCGCGCCATTGATACATAGAAAGTCCGCACATTACATTTGCGTGCATTGTTGTGGTAATTGTAATGACAAGGAAAAGCGTCCAAGCTTACACTTAAGTTGCTGAAATTAATACTTTTTGGTTTTTCGCATATACACGGTCAGACCGTCAATCTTGAAGTAAGTGCGACAGCGCGATAGGTGGGTGTTACGCACAATGACCTACCGGTAGGTACAGTGACATCCAAGGCTTAGTCGATTTCGACGCGTGTTTCTGAAAGGAGAGCTATTTTTAACTTGTCTTTCTGAAAAAAACGCACGGGATCGTTTGAAAAAAGTGAGCAAATTCAATGGCGAAATTCCGCGGCATTCTGCACGCGAATAGCCGCGCAAGAGTAGCGCGCAAAATATAAATATCGACCCGCGCCCGTAGGTTTCAAAAGCTCCAAGCATTTAGGCTGACGCCGTGAATGCCCCAGGAGGTGGTTGCAATCGCGCTGGCTCCCCTCACCTCGACTCCTAGAGGTATCGAGAAATGTAGCTTTGCTGGGAACGAAAGAATTCGGATACCGGCATTTCGCAAAGCTCATCAAGTGCGCTCTCGCTGACAATCACCGAGTACTTTTCCTTGTCGCACACGTCATTTTTAATTGCTGGTCGTACGTGCGGCGGGGTGACGCTACGATAACCGTCCACCGACGATCTGCTGTGCGTAAAGTCGCTCAAGCGTCTGTTTTCGCGTTCGAGATTCTGTTGCAGCACCTGCATCTCAATATCGTCTCTGGCACGGTTTCGTACAAAGCTTCGGAGGCTGTAAAGCGCACCCTCGTCCATTTCTGCATTCAAGGCAGCTGCCAGATCGGAAGCTTGCAGAGTGATGTCCAAGAGCGCAAAGTCGTCTATGTATGAAAAATTCTCGTGCGCGGCCCTTAGCATTCCAGCTGTATCGGCTGAGTAGCCACCAGCCGCAACTCGATCACGAGCGCGCTTGATACGGGCTTCATGGTCTATTCTTTGCGCGTCCTCATACTCTTGCTGATTGTCTAGATATGCTTGTCTTTTTCGTTCCTCTGCCTGGCGAGCAGCCTCGGCCTGTTGCTCCAGTAAATCGCCAATACGCGTTGTTTGACCTTCAATGCCGGTGAGGCGATGGAGAATTGCCTGCTGAAATTCTGAGACGCCAGGCACTATTTGCGCCACCGCCCCACTCGCCTGTGCTTGGGGCACCAGTTGTTGCGCGCCGAACCACAATAAGCAACTGGCAAACAAAACCATGCAAAACTGGCTTACCCGGCGAAGATGGCCAAGGGTGTCTCCCCTTACGCGCCGCAAAATGACAAGCACAGAAGCAACACCAAATGAACCAATCGCCATAGGGACTGTTAGCTGCATTACCGGTTGCAGCACGTCAGCGACAGCTCCTAGCACCCCAGCGAACAGGATATACTGAGTCACCATTGAACTACGGGGGGGCGCGGTCTCCATGTGCTCGAATCGGCTTGTGTCAGGTTCTGAAGCGGCCTCGTAGTTTCGCTCGGCCGCTGCTATCGCATCAGAATAAGCCAAAGAAATGCTTAGAAATTCTGGGTTGTCCCGGCCATCCGGCAATTTCGCATATGCGCGAGTTAAAGCGGTAAAAATGCGATCGTAGACCTGTTTTCTTGCTGCACCATCTGGCGCTGATAAGCGGCCAAGCTCCTGGCTTATGAGTGCTGCATATCGGTCAGTCATATATAGAAATCGCGTATTTGATCGTAGGTTGACGGATTAAATGCAAAATACAGATAAAATCAAGCAAGGAGCACAAGTTCGACAAACGAAAAACCTTCGTTCGGACCGACATAATTGTCCTTCGAATTAAAATAGGAATGGACCAAGTTCGCGTTTCTATTGCAATTAGATTGCAACGTGAAGGCTATGAATGAGGGATATCATGCGTTGGGCACTCCTATTGGCATCTGTGATGTTGGGATTTGTTCCCCACTCTTTTGCGCAGTCGACGCCTTTGGATGCGGCAAGCGAGAATGGCGATGACAAGTGGGGCCTTCAACGCCTTCGAGATCCAGTCACTCAGGTAGACTCGGTTTTTATACGAATTGTAGCAAAGGAAGCGCCCAATAGCGCCCGCCCCCCAAAGTTTTTCATCGCGTGCAGAAACAACAAAACTGAAGCTTTTGTGGACTGGGGCGAGCCGGTTGCGGGCGGAGCCGCCAATGTTCGTGTAGCCTATCGAATTGGAAATAATCCACTTGTCGAGCAGCGCTGGCCAGCCTCCACGAATGACGAGTCCTTATTCGCACCGTCTTGGGCCGGCAACTTACTCAAGGAGATGCTGGACGGTGATGAATGGGCAATCCGTGCCACCCCGGAGGTGGGATCACAGCGCGCGGCAGTGTTTGATACTATTGGTCTGCGTGAGGCGCTCGCGCCAGTGGCGACCGCTTGTGGCTGGACCTATCCCGGTGCGCCCTCTGCGTCGGCATTATCCGAAATTCCTCAGACAAACTTGCCCACTTTGGCATCCAGTTTCGCACCAAACACTCCATGGCGGTATGAGCCGTCAGGACAGACGGCCTTTGTCACGACGCCTTCCGGAGAGAGTTCACTCTATATTCAGTGCATCCGGGGGGAATTCCTGAGTTTAGTGCTGTTCAACCCTAAGGGATGGACCAGTAATGGATTGCTGGGCATCAACATCGACGCCAGACAGCATGACGTATTTGTCGACTATGGAGCCGACGAGGTTATTATTTCCAGCCAACAGGCCAGGATGGGCATCGATCAGCTACTCATTGACGCTTTGAAATCGGGCGATCGCGTCATTCTCACCGGTTCTGGCACTATAGAGATGGCCGAGCAAGAAAGAACCTTTTCGCTAAGTGGGGCGGCGAAAAGCATCTCCAGCGTTGAGCAGGCGTGCGGTCTGTAGCTACTCGTCACGAACTGAATGCATGGGGGTGGCCCCCATGCATTCTACAGGCGGTCATACTGCGCCATTTAGGCACTAGAACTTGTAGTTCACACCAGCACGGGTCACGCTGAAGCGCTGGCCCACGTCGATATTGCCGACCCCCAGGCTGTTGTAAGGCTGCGAGCCCAGATCGACGTAAAGATATTCCGCCTTGATCGACAGATTGTCCGTTGCTTGGGCTTCGAGGCCGACACCGGCAGTCCAGCCAAAGTGATTGGCGACCTGGGTGGTCGATGCAAGAAGGTCTTCTGTAGCCGAACCACGGCCATAGGCAACGCCCACGGTACCATAGGGCATGACCTGACCGATCGGGACACCGGCGCGGGCGCGCAGGGTGCCGAAGAAATCGGTCTTGGCGGTAAATGTACCGCCTGCAATTGGCTCGGAATAGCCGATATTGGCCCATTGCAGGTCGGCTTCGCCGCCCAGCACGAAACCGCCCATATCCATGTTGTAGCCGGCCTGCGCGCCGACGAGCCAACCGTTGGAATTGTTATCGACGGTTCCGCCGGGATTGGCTGGCGAGGTGGTCGTCGTGCCCCAGCCATAGCCCCCTGAAACACCAGCATAGAAGCCGGTCCATTGAGTGGCGCTGACCGGTGAAAAGACGTTCGATGAGCTGGCGCCGCTATTCCAGCCGAGGTCGGCAGCCTGAGCGGTGGTGGTGAGACAGACAGCGACTAAGAGCGCAATGCCGGAACGCAACATGATGGCCTCGCAGTTAACAATTTGCCTCAAAATCGCGGCAAGATGTTAAGACTGCGGTAAGGAACAAGGTTAACGGCGCGCCTTGTGAGCGCATCGCACGCTCAGGCCGCGTCGCTGATCAATCCTTCGGCCAGCCCATATTCATGCAGCTTGCGATAGAGCGTGGAGCGGCCGATGCCCAGGGCCCGAGCGACACGCGACATGCGACCGCCATGATGAGCAATGGCAAATTCTATCGCTGCGCGTTCGATGTGGGCGAGAGCCTGCAATTGACCGCTATCGTCAAGGAAGCGGTCGGCATTGGACGTGATGGCCGGTTCCTGCCGCTGGCGGGCGGGCGTTGCGTCGATATGGATGGGGGCTGCGGGCATTTCCATCTGCTCGATGGTCCTGAGCGCTTCCTCGCGGCCGGATGAATGCGCCAGGATCTGCGGAAAATCCTGAATTTCAAGGAAGGCGCCATCGGTGAGCACGACAGCGCGGTAGACCGCATTTTCAAGCTGGCGGATATTGCCGGGCCAGTCATAGGCAGCCAGCAGGTCGAGCGCATTGGGCGAGATGCCCAGAATACGCTTGCCAGCCTCGGCCGAAAAGCGGGCGATGAAATGATCGGTCAGTGCCTTGAGGTCTTCCTTGCGCTCGCGCAGGGGCGGCACATAGATGGGGAAGACATTGAGCCGATAATAGAGGTCTTCGCGGAATTCGCCGGATTTGGCGAGGTTGAGCAGCCGCCGATTGGTTGCTGAAATCAGGCGCACATTGACCTTTTCGGAGTGCGACGCACCAAGCGGCTCAATCTCGCCGTCCTGCAGGACGCGCAGCAATTTCACCTGCGTATCGAGCGGCAATTCCCCCACTTCATCGAGGAAGATGGTGCCGCCATGGGCCTCGGCGAACTTGCCCTTCTGATCGGCATGGGCGCCGGTAAAGGCCCCCTTGCGATGGCCGAACAGCACCGATTCCACCAGATTTGGCGGAATGGCCCCGCAATTGACGGTGATGAAGGGTTTGCCCGCGCGCTCGCCGGTGCCCTGAATGATGCGGGCGATCAATTCCTTGCCAGTGCCGGTTTCGCCTTCGATCAGCACGGGAATAGCGCTTTTGGATGCCTTTGCCGACAAGGCCAGAACGCGCGCCATGGCGGGGGCGCTTGCCACCAGATCGGAGCGGGTAAAGGTGCCGGATTTGCGCGCATGTTCGGAGCGGATGGCGTTTTCCAGCGCATCGAGCTTCATGGCGTTGCGCAGCGAGATGACGAGGCGCTCGGGCGCGACCGGCTTGACGAAATAATCCGCCGCGCCCTGACGCATGGCCGAAATCACGGTTTCGAGCGAGGCATTGGCCGTCTGGATGATGACGGGAGTGGTAATGCCTTCGCGGCGCATCACATCCATGACGCCCATGCCGTCGAGATCGGGCATGACCAGGTCGAGGATCATGGCGCCGATCCTTGCGTCGTCGCGCAGAATGGTGAGGGCCTGTTCGCCCGCCGTGGCCAGGACCGGCTTGAAACCGGCGCGACTGGCGATTTCCGCCGTCAGCCGCAATTGCACCGGATCATCATCCACCACCAGAACGCGCGTCATCACTACCCCAGAATTGGTCGTTTTTGGCGGCACGAATCGAGTTGTGCCGTTTTGGGATAACGATGGGGGGAGGGACTTAAGAGGGTGTTAATCCTGATCTATTTGACAGGGGAATGGGCATGAAAAAAGGGCCGCGGCTTTCGCCGTGACCCTCCAGGACTATCTTGATGAACAACCTGGCCTATGGCCGGGTTTCCGCCTGGAGCTTATAAAGTTCGTCCTTCACTTCGAGTTTTTTCCGCTTGAGCGCCGCGACCATCAAGTCATCAACCAACCGATTCTGCGTTTCGCTTTGAATCTTCTGGTCCAGTTCCTGATGGCGCCTTGTGAGCGCTGCGATGTGGCCTTCAGTCGACATGAATTACTCCTTTCAGAGTGTTGGACTTGGGCATCGTCACAAATCTTTCATGCTTTGTCGACGGTGTTTGCCGGGTGATCGGAAATCAGATGCAAAACACTCTGTGATCAGTTAACCAAGGGTGTGATTGTTGCCACGCCAGGCCGGTTTTCAATGCTGCCTCTCGATAAGGAACAGGAAGCCCAATTGGGCCTTGAGCTGGCGACAAAACGCCAGGAACACGCCGATCTCGACGCGGCGATCCACACGCTCACCCAATCTGCGCTGGCCGACAGGATGCTCATTCAGCGGCTCAAAAAGCGCAAACTGGCGCTCAAGGACCGCATCGTGCAGCTGGAAAATATTCTTCTGCCGGACATCATCGCCTAGCGCTTTGCCGCCTTGTTTTGTGGCAGGAATTGGGCTAGTTCCGCGCTTTGCGGAGCAGGATGAGGGAAACGCCATGCTCAAGCCACCTGTTGCCATCGTCATGGGCAGCCAATCGGACTGGCCCACAATGCGGCTGGCCGCGGAAACCCTCGAAACTCTGGAAATCGAATACGAGGCGCGTATCGTTTCGGCGCATCGTACGCCCGAGCGCATGGTGGATTTCGCCACCAATGCAAAAGCCGAAGGCATCAAGGTGATTATTGCCGGCGCGGGCGGGGCTGCGCATCTGCCGGGCATGATCGCCGCCATGACCACATTGCCGGTATTTGGCGTGCCGGTGCGTTCAAAAGCGCTCAATGGCATGGACAGTCTTTATTCCATCGTGCAGATGCCCGGCGGCATTCCGGTGGGCACTCTGGCCATTGGCGAGCCCGGGGCCATCAATGCGGCGCTGCTGGCTGCCTCGGTGCTAGCCTTGAGCGATGAGGATCTGGCCGACAGGCTGGAAGCCCATCGTGCCCGCCAGACACAATCCGTTCCGCAATTCCCGTCCGATATCGAGTAGCGTCTTGACCGAAAAAACCGCATCTCTTGCTCCCGGCTCCACCATTGGCATTCTGGGCGGAGGTCAGCTCGGGCGCATGCTGGCGCTGGCGGCGGCAAAGCTGGGGCTGAAAAGCCATATCTATTGCCCCGATGCGCAAAGTCCGGCCTTTGACGTGACGCCATTCAAGACCGTGGCCGCCTATGATGATGCCGAGGCGCTCAGGGCCTTTGCCGATCAGGTCGATGTGGTGACCTATGAATTCGAGAATGTCCCGGCGGCGACCGCAGAAATCCTCGGTGGGCTCAAACCCCTGCGTCCCGGTGCCAATGCCCTGGCCATTTCTCAGGACCGGCTGGCCGAAAAGAGCTTCCTTGCATCCAAGAATATTCCCGTCGCGCCCTATCGCGCCGTGCATGGCCTTGATGACCTGCACAAGGCGGTGGAAGAGCTTGGCCTGCCTGCCGTACTCAAGACCACGCGGCTCGGCTATGACGGCAAGGGGCAACGGGTGTTGCGCGAGCCCGGTGATGCAGAGGTCGCGTTCAATGAATTAAAGCCGCATCCGCTGGTGCTGGAAGGCTTCGTGCCGTTCGAGAAAGAGATCTCGGTAGTGGTGGCGCGCGGGGTCGATGGGAGTGTCCGTGCGTTCGACGCTGCCGAAAATGTGCATCGGCACCATATTCTTTATACCTCGACCGTGCCCGCCGAGATTGCGCCCGGCGTCGAAAAACACGCCGCCATGCTGGCCAAGGTCATTGTCGTCGCGCTGGATTATGTCGGGGTGCTCGGCGTGGAATTCTTTGTCATTGGCGGCGAGCGCCCGAGCCTGATGGTCAATGAGATTGCGCCGCGCGTGCATAATTCGGGCCATTGGACCGAAGCGGTCTGCCTTACCGATCAGTTCGAGCAGCATATTCGCGCCATTGCCGGTTGGCCGCTGGGCGATCCGAGGCGCATGGCCGATGTGGTGATGCAGAACCTGGTCGGGGACGAAGTTGAAATCGTGCCCAATGGCCTCGATGGCGATACCCAGCCCCATCTCTACGGCAAGGCAGAGGCAAGGCCGGGTCGCAAGATGGGGCATATCAACCGGATCGTGCGGGGCTAAAGTCTCGTTACGCGCCGGATTCCCTTCTCCCCTTGAGGGAGAAGGTGCCCGAAGGGCGGATGAGGGGTTTGCGGCCTCTCCGGCAGCGCGAGCACGCCATAAGAAACCCCTCACCCGTCTCGCGCTATGCGCGATCCACCCTCTCCCTCAAGGGGAGAGGGGAAGGCCGGCGGCCTTCTACAGCCCCAGCCAGTCCCGCATGACCGCTGCTACTGCGTCCGGATTTTCCAGTGTCGGAACATGCCCGGCATCGGGGAATATCACCAGCTTTGCGCCCGGTATCGCATCGGCCATTTCTTCGGAGAGCGGCAGGGGGATCAGCTTATCCTCGGCGCCGACGCCCACCAGAGTGGGCACGGCGATGTCCTTGAGGAAGGGGCGGGAATCGATGCGGCCCATGATCGCCTCCTGCTGGCGGCAATAGGCTTGCACATCGACGCGCATGGCCATGTCGTGCACGGCTTCGGCGATAGGGGTGCCGAGGTTTTTTGGCGCGAGCAGGCCGGGCAGGGCGGTGCGGGACACGAGGGCGGATTTGCCTTGCGCCACCAGCGCCATTTCGGCCCGGCGGGTTTGCTGGCGCTCGTCGCTGTCGGGGCGGGCATTGGTGTCGAGCAAGGCCAGATGCGTCACCCGTTCGGGTGCCTGCCGCATGATTTCGAGGACGACATAACCGCCCATGGAGAGCCCGGCCAGCGCGAAACGGGGCGGGGCGGATGCGAGGGTGCGGGCCGCCATGCCCTCAATGCTGCCGTCGAGCGAGATGTCGGCCACCTGGGGGGCTATGGTTTTGCCGAGACGCGCAATGACAGGCTGATAGAGATAGGCGTCGCAGCGCAGGCCCGGCACCATGACAATCGGCTGATACATGCTTATCTCCAATTTTGAGGCTTCAAGCGGTAGAGGACGATGCTCAAACCGGCAAGATAGCGCACTTTTCCACCGGGTAAGTGTGGACAGGCCGGGATTCTTGGGCTATAGACCCCGCCACGGTGACCGGCTCGGCTGGTCGGTGGTGTGGTTTTAGCCATGCTGCTTTCATCCAAACAATTTGCCAAGCTTTGAAAGGGCATTTGACCTTTGCAAGTAGTCGTTCGCGATAACAATGTTGACCAGGCGCTGCGCGCACTGAAGAAGAAGCTGCAGCGCGAAGGTGTCTTCCGCGAAATGAAGCTGCGCAATTATTACGAGAAGCCCTCTGAGAAGAAGGCTCGCCAGAAGGCCGAGGCCGTACGCCGCGCCCGCAAGCTGGCTCGCAAGCGCGCTCAGCGCGAGGGCGGTCTGCCAGCCGCTCCGGCCCGTCCGGTCGCTCCGGGTCGTGCCGCTGCCGGTGCCCGTAGCTAAGCTACGGTTCGACCGAGAAATTTGAAACGCCGTCCTTATAGGGCGGCGTTTTTTATTGCCTGCGTTTCCGCCAGCGATCTGCCAGGGCCACGGCAATGGTCAGAAACGCGACGATGGGCAATTGAATGGTGAGCGCGGCCAGCGCGTTGGGAAACAGCGTTCCGGCAGCCAGCGAGCCGATAAAGCCGCCACTGATCTGAAAGAAGCCGCTGAGTGCGCCAGCAGCCCCGGCAATTGCGCCGAACCCGGCCATGGCGGCGGCCGTGGCTGTCGGGCTGATAAAGGCGAGGCCAACCATCCATGCGCCGATAGGCACCATGATGGCGACGACGTTGAGCGGAAACAGGTTTGGCAGAATGGCGAAGCCCAGCCCGCTGATGCCGAGGATGATCATGGCAATCGTCACCAGTCTGTCGCTGCTGATGCGGGTCGAGAGATAGGACACTGTCAGATTGCCGACGACGAAGGATGCCGTCTGCACCAGCATCGCCATGGCAAACTGGAATGGCGTGAAACCCAGATCATCGATCAGGATGAAGGGCAAAAGCGCGGTAAAACCGTGAAAGCCGGAAAAGACCAGACACAGCAGCAGCGAGGGCACGATGAAATCGGGTGCGCTCAGCAGGGTGCGGTAATTGGCGATGATAATGCCGGGCCTCAGCGGTATGCGCCTTTCGGGCGGCAGGGTTTCACGGGCACTGGTGGCCTGAAGCGCGAGAATGGCGAGACCAAATCCGGCCATGATCACAAAGAGCAAGTGCCAGGAGCCCAAGAGCAGGATGACGCTGCCCAATGTGGGCGCGACGGCGGGTGTTACCGTCAGGATAAGATTGATCAGGGTGAGGATGCGGATGGCTTCCCCGCCCACGAACTGGTCGCGGACCATGGCGCGGGACAGGGCGACGCCCGCCGACACACCAAAGCCCTGCACGAAGCGCCCGATGAACAGCACTTCAAGACTTGGCGCCATGGCGGCGATGAGGCTGCCCAGCACATAGATGGCGAAAAAGGCTATGCCGACGCTGCGCCGTCCGAAGCGGTCGGACAGCGGGCCGCAAATGAGCTGCGCCAGTGCAAAGGCGGCAAAATAGACGGTCAATGTCAGCTTGCCGGCGGCATCGCTGGTGTCGAAATCGCCGACAATGGTGGGCAGGGCGGGCGCATAAAGGGTGAGGCTGAGGGGGCCGGTTGCCACCATCAGCCCGCCAATGATGGCGGTGCGGCGGGCGGACATGCCCGCCGGAACAGGTTTGGTCACGGGGAGACGGCTTTCTCGAAGAAGGGCCGGGCGTGGCTCCAGATGCCAGCGGCCCAGAGATCGGAATGGCCCGCATCGGGCACGATCCAGAGTTCATAGGGATTGGGCGCGAGCGCATAGAGCCGCTCGCCATTGGACACCCCGATCGTGGTGTCGGCTGTGCCATGGGCGACCAGAACCGGCTCGCTCACATCGGCAATCCATTCATTGTTGCGGAACTGATCCTGCATGACCAGACCCACCGGCAGGATGGGATAGCGTTCGGCGGCGACGGTGACGGCGGAAAGAAACGGCGTTTCGAGCAAGAGCGCTTTGGCGTCGCGCTGGCTGGCGACAGAGGTGGCCGGGCCGGAGCCGAGCGAGCGCCCCCAGATCAGGATAATATCGTTGCGCGCCGCGACCCAATCATAGGCATTGAGCGCATCGGTGAGGATATTGGCCTCGGAAATCTGGCCGGGCGAGGTGGGGAAGCCGCGATAATCGAAGGCGAAGAAACCATAGCCATCGGCGACGAATTGGGCATAGCGTTCATGTTCATAGGTGAAGCTGCCCGAATTGCCCTTGTAATAAAGAATGGTGGGCATGCCCGCACGCGGCGCCTGATACCAGGCGGTGATGAAGCCATCCCCCGAGGGGATTTGCAATTGCTCGGCGCCGGGCAGGCCCGCATCGGCCAGTTCGGTAATCGCGCCCGTCGCTTCGTATTGCAGCGCTCTTTGATTGACGAACATGTAGCCGATGACCCCGGCATAGACGAGAACGACGAGCACGAGCAGGGCGAGAAGAATACGGCGCAGCAGTTTCACGACAGACCTCGAAACGAACAGAGCCGTATTCTACACCTTTGGGAAGCCCCTGTCAGAGTTCAGAAATGGACTTTTCGAGCGCCTGGGCAAAGACCTCGTCCGGCTGCGCGCCCGAGAGGGCATATTTCTCGGCAAAGACGAAGAAGGGCACGCCCTGAATGCCCTGCTGGGCGGCGCTGGTAGCGAGCTGTGCGGTGATGGACAATTCGTTCTCGTCATTGATGGCATCGAGCGCATCGCCGCGATCCCAGCCGAATTCGACGGCGATATCGGCAAGCACATTGTCGTCGTTGATCTGGCGGTGTTCGAGGAAATAGGCGTCGGCAATGGCATTGGCCAATTCGTGCTGATTGCCATTGGGTTTGGAGAGGCGGGTGATGGTGTGCGCCTTGGCGGTGTTGAACATGCGCGGCTGTTTCGACAGGTCGAGCGTTACACCGGCCTTTGCGGCTTCACCTTCCACGCGGGCCCACATTTCCTTGGGATCGCGGCCATATTTCTCCTGCAGCATTTGGCCGACATCAACGCCTTCCGGCGGCACGTTCGGATCGAGATAAAAGGGATGGTTCTCGACCACGACCTCGATGTCGTCGGGCAGTCCGGCGAGCGCCTGATCGAGCCGGGCGGACCCTACCAGACACCACGGGCAGACCACATCGGTGAACACATCGATCTTGAGCAGCTTGGCCATTGGAAGGCTCCTGAAAACAAATGATCCCGCCCAGATGGCGCTCCGGGCGGGATGTGGCAAGAGGGCACTTGCGGGTAACTGATCGTCAACTGGTCAGATTTGGTGGGTTCTGGCCCTGAACCAGCGCGAAAGGCGGCGTATAGGCAGCGGCCAGGGTCAGACCCATGGCAGCGCTGATCCCGACAATGGCGAGCATGGGCGTCATCAGCCAGCCTGCCAGTTTCGACTTTGCCCCTACACGGCGCAACGTGGCGAGGCCGAGCAGCAGCACGAAGGTGCAGACCAGGCTCAATTGCAGGGAATCCAGCCCCGCCGCGACAAAGGGCAGGGCGATATAGGCGGCGATCAGCCCCGCCAGCCAGAAACGGGCGGGCCGCGCCGCCATTGGCTGCAAGGCGCCGAAGGCTGCGCCGAGCAAGGCCAGTTGCGCAAGATGGATGGCGCTGCCCGCCCAATGCGGCAACCCAAAGGGCGCAAAGAAAACGGGCAGGAGACCGAAGAATGTCAGGCCCAGATGCACCAGCCCGAACAATCCTGCCGCCAGTGCGGCAGAGACCAGAATGGTCGCGCCCATGCGCAGATCGGTGCTGTCTGCGGGGGCAAGAGGGGCTGAATACAATGCTGTGGTGGCCATTTCGCGGCTTTCCTTGGCAATTTCTCAAGGAAGAATGGCGCGGATGGCGATAGGGTTCCGTAAGCGTCAATGGCGGGGCATCCGCAAAGTGGCTTGAGACAGGGCCGCAACCGGCCTATTCGAAGGGCCTGAAACGCAAGGATTGGCACATGGCTGGCAATGATCATCACGACAGGCTCGATGCGCTCGAAACGCGTATCGCCTATCAGGATCAAACGATCGAAGAGCTCAACGCCACCATTACCGAGCAATGGAAGGCCATCGACCTGTTGACCCGCAAACTGGTGATGATGGAGGAGCAGGTGCGCGCCGGTTCCTACATTGCCGATCCGGCGACAGAGAAGCCGCCGCCGCATTATTGAGCTAGCGCTCCAGCCCCACCGCCGCGCGGAATGAGGTGATATGGGGCGCGGGCGGATCACCTTGCCTGGCCGTATCGGTCCAGTAGAAATTGTGGGTGAACAACCGCCAGCCCAGGCGGCCCCAGTGTATTTCCACATCGACATCCAGAATGCCGGGGCCGAACTGGTCTTTCCCCGCCAGCGGGCCGGAAATGGCGTCGCCCAAAAGGAAAAGCGGGGAATCGAAGCGGTCGTAGAGATTGGTCCAGCGCACGGTTGAAAAGACAGCGGCGTGGTGCGCGGCGTCGCCTTTCTCCGTGTCGGGATAGAGCACGCCATGCTCCCCATTATAGGGCTGTGGCGGGGCGGTGGGCAGCACGCGCTCCTCTTTCATGCGCTTGAAATCCTGTCGGCCATCGGTGATCAGAAATTCAGCGCTGGAGAGGGGCGAGCCCAATGTAATCAGGTCGGAGATCTTCCAGCCTGAAAGGGTCTCGGTGCCCGGTTTACCCTTCTGGGCGCTGAGGGTCATGAAGGCCTGCCATTGCAGGGCCTGAAACCGGGCGACGGTGTTTGCGTCCCAATTGTCTTTCGGCGCCGCCGACACGAAGTCATCCACGGCCTTGAGGGCGTCAATGGCTTTGGGGCCGGGAGGATTATCCTTGGTCGGGCCCACTTCGTGCCAGAGAATATGCAAAAGGTCATAGGCCAGCACCGACCCGAGCGAATGAGCAATGACGATGACCCGGTCATATTCGGGGTCCTCATGCAAAGCCTTGAGCAAAGCCAGCCCGCGATTGCGCACGCCCTGACGGCTCTGCACCGTTTCGGTATGGGCCGACAGATAGCTGGCCGCATCGCCAAAATAGGGCAGCAGCAGCGTATCGGCCAGATAGGCGAGCCAGCCCAGCAGCATCAGATTGATGATGTGGTTGTTCCAGCCAAAGCTGTCGAGCACGCCTATGGCAATGGTCAGGATCAGCAACTGGCTGGGAATGCGTTTGATGAAGGCCAGTTGCACGATGAATTTGGGTAAGAGGATCAGCGCCAGGCCGACAAGCGAGATGATATGGCCGCGCCGCGCCGCTTCGGCGGTGAAAGCTTCAAACCAATTGAGCCTGAGCAATTCGGGCAGCGCCAGCAGCGCCGCCAAAGCGCTGATAATGGTCACCACGGTCAGCATCCAGAATACCGCCCATGGCCAACGCATATGGGAGGGCACATAGGCCGGGTCGACCCAGAGCAGCCTTTGTACCCAGCGCCAGAGATTGCGAAGCGGCGTGGCGTTCAGCAGGTCGGCATAATAAAGCTCGAAAAAGTCGCTGCGCCGCCCGTTATGCTCGGGTGTGGTGATGCGTTGCAGCTCGTAGAGCCCGCTTTTATCGTCGGGCACGATCCAGATCTTGCGCTCGGTCTCATTGGTTTCGCCGGGCGCGTTGAGTTCGGGATTTTTCTGCCAGAGCACTTTTACGAAATCGCGGATCGTGCCCATGGGCCGCTGCTCGCCCTGACCATGGACGATCACCACCGCCTGCCGTTTGATCGGCATATCTGGTGCAGCGCTTGATTTGCGGGTTGCTCTGGCCATGGCGTCCCCTCCCTGATCCGGCGCGCAGGTTAATCCAGGCGGACAAGAGAAGAAACCGGCAAAGAAAAGGCCCGCCGAAGCGGGCCTGAATGCGCGTGATGGGCGCACTAAGTAGTATCGCGCTCGATATGGCACCCTCCCCTTGACGGGGAGGGTTGGGGTGGGGTGGTTCACAGCCGCGAAAATCGTGGCTCCCTCACCCCCTCCCAGCCTCCCCCGTCAAGGGGGAGGTGCCGGGCCGGCAGGTGGATGAAGGATCGAGCCTATATCCTCGATCCTTCGACTAGTGCCCGAGTGCCTTGACGATTTCCTCGGTGACTTTCTTGGCGTCGCCGAACAGCATCATGGTGTTGTCGCGGAAGAACAATTCGTTCTGCACGCCCGCGTAACCGGCGGCCATGCCGCGTTTGATGAACAGCACCGTGCCCGCATCCTCGACGTTGAGGACCGGCATGCCATAGATCGGCGAGGTCTTGTCGGTCTTCGCCGCCGGGTTGGTCACGTCATTGGCGCCGATGACGAAGGCAACGTCGGACTGGGCAAACTCGGAATTGATGTCTTCCAGCTCGAACACTTCGTCATAGGGCACATTGGCTTCGGCCAGCAGCACGTTCATGTGCCCGGGCATGCGGCCAGCCACCGGGTGGATGGCGTATTTGACCTCAACGCCAGCGGATTTGAGCATGTCGGCCATTTCACGCAAAGCGTGCTGGGCCTGAGCGACGGCCATGCCATAGCCGGGAACGATGATGACCTTGCCGGCATTCTTCATCAGGAAGGCCGCGTCGTCGGCCGCACCCTGCTTGACCGGGCGATCGTCTTCGGCACCTCCCGCAGCGGAAGCGGCGTCACCGCCGAACCCACCCAGGATCACCGAGATGAAGCTGCGGTTCATCGCCTTGCACATGATGTAGGAGAGAATGGCGCCCGAAGAACCGACCAGCGCGCCTGTGATGATCAGCGCGGTATTGCCCAGCGTGAAACCGATGCCTGCCGCGGCCCAACCCGAATAGGAATTGAGCATCGAGACCACGACCGGCATGTCGGCGCCGCCGATGGGGATGATCATCAGCCCGCCCAGAATGAGCGCGAGCACGGTGATGGCCCAGAACATCCATGCCTGCCCGGTTATGGCGAAGGCGATGACCAAAGCCACGATGGCGATACCGAAGCCGATATGGATGAGGTGGCGCGAGGGCAGGATGATCGGCTTGCCGCTCATATTGCCATTGAGTTTGGCGAAGGCGATGACCGAGCCGGTAAAGGTGAAGGCGCCGATGGCGGTGCCGATCGACATTTCCACCAATGCCTGTGCGTGGATATGGTCCAGCGTGCCGATGCCGAAGGCTTCGGGCGCATAGAGCGCGGCGGCGGCCACGAAGACGGCGGCCAGACCGACCAGCGAGTGGAAGGCGGCGACAAGCTGTGGCATGTCGGTCATCTTGACCGTGCGGGCCATATAGGCGCCGATGCCGCCACCGAGGCCGAGGCCACCGATGATCAGCAGCCAGCTCAACCAGTCGGTTGGTGCGGCGACGGCCAGAGTGGTGAGGATGGCAATGCCCATGCCCACCATGCCGAAGGTGTTACCCTGACGCGCCGAGCGGGGGCTGGAGAGGCCGCGCAGCGCGAGGATGAAGAGAACGCCCGAGACCAGATAGAGAAGGGCGGCGATATTTGCGTCGATCATTTTTCGATCAACCCTTCTTCTTGTACATGGCCAGCATGCGCTGGGTGACGAGGAAGCCACCGAAGATATTCACGGATGCGAAGACCAGCGCGATGAAGCCGAAGAGCTTTGATACCCAACTGGCGTCATGCACCATGTCGACGCCCACGGCGAGCAGCGCGCCCACCACGATCACCGAGGAAATGGCATTGGTGACGCTCATCAGGGGGGTGTGCAGGGCCGGGGTGACGCTCCAGACCACGAAGTAGCCGACAAAGATCGCCAGCACGAAAATGGCGAGGCGGAAGGTGAAGGGGTCGATTGCGGACATATCCATCTTACTTGCCTTCCTCTGATGCTTCGGGCTTTTTCGCAGCCGGTTTTTTCACTGCGGGCTTTTTGGCGGCAGGCTTGGCTAAAGCTGCTTTTGGCGCGGCGGCTTTTTTGGCCGGGGCGGTCTTCGCAGGCGATGGTGCGGCGTTTGCCTTCACAGCGGTTTTCTTGACCGCTGCGGGCTTGGGCGCGGCAGCAGGTGCGGCTTCGGCCGGAGCGGGCTTGGTTGCGGGCTTTTTCACCGCACCGGTCTTGATCGGAGCGTCCTTGGCTTCAACCTTGGCAGCCGGCTTTTTCGGCGCTGGCTTGGGCACGGCGACGGGTTTGGGCGTCTCGATGGGTGCAGCAGCAACGAAATTGGGATGCACGACAGCGCCGTCGCGGGTCAGGACAGTGGCCTTGACCAGTTCATCGTCCCAGTTGATGGCGAGCTTTTTTTCTTGTCTGTCGATCAGCGTATCGATGAAGGAGAGCAGATTGCGCGCATAGAGCTGGCTGGCGGTGGTGGGGATGTGACCGGCCAGATTGGTGTGCCCGATAATGGTCACGCCATTATGGGTGATCACCTTGCCCGGCTGGGTCAGCTCGACATTGCCGCCGCGTTCGGCGGCGAGATCGACGATGACGGAACCCGGAGCCATGGATTCGACCATGGCCCTGGTCACGAGCTTAGGCGCGGGCCGGCCCGGAATGAGCGCGGTGGTGATGACGATGTCCTGCTTGGAAATATGCCCGGCGACCAGTTCGGCCTGTGCCGCCTGTTCGTCCTTGGTCAATTCGCGCGCATAGCCGCCCGTGCCCGAAGCGTCTTTCAGCGCCTCGGTCATGATGAACTTGCCACCCAGCGATTCCACCTGCTCACCGGCGGCGGCGCGCACGTCGGTGGCCGAGACCACAGCGCCCAGCCGCTTGGCGGTGGCGATGGCCTGCAAACCGGCAACGCCCGCGCCCATGACGAAGGCCTTGGCCGGACGCACGGTGCCGGCGGCGGTCATCATCATCGGCATGGCGCGGTCAAAGATCGCGGCGGCTTCGATAACGGCCTGATAGCCAGCCAGATTGGCTTGCGATGAAAGAATGTCCATCACCTGCGCGCGGGTGATGCGCGGCATGAATTCCATGGCAATAGCGGAAACGCCAGCCTTGGCGAGCGCCGCTATGTCCTTTTCATTGCCATAGGGGTCGAGGGCGCCGATCAGCAGCGCGCCCTTGTTGACGCCATTGAGGTCGGCAGCGGCGGGGCGGCGAACCGTCAGTACAATATCGGCGCCTTTGAGCGTCGCGGCGCCAGTGGCGCCGATGGTGGCGCCCGCCTCGGTGAACAGCTCGTCGGCAATGCGCGAGCCCAGCCCTGCGCCTTTTTCGACGCTGACTTCAGCGCCGAGACCGATGAGTTTGGCGACGGTTTCCGGGGTTGCCGCGACACGGCTCTCCCCCTCGAAACGCTCGCGCAAAACGGCAATTTTCATGGAGACACTCCTACCCGCCTGCCGACGGGCAGGCTTGTTTATGGGCCTGCTTGCTGTGATCCGATCAGTGAATGATCAGGAAATAGAGGACGACCACCAGAGCGGCCATGGCATAGACCGACCACTTCACCCCTTGCACGAAGCCGTTATAGGTCTTTTCGTGTTCGGCGTAGTCCATGGCGGATTCCAATACGGGGGCGGGATGGGGTTCTGCGGTCTTTTTGGCCATGAGATCCTCAAAAATCAGTCGTCTACAGGTTTTGGTCCGAAAGCGCGCTTCAGGGCGCGCTCGCTTCCAGCTCGTCGATCAGCCCTTCGATCATCGAAAGGCCAAGCGACCAGAATTGCGGGTCTTTCGCATCGAGCCCAAAGGGCACGAGAAGTTCGGAATGATGCTTGCTACCCCCTGCCTTGAGCAGCGCAAAATAGCGCTCCGCAAAGCCTTCATTGGCCTTCTCATACTGCGCATAGAGCGAGTTCACAAGGCAGTCGCCGAATGCATAGGCATAGACATAGAAGGGGGAGTGGATGAAGTGCGGAATATAGGTCCAGAACACTTCGTAGCCCTCATTGGCCACGATGGCATCGCCGAGCGATTCCGCCTGCACTTCAAGCCACATGGCGTTGATCTCTTCGGCGCGCAATTCGCCATTGCGGCGGGCGGTGTGGACCTTGCGCTCGAAGGTATAAAAGGCGATCTGCCGCACCACCGTATTGAGCATGTCTTCCACCTTTGAAGACAACAGGGCAAAGCGCTGTTTGGGGTCGGTGGTCTTGTCGAGCAGCGCCCGGAAGGTCAGCATTTCACCAAAGACCGAGGCGGTTTCGGCCAGGGTCAGCGGCGTATTGGCAAGGATCGGGCCCTGTGCTGCGGCGAGGCGCTGGTGCACGCCATGGCCCAGTTCATGGGCGAGCGTCATGATATCGCGGGTGCGACCAAGATAGTTCAGCATCAGATAGGGGTGGGCGCTGGGCACGGTGGGATGGGCGAAGGCGCCCGAGAGCTTGCCATTGCCGGTTGGCGCATCGATCCAGCCGGAATTGAAGAAGGGCTTTGCGACCTCGGCCAGTTCCGGCGAGAAGCGACCATAGGCGTCGAGCACGGTGGAGACGGCGCTGTCCCAGTCCCAGATACGTTCGTCGCTGGTGGGCAGGGGCGCATTGCGGTCCCAGGCATTGAGCTTGTCCTTGCCGAACCACTTGGCCTTCATTTTGTAATAGCGGTGGCTGAGGCGCGGATAGGCGTCCTGCACGGCCTTTTGCAGCGCGTCGACCACTTCGCGTTCCACCGCATTGGCCATGTGGCGGCTATCGGCAATGTCCTCATAACCGCGCCAGCGGTCGGAAATTTCCTTGTCCTTGGCCAAGACATTGGTGATGTGGGTGAAGAGGCGCACATTGTCGGCAAAGGTCCTGGACAGGGCCTTGAAGGCACTTTCGCGCTTGGCGCCGTCCTTCTCGGAGAGCAGGTGCAGGGTGGATTCAAGGTTCAGCGTCTCGCCATCGACCTCGAAGGTGAGGCTGGAGAGAGTCTCGTCATAGAGCCGGTTCCAGGCGGAAAAGGCGGTGACGGATTTGTCGTGGAAGAGTTCTTCGAGCTTGTCGTCGAGCTGATAGGGCTTGGCCTTGCGCAGGTCGGCGAACCAGGTGCGGTAGCGCGCCAGTTCAGCGTCCTTGGCAAATGCGGCTTCGAGATCGGCGTCTTCGATGCGGTTGAGTTCAAGTTCAAAGAACAGCACGCGGGTCGAGAGCGCAGTCAGCGCCTCATTGGTATCGCCCATGAATTTGGCCCGGTCCGGATCGGTCGAGCGTTGCGCATATTGCAGGAACGAGTACGAGCCGATGCGGCCGGACAGATCGCCCAGCGTTTCGCTGTCCTTGATGGCTTGGATCAGCCCGCCGGATTTGGTGAGGTCGATCAGCTTGCCCTTGTATTCGGCCTCGAATTTGACGGCGAGCGCCTTGGCCTCTTCCAGAGCCGCCTTGAATTCAGGGCTGTCCTTGCCGGGATAGAGATCATTCAGATCCCAGACCGGCAGGTTTCCGAACTGGTTGTGGCCCTTTTGAGCGGCTTCGGACATGGATTGCGACTCCCGACAAGAATTTTGCGCGGACCTTAGCCAGTGGGCGGGATGATGTGAAGATGGTGGGGTGACGCGGGGGATGGTGATGGACCTTGCTTTGGCCCTGAAAATTACCCCGCCATCAACCTGCTCGATCCTTCCCAGATCAATTGCAGCGCCAAAAGGAAAACCAGCCAATAGGCGATCCGGTAGAACAGGCGCGCATCGATGCGGCGGACCAGATAGACGCCGAGAAACACGCCGATGATCCCAACCGGGGCGAGAGCCGCCGACATGGTGAGGTTCTGCACATTGAGCTGGCCGAGAAAGTAATAGGGGACCAGCTTTGCCGTGTTGACGATGGCGAAGAAGAAGGCTGTCGTTCCGGCATAAAGGGCAGGGGCAAGCTTGCGCGGCAGCACGTAAATCTGGAAGGGCGGGCCGCCGGTGTGGGAGATGAAACTGGTAAAGCCGGCAACGCCGCCCCAAAATGTGCCCCATGGCTTGGACGGCGGCAGGCCTTCGAGCTTCTTGCGGATGGGGAACACCGCATCGAGCACGAAGAGCAGGGTGACGACGCCGACCATCAGCAGCACGACCGCGTCACTGACAAAAGCCCAGAGCGCCCAGCCGATCAGGGTGCCGATGGCCGCGCCGGGCAGCATGATCTTGAGCAGGCTCCAGTCGCATTCCTTGCGATACATCCAGATGGCCACCGCATCCATGCAGAGCAGAACCGGCAGCATCATTCCGGCAGCGTCGCGCGGCGCCATGACGAGGGTGAGCAGCGGCACGCCGACGACGCCGAGCCCGCCCAACAGGCCAGCTTTGGAAAGACCGACGATCAGAACCGCGATCACGGCGATCGTTATGAAATAGGGGTCGAACATGGGGAAGCGAATCCGGGAAGGGTAGTGACTTAGCTCCACGCTCTGGGGCCGGATTTGTCAACCACGGCATTTTCCACGAACGCGATGCGACACCCTCCCCTTGACGGGGAGGGAGGGGGTGCGGGGCCGGTTTGCGGGACAACACCTCGCCTCAAACAAAAATCCCCGCCGAAGCGGGGATTTTCAAAATCGCGGACCGGATTGGGCCAGCTCTTATTCTTCGTCGGCATTGTCCGACTTGAGGGACTTGAGCTTGGCAAAGACCGAATCGGCGTCGAGATCGTCATGGGCCTGCTGGGACGAGGATTGTCCTTCGCCCTCGAAGCCGTCTTCGCGTGCATAGGCAGCGCGGCTGGCGGCGCGGGCCAGTGCCTCCTCGGCGGTGAGAAGCGTGGTGCCTTCGGCCAGGTCGCTCTGTGCCGGGGCGTCCTTACTGGCGCGCTTGACCTCAAGGTCGAGGTCGATCTGGCTGCACAGGCCCAGCGTCACCGGGTCCATGGCGGTCAGGTTGGCGGCGTTCCAATGGGTGTTTTCGCGTACCGATTCAATGGTCGACTTGGTGGTGCCGACCAGACGCATGATCTGGGCGTCCTTGAGTTCGGGATGGTTGCGCACCAGCCATTTGATGGCATTGGGACGCTCGTTGCGGCGGGAAATCGGGGTATAGCGCGGGCCCTTGCGCTTGACGGCGGCAACGCGAACCTTGGGCTCGGAGACCTTCATGCGATAGTTCGGGTCGGCCTCGGCCTTCTCGATTTCCTCGCGGGACAATTGCCCGTTCTGGACCGGATTGGCGCCCATGATGCCGCTGGCGACATCGCCATCGGCAATGCCCTGCACTTCCAGCGGATGCAGGGTGCAGAAGGCGGCGATCTGCTCGAACGACAGGGCGGTATTGTCCACCAGCCACACGGCGGTTGCCTTGGGCATCAGAAGGGACTGGGACATGGTTAAATTTCTCCTGCTGGCGCGGCCGGTTTTCCTCCGGGCCGCTCCGCCTCTTGGTGAAATAATGAGGGGGAACTGACCAACCATATAGAGAAAATGCACTCTATCCGCAATGCTTAAGTCGGACTGTCCCCGGCTCCAAATGGGGTTACCAGGATCAGTTTGCCGCGATGGGCCCGGCTTTCCATCACGGCATGCGCTTCGGCGGCCTGGGTGAGCGGGAAGGTGGTGATCTCGGGCCTGATCCAGTCCGGCATGGACAGGGCCGGCAGGAAGTGTGTGCCGATATGGGCGGCAATTGCCGCTTTGGCGGCGGACGATTGCGGGCGCAACGTTGAGCCGGACAGCGTCAGATCCTTGGCCATGATCAGCCGCAGCGGCACATTGGCATTGCCGCCGCCCAGCGTCGAAATCTGGACGATATGGCCATTGCGGGCCGAGGCCTCAACATTGATGCGCGCCATGTCGCCGCCGATAATGTCGACAATCCGGTCCGCGCCATGACCATTGGTGATGGCTTTGACACGCTCGACAATGTCCTCGCGGCTCCGGTCGATCACGGCGCTGGCGCCGAGCCGGCGGCAATATTCGGCCTTGGCGGCATCCGAGGCCACGGCAATGGCTTTGGCGCCGATCAGGTCACATATCTGAATGGCGGCGCCGCCGATGCCGCCCGAGCCGCCATGGATCAGCACGAACATGTCCTTTTCCAGCCCGGCCCGCAGCACCAGGGTCTGGGTCACCGTGAACCAGGTTTCGGGCAGGGCGGCAGCGAGGATATGGCTCCATCCTTTGGGAGTGGGCAGGACCTGTCCGGCGGGCACGGCAACATATTCGGCATAGCCGCCGCCATTGGTCAGCGCCATGACCGGCTCGCCCATGGCAAAACCGGTGACTTTGGCTCCCAAGGCAGCGATCTCGCCTGCGACTTCCAGTCCCGGTAGGGGCGAGGCGTCGGGGGGCGGATTATAGAGCCCCCGCCTTTGCGCCAGATCGGGCCCATTGATCCCCGCAGCGCCAGTGCGGATCAGCACATCGTGCGGACCGCATGGGGGCAGCGGCACCTGACGGGAGACGAGCGCTTCGGGACCACCGGGATTGTCGATGGCAATGGCGAGCATGGTCAGGGGCAAGGTCATGGTCTGATGCTCGCCTAACCCGGCTTGCCCTGCAAGAGCGGCGCGCTACACTTGGTGTCGCAGGTATGCTGGAGACAAAAAATGGATGAAGAACGCAAGCAGCCGACAAGCCATGATGTCGGCATGGCGCTGGACACGCTCTCGGTTGAGGAGCTTGAAGAGCGGATCGGCTTGCTGGAGGCCGAAATCCTGCGGTTGCGTGCCGCCATCGCGGACAAGGGCGATTCACGCAAGGCCGCCGAAGCGGCATTCAAATTCTAGGCAAGGCGTCGTCGTTAAGATTAACGAAGGGTTGATGTTCAATCGATGGAAACGTTTCAGTAGGGTCCCGGAGACTTTTGGGGGACTTCTGAATGGACTTTACGCTTCTCGCCATCGCCGCGCTGTTGACCCTGAGCGGCTTCTATCTGCTGGAGGCCGCTTTGACCTGCGCGTCCGTACAGGTCACCTCGCAAACGGCGCTCGCGCCAGCGCGTAATCAGCGGGAGCAGGCGTGGCGGGCTGAGCCCTTGCAGGTTTTCCTGCGCCAATTGCTGATGGTGCGTCAGCGTCGCATGGCCGGTGGATTCTGGCGTTTTGAGCAATTGTGACGTGCGCCCGACAATATTGGTAGCAATGTCGTGAACACACAGGGTTAAGAAATCGAGTCCTGTTAAGAGCCAATTAATGAATTGGCGGTAAGGTCTCATTATTCAGATTGTTCTGGATTTTTCAGAGTGGTTTCTCCCTCTGTTTGACGCCTCCCTGTTAACTTCGAGAGCTGCACCTTGCGGCTCTTTTTCTTTTTCTGGCACAGGGTTTGGCTGCCACGCTTAAACCGGATTTTTAGGATAGGCGGAACCTTTCCGTGACGGGGCGCATCATTGTCCCTAGCATGGGACAAATGGAGGAAAGTCCGTGGCCGAAGCCGGTGAAACCAGTTCCGCAATTGCCATCGGCCCGCGCATCGTGGCGTCGGGCGGCTTTGATGCGCTCTATAAGGAGGGCATGGGGCTGATCGAGGCGGTTGCGTCCTATCTCGATGACATGGGCCGGATCGAGAGCCGCACCTTGCCGCGCGATGCCGGTTTTCTCTACGCCACCGAATCCATGCGCCTCACCACGCGGCTGATGCAGCTTGCCTCATGGCTTTTGCTGCAGCGGGCGGTCAATGAGGGCGAAATCACCCGCGAAAATGCCCGGGCGGAAAAGGAGAAGGTCAAATTCTCCGCGACGCCGAGCCAGCGCGGCGGACCCGGCTACGACCAGCTTCCCGACACATTGCGCGATTTCATCGACAAGGGTGATCGCCTGTTTGAGCGGGTGATGCAGCTCGATGCGCTGGAGCGCGGCAATCTGCCGGAGAAAGTGCCGGCCCATGTCAATGGTGTGGCCGATCAGCTGGCGCGCATCAAGGCAGCCTTTGCCCGGGTTTAGCCACGCGGTGCGAAGAAAATAACGCCTGCACCCAATAGTGCCAGCGCTGCCCCGATCATATCCCAGCGATCAGGCCTGATGCCTTCAAAGCCTGCCATGAAGGCAATCGAGGCCAGAATATAAATGCCGCCATAAATGGCGAAGGCGCGCCCGGCACTGTCCATGCCGGTCAGCGAGAGCAGATAGGCGAATAATCCGAGCGAAATCAGTGCTGGCAGCCAGAGCCATGGCTGGCCATTTTTGACTGCCATCCAGACCAGATAGCAGCCGCCGATTTCAAAAACCGCAGCGGCGAAGAACAGCAGGAAGGCCATAAATCCCCCAAAAACAAAAAGCCCGGCGCAATTGGCCGGGCTTTTCAAAACTGTCCAAGCGGACTGGATTACATGCCCAGACCCTTGAAGCGCTCCTTGAAGCGCGAAACGCGACCACCACGGTCCATCAGCTGGCCCGTGCCGCCGGTCCATGCCGGATGGGTCTTGGGGTCGATGTCGAGCTGCAGCGAGTCGCCTTCCTTACCCCAGGTGGACTTGGTCTGGTAGGTGGTGCCGTCGGTCATGACCACGTTGATGAGGTGGTAATCGGGGTGAATATCGGTCTTCATGGCGTCGCCTCAAATCAAACGGGCGCCGCAGCGCCCGGAGAGCAAAACTGGTATTGGGCGGCTTCCTACAGCAGATACATCGGCTTCGCAAGTGTGGCGGCGCCGCAAATTTGCCCTGTGCAGCATGGTTGCGGGCAATGGGGGGCAAGCCCTATATGAAGGCCGTCGCCGCAAGCGGCATATCCCTTTACTAGCCATGGCTTGATCCCGCAATGACTGACCAGGCCGTCTCGGCTGCGACCGACCCCGATAAAATCGTTGAAGAAGTGACGGCAGCGCCACGGCGCCTGCGTCCGCTCAAGCGGCTTTTGCCCTTTCTGTTCGCCTATCCGGTGCGGCTATCGCTCACCGTGCTGTTTCTCGTGGTCTCGGCGGTCACGTCGCTGGCCATTCCGGCGGCATTGGGCGGGGCAATCGACGAAGGCTTCGTTGCGCAGAATTTGGAAAATGTCGGCCGCTATGGCTGGATCATCGTGGCGATTGCGGCGGTCATGGCCATTGCCAGCGGCGCGCGCTTCTATTTCATCTCGGTCATTGGCGAGCGGGTGCTGGCTGATCTGCGGCAGGCGGTGTTCCAGCATTTGCTGCGGCTTGAGGCGCAATATTTCGACAATAACCGCATTGGCGAGCTGACCAGCCGCCTCAATGGCGATGTGGCGGTGATCCGGGGCGCCATCGGCTCCAACCTGTCGCTGTTTCTGCGCTCCATGGTGACCATTGTCGGCGCGCTGATCATGATGATCCTCACCAGCCCGGTGCTGACTTTGGCAGTGGTCATCGCGCTGCCCATGGTGCTGGTGCCGGTCATCGCCTTTTCGCGCCGCTTGCGCGGCATGTCGCGCAAGACACAGGATGCGCTGGCCGATCTGTCCGCCATGGCCACCGAAATGCTGGGCGCGAACCGCACCGTTAAGGCTTTCACGCAGGAAGACGTGCAGGCCGGGTTCTATGCCGAGCGCAGCGAGGCCAGTTATCAGGCGGAAACGCGCCGGCTGGGCGCGCGTTCGATCATGGTGGCACTGGTGATCTTTCTGGGCACGGCGGCGCTGGTCGGGCTGGTGTGGTGGGGCGCCCGTTCGGTGTTCGAAGGCACTGTTTCGGCGGGGCAATTGGCGCAGTTTCTGGTCTATGCGCTGATGGCCGCCGGGGCGCTCACCAATGTCTCGGAGGTTCTGGGGAGCCTCCAAATGGTGGCAGGATCGACCGAGCGGCTGACCGAAATTCTCGATACGGACGCCGCTATTCAAGACCCGGCGCAGCCGCTCGATCTGCCGGCGCCGCCACTTGGCACCGTGTCGTTCGAGGATGTGCATTTTTCCTATGGTGGTCCGCATGGCGATCCGGTGCTCGATGGCGTGAGTTTCTCGGTGGCCCGGGGGCAGACCTTTGCGCTGGTCGGCCCTTCGGGTTCGGGCAAATCGACCACGCTCTCGCTGTTGCAGCGCTTCTACGACATTGGCGCGGGCAGGATCCGGGTGGATGGCATCGATATTCGCCATCTGCGCCTGCATGACCTGCGCCAGCGCTTCGCCTATGTGGAGCAGGAGCCGATCATCTTTGCCGGGACCATTGAAGAGAACATTCTCTTCGGCAAGCCCAATGCCAGCCATGACGAGGTGATTGCCGCGGCCAAGGCGGCGCTGGTCGATGATTTCGTCGCCGATCTGTCCGAGGGCTATCAGACAGTGGTCGGTGAGCGTGGCGTCATGCTGTCGGGCGGGCAGAAACAGCGCCTCGCCATTGCCCGCGCCATTCTCAAGAATGCGCCGATCCTGCTGCTCGATGAAGCCACTTCGGCACTCGATGCGCAGAGCGAACATCTGGTGCAGCGGGCGCTGGAGCATTTGATGGAAGGGCGCACCACGCTGGTCATCGCGCACCGCCTCGCCACCATCCGCGATGCCGACACTATCCTCGTGCTGGAGGGTGGCAGGATCATCGATCAGGGCACGCATGAGCAATTGGTCGCCAAGGGCGGACGCTATGCGGAGCTGGCAAGATTGCAGTTCCGGGCAGAATAGAGGCGGAGGTTCACCGGCCTTCCCTCGCCCCTTGCGGGAGAGGGACAGAACGATCTGCGTTCAGCAGATCGTTCTGGGTGAGGGGTTCTCTCCCCACGCGCTGGGTTTGTGGATATGTCGTTGACCCCTCATCCGCCCCTTCGGGGCACCTTCTCCCGCAAGGGGAGAAGGGAGGGCGATGCTAGATCGTTTCCCGTTTCATTTGAAACACTACCTACCCACCATCGTCACCACCGGGCTTGTCCCGGTGGTCCATGCCTCCGCGAGATGGATTGCCGGGACAAGCCCGGCAATGACGACAAAAC
>PJTQ01000129.1_pt1 | contig 110765 bp, 122 predicted proteins | sample 1512231 | NCBI WGS metagenome assembly PJTQ01 (sample SAMN08177688, study PRJNA422409) | Soil metagenome, whole genome shotgun sequencing project. | isolation source: Soil (3) enriched on wood chips | place: USA: Madison | collected 2015-01-15 | reverse complement strand
CGTTTCATTTGAAACACTACCTACCCACCATCGTCACCACCGGGCTTGTCCCGGTGGTCCATGCCTCCGCGAGATGGATTGCCGGGACAAGCCCGGCAATGACGACAAAACTTATGTCGAGACCGGGGTGTTTCAGAGCGTGTGTGAAACGCTCTAGTCTGAGCTGAAGCAGCCCCAAGCTCACTTGTCACCCCGGGCTTGCCCGGGGTCCATCCTTAGATCTCGAGATGGATCCCGGCCTTCGCCGGGATGACAACCGATCTGCGTGAAATTATTCAGCCCTATTCCCGCTCGACGAAACTGAACTCCGCCTCATTGCCGCCCGAGGGATCATCGGACACCATCAGCGCCAGATTGCCGTTTTCCAGCGCCACGAACCATTCTTCCCAGCTGACCAGTTGAAAGCCGTCGATCCGATCCGGCCCTTCATTGGCATCGGCATTGAGAATGTCCTGCCCGAAGGACAATTGCAGCAATGTGCGGGTTTTGCTGCCATCGGGAACATCCATCAGCACCGGATTGCCGCCACGCGCGATAACCCATTGGCGGATTGCCTCCCGGTCGGTGAGAATATGCGCCATTTGCGCCTCCATGATTGGTTTGCTTGAGAAAGCGCCGAAGGCGTGCAAAGTTCCTTGTCCTTGGAGGGGAGGACCAGATGGGCAGAGCCGGTTTGCGTCTATTGGCCTTTGTCTGCGCGGGCCTCGCCGCCAGTCCTGTCCTGTCGCCTGTGGCCTGCGAGGCTCCGCCCGAGGTCAGCCTCACTGGTTTCGACAGCAAGCGCATGGCCAAATTCGACACCTCGCGGGACCGGGGCCTGGCCGAGGCCGGTCAGGCGCAAAGCAGCGATGACCGCGCCATTCTCGCCGAAATCTTTGTGGGTGAGGAAAAGCTGACTCAGCTTCCCGATGGGCGCTATCGCTGCCGCACCATAAAACTGGGCGGCCTCTTGCCACTCGTCATCTATAATTATTTTGACTGCGCGGTGCGCGATAATGGCACGACCATTGAAAAGCTGACAGGCTCGCAGCGTTTTATCGGTAGCCTGACCCCGTCCGGCGATGCCCTGTTTTACGCTGGGGCGCTGCATTATGGTGACGAGCAGCCTATGGCATATGGCACTGATCCCGACCGTGATCAGGTGGGATGCATTGTGCGGATCAGCGGCGAAGATGAGAAGTATCGGCTTGAAATGCCCGCGCCGCGCCGTGAATCCACCCATGACGTTATCGAACTGGTGCGTCGCTAAGGCTTTGACGGCTCGCGCCGCCCTGCTATGAGCGGGCAGGCACAATAGAGCGCAGACATGGCAGAAAAGACCAATCTCATCCTTTTGGGCACGATCGGCGCCGCGCATGGCATCAAGGGCGAGGTGCGGATCGCTTCGCACACCCAGGACCCCGAAGCCATTGCGTCCTATGGCGCGCTGAGCACCAACAGGGCTGGCCTCGCCATCACCATAGAATCCGCCCGCCTCAGCAAGACCGTGTTGATTGCCCGCCTCAAGGGCATCAGGGATCGCACTGCGGCCGAAGCGCTCAATGGCGTCGCCCTGTTCATCGAGCGTGACCGCCTGCCGGAGATCGACGATGAAGATGACTTTTATCACACCGACTTGATCGGCCTCGATGCGAGGCTCGAAGAGAGCGGCGTCAGCATCGGCGCGGTGTTTGCCCTGCATAATTACGGCGCTGGCGACCTGATCGAAATTCAGGACCAGCGCTCCGGCGACACCTATCTCTACCCCTTCACCAAGGCGGTCGTGCCCCATATCCGCATTGCCGAGGGCTATCTGACCATTGCCCCGCCGCTCGATGCTGATCCGGGCGAGGAAGAACCGGCCTGATGTTCTCCGCCGACATCATTACCCTGTTTCCTGAACTGTTTCCCGGTCCGCTCGGCGCGTCCGTTCTGGGCCGTGGTCTCAATGACGGGCTCTGGAGCCTGCGCGCCAACCAGCTCCGCGATTTTGCCATGGACCGGCATCGCACCGTGGACGACACGCCATCGGGCGGCGGCGCGGGCATGGTGCTCAAGCCCGATATTCTGGCCAGGGCCATCGACACCATTGCCCCGCAAACCGATCCCCGCCCGCGCATTCTCATGTCGCCGCGCGGCAGGCCGCTGACCCAGGCCCGCGCCCATGAACTGGCCAAAGGCCCCGGCATTGTCATCGTGTGCGGACGCTTTGAAGGTGTCGATCAGCGCGTCATCGACGCCCGCCAGCTCGAAGAGATTTCCATTGGCGATTATGTGCTGGCCGGTGGCGAAACTGCCGCCATGGTGCTGCTGGAAGCCATTGTTCGCCTCATTCCGGGCGTTCTGGGCGCATTGGACAGCCGCGACGAGGAGAGCTTTGAAAATGGCCTGCTCGAATATCCCCATTATACCCGCCCCCAGAGCTTTGAGGGCCGCGACATCCCGGCGGTCCTGACATCGGGCGATCACGGCAAAATCGCCAAATGGCGGCATGAGCAGTCACTGGCGCTGACCCGCGCGCGGCGTCCGGACCTCCTGGACAAAAGCTGAGCCAGACGGCCCAAGAGACTGGACTCCTCGTCCTTTTTCCCCTATGAGCCGCCCATTCGTGTGTCGGGCGTTTCGGACCCATGCGCGACAAGACCAAGAAGACTGCCCTTCCGTTACCAACCAAGACCGGGCGACGGGGCCGAAAGGCCCGTAAAGAGTCGCCCCAGTGAAAAGATCGAACGGATCGAAAATGAATATCATTGAACAGCTCAATGCAGAGCATGCTGCCGAGCTCGCCGCAAAGCGCGAACTCCCCGAATTTACCCATGGCGACACCGTCAAGGTGTGGGTCAAGATCCGCGAAGGCGACAAGGAACGCCTGCAGGCCTATGAAGGCGTCGTGATCGCCCGCTCCGGCGCTGGCATCATGGAAAGCTTCACCGTCCGCAAGATTTCCTATGGCGAAGGCGTGGAACGCGTGTTCCCGATCTACTCGCCAAACGTTGCTTCGGTGGAAGTGATCAAGCGCGGTAAGGTGCGTCGCGCCAAGCTGTACTACCTGCGCGACCGTCGCGGTAAGTCGGCTCGTATTTTCGAATCGACCAATTCGCGCACCAGGAAGATCGAAGCCTCCGAGCGCGTTGCCGCACAGGCCGCCAAGGATGCCCGCGAAGCTGAAAAGATCGCTGCAGCCGAGGCCTTTGCCGCCGAGCAGGCCGCCAAGGACGCGGAAGCCGCAGCAGCAGCTGCCGCCGCTGAACAGGCCGCTGCCGCTGAAGGCGAAGCCAAGAGCGAATAAGATCGCTCTCCTTTAGAGAATTGAAAAGCCCGGCCATTGTGCCGGGCTTTTGTTGTCAAAGATTGAAGTGAAACGCGTCGAACCATCCCGAGGCGAGAAGGGCTTGAAATCTGCGCTCGAAAGCGCTTGTCCGCGGCTCTCAAACCACTTTCGTCTTTCTGTAGCCCATGGGCATCCGGCGATCAGCGATCACCGCGCCACGTCCATAAGCGCCCACTGCCCCCGCGCTGGTTTCCAGCCGCCGCGTCCGTTGCGGGCTGAGGCGGTCACGCGCCGCGATCAACTGACTGACAAAAGCCGCAGTCGGGACGGATCGCGCCAGCGAGGGGTGCTGCGTCGCGGGGCCAGCAAGCAGCAACAGGCCCCGCCGATCTGTTTCGCTTTGATCCGATTTGGGCATCGACATTACCATTTCTGGCCGTATCGTCCCGGAATGGGACAAATTTACCGGCATATAGCCCTAAAGGGGCAAACGCCGTGCCAGATGATAACAGTCTGTTAACCAATTTCGATCCGTGTGAGACGGTTTCGCACACGCTTTTGGTTAATGCGTGGGTCTAGAAATTATCCTTGCCCTTGCGGATAGCGCCGAAGACCTCGCCCGGCGCGGCCCCTTCAAGCCCATAATGACGGGCCAGTTCAGGCGCATCGGCGCGCAGGAACGGATTGGCCTTCTTGTCTTCGCCCAGATTAAACGGAATTGTCGGACGGCCTGCAGCGCGCAGCGCCTTGACCTCGGCGGCCCGGGCCTTGAGCGCCTCATTGTCCGGATCGATCGACAGCGCAAAACGCGCATTGCTCTCGGTATATTCGTGGCCGCAATAGACCAGCGTTGCATCGGGAAGTTCGCGCAGGCGCTTGACGCCTTCCCACATCGGGCCGGGCGTGCCCTCGAACATACGGCCGACACCCAGCGAGAAAAGCGCATCTGCCGAGAACAGATGCCCGCCAGCTTCATGGTAAAACACGATATGACCCAGCGTATGGCCCGGCGCGGCAACGACCGAAAACACGCTTTCCCCCAGGCGCAGCTGATCGCCATCGCGCACCAGAACGTCGAGGCCCTCGATCTTGTCGGCCTCATCGGCTGGGCCGGTGACCTTCACGCCAAAAGCCGCTTTCAGCTCGGGAATGGCTTCCACATGGTCGATATGATGATGGGTGATGAAAATATCGCTCAGGGTCCAGCCACGATGGGTGAGCGCATTGCGAATCGCCGCCGCTTCCGGCGCATCGATGGCGGCGGTACGCCCGCTTGCCTCGTCATGCACGAGATAGCCGAAATTGTCTTCGCGGGCGGGGAAAACGTCAACGATAAGGGCCATTATGCCAATCCTTCTCAATATTTGCGCGCAAGCTAGGCAGAGCCATGCAAGAGCGCAACCGCCGATTGGACAAGTTCACGCAGCTTTGGCAAGCTCGCGGCCATGACCAGCGATGTCCGCCGATTGATTGCCTATTACAAATCCCCCCTGGGACGGATTTCGCGGGCTTTGATCCGCGATCAGGTCATCGATTTGACAGGCGAGTGCCGGGGCAGGCGCATTCTGGGTCTCGGTTTTGCCACGCCCTATCTGCGTTTTGCCCTGGGCAAGGCCGAGCGTGTGCTGGCCTTCATGCCGGGCCGACAGGGGGCTTCGGCCTGGCCGCGCGAAGGCCCCTCCTGCACCGTGCAATGCGACCCGCTCGAAATGCCGCTGACCGATGCCGCCATCGATCTCACCATTGCCATCCACGCCCTCGAACATATCGCAGACGCTGAAGAGCTGATGCGCGAACTCTGGCGCATCACCGCCCCCAATGGCCATGTCATCATCGTCGTACCCCGGCGGCGCGGTATCTGGGCGCAACGCGACAATACCCCCTTCGGTCAGGGCAATCCTTATTCAGGCGGGCAATTGGAACATTTGCTGCGCGACCATTCCTTCGTGCCCGAAGCCTGGCGCGATGCGCTGTTCCTGCCGCCGCTGCAATGGGGTCTGGTCACCAAATATCCGCGCTTTTTCGAGCGTTTCGGACGGCTTTTCGGTCCGGCCATGAGCGGGGTGATCTGCGTGCGCGCCCGCAAGGAAGCCTTTCCCGCCATCCCGCGCCGCAAACGCGCCGAGCGTTATGTGCGCCTGCCTGGTCTCGCACCAGCCACGGCGCGGAGTTCGTGATCGGAAAACATCGCCATCTTCAGTGGATGGGCGATAAATCCAAACTAGACTTATCCCCGCCCCGAAACCTGCCGCTACTATGAGCCCATCAACCGGGCAAAGATGGAGTTGCAACGATCAACTGCCCGGTGACAGTCGGGAGGCCTCTGAATCGTTATGGAGGCTGGGTCCGGAGATGGGAAATTCCGGCGTAAGTCGGCCCTGGGAAACTCCCTGCCAGAAATCCCGGCGCTTCGAGAGGCCCTGCGTCTCCTATTTTAAACTCATCAGAGGCGAAGGGCCTCTCGGAGCACCATTGATCTTGCTCATCCGGACGCCGCGCGGCGCCCGGCGCTCAATCATGCCCATGCGCATAGAAGTTTTGCCTTTGGTTGCCACTTTCACTATGGTCCGCGCGGCTTTTCCTGCCTGTTTGAAGTCCATCATGACCAATTCTGTTCGCCCCACACCCCAGCCCGGAATTCTCGATATTGCACCCTATCTGCCGGGCAAGTCCGGCAAGCCGGGCAGTCAGTCGATCAAGCTTTCGGCCAATGAATCACCGCTTGGGGCCAGCCCCAAAGCCATCGAGGCCTTTGCAGCGGCGGCGCAGCATCTCGAAATTTATCCTGAAGGGTCTTCGCGTCTGTTGCGCGAGGCGATTGGCGAAGTGCATGGCATCGACCCCGCCCGCATCGTCTGCGGCAATGGTTCGGACGATCTGCTGCACCTCCTGGCCCAGATTTATCTGGGTGAAGGCGATGAGGCTGTGATGAACCGCTATGGTTTTTCGGTCTATCCGATCATCACCAAGGCAACCGGCGCGACCATCATCATGGTCGATGAAAGCGACTATCATGCTGATATTGATGCGCTTTTAGCGGCGGCGACCGAGCGGACGAAAGTGGTCTGGCTCGCTAACCCCAACAATCCCACCGGCACCTATTTGAGTGACGCCGAAGTGCGGCGCCTGCATGCCGGTTTGCGGCCCGATATCCTGCTCGTCATCGACAGCGCCTATGCCGAATATGTCACCGCCGCCGATTATTCGGTGGGCCTGGACCTGGTTGATGAACAGCAAAACGTCGTCATGGTCCGCACCTTCTCCAAAATGGGACTGGCGGCGGCGCGGATCGGCTGGCTGGTCGGGCCTGACCATGTGGTCGATGCCATCCATCGCATCAGAGGCCCGTTCAACGTCAATCTGCCTGCCCAACTGGCTGGCGCGGCCGCCGTGCGCGACACCGCCTTCACCCAGCAGCTCAAGGAGCATAATGCGCGCTGGCGCGACTGGCTGAGCGCGGAACTGGCCGGCAATGCCATGCGCGTTCTGCCCAGCCAGGCCAATTTCATCATGGTGCTGTTCGACAATCCTGAAGCGGCTGCGAAAGCCTTCAACACGCTGGCCGAAGCGGGCTATATCACCCGCGAAATCGGCGCGTCCTATGGTATTGAGAATGGTCTGCGCATTTCCATCGGGTCGGAAGAGGCGATGCGTGGCGTCGCCAAAGTGCTGAAATCGCTGGGGAGCAGTGTATGAGCGTCCATTTTCGCAAACTGGCTTTGATCGGCATTGGCCTTATCGGCTCCTCCATCGCACTGGCGGCGAAGCGGCAGGGGCTGGTGGAGGTCATTTCCATCGCCACGCGGCGGCAGGAAACGCTTGATGAAGCACGCGCGCTGGGGCTGGGCGATATCTACACGCTCGACGCCGCCGAAGCCGTTCGCGGCGCTGATCTTGTCATTCTTTGCGCGCCCGTCGGCACCTATGCCGACCTCGCCAAAACCATCGCGCCAGCGCTAGAGCCCGGCGCAATCCTCTCCGATGTCGGTTCGGTCAAGGAACATGTGGTCAATGTCGTCGGCCCGCACGTGCCTGCCGGGGTTCACTTCATTCCCGGCCATCCCCTTGCCGGTACCGAGCATTCGGGGCCATCCGCCGGCTTTGCCGAATTGTTTGCCGGGCGCTGGTGCGTATTGACGCCGGTTGCCGGCGTGCCGCAGGAGCAAACCGACCGCCTTGTCGCCTTCTGGAAGGCCATGGGGTCACTGGTCGAATGCATGGAGCCCGATCACCATGACATGGTGCTGGCCATCACCAGCCATATTCCGCACCTTGTCGCCTATAATATCGTGGGCACGGTCGCCGATCTGGAGGCCAATACCAAATCCGAAGTGATCAAGTTTTCAGCGTCCGGCTTCCGCGATTTTACCCGTATCGCGGCCTCCGATCCGATCATGTGGCGCGACGTGTTCCTGACCAATCGGGACGCGGTTCTGGAAATGCTTGGCCGGTTCAACGAGGATCTGTCGCAATTGCAGCGTGCGGTGCGCAATGGCGATGGCCCTGCGCTTGAAGCCCTGTTCACCCGCACCCGCGCCATCCGCCGCTCGATCATCAATGCGGGCCAAGAAACCGCTGCCGCCGATTTCGGTCGCCCGCATGAAAACCCGCCCTCGCCTGAAACCACTTTCGTGCGCGACCATGGCGGCGGCGACGACGCCTGACCCCTGGCGCGGCGCAAAAGCCTGCTGACAGGGGCTGACGCATTGCCGCCATTTCCGGCTTTACCCACCTGCCGGGCTTGGCGATAAAAGACCCAGCCTGTCGACCCTTGATTCCCCGGACCACGCCATGACCCAATCCATCGTCACCTGGAACATCAATTCCGTCCGGCTGCGTCTGCCCATGGTGCTCGATTTCCTCGCGCAGTTTCAGCCCGATGTGCTGATGCTGCAGGAGATCAAATGCACCAATGATCAGTTTCCCACCAATGCCTTCACCGAGGCCGGCTATCCCTATCAGGCGGTGCATGGCCAGAAGGGCTATCATGGCGTTGCGATTGTTTCGAAATTCCCGCTGGCCGATATTTCGAGCCGCGTGTTCTGCGAAATTCCTGAATCACGCCACATCTCGGCGCTGATCGATATGGGACAGGGGCCCTTCACCCTGCATAATTTTTATATCCCCGCCGGTGGCGACGAGCCCGATCCGCTGATCAATCCGAAATTCAAGCACAAGCTGGGCTTTCTCGACGAACTCAAGACCTGGTTCGGCGAGCCGATATTTTCCCGGGGTCATCTCATCGCCGGTGATTTCAACATTGCCCCGCATGAAAATGACGTCTGGAGCCATAAGCAGCTTTTGAAGGTGGTCAGCCATACCCCGGTGGAAATCGAAGCGCTCAACGCCCTCCTGTCGGGCGGCCATGGCTGGGTGGACCTGGTGCGCAAGCACGTACCCTATGACCAGAAGCTCTACTCCTGGTGGAGCTATCGCAGCGCCGATTGGAACAATGCCGACAAGGGCCGTCGCCTCGACCATATCTGGTCTACCGCCGATATTGCCGAGCGCTCTATCGGCGCCGAAATCATCCGCCCGGCCCGCGGCTGGAGCGAAAAGCCAAGCGACCACGTTCCGGTGATTGCCCGCTTTGATGCGCCGTAAGGGCTTGTGCGCCCCGATAGCGGGTTACGTACCCGCTATCGTATAGTGGCATGGCCCGGCTTTGCGGATGCGGCCAATCTAGCTGCGCGGCGTCACGCCCAGGGCCTCGGCCAGCAATTGATAGGATCGACGACGCAGGGCGTAGGAATGGATGGTGGTGGTGATCATCACCTCATCGGCGCCGGCGGCGCGGGCCTTTTCGCTGATGGCTTCGGCAAGCTGGCTGGGATCGCCAATCATCCAGAGGCTGGACTGATGCTCGATGATCTGGCGCTGCTGCGGGGTCAGGACATGTTCCATGGCCTTTTCCGGCGCAGTCAACTGGCGCTGTTCGCCAGTGAGGAATCGCGCCCAATTCACGGCCTGCGAAATGCCGAGATATTTCGCCTCTTCATCGCTGGGTGCGCAAATGACCGACAGGCACAGAATGGTGCGGGGCTCGGGAAAGTCTTTCGAGGGCTGGAAGGCCTGCCGATAGGCGGCAAAAGCGGGTGCGGCGGGGGTGTGGCTGAAATGGGCGGCAAAGGCATAGCCAAAACCCAATTGTCCTGCCGCTTCGGCGCTGGCGCCCGATGATCCGAGCAGCCATTTGGGCGGCAGGGTGATGCCGCCGGGCGAGACCGGCACACGCGAAAACGGATGATCGGCAGGGAAACTGTCGTCATCAAAGGCCATCAATTCGGCCAGATAGGTCGAAAACTCCTCGCCGCCACCGCTGCGCAGGGCCCGCATGGCGTAACCGTCGCCGCCGGGCGCCCGGCCAATGCCCAGATCGATGCGGCCGGGATGCAGCGCGGCGAGGGTGCGATAGGCTTCGGCAATGCGCAGCGGCGCGTGATTGAGCAGCATGACCCCGCCGGAGCCGACACGCAGAGCATTGGTTGCGGCGGCCGCGCTGCCGATCAGGATTTCAGGCACGGAGGAGGCGATGGAGGGCATGCCGTGATGCTCGGCATACCAGAGCCGATTATAGCCCAATTGGTCGGCCGCCTTGGCAAGAAGAATGGTTTCGGCCATGGCCTGTTCGGTTGTGGTGCCTTCGGCAATGGGGGCGAGATCCTGGAGGGACAGGGCGAAGGGAGCGGACATGGCGGGTCTTTCGGACGTGATGGTATTATCGGTAAATCACGATGATGGGGCGCAAGGTCAAGGCCGGATCGAAAATTTACCCGCGAACAGAGGCGCAGGGTACGGCGCTAAAGTGCTCGTGATGATCAAATATTACTGCAATTCTTACGCGTTTCTTTTGATGTCTGGTCTTTGTGTAAAATTTGGCCAGTCACAACGCTATGGTTTACAGATCGTTAGTTCTGGCAGTTGTATATTGTCTAATATCTGGTGGATCCCGGCGAGACTAAGCACTCGGTGGGATCGGTAGAGGCCTCTGCTGCATCTCGAAGGACTATGTTGTGCGTATTCGCGGAAAAGTATTCTCAATTGTTGCTTTGCTCGGCGTGGTCACGGCGCTGGTTGCAGGCATGGCCTATTATGTGGCCAGCGAATATCACAACAAGGTCATGCAGCTGGATAACGCTGCCAGCCGGGCCAATCATGGCGAGCGTCTCAATCGTCTGGTGACGGGCGTGGTGATGGATGCGCGCGGCATTTATGCGTCGAGCACGACGGAACAGGCGACGCAATTTGCCGAGGGCATCATGCGTCAGCTTGACGATATCGATACGCTGCTGGCCGTGTGGAGGCCATTGGTCGATGCGGATAGCCTTGCCGGTTTTGACGTTATGGCAAGCCGCGCCGCCGAATTCCGCGTTTTCCGCACCGAGACGGCGCGGTTGGGTCGTGATGTCGATCCCGCTCAGGCCAATATGCAGGGTAATAATGAGGAGAACCGCGCCAATCGGCGGGCTTTTCAAGCCGAGATCGATGAGATCACCGCTGCCGACGTAGCCTATTTCGACCTGTTGAAATCGGAGCTTGAGAGCTTCCAGGCCCGAATGGTGGCTACCATTCTGGTGACGGCTTGTGTGGGCCTGCTGGTCGGGATTCTGGCGGCAATCTATGTGGGCACGTCGCAATTGAGCCGCCCCATTCAGCGGCTGACCGGCGCCATGTCCCGACTGGCCGATGGTGATCTCGATACCGAAGTGCCCTATCTCGGTCGCAAGGACGAAGTTGGCGACATGGCTGCGGCCATGCAGGTATTCAAGGACAATGCGGTCAAGGTTGCCAATATGACCGCCGAGGATCACGAACGCGCCCGCCAGACGGCTGAACGCGCTCATATGATGGAGCAGTTCCAGTCCGATTTCGACAACGTGGTGGCCGCGACGCTTGAGGGGGATTTCTCCCGTTCTATCGAGCGCAGTTTTTCCGATCCCGACATTGCGCGCATCAGTCTCAATTTCAATCGCATGGTCGCCAATGTGCAGGGCGGACTCAATGATGCCGGCCGGGTTCTGGGTTTTCTGGCCGAAGCCGATCTGACCCATCGCATGGAAGGCGAGCATAAGGGCGCCTTTGGCGATTTGCAGACCGATATCAATCGCGTGGTCGCCAAGCTCGGCGATGTGGTGACCAATCTGCGGGCCACATCGCGCGGCGTCAGAACCGCCACGACGGAAATTCTGGCCGGAGCCAATGACCTTAGCGAACGCACGACCAAGCAGGCGGCGACCATCGAGGAGACCTCGGCGGCCATGGAACAATTGGCCGTGACGGTGCTCGACAATGCAAGGCGCGCCAGCGAGGGCACGACCAGCGCCAATGTGGTTGCCGAAGCGGCCCGCAATGGCGAGGCGGTGATGGGCGATGCCAACACGGCCATGGAGCGGATCGCGCAGTCCTCGGCCAAGATTTCCAATATTATCGGCATGATCGACGACATTGCCTTCCAGACCAATCTGCTGGCACTGAACGCTTCGGTGGAAGCGGCCCGCGCGGGCGAGGCGGGCAAGGGCTTTGCGGTGGTGGCCGTCGAGGTGCGACGTCTGGCCCAGTCGGCGGCGGAAGCCTCCTCTGACGTCAAGGCGCTGATCGAGCAGTCAGCCCAGGAAGTCCAGCATGGGTCGCGCCTGGTTTCGGACGCGTCCGGCCAGATCGCCTCCATGCTTGACGCCGTTTCGTCCAATAGCGTGCTGATGAACGACATTGCCCGCGAAAGCGCCGCGCAGGCTTCGGCCATCGAGGAGATCGCGGTTGCGGTGCGGCAGATGGATGAAATGACCCAGCACAATGCCGCGCTGGTGGAAGAAACCAATGCGGCGATCGAACAGACCGAGGCGCAGGCTTCCCAGCTCGATACGATCGTTGATGTGTTCCGCACCGACGCCAGCAATGTTCGTGCCGCTCCTGCTGCACTCGCGTCTCGGCCTTCTGCCAAGCTTGCTGCGGGGAGCTATCTTTCGCAGGGCAATGCAGCAATTGCCACCGACTGGTCGGAATTCTGACGCCAATCCACGACCGATGCCGAATGAGCAGTGTTTGCAGATCGCGTAAAAGTGTGCGAGGTCAAGGCATTGATATGGCGGTGGGGCGGGGCTCCATGTTGTACATGCGTGGAGTTGGCGGGCAATGAACATCTGGGCAGGACTGGCATTGGCAGGCGCAATCGGCATGGCCAGCGCTCCGGCGCTGGGTTTCGATATGCTCGACCCCAATCCAATGTCGGGGATCGTCGATGAATTGCGTTTCGGCGTGAACGCCCATGACGTGCATCACGCGGCGCTGCCGTTTCAGGTGGGTGAGTGGGATTTGAGCCGCGTCGAGGATGTGAGCTTTGATGTGCTCTTCACCTCGCCTGACATGGATGCGTTCCGCTGGATCGGCGCGCCACGGCCCGAGATTGGCGCAACCATCAATCTCAATGGCAGCGACAGCATGGTCCATGCCAATCTGACCTGGCAATGGCCGGTATTCGAGACCCCGTTCTATCTCGAAGCCGGGCTGGGCGCGGCCATTCACAATGGCGCGCTGACCGGGGCTGCTGCGGGCCGCAAGAATTTCGGCTGCCGCGTCAATTTCTATGAGCGCTGGGGCGTCGGCGCTCATATCAGCGACAATGCCACGGCCACGCTCACCTATGAGCATACCTCCAATAATGGCTGGTGCGATGCCAATGACGGGCTGTCCAATGTCGGCCTGCGTCTGGGCTGGAAGTTCTAGATCATCTGTTTTGTCGCGTTTCCGAACCGCAAAACCGTTTCCACTTTTGCTGGAAACGCTCTAGGCGGCTTGCCCCGCCGCCCAGCCTGAGGCCCATGCCCACTGGAAATTATAGCCGCCGAGCCAGCCGGTGACGTCGACGGCTTCGCCGACGAAATAAAGGCCGGGCACAGTGCGCGCCGCCATGGTCTTGGCGTCCAGCCCCTGCGTATCCACGCCGCCTAGTGTCACTTCGGCGGTACGGTAGCCTTCCGAACCGACCGGCTTGAGCGTCCAGTTGTTGATGACATCGGCAGCGGCCTGCAATTTCTTGTCCGAGAGATCGCCGATCATGCCGGGCTGGTCGATGATTTCGCCGATGAGTTGGGCCAGACGCTTGGGCAGTTTGTCGCTGAGAATGGTCTGGATATGCAGTTTCGGGCTCTGCTTGCGGGCGGCGCGCAGGAACTCCATGGCGTCCTGGCCGGGCAGCAGATCCACCGCAATAGGATTGCCCTCGCGCCAATAGGATGAGATTTGCAGGATCGATGGGCCGGAGAGCCCGCGATGGGTGAAGAGCAGCGCTTCTTCGAATTTCGTCTTGTTGTGGCGAACAATGGCATTGGTGGAAATACCTGCCAGAGGCTTGAGCTTTTCCAGCGCCCCGGGCTCGAACATCAGCGGCACAAGGCCGGGCCTTGTGTCGGCAATGGCGAGGCCAAACTGGCGGGCAAGATCATAGGCGAGGCCGGTTGCGCCCATTTTGGGAATGGATTTGCCGCCGGTGGCGACTACGAGGCTGGTGCAGGTGACGCGGCCGTCGCCAACCATGACGTCAAAGCCATCGCTGGTGCGCTCGATCGTGCCGATCGTGCGACCGGTCCAGATCGTGGCGCCCGCCTGGCGCAGTTCATTGATGAGCATGGCGACGATCTGGGTGGCTGGGCCATCGCAGAATAGTTGGCCGAGGGTTTTTTCGTGAAAGGAAATGCCGTGCTTTTTCACCTTGTCGATGAACATGTCTGGGGTATAGCGCGACAGGGCCGAGAGGGCGAAGCGCGGGTTCTGGCTGAGGAAGCGTTCGCGGCCCGTCGTATGGGTCGCGTTCACATTGGTGAAATTGCAGCGCCCACCGCCTGAAATGCGAATCTTCTCGCCCGGATCGCGGGCGTGGTCCACGACCAGCACCTTGCGGCCGCGCTTGCCCGCTTCGATACCGGCCATCATGCCCGCAGCGCCGGCACCAAGAATGATCACGTCAAAATCGGGCATGTGCTTTCCTCTTTTCTCCGGCAGGCCTATCTGCCCGCTTCGTTCGGAGCAAGCGCATTGACTCTTTCCTATTTGAGCGTATGAGAAGTCCTGCTCTTTTATAGGAAGCATTTGTCGTCATGGTTCGCACCGGCATCATCGCCGCTTTCGCCACAACCCGGCTCCTCGCCGGGGGCGCTGCGCTCATGACTAAAACCACCAAAACCGCCTGACGCTTTTCCCCGGGTCCGCACTCCCGACGGGGAGAGGCTCAAAGCAAGACCGCGATTATCCAATCGCGCGGGGGCGGAAAATGGTAAGGGACCGGAGTTCCAAAATGGGTTATCGCGTTGCTGTCGTCGGAGCCACAGGTAATGTGGGCCGCGAGGTTCTCAACATTCTCGCCGAGCGCAAGTTCCCGGCTGACGAGGTCCATGCATTGGCCTCATCCCGCTCGATTGGCCGGGAATTGTCCTATGGGGACAAGGTGCTGAAGGCCAAGGATCTGCAGCATTTCGATTTCTCGAGTGTCGATTTCGCCATCATGTCGGCTGGCGGCGCCATTTCCAAGGAATGGGGTCCGAGGATCGCGGCAGCCGGGGTTATCGTGATCGATAATTCGTCCTATTGGCGCTATCATTCCGATGTCCCGCTGGTGGTGCCGGAAGTGAACGGGGACGTGCTGGACCGGTGGCTGGCCGACCCCAAGCGCATGGGTATCATTGCCAACCCCAATTGTTCGACCGCCCAGCTCGTGGTGGCGCTCAAGCCCCTGCATGATCTGGCCAAGATCACGCGCGTCGTGGTCTCGACCTATCAGTCGGTGTCCGGCGCGGGCAAGGAAGGCGTTGACGAGCTGTGGAACCAGACCAAGGGTATTTTCGTCAATGACAGCCCGACGCCACAGAAGTTCCCCAAGCAGATCGCGTTCAACGTGATCCCGCATATCGATAGCTTCATGGAAGATGGCTATACCAAGGAAGAATGGAAGGTTCTGGCCGAAACCAAGAAAATCCTCGATCCCAAGATCAAGGTCACCTGCACCGCCGTGCGCGTGCCGGTCTTTGTCGGCCATTCCGAAGCGGTCAATATCGAGTTCGCCAATCCCATCTCGGCCGATGAGGCGCGCGATGCGCTGCGCGAGGCCGATGGCATTTCGGTGCTCGATAAGCGCGAAGCCGGCGGCTATGCGACGCCGGTGGAAACCGTGGGCGAATATGACACCTATGTCAGCCGTATCCGTGAAGATGTGACCGTGGAAAACGGCATCGCCATGTGGGTTGTCTCGGACAATCTGCGCAAGGGCGCCGCGCTCAACACGATCCAGATCGCTGAAACGCTGATCGCCAAGGGTCTCAAGGCCCGCAAGGCTGCCTGAGGGAGACGGCGGGGTGGGGTTCGGTTTAGCGCATAACCACCCCCTCCCCAGCTTTGCTACAGCCCTTGCGGGCTGAGCGACGCTACCCTCCCCGCAAGGGGGAGGGTGGGCAGGAGCGGTCAGCTCCGCATGTGCCTAGCGGGCAGGACTGAAGCGATCTCATCCGGCTTGCGAAGCGGGGCAAATCCTGAAAAGGCTTGGCCGCAAGGCTGGTGGCAATGCGCCCCCCGCTATCTGGATATATCCATGCTTTCCCTCCGCGATCTCTGCCTGGCGCTGCTTGTCGTTCTGGTCTGGGGTCTGAATTTCGTGATGATCAAATGGGGCGTCGAGGAAATTCCTCCGCTCTTTCTGACCGGATTGCGCTATCTCTGCGCGGCCCTGCCCATGGTGTTTTTCGTGCGCCGCCCGCAGGTGAAGGTCTCCACGCTGATCGTCTATGGCCTTGCCATCGGCTTTGCCCAGTTCGGCCTCTTGTTCTCGGCAATCAAGCTGGGCCTGCCCGCAGGACTTGCCTCGCTCATCATCCAGACACAGGCGTTTTTTACCTTTGGGCTGGCCATGCTGTTCCTTGGTGAGCGCCTGGGCGTGATGCAGGTGATCGGGGCCAGCGTCGCTGTCATCGGGATTGGCGTTATCGCCGGTGAGCGCTTTGAAATGACTGCGCTGGCACCGCTGCTGATGGTGCTGGTTGCCGCCTTTTTCTGGGGCGTGGGCAATATTGCTTCAAAAAAGGCCGGGCAGATCGATATGCTGTCCTTTGTGGTCTGGGGCAGTCTGGTGCCCATCGTGCCGCTTATGGGCCTGTCGCTGCTGGTCGAAGGGCCGCAGGCCATCGGCGCTGCATTGGGCAGTTTCAGTCTCAGAAGTGTCGGTGTGGTGCTGTTCAACGGCTATGCAGCCACCATTCTGGGTTTTGGGCTCTGGTCTTATCTGCTCAAGCGTTATCCGGCCGGGTTGATCGCGCCATTCTCGCTGCTGGTGCCGGTTTTCGGCATTGGTTTTGCCGTGCTGCTGCTCGGTGAAATCATCACGCCGCTCGAAATCGTGGGGAGCGGCCTGGTGTTTGCCGGTCTTGCCATCAATGTTTTCGGTCCCCGCATGTTCCGGCGGAGGCTCAGCGCCTGATGCCGCTTCGCCATGTGCTTCTGGCCCTGCTGGTCGTGGCGATCTGGGGCTTCAATTTCGTCATCATCAAGCTGAGCGTGGAGGCCTTGCCGCCGATCCTGGCGGCGGGTCTGCGCTTCGCGGCGGCAGCCTTTCCGGCCATGCTGTTCGTGCGGCCTCCCAAGGCGCCCTGGTATATCGTGGTGGGGTTTGGCCTCGCCTTCGGCTTCGCGCTCTATGCCTTTCTCAATCTTTCCATCGCCTGGGGCATGCCGGCGGGGCTATCGTCCATCGTGCTGCAAACGCAGGCCTTCTTCACTTTTGTGCTGGCCTTCCTGCTGCTGGGGGAGCGACCAAGCCGCTATCAGATTATGGGTGCGCTGGTGGCTTTTGGCGGTATTGCGGTCATTGCCAGCGAGCGGATCGAGGGTGCAGGCCTGTTGCCGCTGTCGCTGACCCTGCTGGCTGCGCTGAGCTGGGGTCTTGCCAATGTGCTGACCAAGAAGGCCGGTCGGGTGAACGCGCTGGCTTTTACAGTATGGGGTTCGCTGGCCGCGCCGCTGCCGCTGCTGGGCCTGTCCCTCTTGGTTGAAGGCTGGCCCGCAATCGCCGCCGCGCTGAGCGGCTTCTCATGGACAGATGCCGGGCTCATCGCCTTTCTGGCCTATCCGGCCACTTTGCTGGGTGGGGCCATCTGGAGCTGGCTATTGGGGCGTCATCCGGCCTCTGTCGTCGCGCCTTTTACCCTTCTGGTGCCGATCACCGGCCTTGCCTCGGGCTATCTGGTGCTCGGTGAGGTGATCACGCCTGTCGAGATTGCCGGGGCGCTGCTGGTCATTGCCGGGCTGATCGTGACCCTCAAAAAGGCCAGGAAGAGCGAACCAGCGATCCGGTTGGACTAAATGAAAGGGCCGCCGAAATGGCGACCCTTTGAAATCTATTGGCCGGGCAGGGGCTGTGGTTCCAGAGCCTCGCCCCCCTCGAAGGCCGGCTCGGGCGTCGGCAAGGCGGCCGGCTGCAAGGCATTGAGTTCATCCGGGCTCAGCCCGCCGCTCATATTGATATCAGCCTGATCGAACTGATCGCGGGTCAGGTCTGGCCAGACGGCGACAAGCTCTTCGTAGCTCAGCTCGCCATTCCCATCGAGATCGACTTCGGCAAAGGTGAGCGGGTTCTGGGCAAGGGCGGTGGACGCGGCAAGCGTCAGGGCGAATAGGCCCAGGGCGATCCTGCGCATGAAAATCTCCAGGTTCGGGGTGGACACACCCCATCATTGGTAAAAAGCCGCGGCCACCCCGGGGACGTTCGGGGTGGCCGGCTGAACTGCCCTTATGCGGGTGCAAAAGGGACGGGATTGGCCTTATTGAGCCGGAGCAGGCTGGGCAGCCAGCAGGGCTTCATATTCTTCGGCCGAAAGCTCGCCATTGCCATCGGTGTCGGCAGTTGCGAAGGCCTCTTCAGTCAGATCGGGCCATGCCACCACGGCTTCGGCATAGGAAATGGCACCGCTGGCATCAGTGTCCACCGCAACGAAATCGGTGGCAACCTGGGCCATGGCAGCAGTCGAAAGGCCGAGGGCGAAGAGGGAGGTCAGGATGATCTTCTTCATGGGAGTAGCTCCATGTTGACTTTGGGAGGAGGCGGCGCCTCTCGGCACCGACGAACCACTCTCCGGCGGTCCGTGAGACAGACAATGGTGGGCCTTTGTGGCCCGTAAAGGCCGCGAACTGGGCGGGTTCGGACAAATCTCGGGGCGATTTGCGGGCAGGGTGAAAGCCCCGGTTCCCGGCGCTCTCAAAGTTGTGATCGATGCATTTGCGGACCTGTTGCCTGATGAAAAAGCTGAACAAGTGTTCACGATCATGGCGCGGACAGTGCAGATTTGCGGCGCGGATATGTCTTCTTGCCAATGGCAAAGAAAAGGCCGCCCGGAGGCGGCCAATCAGGGGGCGAGCATTATCGCGGTGTGCGCGTCAGGCGCGGATGAAATCGCCCTTTTCATCCATGACCCAGAGTTCACCGCCCGAAATGTCGAACCAGGCGCCATGCAGGGCGAGCTTTCCTTCCGCTTCGAGCGCGGCCACATAGGGAAAGGTGCGCAGGTTGTGGATGGAATTGCGGATGGAGATGCGCTCCATGGCAGTCTGGCGTTCAGCTTCGGTCATCAGGCTGCTTTGAGCCACCTGAGCGGGCAGGTCGCCCAGCATGGTCAGCCATTTGCCGATGAAGTCGCCATCATCGAGCGGGGTCTTGCTGGGATAGAGCGCCGCATGAATGCCGCCGCAACGCCCGTGACCCATGACCACGATATTGGCGATGTTGAGCGCCTTGACCGCAAATTCGATGCCCGCCGAGGTGCCGTGCTGGCCGCCATCGGGCTGATAGGTGGGTACCAGATTGGCGACATTGCGCAGGACGAAGAGTTCGCCGGGCCCGGAATCGAAGATGAGCTCGGGCGCAGCGCGGCTGTCGCAGCAGGCGATCATCAAGGTGGTGGGTTTCTGGCCAGCCGATGCCAGGTCACGATAGCGATCACGCTCACGCGTATAGCGGCCGGACATGAAATTGGCGTAGCCGTCGAGCAGGTGCTGAGGAAAGCTGTGCATGCGCACTCGAATAGCGGTAAGAGGCAGCAGAATCAATATTCGGCGTAAGGGCGCCGTATCATGGGGGACAGGGATGCAGATTTACCGTTTTCTGACGGGCGAGGATGACAGCGTCTTTTGCCACAAGGTCAGCAAGGCATTGATCGATGGCTGGCAGCTGCATGGCGGACCAAGCTATGCCTATGACGCGGTGAGCAAGAAGATGCGCTGCGGGCAGGCGGTCACCAAGATTGTCAGTGACCAGCCCTATGATCCGGACAAAAAGCTGGTGGATTACTGAGTCCACGCGCCGCTCCGAATATCGAGACTTATCTATGCGCCCCGTGCCTTGCCAGGATTGCGGGGTGCGGTTCTTCCCATATTTCGTCGCGTATTCCGCTTGGTACGCTAATCTATATATGGGTGACGTAAGACTAAATTAACCATACTTTTTGAATATTTCTGCATTAGTCCAGACCTTGGTTTGGGATTCGAGGTCGTTGGATTTGTCCGCCATCAAAAGCGTCAGGATTTATTCCTATGACAGTGCAGTCCCACGATAATCTACAGTCCCGTCTTGATTTTATCGGTCTTGATGACGTGGCGCGGGCCCGCCTCGCCGCCACCCAATCGACTATTCGGAAGCATCTCGAACCGGCGTTGGATATTTTCTACGCCAAGATCGGCACCGTGCCCGCGGTCAAGCGGTTCTTCGATGGCCGTCCGCAAATGGATCGCGCCAAGTCGCGGCAGATGGACCATTGGAATGTCATTGCCAGCGGCCAGCTTGATGACAATTATTTCGAGGCCAGCACCCGCGTTGGCTTGCGGCATGCCCAGATCGGGCTGGAGCCGCGCTGGCATATCGGGGGTTATGGCCTGATCATGGAAACGCTGGTCATGGGCGTGGTGCATGATCTGATGGAAGAGGCGCTGGCGCCGACGCGGCGCGGCTTTGGGCGGCAATCGGTCGATCACGTCGCCGCGCTGGAAAAGGCCGATATCACGGCGGCGGCGCTGGTGGCGGTGTTCAAATCCATGCTGCTCGACATCGATATCGGCGTCACCGCCTATTTCGACAAACTCAGCGAGGATGCGCGGGAGGCCGATCATGCGGCGCGTGAACGGGTGGAGCGAGCAGTCAATGCCGCCGGCGCAGTATTGAAGGATATGGCGCAGGGCGATCTCACCGGGCGGGTGACCGAGGATCTCGATCCCGAATTTGCGCAGATCAAGGCCGATACCAATGGAGTGGCCGAAAAAATGGCCGGGATTGTCGGCCAGCTCAAGGGCACGGCGCGCAGCCTGCGCACGGCGACGGGTGAAATCCTCTCGGGTGCCAATGACCTGTCGGAACGCACGACGCGGCAGGCCTCGACCATTGCCGAGACGGCGGCCTCGATAGAGCAATTGTCGGCGGCGGTGATGGAGAATGCAAGGTTGGCGGCGACGGCAAGCGGGAAGGCACAATCGCTGGCGCGCAATGCTACCGATGGCGGGGTGGCGATCAAGGATGCCAATGGCGCCATGGGGGCCATTGAGGCCTCGTCGGCCAAGATTTCCAATATTATCGGGCTGATCGACGATATCGCCTTCCAGACAAATTTATTGGCGCTCAACGCTTCGGTGGAGGCGGCGCGCGCCGGGGAGGCGGGCAATGGCTTTGCCGTCGTCGCCGTCGAAGTGCGGCGGCTTGCCCAGAGCGCGGCCAATGCCTCCTCCGAGGTCAAGGCGCTGATCGAGGCCAGTGCCGCCGAAGTGCGCACCGGCAGCCAATTGGTGGCGCGGGCCGCGGATATGCTGCTCGATATTCTGGCCGGGGCAGAGGAAAGCGCAAAACTGATCGACACGATCGCGCAGGAGAACCAGAGCCAGTCTTCCGCTTTGGGCGAAGTCAGCGTCGCCGTGCGGGAAATGGACGAAATGACCCAGCACAATGCGGCGCTGGTGGAGGAAATGAACGCCTCTATCGAGCAGACCGAATCGCAGACAGTGGCGCTCGACAATATGGTCGATGTGTTCCGCATCGACGCCGCGCCTGAAGAGGGGAACAAGCGAGGCGCTCATCGTGCGGTCGAGGCTCTGGATGAGATGCGCAGGCGGGCCTGATCGAAGCGTTCATATACGGAGACTTAACCATAAACAGCTAGCCCTGATCGGATGACCAAAACTGCGACCAGGCAGTGGGTCATATGACCAAAGCCTTGGGGGCCCTGTTTTTATGTCTTCGTCCAATCCTGAGCACCTGCAATCCCGCCTCGACTTTCTCGGGCTGGATCAGGTGGCGCGTAACCGTCTGGCCGAAGCCAAGCCTATCATCGAGACCCATCTCGAACCGGCGCTGGGGCGTTTCTACGGCCTTTTGGCCGAGATGCCCGCTGCCGCAAAATTCTTCGAGGGCAAGGCCCATATGAATCGGACGCAGGGCAAGCAGAACTCCCATTGGGGTGCGATTGCCAGCGGCGAGATCGATGGTGACTATTTTGAAGCCTCCACCCGGATCGGGCTGCGCCATGCCATGATCGGACTTGAGCCGCGCTGGCATATCGGAGGCTATGGCCTGATCATGGAAACGCTGGTGAAAGGCGTCATGCACGATCTGATGGCCGAGGCGGTCCAGCCGGAGAAAACCCGTTTCGGGCGCAAGAAGCCGCTGAATGCCGACAAGGTTCTCGCCGATGCGGACAGCGCCGCCGAGACAGTGGTCACGCTGATCAAGGCGATCATGCTCGATATCGATATCGGGGTCAGCGCCTATTTCGACAAGCTTGCCAATGATGCCAGAGACGCCGAGGCGGCGTCGCGGGCCCGTATCCAGCAGGCGGTTTCCGCCACCGGTGCGGTGTTGCGCAATGTTGCCACCGGCGATCTCACCAGCCGGGTGACCGAAGAGCTGGCGCCTGAATTTGCGCAGATCAAGGCCGATACCAATGCCGTGGTGGAGCGGCTTTCAGACATTGTGGGCAGCCTCAAACACACCTCGCGCGCGCTCAAGCTTGCCACCGGAGAGATCCTTTCTGGCGCCAATGATCTGGCTGACCGGACCACGAGGCAAGCTGCTACCATCGAACAGACGTCAGCAGCCATCGAGCAATTGTCGAGCGCCGTGGTTGAAAACGCCAAACGCGCCGTGACCGCCAATGACAAGGCCCATGCCGTGGCGTCTCATGCGACGACCGGCGGGCAGGCAATGAAACAGGCCAATGCGGCCATGAGCGCCATCGAGACCTCTTCCTCCAAGATCTCCAATATCATCGGCATGATCGATGATATCGCCTTCCAGACCAATCTCTTGGCGCTCAATGCCTCGGTGGAGGCGGCGCGGGCGGGCGAGGCGGGCAAGGGCTTTGCCGTCGTGGCCGTGGAAGTGCGCAGGCTTGCCCAGAGCGCTGCCAATGCCTCGTCAGAGGTCAAGGCATTGATCGAGACCAGCGCGGGAGAAGTGCGCAATGGCAGCCAATTGGTGGCGCAGGCGGCCAATGTGCTGCTGGATATTCTCTCGGGCGCCGAGGAAAGCGCGCGCCTGATCGACACGATTGCCGAGGAAAATCATAACCAGTCCCAGGCGCTGGGCGAGGTGAGCGTCGCGGTGCGGCAGATGGATGAGATGACCCAGCATAATGCGGCGCTGGTTGAACAGACCAATGCGGCAATCGAGCAGACCGAGTCACAGGCCAGCGATCTCGATGGTATTATCGACGTGTTCCGCACCGATATGAATGCCAGCTCTGTGGTGTCTGCTCAGGCCAAGACGCCGCCCGCAAGAGCCATCAAGCCCCGGTCCGCTCCGGCGCCAAGGGTTTTGGGCAACACGGCTCTGGCACAGGATTGGGACGAGTTCTGATCAATCGCAACTGGCCCTGCGGCCAATGTTGAGGAGGACGCATATGGCACGTATCGGTCTTGTGGCTCATGACGACAAGAAGGACGATCTCTGCAATTGGGTAGAAACGCACCGCGACAAGCTCGGCCAGCATGAGTTGTGGGGCACCGGCACGACGGGCAGCCGGATCATGGCTGCCACCGGTCTTGATGTGCAATTGCTCAAGAGCGGTCCGCTGGGGGGCGATCAGCAATTGGGTGCGATGATCTGCGAGGGGCGGCTGGACATGCTGATCTTCTTTATCGACCCGCTTTCGGCCCAGCCTCATGATGTGGATGTGAAAGCCCTGACGCGGCTGGCAACGCTCTATGATGTGCCTTTTGCCAATAACAAATCCACGGCCGATGCAGTGCTGGCTTTTCTCTAGATTGTAGAAAAGCCAGCCTCTGGCGCGTTTTTGACCGCCTGCCATGTTGTCTTTGCGTTGACCCCTGGCCTGTCTTGTGAACAGATGCCCCAAAATCGCCCGGATTTAACCGGGCAGCATGGCATTTCAGGAAAATTGGGGCTGTCAGGAACTTGTCTTCCGACTTGGTCATAGACGTTCGCAACGTCTCTAAACGGTTTGGTGGCCTTCTGGCCGTCAACAATTGCTCGCTTTCGGTGAAGCGTGGCTCCATTACTGGCCTGATCGGGCCGAATGGAGCGGGCAAATCCACTTTGTTCAACATGGTCGCCGGCAATATCGTGCCCGATAGCGGTGCGGTAATGTTCGACGGGCAGGACGTGACCGGCATGAAGCCGCATGAACTGTTCCGCATCGGCATGTTGCGCACCTTTCAGATCGCGCATGAATTTTCGCAGATGACGGCGCTGGAAAACCTGATGATGGTGCCGGGCGACCAGCCGGGCGAAAGCCTGTTCGACAATTGGCTGCGTCCGCGCCTCGTACAATCGCGCGAGACCGAGGTGCGCAAAAAAGCGCTCGACGTCATCGATTTTCTCAAGCTTGGCCATGTGCGCGACGAGTTGGCGGGCAATCTCTCGGGCGGGCAGAAGAAGCTGCTGGAACTGGGTCGCACCATGATGGTCGATGCCAAGGTCGTGCTGCTCGATGAAGTGGCGGCAGGTGTCAACAAGACCCTGCTCAACGATCTGGCGGGCAATATCGAGCGCATGAACAAAGAGCTGGGCTATACCTTTTTCGTTATCGAGCACGACATGGACCTCATCGGACGCCTCTGCGATCCGGTGATCGTCATGGCGCAGGGCGAAAAGATCGCTGAAGGTTCGATGGCGGAAATCCGCGCCAATCCGGCCATTGTCGAAGCCTATTTCGGCGTTCCGGCGGAGGTCGCGTAACATGGCTCTGATCGAACTCACCCATGTCGTTGGCGGCTATGGCGGCGCGCCGATCCTCAACGGGGTCAATATTGCCATCGAGAAAAGCGATATCGGGGTCATTGTCGGCCCCAATGGCGCGGGCAAATCCACCACGCTCAAGGCCATTTTCGGCCTGCTCAAGGTCACGGGCGGCACAATCGAGTTTGGCGGTGAAAATATCGCCAATTCCCTGCCGGACAGGCTGGTGCCCAAGGGCCTCAGCTTCGTGCCGCAGGAAAAGAACGTCTTCACCTCGCTCAGTGTCGAGGAAAATCTCGAAATGGGTGCCTTCACCCGGACCGATGATTATTCGGAGACCATGACCTGGGTCTATGAGATGTTCCCGGTTCTGGCGGAAAAGCGCCGCCAGCCTGCGGGTGAGCTTTCGGGCGGGCAGCGCCAGATGGTGGCCATGGGCCGCGCGCTGATGAGCAAGCCGAGCCTGCTTATGCTGGACGAGCCTTCGGCGGGTCTGTCGCCGCGCTATGTGATCGAGATTTTCGAGACCATTCAGCGCGTCAATCAGGAGGGCGTCGGCATTCTCATGGTCGAGCAGAATGCGCGCCAGGCGCTGGCTTTTGCCACCAAGGGGTTCGTGCTCGCTCAGGGCCAGAACCGTTTCACCGGCACCGGGCCGGAACTGATCGCCGACCCTGAGGTCGCCAAGAGCTTTCTGGGGGGCTGAGCGAAATGGATGAACTGATTTTCTTCATCAACCGCGTGCTGATTTCAGGCACCGTGCTGGGCTCGATCTATGCGCTGGGCGCTGTCGGCGTCACGCTGATCTTCGGCATTCTGCGCTTTGCCCATTTCGCCCATGGCGACATGATGACCATGGGGGCCTTTATCGCCTTCGTGTTGGCGACGGCCCTGGCGGCCATGGGCATCATCCTGCCGCTGCCCATGGCCTTTGTGGTCATGCCGGTTGCCATGGTGCTCACGGCCTTTCTGGCCCTGGGCATCGACAAGGGCTTTTATGCGCCGTTGCGGGCACGGGGCGCCAAGCCGGTTACGCTGCTGATTGCCTCCATCGGCGTGACCCTGATGATGCAGGGTCTGATCCGTCTGATTTTCGGGTCGGGGACCAAGTCGATTTTTGTCGCCGGAGAATCCAAGGATATCTTCCGCTTCGACATGAGCTGGGCCGGAGGTTCGCGCCCGATCAATATCACCGAGCCGCAGCTCATCATGTTTGTGGTGACCGCCATTATCGTTTTGGCCCTGCATTTCTTTCTCACCCGTTCGCGGCTGGGCAAGGCCATGCGCGCCATGGCCGACAATGCCGATCTGGCGCAGGTTTCGGGGATCAATACAGCGCTTGTGGTGCGGGTGACCTGGGTCATTGCCGGGTCGCTGGCCTGTGTGGCCGGTACCATGCTGGCGCTGGACGTGGCGCTGATGCCCGATCTGGCCTTCAATATCGTGCTGCCCATTTTCGCGGCGGCGATTGTCGGCGGGCTGGGGCACACTTATGGCGCCATTGTCGGGGGCTTTCTCATCGCCTTTGCCGAGACGCTGGCCGTGTTCAACTGGACTGCCATTCTTCGGCCGCTCAATGCCATCCTGCCGGACGGCATGGCGCTGCCGGCCAATCTGGCGCTGGTGCCGACCGAATATAAGCTCACCGTCGCATTCGTCATTCTGGTCGTGACGCTTCTCGTGCGACCGACCGGTATCTTCAAGGGGGCTTCGTCATGAGCGCCGCTTCCCAGACTGTCCTGGGCCTCGATAATCCGCTGCGGCGTGGCCTGTTGCTGTTTGCGGCCATGTTCGTTCTGGTGGTCATTGTCGGGCTTGTGCAGGGCTCGGCTTCCATCCTGCTGATCCTGACTCAGGCCACCGCCTTTGCGTTGATCGCGCTGGGCCTCAATATTCAATGGGGCTATGGCGGGCTGTTCAACTTCGCCATCATGGGCTTTCTCATGGTGGGCGGCGCCTCGACCGTCTTCATGTCCTATCCGGTCAATATGGCTTTCTGGGAGAGCGAAGGACCGATCATGCTGGGGCGGGCGCTGATCGCCTTTCTCGTCGGGGTCGTGCTGGTGATGCTGGCGCGGCGGGCCGAGCGCGTCGGGATCACGGGCAAGTGGAAGACCGCGCTGGTCGTGCTGGCCTGGTTTGCCGGTTACGTCATCTATCGCACCCAGATCGATCCGGCGGCGGCCTATATCGAATCCACCGCCGGTTTTGTCGGCGGCCTTGGCCTTCATCCCATTCTGGGCTGGCTGTTCGGTGGTCTCGTCTCGGCGGTGATCGCCTTCTATATCGGCAAGATCAGCCTTGGGCTGCGCACCGATTATCTGGCTATTGCCACGATCGGCATTTCGGAAATTCTGCGGGCGCTGATCAAGAACATGGACTGGCTGACGCGCGGCACCATGACCGTGTCGCCCATGCCCTGGCCGACGCCGCTGCCGCAGCATTTGCAGGCGGCGGGCATGTCGATCCCGGACAGCTTCATGTATGCGCGCCTGATGTTTCTCGGCGTGGCGGTGCTATTCCTGGTTGTAGCCTTCGTGCTGGTGCAGCGCGCCTATGGCGGTCCATGGGGCCGCATGATGCGGGCGATCCGCGACAACCACATCTCGGCGGCCTCCATGGGTAAGGATGTCACCGGCCGTCAGCTCGAACTGTTCATCTTCGGCTCGATCCTGATCGGCATCGGCGGGGCGATCCTGGCAACCTTCACCCAGATTTTCGACCCCTCCGGCTATCAGCCGATCAACCATACATTCATGCTCTGGGTGATGGTGATCGTGGGTGGGGCGGGCAATAATTGGGGTGTCGTTCTGGGGGCCTTCCTCATCTATATCGTCTGGATCATTTCCGATCCGCTGGCGCAGATGATCTTCCTCAACCTCTCCGCGCTCACCAGCAATCTGGGCTGGGGCGCGATCCCCGAGATCGATAGCCGGGCGCTGCAGATGCGTGTCTTCGTGCTCGGCGTGGTGATCACCATTGCCCTGCGATACGCACCCAAGGGCCTGCTGCCCGAAGTGGTGAAGCGGGGCTAGGCTTGCATCCATGTGAATAAGAAATCCCCGCTTCGGCGGGGATTTTTGTTTAGCACCCTACTGGAATTGCAACCGTAGCGCCCCTATGACGATCCGCCCCAAACCGGATCATCGGCCTGCAAGACAGCACAAAACAAAACGGCCCGGGATTGCTCCCGGGCCGCATGTTCAGCTTCATCCAACCGACGCTTTGCGCCGGATAGCGTCACATCAGTCGATCAGGCCCTTGTCGACGGACACGCCGCCTTCGATGACCCAGTGATTGATGGCGCCGGCGACGTCGCCGACGTCGTCGAATTCGATCGTACCCGAAGCGCCTTCATAGTTGATGTCGGTGCCAGCAGCGATCAGTTCCTTGGCCTTGGCCCATTCACCCGGCAGGATGACTTCGCCCGGAGCATTGGCGATTTCGCGCAGAGCAGCGGAAACGCCTTCACGCTCGGCCGAACCGTTCTTTTCGATGGCGAGAGCCAGAAGGAACGCGGCGTCGTAGGAATTGGTCACATAGGTGCCGTTGACGTCCTGACCGGCAGCAGAGGTGATTGCGGCCAGAGCATCGAGGGCCGGGCCCTGAGCGGCAGCAGCCTGGGTCAGGATCATGCCTTCGAGGTCAGCGCCATTGCGGCTGGCCAGCAGGGCGTCACCGGCCATGCCGTCGCCGCCCATGAACAGGTCGAACGACCCGGCTTCAATGGCCTGGTTGAGGATGGCGCCGCCGCCGGAATTCTCATAGCCATAGATCACCAGGGTGGTGGCACCCGAGGCCTCGATCTGGCCGATTTCCGGACGGTAGTCAGCCTTGCCGTCTTCGTGCGCGACATTGGCGAGCACGGTGCCGCCGCCAGCGACGAAGGCATCGGCAAAGGCGCCGGCAAGACCCGAACCATAATCATTGTTGATATAGGTCAGGCCGACTTCGGTGACGCCCTGGCCGAGCAGCAATTCGGCTGCCTTGACGCCCTGGACGGAATCCGGAACGACGTTGCGGAAGACCAGATCATTGTCGTCCAGCTCAGCCACGGCCGGGGCGGTGGAAGCGGGGGAAATCATGACGACATTGCCGGGAATGGCCGAGCCATTGGCGCCGGCAAGGGTGGCACCAGAGCAATAGCCGCCGAAGATGGCAGTGACGTTTTCGGCATTGACCAGACGGTCGGCAGCCGGGCCGGCAATGCTTGCGTCGCAACCGCTATCGGCGATCACGGAGACCAGGGTCTGGCCATCGAGAATACCGCCCTGGTCGTTGACATTGGCAATGGCCAGATTGCCGGCATCGATCATGCCGGGGGCGAAGCCGGCGATACCGCCGGTGACGTCGGCGAGGAAGCCGATCTTGACTTCTTGTGCCAGGGCCGGAGCGGCCAGGAGCAGCGTGGTGGCTGCGACCGCCAGGGGCAAGGATTTGTTCAGCATAGATGTCCCTCTGTTTCGGTTGCGCGCCGGGTGGCCTTTCTGGCCTCGCTTCTTGCGGCGCGACAACGGATTGGGGGCGCGCTATACGCCCCGCTGGTTGAGACTGTTGCATATTTCAGACGCAGGAGTCACCGGCCTTTCGGCGGAAAATCGTCCTTGCCGTGCAGTTGCTTAACGCGGCTGTTTTCCGCATAGATTGCTCTGTGCGAAAGGAGCGGTCATGAGAGGGAGAGGCGCAGCAATATTGGGGCTGATCCTGTGCCTCGTGGCCGGGCCGGTCTGGGCGCAATTCAGCGTGCTGGACAGCGCGCAGGATGGCGCCGTCGCGCAACCATCCACTTTGCTTCCGCCGGTTTGCGGCAACCAGCCTTTTTCCATCGCACAGATGAGTTGGCCCTCGGCCATGGTACTGGCCCAGATTCATGCGCTGGTTCTGGCCGCAGAGTTTGACTGCAATGTGCAGATCGTGCCGGGTGATCCGGGCGCAACCATTTCCTCCATGGCTTCAACGGGCCAGCCCGCTCTGGCTCCTGAAGTGTGGGCCAATCGCATTGCCGATGTGTGGAATGGTGCCATGGAGGCGCAAATGGTGCGCAGCGCCGCGCCCAGCTATGACCGAACCAGTTTTGAAGGCTGGTTCATGCCGCGCTACGTGGCCGATGGTTTTGACGTCAATCCCAGCGCTGCCCTGCTGGGCCCGGTCCTGCCACAGCTTTTGCCGGGCCAGAAGATCCGGTTCATTTCCTGCCCGCTGGATTGGGCTTGTTCGCTGATCAACAAAAATCTGGTCAGCGCCCATGGTCTGGATGATCTGGTCGAGATGGTGGAGCCCGCCAATCGGCTGGAAATGGATCGGCTGATTGCCGAAGCCGTCAATCGGCGCGAGCCGTTCCTGTTCTATTACTGGCAACCCAATGCCATTCTGGCGCAACTCGACTTCGTGCCGCTCGATATGGGTGAATATGACGAGGCGGCGATGAAATGCCTCGCCCTGCGGAGCTGCGTCGACCCGCAGATTTCGGCTTTTCCGCCCGATATGGTGGTGATCGCCCTGTCCGAGAGAGTATTTGCCGGCATGCCGCAGATCGCGGCGTATTTTCAGCGCGCCAGCCTGCCATTGGCCGAGATGGATCAATTGCTGGCCCAGCTCAATCTGCCCGGCGCCACGCCGGAAAGTGTCGCGGAACGTTTCGTCGCCGACCAGGCTGCGATCTGGCGTGTCTGGGTGGGATCAAACACGCCCTGATTGGTCTTTGAATCGACCCCGTCGGGCCATTCGTAGATTTTTTTAACTTGGTTTCCAGTCGATTTTCTACATGCAAGCTTCTTGAGCAATCAAGAAGTTAAGTTGTGACAATCGAATTGATAAATTTTGTAGTCTGATCTGCAAGCAAAACCAGATTTGATTATCTGTTATTGTCAAGATATTGTCAGATTTGACACGCAATTCTGCCATCATTATGGTTCGGGTCATTCCATAACAACAGGAGTTGACCTGATGATTTTGAAATCCGGTGGCATTGCCGCCGCGATAGCTGTTGCCTTGTTCTCGGCCACCAGCTTTCCCGCCCTTGCCCAGGATGATGCCGCCGCATGCGGTACGGATCGTAAAATCGACATTGCCGAGATGACCTGGCCGTCCGCTGCAGCCCTGGCGCATATTCATGCGACGATTCTGGAGACAGGATTTGGTTGCTCCGTCGAGATCGTCACCGGCGACACCGTGCCGACATCGTCCTCGATGTTGAGCCGCGGCACCCCGGCTGTCGCGCCGGAATTGTGGACCAGCGCCATTGAGGATGCCTGGGCGGAAGGCGTTGAGGAGGGGCGCGTCGTGTCCCTGTCCGACGCCATCACCGATGGCACTGTCGAAGGCTGGTTCATTCCCGATTACCTGCAGGCCGAATATCCCGAGCTGACCAGCGCCGAAGCGGTTATCGCGCGGCCTGACCTGTTTGCCGATCCTGAGGATTCCTCCAAGGGACGCCTCTATTCCTGCCCGCCGGGCTGGGCCTGTGAATTGTCCACCTCGGCTCTGTTTGAAGCCTATGACATGGACGAGACCTGGAACCTGTTCTCGCCGGGTTCGGGCGGAGCGCTCGATGCTTCGATTGCCCGCGCATTTACGCGTGAAGAGCCGATCCTGTTCTACTATTGGGGTCCGACCGCCATTCTTGGCAAATATCCGGCGGTCCAGCTCGATCTGGGCGAGACCTTTGCGGATGTCTATGCCTGCAATACCGATCCTGATTGTGCCGAACCGGCTGGCGTGACGGCCTATCCGTCGAGCCCTGCCGTGGTGGGTGCCGCGTCGTGGATTGTTGATGAAGCCCCTGTTATTGCTGACTATTTCGGCAAGGTCGGCCTCACCAATGCGCAGATCAGTGAATTGCTGGTCTATGGCGATGAAAATCAGGCCGATGCGGCTGAAACGGCTGAAAACTTCCTGCGCAGCAAGCAGGATGTGTGGACCAATTGGGTCCCCGCCGAAGTGGCCGAGAAGGTTCTGGCCACACTCGGCTGACCTCCTGGACCCCATTGATGAACGGCCGGGCTCTGTCCCGGCCGTTTTCCGCGTTCGATCCCCAGTGCAGCAGAGCTGCATTCGGGTTTGCACGCCTTATCCGAGAATGTGAAACATGTTTCCTGAACTGATCGATACGCGCCCGCTGCGGCGGGCGATCGATGACGCCCTCAATTGGGTCGTCCGCAATTGGGGTGGCGAGCTCGAAGCCGCCGCCTATCCGCTGCTCATGCTGCTCAATGGCATTGAGCGCCTGCTTATTGCCACGCCCTGGTGGCTTATTTTCATAATCGTGGTGGGCGTGGCCTGGCTCGCCACCCGCAACTGGAAATTGCCGGCGCTGGTGCTGGTGTCGCTGCTGTTTCTCGGCGTCATGGGCCTGTGGCGTGATGCCATGGCGACCACGGCGCTGATGATTGCGGCGACGCTGACCGTGATCGTAGCCTCCATTCCAATCGGGGTGTGGATGAGCCGCTCGCTGCGTGTCCGGCAGGTCATCACGCCCATTCTCGATCTCATGCAGACCCTGCCCAGCTTCGTCTATCTCATCCCCACGGTGATGATATTCGGTCCGGGCAAGATTCCGGCGCTCTTGGCGACCATTGTTTATGCGGCACCGCCGCTGGTGCGGCTCACCGATCTGGGCCTGCGCTCCGTCGACCCGGCTGTGATGGAAGCCAGCCGTTCTTTTGGTACCACGCCCAGCCAGCGTCTGTTCGGCGTGCAGATTCCCCTGGCCCTGCCCACCATTCTGGCCGGGGTCAACCAGACGACCATGATGGCGCTGGCCATGGTGGTGATCGCCTCGATGATCGGCGCTGGTGGTCTTGGCTATCAGGTGTTGCAGGGTATCGGGCGCCTGGAGGTCAGTCGTGGACTGTTCGCCGGACTGGGCATCGTGGTGCTCGCCATCATTTTCGACCGCATTACCCAGAGCTTCGGCAAGCAATTGCAGGCCCGTATCGGCCTGGCGGAGGCACGCTAAAATGAGTGACACAGATTTTGCCATTCGCATGAAGGGCGTCACCAAGATTTTTGGCGACAGCCCCCAGACCGCTCTCGCCATGCTGGCCAGCGGCAAATCCAAAACCGAAGTGCAGGCTGAGACCAATCATGTAGTCGGGCTCGACAATGTTTCGCTCGACATCGCGCGGGGTCAGATTTTCGTGGTCATGGGTCTATCCGGCTCGGGCAAGTCTACCCTGATCCGGCACGTCAACCGGCTGATCGACCCCACTTCGGGCGAGATTTTCGTCGAGGGCAGTGACGTGCTCAAGATGAGCCTGCCGGAATTGCGCACCTATCGGCGCAATACTGTTGCCATGGTGTTCCAGAAGTTCGGCCTGTTGCCGCATCGATCTGTGATCGAAAATGTGGCCTATGGGCTTGAGGTCAAAGGCGTCGGCAAGGCCGAACGGCTGGAACGGGCCGCGAAATGGATCGAAACGGTGGGCCTTGCGGGCTATGAGCAGAGCCAGCCGCGACAATTGTCGGGTGGTCAGCAACAGCGTGTGGGCCTTGCAAGGGCACTGGCGCTCGATACCGACATCATCCTCATGGATGAAGCCTTTTCGGCGCTCGATCCGCTGATCCGCTCGGGCATGCAGGACCAGTTGATGGAATTGCAGAAGTCGCTCGGCAAGACCATCCTGTTCATCACCCATGATTTCGACGAAGCGCTCAAGATCGCTGACCGCATCGCCGTGCTCAAGGATGGTGCGGTGCAGCAGGAAGGCAGGCCCGAGGATATCGTGCTCAAGCCCGCCAATGAGCATATCGAAGAATTCGTACGCGAAGTGAACAAGGCCCGCGCCATCCATGTCCGCACCATCATGGAGCGGGGCGAATTCGAGCCATGCGAATATAGCGTGCCGGACAATGCGCGCTGTGAAGATGTGCTGCCCTATTTCGCCGAGCATCAATTGGTGGGTGTCACCAATGATGAAGGGGTCCAGATCGGGCGAGTGACCGCCAAGCGGGTCATCAGGGCGCTGGCCCGTTACACGCCGGGCGCTAATGAAAGCTGAGTGTTAACAGTCTGCTCACCAAATCGGGTGGGGTGCGAAAATTGTCATCGCGGTGTCATGGACACCCGATAGGGTCTCGCACCCCTTTCGAAAATTTTGCAAATTCGTCTTTTAAAACATATATTTAGCCTTCCTAAAGACTTGTCCGCCATACTGGCTTTGTCTGTTCCTGCCAGTATCGCCCATGAGTGTCCGCCCCGCCTTTGCCCGCATCAGCCAAGTGTATGAAAACCTGCGCTTGGTCGCGGGTTTGACCGCTATTGTGCTGGCAGGACTGGGGGTGGCCAATATGGTCTGGGACAATGCGTCCCCGGCTTTGTCCTGGGCCATTCTTGGTGTGGCCGGAGCCATTCCGCTCATGCTTGCTGCTGCACACAAGCTGGTGCGCCGACGGCTGCGGGAAACGGAACAAGCCATTGCAAATGCACTGGATTTGGCCAATCGAGACGCCCTCACCGGCGCTTTTACCCGCTCCTATTTCCTGGGCATATTGCAAGACCATACCGAGGCCGGTGCGCTGGGGGCGATGGGCTATCTCCAGATCGATATGGATAATCTGAAGGTTCTCAACGACAGCGCCGGGCATGGCGCGGGGGACGCGGCGCTGGTAGCGCTGGTGCGCGAATTAGGCCTGCTCATGCCCAATGCCATTATCGGCCGCCTGGGTGGCGACGAATTTGGCGTGCTCATTCCCGGCCATGACAACAAGCCCGCACTGTGCCGGGTAGGCCAGCGGCTGCTGCGTCAACTCGATGAGCCGCGCAGTATTGGTGGACGGATGACGCGATTGTCGGCAACGATCGGGGTCGCTCTGGCTCCGGGCGATAGCGACGATCCCAATGAACTGATCGCTATTGCCGACCTGGCGCTATACAAGGGCAAGCAGGCCGGGAGGGGCTGTGTCGTGCCGTTTGACCCGGATATGCTGGGTGATGAACGGCACCGTCGTTTCGTCGAACGCGAGCTTCGCGCGGCCCTGTTGATGGACGAGCTGGAGCTGCATTATCAGCCGGTGGTCGACAGCCGTAGCGGTCTTGTGCGCTCGCATGAGGCGCTGGTGCGCTGGCGGCATAAGGTAAGGGGCATGATCCCGCCCGGCCAGTTTATCCCCATTGCCGAGCAGAGCAGCCTGATCGACCGGCTGGGCGAGTGGGTTTTGCGTCGGGCTTGTCTCGATCAGGCCCAATTGGGCACGCCGATTGCGGTCAATGTCTCGCCGGTGCAATTGCGGCGCCAGGATTTCGTCGCCAATTTTCTGTCCATTCTGGAAGAGACGGGCGTGTCGGCTTCCCTGATCATTCTGGAAATCACCGAAAATGCACCCCTCGCCACGGGCAGTGTCGAGATGGATAATCTGGCGCGCCTGCGCAGCATGGGCATGCGGATCGCCATTGATGATTTTGGCGCCGGTCATGCCAGCCTGCATTACCTGCGCGATTTTGCCTTCGACATCATCAAGATCGACCGGACTTATGTCGCTGATTTCGCTGACAATCCGGTCAACGCCATGATCGTGTCCGCGGTCTGCGATATTGCCAATAGCCTTTCGCTCGACGTTATTGCCGAGGGTATCGAGACCGAAGAGCAACGGCTTTTGCTGACTGAGGCGGGCTGCAGCGGCTTGCAGGGCTATCATCTGGGACGCCCCATGCCGCTGCCGCGCCGCAAGCCAGCCCGTGCTGCCTGAGGCCCTTGCCGCCTCCGCCCTTCGGCTTAAGACGACAGTGTGATGACAGCATTGCGCTACGGGCAGTTGCGTCCGAGTGACGCGCTTGGTTATAACGGGGCGTAATGCTCAGTTCGGCACGAGGAGCCAGGCCTTGGATTTGAAGCGGATTAACGACCACGTCAGCGTCTCTGGACAGATTAGACCGGAAGATGTGGCAACGCTCAAACAGCTTGGCTTCGTCGCCATCGTCAATAACCGTCCGGATGGGGAATCACCCGATCAGCCGGATGGAGCCGAAATCGAAGCTGCGGCGCAGGCCGCCGGCCTCACCTATCATGCCATCCCATTGGGCCGAGAAGGGGTCAATCCCGAACTCGTCGTCCAGACCAAAGCCGTGCTTGAGGGGAGCAACGGCAAGGTTTTCTGTTTCTGCCGGTCGGGCACGCGCTCGACCACGCTCTGGGCGCTGAGCCAGGCTGGTGAGGAGCCAGCCGAAGCGATTATCGCCCAGGCGGCAGAGGCGGGCTATGACATGAGCCATCTGGCTGGATATCTCAGCCAGAACTAAAGACTGAAGTTTCGGCGATTGGGCGGGCAATCGCCCATTCGTCGATTTTGCTGAGCCGGACCGGAAACGGTTCTCGACCCCTTTTGCTCGGAATTTAAATCGATGCCCATCAAGAAGATCCTCGTCGCCAATCGGAGCGAAATCGCTATCCGCGTGTTTCGTGCCGCCAATGAACTCGGCCTCAAGACGGTTGCCGTCTATGCCGAGGAAGACAAGCTGGCGCTGCACCGTTTCAAGGCCGACGAGGCCTATCTGATCGGCAAGGGTAAGGGGCCGGTCGAAGCCTATCTGCAGATCGATGAATATATCCGCATCGCCAGGATTTCCGGCGCGGACGCCATCCATCCCGGTTATGGCCTGTTGTCGGAAAGCCCCGAATTTGTCGATGCCTGCGAAGCAGCCGGGATTACCTTTATCGGCCCGCGGGCCCAGACCATGCGCGACCTCGGCAATAAGGTGGCCGCCCGCAATATGGCGCTGGCTTCCAAGGTGCCGGTGGTGCCCGCGACCGAGGCGCTGCCCGATGATCCCGAAGAGATCAAGCGCCTCGCCGCCGAGATCGGCTATCCGCTGATGCTGAAGGCCAGCTGGGGCGGCGGCGGGCGCGGCATGCGCCGCATCATGGATGAAAAGGCGCTGCTCTCCGAGGTTTCCGAAGGCAAGCGCGAAGCCAAGGCGGCGTTTGGCAAGGACGAGATGTATCTCGAAAAGCTGATCGAGCGCGCTCGCCATGTGGAAGTGCAGTTGATCGGCGACGATCACGGCAATCTGGTTCATCTTTATGAGCGTGACTGCTCGGTGCAGCGGCGCAACCAGAAAGTGGTGGAGCGTGCGCCTGCGCCCTATCTGTCCGACGCGGTGCGCAAGGATTTGACCGACGCAGCCGTGCGGCTGGGCAATGCTGCCAATTATCGTGGCGCCGGTACGGTCGAATTCCTCATGGATGCCGACACCGACAAATTCTACTTCATCGAAGTGAACCCGCGCATTCAGGTGGAGCACACCGTCACCGAGGAAGTGACCGGCATCGACATCGTCAAGGCGCAGATACACCTGCTTGATGGTGCGGTGATCGGTACGCCGGAAAGTGGCGTGCCGCTTCAGGAAAATATCCGGCTCAACGGCAATGCCATCCAGTGCCGGGTGACCACCGAGGACCCCGAGCAGAATTTCATTCCCGATTATGGCCGCATCACCGCCTATCGCGGCGCGACCGGGTTTGGCGTGCGTCTCGATGGCGGCACGGCCTATGCCGGGGCGATCATCACCCGCTATTACGATCCGCTGCTGGAAAAGGTGACCTGCTGGGCCCCTTCCGCCGACGAGGCCATTGCCCGCATGCATCGCGCCCTGCGCGAATTCCGTATTCGCGGCGTCGCCACCAATCTCGCCTTTCTCGAAAATATCATCACCCATGCCGATTTTCTCGAGAACCGCTACACGACGCGCTTTATCGACACGACGCCTGATCTCTTCAATTTCAAGCCGCGCAAGGACCGTGCGACCAAGCTGTTGAGCTATATCGCCGACGTGACCGTCAATGGGCATCCAGAGGTGCGCGACCGTCCGCGCCCGCCCGCCGATGCCGCCGCGCCGATCGTGCCCGAATTTGCCTCGCTCGATGCAGTGGATGGGTCGCGGCAGGTGTTGGACCGCGATGGTCCTCTGGGTCTGGCGCGCTGGATGAAGGAACAGAAGCGGGTTCTGTTCACCGACACGACCATGCGCGACGCGCATCAATCGCTGCTGGCGACGCGGATGCGCAGCTTCGATATTACGAGGATTGCAGAGGCCTATAGCACGGGCCTGCCCAACCTGTTCTCGCTCGAATGCTGGGGTGGGGCGACGTTCGATGTGTCGATGCGCTTCCTCAATGAAGACCCCTGGGAGCGCCTCGCAAAGGTGCGCGAAGGCGCGCCCAATATCCTGACGCAAATGCTGCTGCGCGGCTCCAATGGGGTCGGCTACACCAATTATCCCGACAATGTGGTCAAGTTCTTCGTCCGGCAGGCGGCCAGGGGCGGTGTCGATATTTTCCGTATTTTCGACTGTCTCAACTGGGTCGAGAATATGCGGGTTTCCATCGATGCGGTGGCCGAAGAGGGTAAGGTTGCCGAAGGCGCGATCTGCTATACCGGCGATCTGTTCGATCCTGACCGCAGCAAATACGACCTCAAATATTATGTCGGCCTTGCCAAGGAGCTGGAAGCGGCAGGCGTGCATGTGCTGGGCATCAAGGACATGGCGGGGCTGCTGAAGCCGGCTGCGGCCAGGAAGCTGGTCGAGACGCTCAAGAGTGAAGTTGGCCTGCCCATTCACCTGCATACCCATGATACGTCCGGCGCGTCGGCAGCGACGGTGCTGGCGGCGGTGGCGGCGGGTGTGGATGCGGTTGATGCGGCCATGGATGCGCTCTCATCCACGACGAGCCAGCCGACGCTGGGCTCGCTCGTGGCGGCGCTCAATGGTGACGAGCGCGATCCGCAGCTCGATGCCAGGGCCATCCGCCAGCTCTCCTTCTATTGGGAAGCGGTGCGCACGCAATACCGGGCGTTCGAGAGCGATCTCAAGGGCGGCGCGTCGGAAGTCTATCTGCATGAAATGCCGGGCGGGCAGTTCACCAATCTCAAGGAACAGGCCCGCTCGCTGGGGCTCGAAACCCGCTGGCACGAGGTCGCCCAGACCTATGCCGACGTCAATCAGATGTTCGGCGATATCGTCAAGGTGACGCCAAGCTCCAAGGTGGTAGGCGATATGGCGCTGGCCATGGTCTCGGCCGGGCTGACACGCGCCGAGGTGGAAGACCCGAACAAGGATATCGCTTTCCCCGACAGCGTCGTCGGCTTCTTTGCCGGTGATCTCGGCCAGCCGCCGGGTGGTTTCCCCGAGCGCCTGCAGAAAAAGGTGCTCAAGGGCAAGTCACCGATGAACGAGCGCCCCGGCTCCTATCTCAAGGATGTCGACCTCGAAGCCGAGCGCAAGAAAATCGCCGATGAAGTGGGCCAGCCGGTCGATGATTATCGCCTGGCATCGTACCTCATGTATCCCAAGGTTTATTCGGATTTCGAGAAGACCCAGGACCGCTACGGCCCTACGGAAGTGCTGCCCACCCCGGTCTATTTCTATGGGCTCGAGGAAGGCGACGAGCTGTTGGTCGATATCGAAAAGGGCAAGACCCTTGTCGTGACCTATCAGGGCCGCGCCGAAACCAATGAAAAGGGCGAGGTCCGCGTTTTCTTCGATCTCAACGGCCAGCCGCGCACTATTACGGTGCCGGATCGGTTGAAGGCGGGTGAGGTCAAGGTGCGCGCCAAGGCGATTGCCGGCGACCAGAAACAGGTTGGCGCGCCGATGCCGGGCGTCATCTCGACGCTGGCCGTGCAACAGGGTCAAAAGGTGAGCGCGGGCGACGTGCTGTGTTCCATCGAGGCGATGAAGATGGAAACAGCCATCCATGCCGAAATTGGCGGCGTGGTGGCGGAGCTTCTGATCAAGCCCGGTGACCAGATCGATGCCAAGGACCTGCTGGTCCGGCTGGAATAGCAAAAAGGCCCGGAGCGATCCGGGCCTTTTCATTTGTGATGCGGTCCCGGGCCAAAGCTGTGCCTATTCTCAAGAGGCCGGAGCGTGGCGGAGGAGATGGCCCGCGTCGGCTTTGCGAGGAGAGACACATGGATATCGCCAAGAATACGATCTGCGTCTGGTATGACACGGGCGCGGAAGCGGCCGCCGAATTCTATGCGGCGAGTTTTCCCGACACGCGGATTATCGGGGTGCATCGCGCGCCCAGCGATAATCCATCGACCAGCGCCGGGGCGGTGCTGACGGTGGATTTCACGCTGATGGGCGTGCCCTGTATCGGGCTTAATGGCGGCCCGGCATTCAAGCATTCCGAAGCCTTTTCCTTCCAGATCGCAACGGACGATCAGGAAGAAACCGACCGCTACTGGAACGCCATTGTCGGCAATGGCGGACAGGAGAGCCAATGCGGCTGGTGCAAGGACAGGTGGGGCATTTCCTGGCAGATCACGCCCCGCGTGCTCTCGCTGGCCATGCAGAAGGGCGGGCCGGAGGCCAAGCGGGCTTTTGAGGCGATGATGGAAATGAAGAAAATCGATGTTGCGGCCATCGAGGCGGCGGTGCGGGGATAGGGGCCGGATACCCCCACCCGGCCTCCCCCTGAAGCAGGGGGAGGAGAAGAGGTGCCCAGCCCAGGCCGTGCAACAAACTCGATTTGTTCCTCCCCCTCTATCAGGGGGAGGTCAGGTGGGGTACGCTTTTGCCTTGGCGCAGGACTTACTTCTTCAGCTTGAGCGGGCCGACCATTTGTTCGGGCTTCACTTCGGCGTCGAATTCTTCGCCGGTGAGCAGGCCCAGCTCGATGGCGGTTTCGCGCAGGGTCGAGCCATTCTTGTGCGCGGTCTTGGCGATCTTGGCGGCGTTGTCATAGCCAATTTTGCGATTGAGCGCGGTCACCAGCATCAGCGACTGGTCGACAAGCTGCTTGATGCGCTTGTGATCGGGCTCGATGCCGATGGCGCAATTGTCGTTGAAGCTCTTGGCCGCGTCGGCGAGCAGACGCACGCTTTGCAGGAAATTATAGGCGATGACGGGCTTGAAGACGTTCAGCTCGAAATTGCCCTGCGACGCGGCAAAGCCGATGGCAGCGTCATTGCCCATGACCTGCGCCACGACCATGGTCATGGCCTCGGACTGGGTCGGATTGACCTTGCCCGGCATGATCGAGCTTCCTGGCTCGTTTTCCGGAATGGTGATTTCGCCAAGGCCAGAACGGGGGCCGGAGGCGAGCCAGCGCACGTCATTGGCGATCTTCATGAAGGCGACGGCGAGCTGCTTGAGGGCGCCGGAGGCGCCGACAAAGGCGTCGTGGCCAGCCAGCAGGGCGAACTTGTTGGGGCCGGTAACGAAATCGTGGCCGGTGAGCGAGGCGATCTCCTTGGCGACGGCGACGGCATAGTCGGGATGGGCATTGAGCCCGGTGCCGACGGCGGTGCCGCCCAGCGCCAGTTCCTTGAGCTGCGGCATGGTCGCCTTGATGGCGGCGACGGCATAATCAATCTGCGCCACCCAGCCGGATATTTCCTGGCCCAGGGTCAGGGGCGTCGCATCCTGAAGGTGGGTACGGCCGATCTTGACCACATCCATATAGGCTTCGGACTTGGCCTCGAGGGTGTCGCGGAGCAGTTGGACGCGCTCATAGAGATAGTTCTCGACCGCTTCCACAGCCGCGATATGCATGGCGGTGGGATAGGTGTCGTTCGAGCTCTGGCTCATATTGACATGGTCATTGGGGTGAACGGGCTTTTTGGAGCCCATGGTGCCGCCGGCCATTTCGATGGCACGGTTGGAGATCACCTCGTTGACATTCATGTTGGACTGGGTGCCCGAACCGGTCTGCCAGACGACCAGCGGGAAATGATCGGCGAGCTTGCCCTCGATCACCTCATCAGCCGCGGCGACGATCAGGTCGCGGGTCTTTTCGTCCATGAGGCCGAGCCTGGTATTGGCCAGCGCAGCAGCTTTTTTGAGAATGCCAAAGGCGCGGACGATCTCGGTGGGCATTTTTTCCCCGCCGATGTCGAAATTCATCAGGCTTCGAGCGGTCTGCGCGCCATAATACTTGTCGGTAGGGACCTCGATATTGCCCATGGTGTCCGATTCGACGCGCGTGCTCATATTGCCTCTTGCTCCGTAAGGGCCGCTTTGCTGGCGGCGGAAAAAGAAAACGGCCGACCCTGATGGGGGCCGGCCGCTCAAATATCAGATAAAGCGCATGCGCGCCAAACCGCCTTTCGGCTTACTTCTTGACCGCGAGGATCTGGCGACCGCGATACATGCCGGTCTTGAGGTCGACGTGGTGCGGACGGCGCAGCTCACCCGAATCCTTGTCTTCGACATAGGTGGGGTTGGCAATAGCGTCGTGCGAGCGGCGGAAACCGCGCTTCATCGGCGAGGTCTTGCGTTTTGGCACTGCCATGGTCGGTACTCCGAAAATCAAAATCGTTGCGCCGCCGAAAGCGGCCAGAGACGTGTCTCTGTCAGGATTGGTGGGGTCTATAGAGCAAGACGGGGGGCTTGGCTAGGGGTTTTATGTAGCAAAAGCCCCTGAAACCCGAGTCATTCTCGCGCCTTGTGATCCCTAGAGCGCCAGCCGGCCGTCCTGCCCGACGCAGGCCGCGCGATCGCCATATTGGCGGGCGCGGTTCTCGACAATGCTGGCGACCCGGCTCAGTCCTGCATTGGGGCGGGCCGGGTCGCGGACAATGGGATTGGGCAGGGTAACGGCAAGCAGGCTCGCCGTGCGCCAGTCAAGATTTTGTGGCACGCGGCCAAAGGCATGCTCACTGCCGGCGGCGACGCCAAACTGTCCATCTGGACCCCATTCGGCGATATTGAGATAAATCTCCATGATCCGCTTTTTGGGCATGACCAGGTCGATATAGGCGGCGAGCGGAACTTCCAGCGCCTTGCGCAGGGCGCTCTGGCCGTTCCAGAGAAACAGATTGCGCGCCACCTGCATGGTGATGGTGGAGGCGCCGCGGGTTTCCCGTCCGGCAAGATAATTGTCTATCTCAATTCTGAGCGCGGTGATGTCGATGCCCCAATGGCGGCAGAATTGACCGTCTTCGGAGAGAATGACCGAGGCCTTGAGACGGTCGGAAATATCGTCGATGTCGCGCCAGGTTCGGGTGACGTTTTGTCCCGTGACCATGCGGGTGAGCATCGGCACCGATATGGGCTGCGCCGCCAGATAAAGCGGCGTCAGCACCAGCGGAATGGCGATGAATAGTGCGATTATGCCGAGAGGAATGCGCAGAAAGCGCCAGAATTTGCTTGTGCGCCGGGCCATGGCGTCTGTTTAGCCGCTGTCGCAGCGTTAGGCCAGAGCGGGCGGGCCCTTGCCGGTCTTGTGGCAAACGGCTAGCAACGGGGCATGTATGACTTTTCCGCTGACAGTGCCGATTGCGCTCGTGCCGTGGAGGCCGGGCTCTCCGAATATTTGACCGGCGCGCGCTTGTCCGGCCCAGGCCCATCCGCCGACAGGCTGGTGGCTTCGATGCGCCATGGCAGCCTTGAAGGGGGCAAGCGTTTGCGCCCGCTGCTGGTGCGACAGGCGGCGGCAATCTTTTCGGTGCCGCGCGACAAGGCCCTGCCCGCCGGACTGGCGGTGGAAATGGTGCACTGCTATTCGCTGATCCATGACGATCTGCCGGCCATGGACGATGACGACCTGCGCCGGGGACGACCGACTGTGCACAGGGCCTTTGACGAGGCGACGGCTATTCTGGCGGGCGATGCCTTGTTGACGCAGGCCTTTGCCATTCTTGGCGATCTCAATTGCCATCCAGACCCGGCGGTGCGCATTGCGCTGGTGTCCGAACTGGCTGCGGGAGCGGGCGCCGGTGGCATGGCCGGCGGGCAGATGCGCGATATCGAGGGCGAAAAGGGCGGTTTCACCGATGTCGAAATTGCCATCATGCAGGCGATGAAAACCGGGGCGCTTATTCGTGCTTCCGTCCGCATGGGGGCCATTCTTGGCGGTGCCGATGCGCGGGCGCTTTCCGCGCTCACCGCCTATGCCGAGGCGGCGGGGCGGGCGTTTCAGCTTGCCGATGATATTCTCGATGTGACGGCCACGCCCGAAATCATGGGCAAGGCGACCGGCAAGGATGCGGGTGCGGGCAAGCAGACCGTGGTGTCGCGCCTTGGGATCGATGGGGCGCGGCAAATGCTCGACAGGATCGTCAACGAGGCCATTTCCGCGCTGCGGACCTTCGGGCCCAAGGCCGATGGCCTGCGCGCCACGGCCCGCTATTTTGCAGCGCGCGAGAAATGAGCATGGGCAGGCTGTTGAGCGTCAACATTGGCGTGCCCCGCAACATTCCGGGCACCGGAACGCTGACCGGTATCTATAAGGAGCCGGTTTCGGGCATGGTCGCCGTCGGAAGGGATGGCATTGCCAATGATGTCATTGCCGACCGCAAGCATCATGGCGGGGCCGATCAGGCAATCTATGTCTATTTCCAGTCCGATTACGACTTCTGGACCCGTGAAGGGGTGCAGAATTCGGCTGGTCTGTTTGGCGAGAACCTCACCATTGCGGGGATGGACAGCGCCAGTGCCGCCATTGGCGATCGGTTTGTGATTGGCGATTGCGTGCTGGAAGTGAGCTATCACCGCACGCCCTGCATGACCTTTTCGGCAAAGATGGGTGATCCGCGCTGGCTCAAGCGCTTCCACAAGGCGCGGCGTCCGGGGGCCTATTGCCGGGTCATCCATCCGGGCTCGGTAGCGGCGGGGATGGATGTCGCTATCGAGGCCTATGGGGGCGAGCGAATTTCCGTCGCCGAAATCATGGGCTTTGATGGTGTGGCCGATATTCCGCGCGATTTCATGAGCCGCGCCGTTACCACGCCGATCCGCGAGAAAACGCGGTTCAAATATGAAAACCGCCTTGCCAGCCTGTTCTGAGTGTTTCCATGAGCCTGTCTTCCGTCCAAGCCGATCTTGCCGCCCGCGCCCCTGACCTCAATGTCATTGTCACCGATGCCTCGACCGCCACGGTGCAATTGGCCGCCGAAGTGCATGGGGTGGAGCCCGGGCAGATCGCCAAAACGCTCTGCATCCGCGTGCGTGACGAAGAATTTCTGCTGGTGACGCGCGGGGATGCAAGGCTCGATAATCAGAAGTCCAAAGAAGCATTTGGTGGTCGCCCGCGAATGCTGGGGGCCGAGGATGTGCTGCGGCTGACCAGTCATCAGGTCGGCGGAGTATGCCCGTTCGGCCTGCCCGCGCCATTGCCGATCTATCTCGATGCCTCGCTCAGGATCTACGATCTGGTCATTCCGGCGGGCGGCGATACCCATGCTTCGGTGAAGCTGACGCTTGATCGGCTGGCGGATTTATGCGGCGGCAAATGGGTGGATGCTTGCCAGATTCCAGAGTGAGCGCGTCGCTGGAAGACTTTATCCGGACCCGGTTGGTGCTGGAGCCAGTGCGCCTCCGGCCCGATATTTCCCTTTATCGGCCGACGCCCCAAAGCGGGCTGACGGGCTTTCTCGCCGAACATGATTGTGCCGATGAGCCACCCTATTGGGCCTATATGTGGGCTGGCGGGGTGGCGCTGGCGCTCTATCTGCGCGACCATCCAGAGCGCGTCGCGGGCAGAAATGTGCTCGATTTTGGTGCAGGCTCCGGCCTTGTGGGTATTGCTGCGGCCAAGGCGGGGGCAGGGCGGGTTCTGGCCTTTGAGCCCGACCCGCTGGGCAGGATCGCATTGCGGTTCAATGCAGAGGCCAATGAGGTGGAGATCGGCCTCAGCGATGCAGTTGAGAAACCGGATATCGTTCTGGCAGGTGATGTTTTTTATGATGCTGAAGTCGCAGCGTCGACGCTGCCCGTTCTCTCGGCTTATGCGGCTAATGGAGCCAATGTGCTGGTGGGCGATCCGTTTCGGGCGGCGCTGCCGCTTTCGGTGCTGGAACAGATTGCTGAATATGCGGTGCCCGATATGGGGAGTGGCGCATTGGTGCAAGCGGGTGTGTTTGCCTTGCGTGGGTAGAATATCGGATATTCCGGCCCGATCTTGCCCGGTGCCGGGCTATATCCTATATCTGCCGCCGTGAGGACGGCCTCCCCCAATCGTGGGTATCGTTCGGGACGGCCCGGAGATCTTGGGGATTGCCATGCGCAACACCGCAGACCGTATCCGTCACGCCATTTCCTTTGAAGCTATCGGTATTATTCTGGCAACGCCGCTTGCCGCTTTTGCCTTCCATCTGCCGGGCGGGGATTCTGCCGTCATCGTTGTGGCCAGCGCCACGGTCGCCATGCTGTGGAATTATGTCTACAATCTGGGCTTCGACCATTTGATGGTGAAGTGGCGCGGCGGCACCGAAAAGACCGCTCTGATCCGCGTCTTTCACGCCATCTTTTTCGAGCTGGGCCTGTTGACCCTGATGCTCCCGGCCATTGCCTGGTATTTGCAGATATCGATCTGGCAGGCGCTGATCATGGATATCGCCCTGGCGGCTTTTTACATGGTCTATGCCTTCGTCTTCAACTGGGCCTATGACCGGGTATTCCCGCTGCCGGAATGGCAGGCAGAGAAGGCCGGCTAGAACCCGGCTTCCGTCCCTTCGTCATTGCCCGGCTTGTCCGGGCAATCCACCTCGCACCGGCATGGACCACCGGGACAAGCCCGGTGGTGACGACAGCGGGATGTTTCGGGGAAGAGCGGCTTAAATCTGGCCCATCAGCTTGAGCGCGCCAAGCACGATGATCAGCATGGCGAGCCAGAACAGACGGCGTTGATTGCGTTCGGTCATCTATTCGGCCGCATTCTGTCGGCCAGTGCCGAACTTTCTTTCGATATAATCGGCCACCATCACCTTGAACTGGTCGGCCACATCGGCGCCGCGCAGCGTGGCGACCTTTTCGCCATCGACGAAGACCGGCGCCGCCGGAGTTTCGCCGGTGCCGGGCAGGGAAATGCCGATATTGGCGTGCTTGCTTTCGCCCGGGCCGTTGACGATGCAGCCCATGACCGCAACGGTCAGCGCTTCGACGCCCGGATAGCGTTCACGCCATTCGGGCATCGAAATATTGAGATGGTCCTGAATATCCTTGGCCAGCGTCTGGAAGGTGGTCGACGTCGTGCGACCGCAACCGGGGCAGGCGGCAACCACGGGCAGGAACTGACGGAAACCCATGGTCTGCAACAATTCCTGCGCGACCTTGACCTCGGTGGTGCGATCGCCGCCCGGCTCCGGCGTCAGCGAAATGCGGATGGTGTCGCCAATGCCCTGCTGCAGCAGGATGCCCAGGGCGGCGGAGGATGCGACAATGCCCTTGGAGCCCATGCCGGCTTCGGTGAGGCCGAGATGGAGCGCGTAATCACAGCGGGCCGCGAGATCCTGATAGACGGCGATCAGATGCTGGACATCGCTGACCTTGGTCGAAAGCAGGATCTTGTTCCGGCCCATGCCCAGTTCCTCGGCGCGGGCGGCGGAGAGCAGGGCGGACTGGATGATGGCTTCTCGCTGGACGGCGGCGGCCGAAATGGGCGCGGCGGAAGCGGCGTTCTCATCCATCAGTTTTGTCAGAAGTTCTTCGTCGAGCGAGCCCCAATTGACGCCGATGCGGACCGGCTTGTCATATTTATTGGCGATCTCGATCAGGGTAGCGAATTGGGTATCGCGCTTGGCCTTGAAGCCGACATTGCCCGGATTGATGCGATATTTGGCCAGAGCTTCGGCGCAGGCCGGATGATCGGTGAGCAGTTTGTGGCCGATATAGTGGAAATCGCCGACGAGCGGCACGTCATAGCCCATGAAGGCGAGCCGGTCGCGGATGATAGGGACGGCAGCGGCGCTTTCGTCGCGGTCGACAGTGATGCGCACGATTTCCGAACCGGCGCGGGCAAGCTGCATGACCTGCTTTACAGTCGCATCGATATCGGCGGTATCGGTATTGGTCATGGACTGCACGACGACGGGCGCGCCGCCGCCGACCATGACGCCACCGACATTGACACCCACCGATTGCCTGCGCGGCGCTGGACCGGCCATTTCAAACCCCGTTCATTATCGCTTCCGAGATAGGCCTTCCCTTTTGCGCGCGCAACTGAACAATAAAGTGACGCTGCGCACAAAGGAGGATGCGATGGCCGAAAAAGCGGATGCCGGTGCCCAGATCGATGCCTATATCGCGGGGCTTGAGCCGCCCTTTGCCGCGGCGATTACGCATTTGCGCAAGGTGGTTTGTGCTGCTGCGCCCGAGGCCGAAGAGGTGATTACCTATGCCATGCCGGGCATTGCGCTGCATGGGCCGCTGGTTTCCTATTTCGCCTTCAAGAAGCATTGCTCATTCTTTCCCATGGGCAATGCGGTGTTTGTCGGCATGGCAGATGAGATCGCCCCTTGGCGTATATCGAAGGGGACGATGCAATTTCCGCCTGACGCCTTGCCGCCCGATGCGCTGATTACTCGCATGGTCGAAGCGCGCCTGGCGGAAAATGCGGCCAAGGCGGCAGAACGGCAGGCCAAGCGAGGGAAGGGAAGTGGCACGTAATGTGATCACTGCCATCTTGAACGCCGTCTGGCAGACGCCATCTATCATCCATGATCAACAGGCTCCTCCCCCGTATTATTCTGTTCCGCAAGGAAGTCGTGCAGCTCTGGAAGGCTTTCTGGGCGCGCGAGACCCCATTCTATCTGAAGGCGGCGACGCTGTTTGCCGCGTTCTATCTCATCAATCCCTTTGACATCATTCCCGATGTGCTGCCGCTGATCGGGTGGGTAGATGATCTTGTGCTGATCCCGCTCATGGTAAGCTGGATCGTCAGCCGCCTGCCGGTCCCGGCCTATGCGCGCACAGTCGAAGGGCAGGCGCGCAAGATTTAGCGCGCCGCCTAGAACAGCGAGGGCAGAGCGGTCAGGGGGATCAGTCCCGATGACATGCCGCCCGCCGCAAAATTGAGCTGGTTCTTGTGGCGGCCGTCTTCGCCGGGAACGCCGAGAACCAGCGTGCGCCACGGTTCTTCGATTAAAGGGCCGATGCGTTCGGCAATCCCCAGAGAATCGATGCTGATGGCGCCCTGCGGATAGCCCTGTGCATCAAGCGCCAGCTCGCCACTGGCATTGAGATCGGCGCCGCCGTCATTGGCCCTGATGCCGATAAGGCGCAATGTGCCGCCCGCCTGCTGCCAATCGGGCAGGAGCGGAACCTGATCCCAATTACGCAGATCGTCGACAAGGCCGGTAATTTCGGCTTCGATTTCGACATTGGCAGAGGCGAGGTCAATGCCCGGCGCCTCGATCTGGTCGGCGCGGCTGAACAGCGCCAGCGCAGCGCGACCCCGCTCGGCGTCGTGCATTTCAGGAATGTCGAGCAGATGAAATTCGGCGTGACGGCTCCGGGCAATTACAGTGTTGCCGAACAGGGTATCGATCCAGTCGAAGTCATTGCCGATGATGGAAACACGGGCAATGCGCCAGCTTTCGACGCGGAAGCTGGCTTCGATATCTGTCCACGACAGCTGCTGGCGCAGCCCGGTAAAGGCGTCTGAAATTTCTGCCGGACCATTGGCCGATGCCAGAATATGGTTGGGGCGATAGGCCATGACGCTGGCCCGCAGGGCGGGCACCTGAACCAGCAGATCGCCCGAGACCATGGCGAGCCCGGCGCATTCGACGTCAAAACGGAACGGAAAGCCGCCGATCGCCAGATTCTGGCAGGTGAGCTGAGGCGCTGTTTCCCCGTCGGCCAAAGCGAGGGCATCGATCTGCTGGCGGACCTGCCCGGCCACGAAATACCAGCCAGCGCTCCAGCCCAGCACGAGGAGCAGCAGAATTGCGCCAAGAATGATGATTCGTTTCTTCATGCCTTCTTCTTATCGTCGCCTGCGTCCGGTCAGAAGCGGGTTTTCATGCTGGCGCCCGATTGCGACATATTCACGATGTATGAGATGCTGGGTTCAGGGCTTGGTCTGGCCGAGTATGAGATCGATTTGGCGATGACACAAATGGCGCAGGGCGACGACAGCTATTGGGTGTTTGGCTATGGTTCCCTGATCTGGAATCCCGGCTTTGCTTTTGTCAGCGCGCAAAAAGGGCTGCTGCGCGGCGGGCATCGCTCGCTATCAATCATCTCGCATCACTATCGCGGCACGCCCGAGCAACCGGGGCTGGTCTTCGGGCTGGCCAGAGGCGGCTCCTGCCGGGGCATGGCTTTTGAAGTGGCGGCCGAATCGTGGCCCGAGGTGGCCGCCTATCTTCATGCGCGGGAGATGGTGACCTCGGTCTACCGTGATGTCGTCCGCCCGGTTCGGCTGGAGGATGGGCGGCAAGTGGCGGCGCTGGCCTATATGGTCAATGATGATCACGAGCAATATGTGGGCAAGCTCAGCCTTGATGAGCAGGTTGCCATGGTGCGTGCCGGGATCGGCAGCGCGGGTCCCAATGTGGATTACGTCCTCAACACGGCCCGCCATCTCGAACAATTGGGCATTTACGACCGCACGCTGATAGCGCTGGTTCGTGCCTTGGGTGGGCCAGATCAGGCGGCTTGAGCCGCCAGAGACGGGGCGGGTCTGGCGTCATCAAGGTCCCAGATTGCGGCGTTGCGATCCATGGGGGCATCCAGCCGGAACGCAGCGTTCGCTTGCTGCATGGCGCGCCGAAATTGCGTACGGCTGGCCGGATCGGCAACCAGATCGAGAGCTGAACCGACCCAGAGCACGCGATCGTCTCGCGCGATGATATAGAGATCGGCTTCGCTCCTCATGACAAAAGTGCCGAGATGTTCGCAGATGAGAGCGTAATGGGCACCAGACCGGCCTTGCCAGTCCATGATTTCGACTGAGTGCCCGAGATTGGCAGGGCGCGATTTTCCGGTCGGCATGTCCATTTCTCCCGCATCGAGAAGAAGAACAAAAATAGAACAAATTTGACACAAGGTCAAGCGAGTCTATTTTGCACCCCTACATATATGGGCTCCATGGATCATTTTGGCAATATCTAGCGTTTTTGACGCTGATGAAGCGCGTCGATCCGCGTTTTGAGGCGGGGTTCGATAGGGCGGTTCAGACCCTCCTCGAGCGATGCCAGCGCGAGATTGTCGGATTCCGTTTCGATGGCCTGTTGCAGCGTTTGAAGAAAAACGTCCGGCGGCAAGCCGGGCTGGATGGCGGGCAGGAAACGCGCCTTGGCCAGGCCGGGCCAGATGATGGGGCTATTGCGTCCCCAATAGAGGCCGGAATTGAGGGCAACGGGCACCACGGGCACATTGAGTTCCATATAGAGCCGGACAATGCCCTGCCTGTAGTCGAGTGGCGCCAATGGCAGTTTGCGGGTGCCTTCGGGGTAGATGACGATGCGGCAACCGCGCGCAATCGCCTCATGCGCCTGCTCGATCATGGCCGGAATGGCCTGCGCCCCGTTCTGGCGATCCACCTCGATGCAATCGAGCGATCGCGCGGCCCAGCCAAAGAACGGAATACGCATCAATTCCTTCTTGGCGATGAAGGCGGGACGTCCGGTATGGGGGAAGGTTGCGAAAATATCCCAGTCAGACTGATGCTTTGAGGCAATGATGCAGCCGCCCTCGGGAATATTCTCCTGGCCGCTGACCTGGGTTTTCATGCCGGTCAGCACGCGCAGAATCCTGACATTGGACCAGCACCAATAGCGGGCAATGGCCCAGCCGAACGGGGTTCGGCCGGCTATTACGCCCACAGTCCCGGCCATGATGGCGAGGATGCAGGTCTGGCCGATGAAGACGACATAGAAAACCGCGGTGCGAATCGCCTGAATGACGGTGTTGAATTGCATTGGCTCCCCCGGCTTTGCGATCTGCCGCGATTCTACCGGGGGGAGAACACCTTGGCGAGCGAATTGGTCACGATGCTTCGCTGAGATAGCGACGCACGGCAAGGCGCGAGGTGATGGCGGTGAGCGCGGCAATGACGGGCACAACCAGCGCGATACCGATCACGCCATCCCAGCCGAGCAGGAACTGGCCGAACAGCACACCGACCTGGGCGGTGGCCTCGGATGGCAATACGCTGCCCGCAGCGGCGCCAATAAGAGCAAAAAACAGAATCGCCAGCACCGATCCGAGCAGGCCGCCCTGCAGGCCGATGGAGAGAAAGCGGCCCTGGAATTCACCGGCGATGAACCGGTTCGATGCGCCAATGAAATGGAGGACGTCGACGATTTCGCGGTTGGAGGCCATGGCCCCGCGGGTGGCGAAAATGATGGCGAGCACGGTGGCGACGCCGATCAGGCCGAGCACCAGAAGGCCGGACAGCACCATGGTTCCGGCCATGGTGTTGAGCTGCTGGCGCCAAGCGGCATGGGTATCCAGACTTGCGCCCTTGATCGCCTGCAGATTGCTTTGCAATTGCTCGATATCGGCGTCGACCGGGTCTGCCAATTGCACCACGATAAGGCGGGGGATGGCGATGGCGGACAGATCGAGACCTGCGCCGAGCCAGGGTTCGAGCAGGGCCTGGCTTTCCTCCAGCGTCAATGCCCGCGCGTCAGCTACGCCGGGTGTCGACTGGGCCAGCGACACCGCAGTGCGCAGATTGCTCTCCATGACTTCGCCCTCGACGGGCCTGATCTGGATGGTGAGTTCGCGCCCCACATCGGCAGACCAGGCAATGGCCGATTTTTGCACCAGAAAGACGCCGCCCAGCGTGACGGCGGACAAGAAGGCCATAATGGTGATGAGCAGAAGCAGGGTTCGCCCGGCGACGCTTTTTTCGGGCACGATGGGTGCGGCGCCGACACGTCGCGGCAAAAGGGCAAGAAATTGCTTAATCATGGATGGTCAACTCCCCCTTGTTGAGCACCATGCGGGGATAGGAGAACCGGTCCAGAAGCGGCAATTCATGGGTGGCAAGGATGATGGTCATGCCAAGGGTGCGGTTCAGTTCGGCAAACAGATGGACCAGACGACTGGACAGGTCCGGATCGACATTGCCGGTCGGCTCGTCCGCAAGCAGCACTTTGGGTCGGGCAATGACGGCGCGCGCAATGGCAGCGCGCTGTTTTTCACCACCTGACAACAAGGTGGGCAAGGCATGCATGCGTTCGCCCAGCCCCACCCATTCGAGCAATTCGATCACATTGGGTCGATATTCGCTTTCCGGCTGACCCAGAACGCGCAAGGGCAGGGCGACGTTCTCGAATGTGGTCAGGTGGTCGAGCAGGCGAAATTCCTGAAAGACGATGCCGATATGGCGCCGCATCTGCAGCAAGCGGTCCTGATCGAGATTGCCGACATCTTCCCCGAACATGGTGACACGGCCACGGCTGGGCTTGAGCGCCAGCAGCAACATGCGCAAGAGACTGGTCTTGCCCGAGCCTGATGGGCCGGTCAGAAAATGAAACGAACCCGGCTCGATGAAGAAATTGAGGTCCTTGAGGATCTCTGGGCCATTGCCGTAGCGCAGGCCGACATCGGAAAACTCGATCAAAAAGTCTGCTCCCCATTTGGTCCGGCAGCGCGCAAGGGCGAATCAGCGTTGGCGCATCATAACAGTGCTGAGGCCGCGCGCGGCATCCGGCAGGGTTTGCACCGTGGAAAGCGGCATAATTTTGATGTGTGTGGGGTTTGAGGAGTTTTAACCCCCCCGCGTTAGGGTCCGACAACCGCCCCGGTAAGCGCAAAGCTGCTTGATGATCATTACCTGCCCGCATTGTCAGACCAAGTACCAGGTGACCTATGAGGCCATCGGCTCGGCTGGCCGCAAGGTGCAGTGCGCCCATTGTCATCGCGCCTGGGATCAGAGCCCGAATTTGGCTGACCTTGCCGATAAGGCCGGGGCGAACTCTGCGCTTGCGGATATAGACGAGGATGCGCTTGACGAAGCAGTGAGTACTGAAGAGCGCAGCGTAGCCGTTGAGCGCGCATTAGAAGCAGCCTCTTCGGCGGGCGAGAAAAAGCCGGTTCCCAATGCGGCCGAGCTTGAAAAGCGTCAGGCCGCGTTCAGCAAAAGACGCAGCGTGATGATTTCGCGCCTACCCCTGGCACGCCTGCGCCGCGCCTCGCGCATTGTCGGTGTGCTGATCTTGGCAGGATTGGTAAGCGGGGCCTATTTCGGTCGTGTCACTCTGGTTGAGCGCTATCCCGACCTCGCCGGCTTGTATGATTCCGTCGGCCTGGGTGTGAATGTTGTCGGGCTCGAATTTTCCGACCTTGGAAGCCTGAAGACCCTTTCTGGCGGCAATGATGTCCTGTTGGTGTCGGCGCAGATTGTGGGTGTGTCGAACGCGCCTGTGCCAGTGCCTTCAGTTCTTGTCAGTTTGCTGGGTGAGGATGGACGCGCTGTTTACGAATGGAGTGTTACCCCTCGCGTGCGTGACCTGATGGCGGGTGAGCGGGCAACCTTTGACACTCGTTTATCGTTGCCGCCTGGCGATGCAACGCGGGTGCGGCTCAGGTTTGCCGGCGGCAGCGCACAGGTTGAACGCAATAATAATAATGGAAGCGCTGGCGCCAATGTGTCCACCGCTCCCCAAGAACATCCATAGGAGAGCGCCGATGGCCCGCATCCTTGTTGCCGAAGACGATCCTTCGGTCCGTGCCTTTGTCGTCAGCGCCCTTACCATGAAGGGTCATGACGTCGTGGCCGAGGAAGATGGCGGTCTGGCCGCCGAAACCGCCGATGCCGAAGACGGTCAGTTCGACCTCTTGCTATCGGATATCAAGATGCCGGTTATGGATGGCATTGCGCTGGCCCTGCATGTGGGTGCGCGCTTTCCCGATCTCACCATTCTGCTGATGACGGGCTTTGCCGATCAGCGTGAACGGGCCCATGGGCTCGACGCGCTGGTCTATGACGTCATCCCCAAGCCATTTTCGCTGGCCGACCTTCTTTCAAAGGTCGATGATGCCCTGATCGGCAAGCCTATCGAAGTGGTGCCGCTGGCCCGGCAGGCTCTGCAATAATCAGAGCCAGTCCGGCACACTGTCCAGCGCGATGAGATCTTCGATCGATTTGCGCGGACGGATGGTGTGCCAGCGTGCGCCATCGACCAGCACTTCGGGGATCAGGGGGCGCGAATTATAGGTGGAGGCCATGACGGCGCCATAGGCCCCCGCGCTGATCACGGCCAGGAGATCGCCTTCCCTGACGCCGGGAATCGTCCGGCCGCGCGCCAGATAATCGCCGGTTTCGCAGACCGGGCCGACAATATCGCCGGTGATCGGCGGCAGGTTGGACTGGTTCACCAGTTCGATATCGTGATGGGCCTCGTAAAGCGTGGGGCGAATCAGATCGTTCATCGCCGCATCGACGATGATGAAATTGGCTTCGCCTTCCTTCACATATTCGACCCTGGTGACGAGAATGCCGGCATTGCCGACCAGCAATCGGCCCGGTTCGATGACCAGTGAACAGCCGAGCTGGCCCACCTTGTCACGGACCACGGCGGCATAGGCGTCGGGGTGGGGAGGGGCTTCCTGATCGTGATTATAGGGAATGCCGAGACCGCCGCCGACATCGACATGCTCGATATTGTGGCCATCGGCGCGCAGGGCCGTGACCAGCTCAGCCATGAGGCCAAAGGCATTGCCGAAAGGTTCGAGATCGGTGATCTGGCTGCCGATATGCATATCGACGCCCACCGCCTGGATATTGGGCAGTTCGGCGATGCGGCGATAGACGTCCAGAGCGCGCTTATAGGGAATGCCGAATTTGTTTTCCGACTTGCCGGTCGAAATCTTGGCATGGGTGCGCGCATCGACATCGGGATTGATGCGCACCGAGACGCGGGCCGTATTGCCCATGTCCGCAGCGACCATGGAGAGCCGTTCCAGCTCCGGTTCGCTTTCGACATTGAAGCATTTGATACCGGCTTCGAGCCCACGGCGCATTTCGGCAATGGTCTTGGCGACGCCGGAAAACACGATCTTTTCAGGCGCAATGCCCGCAGCCAGAGCGCGTTCCAGCTCGCCTAGCGAGACCACGTCGGCGCCGCAGCCTTCGGACGCCATCAGCTTGAGGACGGCCTGATTGGAATTGGCCTTCATCGCGTAGGCGAGGAGCGTCGGGATGCCGTCAAAGGCCTGCTGCACTACGCGGGCATGGCGGCGCAGGGTGGCGCTGGAATAGACATAGAACGGGGTGCCGACATCGCGGGCAAGGTCGTTGAGATTGACGTCTTCGGCAAAAAGCACGCCGTCGCGCTGCTGGAAGTGGTGGACCATTTTTGCCTCTGTCGGCATCCGTGATGTTACCCCGGTAGAAGCCGGGGCCATCCTGAGATCGGGCCTGTTGTTGCATCTGAAGATGGATCCCGGCCTGCGCCGGGATGACATCGAGAGTGTGGGTTTCTCCGGCGTTCCTAATCCAGGCGCCGGGGAAACGGAAGCCAGACTTATTGATCTGGCTCATTTGAGGCGCCTATTGCCGCCTGTCAGCTCTGAACGCCGCCATCGCCGTGGCCGTGCTTTTTGGTCTTGAGCGCTCTGGGCTCGTGGGCCTGCCCGGTGAGCTGGCTCTTCCAGCGGGCCGCCTGTGCCAGCACGTTAACCGGGGCGGTGCCGCCATAGGATTTGCGGGCCGCGACCGAGGCTTCGACCGTCAGCACCTTGTGGATGCGGCTATCGATGCGCTGGTCGATAAATTTGAAGTCCTCGATGGTGAGGCCTTCGAGGCCGCAATTCTTCTGCTCGGCCAGCGCCACGATATTGCCGGTGATGTGATGGGCGTCGCGGAAGGGAATATTGAGTTCGCGCACCAGCCAGTCGGCAATGTCGGTGGCGGTGGAAAAACCGGCGGAGGCCGAGGCGTGCATGCGTTCCCGATTGGGCTGCATGTCCGAAACCATGCCGGTCATGGCCGCGAGGGAAAGGGAAAGCGCATCGAGCGCGTCGAAGGCGACTTCCTTGTCTTCCTGCATGTCCTTGGAATAGGCGAGCGGCAGGCCCTTCATCACCACGAGCAGGGAATTGAGCGCGCCCATAATGCGGCCGATCTTGGCGCGAACCAGTTCGGCGGCGTCTGGATTGCGCTTTTGCGGCATGATGGAGGAGCCGGTGGTGAACTTGTCCGAAAGCTTGATGAAGCCGAACTGAGCCGAGCTCCAGATCACCATTTCTTCGGCAAAGCGCGACAGATGCATGGCGCAGATCGAAGCGGCTGCCAGCGTTTCGAGAATGAAATCGCGGTCCGAGACAGCATCGAGCGAATTGGCGGCCGGGCGGTCGAAACCGAGTGCCGTGGCGGTCATGTCCCGGTTGATCGGGTAGGGCGTACCCGCCAGAGCGGCCGAGCCGAGCGGGTTTTCGTTGAGGCGCTTGCGGGCGTCGAGCAGGCGGCCGGCGTCGCGGCCCAGCATTTCGACATAAGCGAGCAGGTGGTGGCCAAAGGTCACCGGCTGGGCATTTTGCAGATGGGTGAAGCCGGGCAGAATGGTTTCGGCTTCTTCTTCGGCGCGATTGACGAGGCCAAGCTGCAGCGTCTGAATCTGGGCCACCAGATGATCGATGCTGTCGCGGACATAGAGGCGGAAATCGGTGGCGACCTGATCATTGCGCGAGCGGGCGGTATGCAGCCGCCCGGCGGCGTCGCCGATCTTTTCGCGCAGGCGCGATTCGACATTCATATGAATGTCTTCGAGTGCACGCGAGAACGTGAACGCGCCGCTCTCGATTTCAGACAGGACCTCGTCTAGACCGGCAAGGATGGCATCACGGTCGTCTCGCGTCAAAATGCCCGTGGCTTCAAGCATTGTCGCATGGGCCTTCGATCCGGCAATATCCTGTCGAAACAGGCGCTGGTCGAAACCGATCGAGGCGTTGATTTCTTCCATGATGGCGTCGGGGCCGGTCGCAAACCGTCCACCCCACATCTTGTTGCTCATCTTTAGCCTTTCGGAGATTCCATGTCTGAGACCATTACACCGCGGAGCCGGAACAGTTGGACTCTTCCCGTCGTGATCGGGGTAGCTGGTCTGGGCGTAGCTATAGCTTCGTGGTTTTATCTCGGCAATGCCGCAGAGGCGAGCGCCTGCCCGGTACAGGCCATGCAGGCGCAGGTGATTGACGCTGCGGCAGTGGGGCATCTGGCGGCGCTTAACGGCACCGGGGAAGGGCGCGGCTATGCCGACATGGCATTTACCGACATGAGCGGCAAGGACATGACGATTGCCGATTTCAAAGGCAAGGCACTGTTGGTCAATTTCTGGGCGAGCTGGTGCGTGCCGTGCAGGGAGGAAATGTCGGCGCTCGACGAAATTGCCACCCAATATAATTCGGACAGGTTCATGGTGCTGCCGATCAATCTCGACATTGGTGCAGGCGGGCAGGAAAAGGCGCAGAGCTTCCTCGACGAAGGCCAATTCGCCAATCTGCCGCTTTATGCCGACAGCACTTTTGCCGCTTTCGAGCGGCTGAAGCGTGAAGCGGTGGCGGTGGGCCTGCCGGCAACGCTGCTGCTTGATCCTGAAGGGTGCGAACTGGCCGTGCTGCAAGGCCCGGCGGAGTGGCATAGCCCGGACGGCAAGGCGGTGGTGGAAGCGCTGATCGGGCTGCGTGGCTAGGCAATCCACTTAACATGCAATCCTCCCTCTTTCGTCACCACCCGGCTTGTCCGGGTGATCCATCTGAACGCACGGAGGATATGGATTGCCCGGACAAGCCGGGCAATGACGTTGGAGGGATGGGTTTGCGCCAATGATTCCCCGAGCGACGCTGAATGCAGCTAAATCAACAGGTCGACTTCGGCGCCATTGGCGGGATTGGCCAATGCCACCTCGCCAGAGGCGGCTTTTTCGGCCTGAGCCGTCGCCATCTGCAGACGCAATTGGGCCACCTTGGCCAATTGGGTGGCCAGCGACGCGCCTTCGGTCTGGGCGATGCGGGTGACCATCACGGATGGGCTGACGCCGAGCGGATTGGTCACGCGAGCGTCCTTCAGGCCAGCTTGTCGATCTTGATGCCCTGACCGGGCGGGGGGGCGCTGAGCGCGGTCTGCATGAGGGTTTCGAGCAGATCGGTCTGCATCTCATGCGCCTTCTTGACGATGGCAACCTGCACAGAATTGTTCGTGGCGCTGGTGCGCGCGGCGAGCATCTGCATGGAGAGATCGATATCCACGGTTGCGACGTCCTGTCATTGAACCGGGGTCAGTCTATTACCGGAGTGTAAACGAAACCTTCCGCAGCGCACAAAATTTGCTGCAAAGGCGCGGTGTCAGCTTGGCTTGTCGACATCGCCATAATTGCCCGGCACCCACAGAACATCTTCGGTTCCGTTGCTGTTGGCGGCACGGCCAAGGACAAAGAACAGATCGGAAAGCCGATTGAGGTAACGCAGGGCTTCGGGGCTCGTGTCCGGCTCCTCTTCCAGCAAGGCAGAGGTCAGGCGCTCGGCACGGCGGGTTATGGTGCGGGCCAGATGCAGCGCTGTCGAAAGCGCGGTGCCGCCGGGAAGAATGAAGCTTCTGAGCGGCTCGAGCGTGGCGTTGAACCGGTCGATCTGGTTTTCGAGCCATTCGGTCTGGATCGGGCGGACGCGCAGACTTGGATATTCGGCATCGGCAGAATCAGCGCCGGGCGTAGCAAGATCCGAGCCGACATCGAAAAGATCGTTCTGGATGCGGGCGAGGACGGCGTCGAGTTCTGGATCGTCTTTGGCAACGCGGCGGGCATTGCCGACAAAGGCATTGGCCTCCTCAACCGTACCATAGGCCTCGATGCGCAGGTCATGCTTGGCGCGGCGCGGGCCGCGAACAAGACCAGTCGTGCCCTTGTCGCCAGTGCGGGTGTAAATCTTGTTGATCTTGACCATTGCAATCAGCCCGGCCGGTTGCCGCCAAAGAGGAAGAGCGCGCCGAGCAGCAGCACGAGGGCAATGGCCTGACCGATGACGCGCAGGCGCATCAGGCGTTGACTGGTATTGCCGGGACCGCCCTTGAGCATGTTCCACAGGCCCATGCCCAGCACAATGACAACAAAGAGCAGTGCGAGGCCGATACCAATATTGAGAAGCGTTTCCATGACTGCCTTAAGCGGGTGCGTTTGGTGTGGTGGGCCCATTGATATAGCCAGCAAGGCCGGAGGCCAATGCGTCATAGATGGCACGGATGCGGGTGGAGGTGAACAATTCCCTGTGTGTGGTGAGCCAGATGGGAAGCGCGGGGATGTTCATGTCGATGGGCAGGGCGACAAGGCCGGGGGTGAGCGGGACAAGATTGGCCTGACCAAAGCCGATGCCCAGCCCGGCCTTGAGCAATTCCCATAGATGGGCATGGTCATCGGAGCGGATCACGAATTGATCGCGGGAGACGCTATGGCCCAATTGGCGGGCGTGCTGGATCATGGCATCGGACCGGTCAAAACCGATGAGGTCGTGGGTCCAGAGCTCTGTCAGGTTTGTCGGCCGACCGCGCCTTGCCAGATAACGTTGATGGGCCACCGGGACGATGGCGATATCGCCGAGGTGGCGGGTAACCAGTTCAAGCTGGGTGGGACGGAACATGCGCACCGCAATATCGGCCTCGCGCAGGAGCAGGTTTTCCGAGGAATCGGACGGTATCGATTCAAGCGCGATCAGGGGATGCAGTGCCCTGATGTCGGCAAGGATATTGGGCAGGACATAGCTCGAAATCATGGCGCTGGCGGTGATGCGGACCGTGCCCGCTTCGACCTGCTGGGCGCCTTCGGCCAGGATTGACGCTTCGGCCAGATGCTCCTGAGCGTGCCGCACCGGCTCATAGAGGCGCAGCGCGGTGGCATTGGGCTTGAGGCCCGTGAGGCTGCGCTCGAATAGAGGCAGGCCGAGATCGGCTTCGAGCGTTTCGATATGGCGGCCAATGGTGGGCTGGCTGAGGCCGAGCGCCCGCGCGGCGCCCGAGAGCGATCCGTGTTCGACGACGCCAGCGAAACTGCGCCACAGGGCCCAATCGGGTTCTCTATTCATTTTTGAATTTCAAACCTCAGATTTTGATCAATCGATATTCTTATGTGTATCGGTGAGACTGGGTTCCAGCAAGAGCAGGAGCCGATCATGAGCAAGGGCAAAGTGACAATTCTGGGCAGCAATGGCCATCTGGGACACGCCGCCATGGTGGGGTTTCGTGATGGTGGCTGGGCGGTAACAGGGCTGGGACGGAGCAATCGAAAACCTCTGGACGGTACCGGTTTCGTCGCCGGTGATGCCGATCAGCTCACGGTGGTAAAGGCGGCTGTCGCCGATGCCCATGTGGTCGTTTATGGGCTGCACCTGCCCTATGATAAATGGGGCGATGGGCGGGCGGAGCGGCAATTGCAGGTGGTGCTGGATGCGCTCAAGGGCAGTGGCAAAACGCTGATGTTTCCGGGCACGATCTATAATTATCGGGCTGGCGACCGGGTGGTATCACCCGATTTGCGCCAGAACGGGGAGAAGGCGCGCGGCGACATCCGCATCCGGCTGGAGCAGATGCTTGGCGCGGCAGCGGAAGCGGGGGATATGCAAGCGATCATCATCCGGGCCGGGGATTTTTTCGGCCCTGGCAATCGGGATGAGTGGTTCGGGCAGGCCATGCTGATGGATGAGAGCAAAGGGCGGCTTTATCACATGGGGCCGCTCGATCTCCGCCATTCCTGGGCCTATCTGCCTGATCTGGGTCGGGCGTTTGCACTGGTGGCCGAGCGGCGCAAAGCATTGGCATCATTTGAGAATTTTCACTTCGCCGGTCACTGGGTCAACCATGGGCAGGTCATGGGCGCCGTGCAGGCGGGTCTGGGACGACAGATGAATGTCATGCCCCTGCCATGGTGGATGCTGCGCGCCATGGGGCTGATCAACCCGGTCATGCGCGATATCTGTGAGATGCGCTATCTCTGGAACAATGAGATGGAGCTGGTCGATCCGCGACTGGATGCTCTTTTGGGTCAAGGGTTTACCACGCCTTTCGAGGCGGCGGTCGCGGCGACTGTTACCGATATTGTGGCGACGAAAAGGGTGGCCTAGAAGCCCAGCGCCCGGCGCACGTCATCAGGCGACCATCCAGAGGATCGCAAGTCTCGCAGACTTTGCGATCCTTTGGATTTCGATAGCTTTTCGCCAGCATCGTCCTTCACCAGACGATGAAAATGGTAGCAGACTGTTGGCGCCGACAGCAGCATTTGCAGCAGAACGTGGATATCGGTGACCGCTTCGAGGTCCTTGCCGCGTGTGACATGGGTGATGCCCTCAGCCGCGTCATCGATGACGACGCTGAGATGATAGGACGTGGGCGTATTCTTGCGCTGAAGAACGACATCGCCCCAGCGCTGGGGGCGGGCGTAGCGGATCTGCGGGCGGTCGAGAATGGTCGGACCGATCAACGTAAAGGTCAGCATGCCGGTGCGGGCCATGGCCGCTTCGGTGTCGAGGCGGAACTGCACCGGATCGCCGCGCTCGAGCCGCTCGATGCGGGTGGCATTGGTGAGATGGCGGCAGGTGCCGGGATAGAGCGGGGCGCCATCGGGATCGGTGACGGTGGCTTTTTCGGCGATTTCGGCGCGGGTGCAGAAGCAGGGATAGAGCAGGTCCATGTCGCGCAGGTGATTGGCGGCTTCGGCATAGAGATCGAAGCGCTCGGATTGGCGAAGGACCGGCTCGGGCCAGGTGAGACCCAGCCAATGCAGGTCTTCAAAGATCGCTTCGGTAAATTCGGGTTTACAGCGGCTGAGGTCGATGTCCTCTATGCGCAGATGAGCCGTGCCGCCGAGTTTTTCGGCCGCGTCCCAGGTCAGCAGCGCCGAAAGCGCGTGGCCGAGATGGAGATAACCATTGGGGCTGGGGGCGAAACGGAGGCGGGGCTTGGACATGGCCGGTCTGGAGTTTGAGTTGACTGCACATAGCATTCTGGATGGCGACGCGACACCACGGATCGATACGCCGGAGGGCGTGGACTGGCATCTCGATGCGCTTGTCGGGCTGGCGCCGAAGCTGGCGCCGATCCGGGCGCATGTGGGCGCGGTGCTGCCACGGGTCAATCCCAGGCATTTTGCCGGCATGGCCAAGGTGATCTGTGGGCAACAGCTTTCAGTGCAGAGCGCGGCGGCGATCTGGTCGCGGTTTGCGGTTTTGCCGGGAGCGCTGGAGCCTCAAAGCTATCTTGAGCTGAGCGAAGAGGCGGTGCGCGGCTCGGGATTTTCGCGCGGCAAGTTTCTGTCACTGCGCGCCGTGGCGGAAGCGGTGCTGGCGGGGGAACTGAATTTTGCCGAAGTCGATGCCTTGCCCGCCGAAGAGGCGATTGCGCGTCTCGTGGCGCTCAAGGGCATTGGACCGTGGACGGCTGAGGTCTACCTGCTGTTTTGTGCGGCTCACCCCGATATTTTCCCCGCTGGCGATCTGGCTTTGCTCAAGGCGGCGCATCAGGGGCTTGGCCTTGACGCACGGCCAAGTATCAAGGAGATGATCGTGTTGGCGCATGACTGGTCCCCGCATCGCTCTGCGGCGGCCCTGCTGTTCTGGCGCTATTTCGCGGCGCTCAAGAACCGAGAATCGAGCCTTTTATGATCAAACTTTCCGGCCCCATGCTTGCACCCGCCAATGGACAGGCACCCGACAGCGCGGTGGTGCTGCTGCATGGCTATGGCAGCGATGGCAATGACCTGATCGGGCTGGCGCCGCATTGGCAGGGATTACTGCCGGGTGCGCTGTTCGTTTCGCCCCATGCGCCAGAGGCTTTGGGCATGGGCGGATTTCAATGGTTCGCCATTGACTGGACCGGCGACCGGCTGGCGAGCCGGCAGACCGGGGTGAGCGCGGCGCAGCCGGTGCTGGTGAATTTTCTCAACGAACTCTGGAGCCAGACCGGCATTGCGCCGGAGCGGACCATTCTGGGCGGGTTCAGCCAGGGCGCCATGATGGCGCTGCATGTCGGCACATCCCTGCCCAAGGCGCAGCAGCTTATGGGCGTGATCGGATTTTCCGGCGCCTTTGTGCCGCCAGAGGGGTTTGGCGGGCCTGATCTGGCGCAGCCGCCGATCTGCCTCGTGCATGGCGACATGGACGAGGTGGTTGATCCCAATCTCAGCGCGGACGCCAATAGGGTGCTGAGCGAAGCCGGGTTCGATGTGGCCTATCATGTGAGCCGGGGCGTGGGGCATGGGATCGCGCCTGACGGGCTGGGTTTTGCCAGCGATTTTATCGCCCGCATCGCGCAGAAATAAGCTTTTCGAGCCCGCTTCACATGCCCGACACAAAGGGTTTAGTATAAAGGGGCTATGGACTTACGCGATTCCCGTTTCGGGAGACTCAAGTGACCATACATGTGTCGCCTGAGACCTGTCCCGCCCTGGTGCTGAACGCCGATTTCCGGCCTCTCAGCTATTACCCGCTGTCGTTATGGTCCTGGCAGGATGCCATCAAGGCCGTGTGTCTGGACCGGGTCAATATCGTCTCCCAATATGATACGGTGATCCGCTCGCCCAGCGCCGAAATGCGCCTGCCCAGCGTGGTTTCGCTCAAGGATTATGTGAAGCCAGCGCGGCATCCCGCCTTTACCCGCTTCAATGTGTTCCTGCGCGACAAGTTCCAGTGCCAATATTGCGGCAGCCTGCATGACCTCACCTTCGATCATGTCATTCCCAGATCCATGGGCGGGCTGACGACCTGGGAAAACATCGTTGCCGCCTGCGCGCCCTGCAATCTGCGCAAGGCCAATCGATTGCCGCATGACATCAAGATGTTTCCGCGGCAGGCACCCTTTGCGCCGAGCGTTTATGATCTGCACAATAATGGGCGCTCGTTTCCGCCCAATCACCTGCATAAAAGCTGGCTCGATTATCTCTATTGGGACATTGAGCTGGAGCCTTAGGGCGGGTTGCTCGCTACGCGTTTAATAACTATTATTGGCTCTGATGAACGGAGCGGAAATCATGGCGATCAGCGCGGATCTGGGCGAGGCATTGGAACAGGTGGTGCGCGACCTTGTCGATAAGGGGCGCTACAATTCCAAGAGCGAAGTGCTGCGCGAAGGCGTGCGGTTGGTGCAGGAGCGGGAGGCTCGGCACCGGCTATTGTCCGACATGATTGCGGCGGGTGAGACCGATGTCGAGGCCGGGCGCGTTTTCCCGGCTGATGTGGTGTTTGATGAACTGGCGGCCCGTTATGGGGCGTCAGGCGGCCGCAACGAATGAAGGTGATCTTGTCGGGGCACGCCCGGCAGGACCTGTTCGCTATCGGCGACTTTATTGCAGCGGATAATCCGAAGCGCGCGCGATCCTTCGTGATGGAATTGCGCGCGGCGTGCCTCGATTTGGCGGAGGCGCCGTTTCGGTTCGCCCAGCTTGATGGCTTTGAGGCGCAGGGTTATCGCCGCCGGGTCTTTGGCAATTATCTCATCATCTATCGTGTCACCGAGGCGGCGGTGATTGTTCTGCGCGTGGTGTCCGGGGCGCTTGATGTTGGAGCAATTGCCGTTCCCCGACCTTGAAGCCGAATGCACCAGATCGCATCAGGGATTGTGACGTCCTGAGGTCTCTACGCCGCCGTCATTGCCCGGCTTGTCCGGGCAATCCAGGTTGCTGAGCTGGGAGATGGACCACAAGGACAAGCCGGTGGTGCCCAACAGAGGAGAGCGGCGGCTATAACCCCGCCAGCACCCCGTCCAGCTTGCCCAGAAACTCTTTCCAGCCGGCATGAGCGCCGCCATAGGCCTGTTTCTGGTCGGGGCGGAAGCCGGATTGTTCGACGCGCAGATGCGTGCCTTTTGCCGATGGCGTCAGGGTAAAGGTGACGACGCTGTTCAGCCCATAGGCGGGATCGTCATTGGCGAAATTCCAGGTGTAGGAGAGGCTCCGCTCCGGCTCGATGGCGAGCACTTCACAATCGAGAACGCCGCCCCATTCGCCGCGCAGCTGGAATTTGTGACCCAGGCTTGGCAGGAAGTCGTTCTGCATCAGCCATTCCTCGATGAGATGGGGCTGGGTCAGAGCGCGCCAGAGCTTTTCCTGGCTGTGGGCGAAATTGCGCTCGATGGTTACGGTGCGCAGGTCGGTGTCGGTCATTTGGTTTTCCCGGCGGTGTTGAGAGCGATGGCGGCGCGGATCAGGGATATGAAAGCCTCTTCGTCAAAGCTTTCGTTCTCGCGGAAATCGATGGCGCGGCGGGCATTGCCCTCAAGGCTCGAATTGAAAAGACTGGCAGGGTCTTGCAGCGAAGCGCCTTTGGGGAAGGTGGTTTTCACCGCCGCCTTATAGGCTTCCCCGGTGCAGATGATGCCGTGGTGCGACCAGACCGGCTGGTTCCACTTGAATTCCTCGACGGTCCCCGGATCGGCCGAGAGGATCAGCTTGCGGATATGAGCCAGCTTTTCGCCGCGCCAGCCGCCGAGTTCGGCGATGCGCTTGTCGATCATGGCGGGAGCTTGCGACTGGTCGAGATGGGCTGTGGCCTTGGGCATGGATCAGGCTCCGAATTTCTCGCCGGGCAGGATGGAGGCCTGTTTTATCCAATCGAGGAACTGCGCTTCGTCGAACCCCTTGTCCTCGTAAATGTCGAGATAGCGCACATTGGCCTGTTTGGACTTACCCGGTGGCAGCGGGTCCATCATGGCACCGGAAGGAAAGGCCACCTTGATATATTTGGTCATGCAATGGAACGAGACGAACCACTCCTTATAGGAATGGCCGTAAAACGGCGAATTCCATTTCACCATCTTGGACAGGCCCGGAACGGCTTCCATGATGAGCGCGTCGACGCGACGACCGACCGCTTCCTTCCAGCCAGGCATGGCGGCGAGATAAAGCTCGACCACTTCGGGACCATCGCCCTTGGCGATCTGCGGATTGCCGCCCGAGAGCAATACCACGTCCTTCTTGGCTTTATCTGTCATTTGGCCTCCAGGCTGGCGCGTTTGCGGAAATAGGGGCGGAAGAACATGTAGAGGCCAGTCAACATCAAAAGAAACAAGGGTGGAAGAGGCAGATAATAGAGCCATTCGAGTGTCTGGCCGGAAAAGATGGCCGCGAAATTGGCGATGACAGTGAGTGTGAAGACAATGGAAAGCCAGCGATGGCTTTGCCGCAGAAAGACATTTCCGTTCATTGGTCCATCCTTGAAAGCAGATTGTCGAGATCGTCCATGCGCCGCTCCCAGAAGGCGCGCATGTCATTGGTCCAGTCGGTGAGGGGGGCGAGAGCGGACAGCTCGGCGCGATAATGGGTCTGGCGACCCTCGGGCCGGTCCTGCACGAGACCGGCCTGTTTCAGGATTGCGAGATGCTTGGAAACAACCGGCTGGGACACGCCGGAGCCGAGGGTCAGCACGCCGACAGAGCGCTCTCCCTCCCGGCAGAGGCGCTCGAACAAAGCGCGCCGCGTCGGGTCCGACAGGGCGCGAAACAGATGATCGGTGGAAACATGCATGATGGTGAATCCATAGCTGAGTGGCTATGGATTAACGTATAGCCAGATGGCTATGAATGAGTCAAGCGCTAGCGTCGGATAAGGGCGAGGTGCTGGAGCAGGATGATGGTCTTGGCGTCGATGATCTGGCCGGATGCGATCATGGCGAAGGCGTCGGCAAAGGGTAGCTCGACCAGCTCGATCTCTTCCCCCTCTTCGACGAGGCCACCGCCGGCATGGCGCAGGGTCTTTGCATTATAGTGGCCGATGAAAAGGCTGACCTTTTCGGTGAGCGAACCGGGGCTGGCATAGGCGTCGCAGACATGGACCAGATCGGTTGGCGCATGGCCGGTTTCTTCCAGCGCCTCGCGGGCAGCGGCAATTTCGGGCGTTTCGCCATCGAGCAGGCCGGCGCAGACTTCGAGCAGGTCGGGATCGTCGCCATTGAGCTGGACGGGCAGGCGGAACTGGCGCACCAGCAGCACGGTTTCGCGCGCCGGATCAAAGAGCAGCACGGCGGCTGCGCTGCCATGATCATAGATTTCACGGTCCAGCCGCTGCACCTGACCATCACGGCGGCGATAATCGAGCGTGATATTGGAGAGACTGCCCCAGTTTTTGGCGAGCGTCTTGGTGGCAATGATGGTGATGCGCTTGGACATGGGGCAGGCTTACCCTGTGCCCGGATTTGACGGAAGGGGTTAAGGCGCGTGTCACAAGGGCGTTAAATGGAAACGCCATCCGAACAGGCTGTGCGATATACGAACAAAGTGCGGAATGCGCCGAAAGTTTGAGTGTGTTCGCGGTTCCGGGCTTTGATTTCGTAAGGATTGAGCGCTAAACACTCGAACCATTCCAAACTGGGCGCGGTTTTCTGTCGCGCCCGCGGCCCCGGATTGCCCCATGTCTGTCAGAGCCCGACCCACTTCCCCGCATTTGCAGATCTACCGCTGGACCATAACCATGGCCATGTCGATCATTCATCGTGCCACCGGCATCGCCAATTATGGCGGCATGGCGCTGTTCGTGATCTGGCTGGTCGCGGCCGCTTTGGGGCAGGAGGCGCTGACCGCCGTTAACTTCATCTATGGCAGCTGGTTCGGCCAGTTCGTGCTGTTCGGTTTCACCTGGAGCCTGGTGCATCACATGCTGGGCGGGTTGCGCCACTGGGTCTGGGACTTTGCGGTGATGATGGAGCCAGGACAGCGCGAGATGCTGGCCTGGGCGACCATTGCCGCCTCGGTGGTCATCACCCTTCTGATCTGGACCGTTTTCGTGTGGGCCGCCTGATATGAGCACTTCCAAGAGCAAAATCGCCGACCCGCGCATGCATTACGGCAATGGTCCGGCGTCGACCCGTCACTTCATCACCCAGCGGCTGACCGGGCTGGTCAATGTCGCCTTCCTGCTGCTGCTGCTGTTTCTGGTGGTGCGGCTGGGTGGGCAGGACCGGGCCGATCTGGTCGGGGTGATCGGCAATTTCTGGATCGGCGTGCCGTTGATGGCGCTGATCGCCATTGTCGCGGTGCATATGCGCAATGGCATGCGGGACACGCTCGAAGATTACATGCATGGCCGCGTCTATCGGCTGGCCATGAGCGTCAATACCTTTTTCTGTCTGCTTGTGGCACTCGTCGGTATCGGCGCTGTCGCTAAAATCGTCTTCTGGGGTTAAGCGCCATGGCCACTTATGAATTGATCGACCACGAATTCGACGTGGTGGTGGTGGGCGCCGGTGGCGCCGGGCTGCGCGCGACGCTCGGCATGGCCGAGCAGGGTTTCAACACCGCCTGCATCACCAAGGTGTTTCCCACGCGTTCGCATACTGTTGCGGCGCAGGGTGGCATTGCGGCTTCGCTCCAGAATATGGGGCCCGATAGCTGGCAGTGGCACATGTACGACACCGTCAAGGGGTCGGACTGGCTGGGCGATAATGACGCCATGGAATATCTGGCCCGCGAGGCTCCGGCGGCGATTTACGAGCTGGAGCATTACGGCGTGCCGTTTTCCCGCACGCAGGAAGGCAAGATTTACCAGCGCCCGTTTGGCGGTCATATGACCGAGTTCGGTGATGGCCCGCCGGTGCAGCGCACCTGTGCCGCTGCCGACCGGACCGGCCACGCGATCCTCCACACGCTCTATGGCCAGTCGGTCAAGAACGACGCGCAGTTCTTCATCGAATATTTCGCGCTCGACCTGATCATGGGCGAGAATGGCGAATGTCAGGGCGTCATCGCCTGGAAGCTCGACGATGGCACGCTGCATCGGTTCCGCGCCAAGATGGTGGTGCTGGCGACCGGCGGCTATGGCCGCTCCTATTTCTCGGCCACTTCGGCCCATACCTGCACCGGCGATGGCAATGGCATGGTGGCGCGTGCTGGCCTGCCCTTGCAGGATATGGAATTCGTGCAATTCCACCCGACCGGCATTTATGGCGCGGGCGTTCTTATTACCGAAGGCGCGCGCGGCGAAGGCGGATACCTCACGAACTCCGAGGGCGAGCGCTTCATGGAGCGCTATGCGCCCAATGCCAAGGACCTGGCGTCGCGCGACGTGGTTTCCCGCTGCATGACGCTGGAAATCCGCGAGGGGCGTGGCGTGGGCCCGAAAAAGGACCACATCTATCTCCACCTCGATCATCTCGACCCCAAGGTGCTGCATGAACGCCTGCCGGGCATTACCGAGAGTGCCAAGATTTTCGCTGGTGTCGACCTGACCCGCGAGCCGATCCCGGTGCTGCCGACGGTGCATTATAATATGGGCGGTATCCCGGCCAATTATCATGGCGAAGTGCTGAACCCGACAGCTGATGATCCGACGCGCATCGTGCCGGGCCTGATGGCGGTGGGCGAAGCGGCCTGTGCCTCGGTGCATGGCGCCAATCGTCTGGGCTCCAATTCGCTGACCGACCTTGTGGTGTTCGGTCGTGCCGCCGCCCTGCGCGCCGGCAAGGTCATGGATAAGGCCGCACCGGTGCCCGGGATCAACAAGGCGCAGGACGACAAAATCCTCGCCCGCTTCGACCGGTTGCGCAATGCCAATGGTTCTCAGCCGACGGCCAAGCTGCGCGACGAGATGCAGCAGACCATGCAGAAGGATGCGGCGGTGTTCCGCACCGACGCTTCGCTCAAGCAGGGCGTGGCAGGCATGAGCGAAATCTACAAGCGCCTGCCGGATGTGAAGGTTTCTGACCGCTCGCTGATCTGGAATTCGGATCTGGTGGAAACGCTGGAGCTGGAAAACCTGATGACCTGCGCCATCGCTACGGTGGTTTCGGCCGAAGCGCGCCATGAAAGCCGCGGCGCCCATGCGCATGAGGATTTCCCGAACCGCGATGACGGCGAATGGCGCAAGCACACGCTGGCCCATGTCAATGTCGACACTGGCGCGGTCGAATTGTCCTATCGCCCGGTGATCACCGAACCGCTGACGCCGCAGGATCAGGGCGGCATCGATCTCAAGAAGATCGCCCCCAAGGCACGAGTGTATTGATGCGCAAGATTGTTCTGGCCCTGGCCCTTGTCGTTTCCGCAGCGCCAGCAATGGCTGCGCCCACTGCCGCACAGAAGGACGAATTCTATTCGGTCTGTGTGGGCATTTCCCAGAATGCCGAATTGTGCCGCTGCAAGGCGGATGCGGCGATGACGCTGATCGACGAGCGCTTCATGGGCGTGGTGATCGCTTCGATGAAGGGCGGCTCGCCCGCCGCCGCCGATTATCAGGCCTATAATGCCTATGTCGCGCGGTCGAACCAGGTTTGTAAGCCGAATTATTAGGCGGTCCAGAGACCTCAAGATGGATCCCGGCCTGCGCCGGGATGACAGCCGGGTGATTAGAATTTCTGGACGACCCCAAGCGTCCCGCTAGAAGGAATGAAAAATGGCCGAACTGACGCTTCGCAAGGCCGATCAGCCGCAAAAGGGCAAGACCTGGCCCAAGCCGGAGGGGGCAACGCGCCTGCGCGAATTCCATATCTATCGGTATGATCCCGATAGTGAGGACAATCCGCGCATCGACACCTATTTTGTCGATCTGGACAATTGCGGGCCGATGATCCTCGACGCCCTTCTCTATATCAAGAACAATACCGATCCGACGCTGACGCTGCGCCGCTCCTGCCGCGAGGGCATTTGCGGATCGTGTTCGATGAATATCAACGGGCTCAATACGCTGGCCTGTACCAAGGGTATGGAAGACAGCAAGGGCGCGATCAAGATTTATCCGCTGCCGCATATGCCGGTGGTCAAGGATCTCGTCCCCGACCTGTCCAATTTCTATGCCCAGCACCGGGCGATCGAGCCCTGGCTCAAGACCACGTCGCCCACCCCGGAAAAGGAATGGACGCAATCGGTCGAGAACCGCGCCAAGCTCGACGGGCTTTACGAGTGCATCCTTTGCGCCTGCTGCTCGACCTCCTGCCCGTCCTATTGGTGGAATGGCGAGAAATATCTCGGCCCGGCAGCTTTGTTGCAGGCCTATCGCTGGTTGATCGATTCTCGTGACGAGACCACCAGCGAGCGCCTCGATAATCTCGAAGACCCGTTCAAGCTGTATCGCTGCCACACGATCATGAACTGCGCTCAGGTCTGCCCCAAGGGGCTGAACCCGGCCAAGGCGATTGCGCAGATCAAGAAGATGATGGTGGAGCGCAAAGTCGCGGCGTAAGGGGCTTTCTTCGTCCCAGTCGTCACCCTCGGGTGATAAAAAACGGCGGGGTTTGATCCCGCCGTTTTGCGTTTCAGTGCTGTTTTTGGGCTCAGCTTTCGCCGTCGCGCAGAATGATGGTGCCGGCTTCGAACGCGGCCTTGCAGTCCGAGGCGTCGGCAAGGCGGTCGCTTTCGAGCAGGGTATAGGCGGTGCCGGGGCCGACAAAACGCGGATCGTCGCACTGGCCGTCATCGGAATAAGACGAGGAATCATCGCCGAAATCGACGTCGGAGCTGTCATAGGGTGCGCCCAGCACATAATTAGGCGTATAGACGGGGAGGATCGAGACCTCGCCGTTTTCCTCGAGCATGCGGCAATCGCTGGCGTCGCCGCCGATATCGTCGGCCGAGAGCTTCTTGGCCATGCCGGGGCCGGTGAAGCGCATGTCGTCGCATTGTCCGTCATTGGACCAGCGCGAGGCGTCGTTGCCGTAATCGAACCCGCCAGCGGCGGCATTATCGAGGCTGCGCAGGGTTACGGTGCCGGCAATGAAGGCGGCGCGGCAATCGCTGGCATCGCCGAGGCGGTTGCCGTCATAGGGGTCGGAAACGGCGCCGGGGCCAACGAAATCGGGATCATCGCATTCCCCGTCGCGCGGCCAGTCGCCGCTGTCGTCGCCGAAATCGATGCGGGCGGCGAGCGCAGCAAGCCATGCCGAAGCGGAGCCGGGCGTCTTGTCGGATGTGCCGTCATCGAGCCAGATCGTGCCGTCTGCAAAGGCATTGCGGCAATCGGTGGCGTCGCGGCCAATGTCTGAATCACGATATTCCTCGGCCATGCCGGGACCGGCAAAGCGTGGATCGTCGCATTCCTGATCATTGTTCCATTCGCCGCTATCCTTGCCGAAGTCGATATCGGCGCTGGCGGCGGCGGTTGAGGTGTCGTCAGCCAGAACGATGTCACCGGCTTCAAAAGCGGTGCGGCAATCACTGGCGTCGCGGCCGATATCGCTGTCCTCAAGCGTGATTGCCATGGACGAGCCGACAAAGCGTGGATCATCGCATTCCCCGTCATTGGCCCATGGCGAGGTATCGTCGCCAAAATCGATCTCGGTGTCGTCTTCTCTGGTGGCGGGGGACGCTTCGGCTTCGCTGGCTTCGGCCCGCAGCGTGATCGCGCCAGCGTCAAAAGCAGTGCGGCAATCGGTGGCGTCGCGGAGCAGGTCTTCCTCGATCAACTCGCTGGCCATGGCCGATCCCTCAAAGCGGGGATCGTCGCATTCGCCATCATTGGCCCATTCGGAGGTGTCGTCGCCGAAATCGATCGCATCGGCGCTCTGGGCCATGGCGGGAATGGATAGGCCTGACAACAAGGCCAAGGTGAGGACTGCGCTGGTAAAGCACCGGTTCCTGATGTTCATTTGGATGTCCCTCCTGGTTATTGCCAGCATGCCAGAACCCGGTGGAACAGTCGTCTGTTCCGGGTAGGCTTCGGCCCTCCGGCCTCTTTGTGCGGCGACTTTATAGCGGCATTGCGGCAGATCAAAAATGCATCCTAAGCCGTAGCCGCTTTGCCACGATTTTCGATCCGCGCAAAGAGCGACGAGCCGAACAGAACCAGTGCAGTGCCGATGGCGTGAAACAGGGTAAAGTCTTCACCCAGAATGAATACAGCCAGAACGATGGTGATGATCGGGCCGAAGGATGCGGTGGATGAGGTGGCGCGTGCGCCGATCCGGGCAATGCCGGTATTGAGCAGAAAAGACGGCAGCACCGTGCCGAATATGCCCAGCATCAGGCCGAGAAACCAGACATAGGGCGTAAAGCTGGCATAGGTCGCCGGGCCGTCGACAATCATGCTCTGGGAAATGGCGAGGCATGCGGCGGTGGACATGCCGATGCAGGTGAACAGGCCCGACCCGATGATCAGCATCTGGGCGCGGGCAAGATGTTGATAAAAGGCGAAGGTCAGCGCGGAGCCGAGAACCAGAGCGGTGCCGATAAACAGGCCCTCCGGCTGAACGGTGAGGTTCCAGACAAAGATCACCATCAACCCGCCATAGGTGATGAGCATGGGTGGCAGCAGCTTGAAATTCATGCGGTCGCCAAAGAACCAGACGCCGAATAGCAGCACGAAAAACGGATAGGTGAAGAGGACCAGCCGTTCATATTGGGCGGAGACAAAGGCCAGGCCGGCAAAGTCGAGATAGCTTGAGACGTAATAGCCCAGCGCGCCCACGCTCATGGAGGCCAGCAGGCGGCGCGGCGTCAGCAGGGCGCGAATTGCGGAATTGCGCCGCAGAAGTGTCAGCAGGATGACGAGATAGACCGGCAGCGCAACCAGCATGCGCAGGGCAAGGGCGGCTTCGGTGGAGACGCCTTCGGCAAAGGCGAGCTTGATGAAGATGCCCTTGGTGGAAAACAAAGCCGCGCCGCAAATGGCGAAGCCATAGCCGATCATGTCGATGGCGGGCGCGGTGGGCTTTGACGCTGTGGGGGGCATGGACGGTCTTCTTTCGCGCCCAGCAATAGACCGGGGCGCGATGGGTTCAAAGCCCGATGCGCGCAAATCCGTCCAATGGCTCAGCCGCGCGGATGGGCGCTTGAATAGGCTTCGAGCAGGCGTTCGCTATCGACGGCGGTATAAATCTGGGTGCTGGAGAGGCTGGCATGGCCCAGCAATTCCTGGATGGAGCGCAGATCGCCGCCATTGCCGAGCAGATGGGTGGCAAAGGAGTGGCGCAGCGCGTGAGGCGTGGCCGAGGGCGGCAGGCCAAGGGCAGAGCGCAGGCTTTCCATGCGCTTCTGGATAAGGCGCGGCGAGAGGACGCCGCCGCGCACGCCACGAAAGAGCGGGTCCTGCGGCCACAGCGTGAAGGGGACAAGGCCGAGATAGGTTTCGATGGCCTGACGCACCGGGGCAATCAGGGGCACCATGCGCATCTTGCCGCCCTTGCCGGTGACGCGCAGCGTCTGGGCTTCAAGGTCGGCGCGGGTGAGGGACAGGGCTTCGGCAATACGCAGGCCCGCACCATAGCAAAGCGAAATCACCGCCATGTCACGGGCGGCGACCCATGGGCGCTCTTCCATCTTGCCGGTTTCCGTAATCGTCTTTTTGGCTTCGATGACTGTCAACGCCTTGGGCAGCGAGCGTGGGATTTTTGGGGTGCGGATGACATTGAGGGCTTCGGTGGCGAGGGTGCCTTCGCGTTCGAGAAAGCCGAAAAAACTTTTGAGCGCCGAGAGAACGCGGGCGAGAGAGCGAGAGCCCAGGCTTTCGGTGCGGCGCTGGGCCATGAAGGCGCGAATGTCGGCTCCACGCAATTCCTGCAGGGATTGCAGCGTGACCGGCCCGCCCATGTGGTCGGCCAGAAAGCTCATGAACTGGCTGAGATCGCGGCTATAGGCTTCCAGCGTCTTGGCGGCGAGACGCCGAACCGAGCCGAGCTCAAGCTGCCAGGCGCCGATGCGCTCGCGGATGAAATCGTCGGTGGCAAAAGCTGAATCGGTCATGGACGCAATCTAAGCCCAAGGGGTGAACAATCCCTAGCGGATAAGAGGCCAGATACGCTCGTGGGCAGGTTGCAGGCCGAGATCGGCATGCAGCTGGCGCGGTATGTGTTGCGGGCGCTTCCTGCGGCGAGTGAGCCCGACCAGCCAATCGTAAAGGCTGGCGTCGCGCGCAATGGCTATCAGCCGATCCTCGTGATCGCGGCGATAATGGACCTTCATCTCATCCTCCCTTTTCAAATGCTGACAGGAACATTAGAAGAACGTGGCTGACAGGACGTGTCAGGATGGCGGCGGAATCGCTTGCATCGGCAAGCGGTGGATGCGAGCAGAACGGGCAATATGCAGATCAGTCCGAACATTGTGGCGGTGATGGTAGGGGTGGCCGTGGACGGCCCCTATTCCTATCGCGTGCCCGATGGCATGGCGGTGACGCGCGGCTCGATTGTCATGGTGCCGCTGGGGCCGAGGCTGGTGCTGGGCGTGGTCTGGGGCGCGCCCAAAGACAATGTGGCCCATAACCGGCTGCGCGATATCGCCCATGTCCATGATGTTCCGCCGCTGTCGGAAGAATTGCTCAAACTGGTGGAATGGGTGGCCCGCTATACGCTGGCGGCGCCGGGGCAGGTTCTGCGCGGCGTGCTGCGCTCGCCCGAGGCCCTGGATGCACCCAAGCCGGTCATTGCCTATCGTCGCACCGGATATGAGCCGGAAAAGCTGACTCCGGCCCGGCTACGGGTGCTCGATTGCCTCTTGGACGATATGGCCTGGCCCAAACCGGCGCTGATCGGGGCGGCGGGCGTGTCGGCCTCGGTGATCGAGGGACTGGAGCGGGTCGGTGCGCTGGAAAAGCTGGAGACGCCCCCGCCTCCGGTGGTGATGCCGCCCGATATCGATGGCAAGCCGGCGCGGCTCAATGATGAGCAGCAACAGGCGCTGGCGCAGATATTGGCGCTGGATGCGCATGATTTCGGTGTGGCGCTGCTGGACGGGGTGACCGGGGGCGGCAAGACCGAAGTGTTTTTCGAGGCGGTAGCGGATACGCTCAGGGCCGGTCGGCAGGCGCTGATCCTGCTGCCCGAAATTGCGCTGACCAATACATTCATCGATCGCTTCACCAAAAGGTTCGATGCGCGGCCGGCCGAATGGCATTCGGAGATGACACCGGCGCAACGCGCCAAAGTCTGGCGCGGGGTGCTGGACGGCACGGTGCGGGCTGTCGTGGGGGCGCGTTCGGCGTTGTTTCTGCCATTTCGGGAACTGGGCCTGCTGGTGCTCGATGAGGAGCATGACGGGGCCTATAAACAGTCCGAGGGCTTTACCTATCATGCGCGGGACATGGCCATTGTGCGGGCCAATCTGGCCAGGGCGCGGGTGGTTCTGTCCTCGGCGACCCCTTCGGTCGAATCACGCAATAATGCCAATGTGGGGCGCTATGCCCATGTGCGGCTGGAAAGCCGCTTCGCCGCTGCCGCCATGCCCGACGTTACCGCAATCGACATGCGGATAGATGGGCCGGAAAAGGGCGAGTGGATTTCTCCGGCACTGGCGCGGGAGGTGTTCGCGGCGCTGGACCGGGGCGAACAGGCGCTGCTGTTTCTCAATCGGCGGGGCTATGCGCCGCTGACGCTGTGCCGCTCCTGCGGGCACCAATATCAATGTCCCGACTGCTCGGCCTGGATGGTGGAGCATCGCTTTCGCGGCGTGTTGATGTGCCACCATTGCGGGCACGAAGTGCGCACGCCGAAAAGCTGCGGCGAATGTGGAGAAGTCGATTCGCTCGTGGCTGTCGGTCCCGGTGTGGAGCGGGTGGCTGAAGAGGCCGCAGCGCGGTTTCCCGATGCGCGACGGGTCTTGTTGTCCACCGATATGGGATCGCATGCGCAATTGCGCGAACGGTTTTCCGAAATCGAGCGCGGCGAATATGACCTGATCATCGGCACGCAATTGGTGTCCAAGGGGCATCATTTCGAGAAACTTTCGGTGGTGGGCGTGCTCGATGCCGATCTGGGATTGGCCCATGGCGATCCCCGTGCCGCCGAAAAGACCTTCCAGATTTTGACGCAGGTGGCCGGTCGCGCCGGTCGCGCCAGCCAGCATGGCAAGGCGTTCTTACAGACCTATCATCCCGATCATCCGGTGATGAAGGCCATGGTCAGCGGGGATCGGGAGGCATTTTATGCGCAGGAATTGCTGGCGCGCGAGGCTGGGGGCATGCCGCCTTTCGGGCGGCTGGCGGGCCTGGTTATCTCGGCCAATACACAGCAAACGGCCATGAGTTACGCGCGGCAATTGCTCTCGGCGGCGCCGATGGCGGAGGGGTTGCAGCTTTACGGGCCGGCGGACGCGCCGGTGGCGATGATCAGGGGTCGCCACCGCGTCCGGCTGCTCGCCCAGTCCGGCAAGGATTTCGATCTTTCGGGCTATGTCCGCTTCTGGCTGTCGAGCGCGGAAAAGCCGAAAGGCGATCTCAAGGTGCAGATCGATATCGATCCCATGAGTTTTATGTGACGCCCGGTCAGAAGCGATAGCTGATTCCGAGACGAACCATGCTGCCGGCCCATTTGGTGCTGGCATTGGCTACGCCTGTAGCGATGAAGCCCGTGGCAGGCACCTGGGAGACGACGCTGAAATCCCGGCTGCTCCGGCCCAGGTCGTAATAGAGATATTCCGCGCGAACAGTCCACTTCTCTGCCAGGGCGTATTCGGCGCCGGCACCGATGACATAACCGGCGCGCATGTCGCTGAAGCTGGCATTGAAATCATCGAAGACAATCGTGGGCGCCGCTACGTAGCGTCCATCATAGGTGACGCGCGAATTGACCTTGCCGATGGCCAGACCCGCCGTGCCATACAGCAGCCATTGCTCGCCAGCATAACCAAGGCGGGCCCGCAATGTCGACAGGTAGTCGATACTGTCGGTCTGCGACAGGCTGGCGCTCAGCGGGTTACTCGGATAACTCGCGACCGTAGTGAGCGTGTCGATAGTGTTGGTGCCACTCTGGCTTGGGCGTTGAACATCGGCCTCCAGCCCCAGCACCACGACACCCTGTTGCCAGTTATAACCAAGATGGGCGCCGAAGGCTGGTCCATCCAAAAGGCTGTCATAATTGCCGGTCAGGCTGGTGGCCTGTGCTGCGCTGCCTGGCGCGTCGCCGCCAACCCCCGCAGAGAAACCGGCGGTGCCGCGGCTGTCGGTTGCCGCCCGAGCGCTGTTCTGCCCGATATCAAGCCCGAGATAGGCGCCGGTCCACTCCTGGGCCTTGGCCTGGGGCGATAGGGATACGCCCACGACAAGGATCAGTCCTTTCCAGACTAAATTCATGTGAAGCCGCCTCAATCAACCAACAGCCAAAAAAAATCGAAATCAGTTTTCAGGCATGCGCACCCGGTCAGACGGCCGCGCCATGGCCTAGGTAATACGAGCCTGATACGCGACTCAAGCCTGCACTGGAAATGTCGGCAGCCGCTCCGGCGCGGTGCAGGATGCGAATGAATTCTATGCCAGTGGGCAAGCGCATGAAAATAGTCATCGCCTGCCGCATTGACCAAGTGGCTGCAGTGTAGCGCCAGATATCTTCCAGGTCAGCGCGTGCCAAAGGCGTCAGCAGCATCACTGGCGTTTCAGCGACCATGTTTCTGATGCAGTTCGGCAAGAAACGCCTTGCCGTTGAAGGGTGCAGATCGATATCGATCCGATGAGTTTTATGTAGCGTCGAAATAGAATTTGGCTGCGACCACAACCAGACTGATGATGATCGCCACGGAAATATTGACCCAAGGCTTGCCCAGAAGTTGAAGAGGCGAGCGGCCGGCCGCGACATCTGCCTGTACATTCTGCATCAGCATGCTGTCGGTAACGCCTTTTTCGCGGCGCTTCTGCTTGATCACCAGATCGGCAATGGCCGCGGCAGCTGAGATCACTGCGATGATTGCAAGCGTGTTGAAGGCGGTCAGGGCCGCGAAGTCTTTGGTGGTCATGAGCACGCAGCCAGCCAGCACCGCAAAAATAACGGCAAAGCTGACCAGCGCATTGCGGAAATCGTGAGCGGTAAGCAGATGCATGACATGTCTCCGGTAATTATACATTGGATAGGCCGGGCGTTGCGGTTTCCAAACTGGAGCTTGCAGATTTGGTAAATAAAGAAACGTGCGGATCACGGGCGTTTATAGCGGCCTAACCGCTGAGGGTTCGGAATTGAGATGGCCTATATTTCGCGCCATTCGAGCGCAGCTCTCATGGCCTCCCCGCCTTAAATCATGCCACCGGCATGATTTGCCCCCAGGGGCGGCGGGGAGTGCGACAAATTCGCCGCATTTGAATCGCGTCACCAAGCCTTGCATGGCCGACTTTTCATGTGTTAGAGACGCCCGACTTTCAGGGGGTCCGGCTCGAACCCCGTTTCCGAGCACGTCCAAGCATTGAAAAACCCGCCCGGGTTCCCGACAAGGAACCAAGACAGGGCCGGACAAACAGAGGGTGAAGCGGCATTGGCAGCGCAGAATTCGGTGCTTACCCAGATCGCACGGCCATATGCATCGGCCTTGTTCGATCTCGCCAAGAGCGAAAACCAGCTTGCCCAGGTGGAAACCGGGCTTTCCGACATTTCCAGCCTGATCGGTGAGAGCGAGGATTTCTCGCGCTATCTCCGTTCGCCGGTCATCTCCGGCGACGTCAAGGCCAGCGCGCTCGATGCGCTGCTCGGCAAGGCCAAGGTCAACCCGCTGGTTGGGAATTTCCTGCGCATCGTCGCCCGCAATGGCCGACTGTTCGCGCTGGACCAGATCATTGTGGCTTTCCGCGAACTGGCTGCTGCCGATCGCGGCGAAACAACTGCTGACGTCACGTCAGCCGCTCCTTTGAATGGGGAGCAGGTCAAGGCGCTTGCCGAGACCCTCAAGAGCAAGCTCGGCAAGTCCGTCACGCTCAATCAGTTCGTCGATCCCTCGCTGATCGGTGGCCTTCAGGTGAAGGTCGGCAGCCAGATGATCGATTCTTCGCTCAAGACAAAACTCGCCGCGATGAAAATCGCCATGAAAGAGGTCGGATAAATGGACATCAAAGCCGCGGAAATCTCTGCGATCCTCAAGGACCAGATCAAGAATTTCGGCCAGGAAGCCCAGGTTTCCGAAGTTGGCCAGGTGCTTTCCGTCGGTGACGGTATTGCCCGTGTCTATGGCCTCGACAATGTGCAGGCTGGCGAGCTGGTCGAATTCCCCGGCGGCATCAAGGGCATGGCGCTCAACCTGGAAACCGACAATGTCGGCGTCGTGATTTTCGGCAATGACCGTTCGATCAAGGAAGGCGACGTCGTCAAGCGTACCGGCGCCATCGTGGATACCCCTGTCGGTCCGGGCCTGCTCGGCCGCGTGGTCGATGGTCTGGGTAACCCGATCGACGGCAAGGGCCCGATCGAGCACACCGAGCGCCGCCGCGTTGACGTCAAGGCTCCCGGCATTCTGCCGCGCAAGTCCGTGCACGAGCCGATGTCCACCGGCCTCAAGGCCATCGACGCGCTGATCCCGATCGGCCGCGGCCAGCGCGAGCTGGTGATCGGTGACCGCCAGACCGGCAAGTCCGCCATCATTCTGGACACGTTCCTCAACCAGAAGCCGGCTCACGACGCCAATGCGTCCGACACCGACAAGCTGTTCTGCATCTACGTTGCCGTGGGCCAGAAGCGCTCGACCGTGGCGCAGTTCGTCAAGCAGCTCGAAGAATCGGGCGCGCTGCCCTATTCCATCGTCATCGCTGCGACTGCATCCGATCCGGCTCCGCTCCAGTACATCGCGCCGTTCACCGGCTGCGCCATCGGCGAGTGGTTCCGTGACAATGGCAAGCATGCCGTGATCGCCTATGACGATCTGACCAAGCAGGCCGTTGCCTACCGTCAGATGTCACTGCTGCTGCGCCGCCCGCCGGGCCGCGAAGCCTATCCTGGCGACGTGTTCTACCTGCACTCCCGTCTGCTCGAGCGCGCTGCAAAGATGAACGAGGCTCACGGTCTCGGCTCGCTGACCGCTCTGCCGGTTATTGAAACCCAGGCAAACGACGTGTCGGCCTATATTCCGACCAATGTGATCTCGATCACCGACGGCCAGATCTTCCTTGAAACCAACCTGTTCTTCCAGGGTATCCGCCCAGCCGTGAACGTCGGTCTGTCGGTGTCCCGCGTTGGTGGTTCGGCTCAGATCAAGGCGATGAAGCAGGTTGCCGGTTCGCTCAAGGGCGAGCTGTCGCAGTACCGCGAAATGGCCGCTTTCGCTCAGTTCGGTTCCGATCTCGATGCGTCGACCCAGCGTCTGCTCAATCGTGGCGCGCGCCTGACCGAGCTGCTCAAGCAGCCTCAGTTCAGCCCGCTCAAGACCGAAGAGCAGGTGGCAGTGATCTTTGCCGGCGCCAATGGCTATCTCGATAGCGTTGCCGTCAACAAGGTGCAGGACTTCGAAAAGCATGTGCTGTCGAACCTGCGCGGCAAGTATGCCGACCTGCTTTCGACCATCGCCAAGGAGAAGGCTCTCAGCGATGACACCCGCGCCAAGCTGAAGTCGGCTCTGGACGAGATCAAGAAGACCTACGCGGCTTAAAGCCTGAAGGAGACGACAGGCCATGCCGTCGCTAAAGGATCTTAAGAACCGGATCGACTCGGTCAAATCGACCCAGAAGATCACCAAGGCCATGCAGATGGTTGCGGCGGCAAAGCTCCGCCGCGCCCAGGATGCGGCCGAAGCTGCGCGCCCCTATGCCGAGCGCATGGGCAAGGTGCTGGCCAGCCTGGCAGCCGTCTATGACGGCCAGACCGATGCCCCGGTATTGCTGGCTGGCAACGGCAAGGATCAGGTGCATCTTCTGGTTGTTGCGACCGGCGAGCGTGGTCTGGCCGGTGGTTTCAACTCATCGATTGCCCGTCTGGCACGCGATCATGCCAACAAGCTTCTGGCTGAAGGCAAGACCGTCAAGTTCCTGACGGTCGGTCGCAAGGGTCATGACATTCTCAAGCGGACCTTCGCCGACAAGATCGTCGAGACGATCACGTATCGTGAAGTCAAGAATATCGGTTTCACCCAGGCCCACGAAGTGAGCCAGAAGGTGCAGGCGATGTTCGCGGCTGGCGAATTCGACGTCGCAACATTGTTCTTTGCCAAGTTCAACTCGGTGGTCAGCCAGGTGCCGCAGGCGCTCCAGCTCATTCCCGCCAAGATCGAACGGGCTGAAAGCGAAGGCGAGATCGTCAACAATTCGGCCGTGATCTACGAATATGAGCCGAACGAAGAGGCGATCGTGGAAGATCTGCTGCCGCGCAATGTGAGCGTGCAGGTGTTCCGTGCCATGCTCGAAAACTCCGCTTCGTTCTACGGTGCGCAGATGTCCGCAATGGACAACGCCACCCGCAACGCAGGCGAAATGATCGGCAAGCTGCAGCTGAGCTATAACCGCCAGCGTCAGGCTCAGATCACCAAAGAACTCATCGAAATCATTTCGGGCGCCGAAGCGCTCTAACCGCACAGCGAGGACGAACAAATGGCAGACAAAAAGGCCGGTCGCGTATCGCAGGTCATCGGCGCCGTCGTCGACGTCGTGTTTGACGATCACCTGCCCGCCATCCTGAACGCGCTTGAAACCACCAATAATGGTCAGCGTCTGGTGCTGGAAGTGGCTCAGCACCTGGGTGAGAACGCCGTTCGCACCATCGCCATGGACACGACCGAAGGTCTGGTTCGCGGCGCTGAAGTCACCGATCTGGGCACCGCAATCTCGGTGCCGGTTGGTGAAGGCACCCTGGGGCGCATCATGAACGTCATCGGCGAGCCGATCGACGAAGCTGGCCCGATCGTGGGTGAATCCATCCGCGAAATTCACCAGGAAGCTCCGGCGTTCGCCGAACAGAACCCTGAATCTCAGGTTCTGGTCACCGGTATCAAGGTCGTTGACCTGATCGCTCCTTATGCACGCGGCGGCAAGATCGGCCTGATGGGCGGCGCCGGCGTTGGCAAGACCGTTCTGATCCAGGAACTGATCAACAACGTCGCCAAGGCGCATGGTGGTTATTCGGTGTTTGCGGGCGTGGGTGAACGTACCCGCGAAGGCAATGACCTTTACTACGAAATGATCGAATCGGGCGTGAACAAGAACCCGACCGAAAACAATGGCTCGGCTGCCGGTTCCAAGTGCGCTCTGGTGTTCGGCCAGATGAATGAGCCCCCCGGTGCCCGTGCCCGCGTGGCGCTGACCGGCCTGACCATTGCGGAAGACTTCCGCGACAAGGGCCAGGACGTGCTGTTCTTCGTCGACAACATCTTCCGCTTTACCCAGGCTGGCGCCGAAATGTCGGCTCTGTTGGGTCGTATCCCGTCCGCCGTGGGTTACCAGCCGACGCTGGCAACCGACATGGGCGCGATGCAGGAGCGCATCACCACCACGAACAAGGGCTCGATCACTTCGGTGCAGGCCGTGTATGTGCCCGCCGACGACTTGACCGACCCGGCGCCTGCGACCTCGTTCGCGCACTTTGACGCCGTGACCGTTCTCAACCGCGCCATCTCGGAAAAGGGTATCTATCCCGCCGTTGATCCGCTGGCATCCAACTCGCGTATTCTCGACGCCAATGTCGTTGGCGAAGAGCATTACGAAGTTGCCCGTCGCGTTCAGGAAGTGCTGCAGAAGTACAAGGCCCTGCAGGACATCATCGCCATCCTGGGCATGGACGAGCTTTCCGAAGAGGACAAGCTGACCGTGGCACGCGCCCGCAAGGTCGAGCGCTTCATGAGCCAGCCCTTCGACGTGGCTGAAGTCTTCACCGGTTCGCCTGGCGTGTTCGTGCAGCTTGCCGACACCATCAAGGGCTTCAAGGGCCTGGTGAACGGTGAATATGATCACCTGCCGGAAGCCGCCTTCTACATGGTCGGCACCATCGAAGATGCTGTCGCCAAGGCACAGAAGCTGGCGGCGCAGGCTGCTTAATTCGGATTGGGTCGCTGCGGCGGCCCCTTCCTTCTCGACATGGGGTCCGAATGAGAATTCGGACTCTTTTGGGATTACAAAAGCCGCGCGGTTAAGCCGCGAAAGTGACGCCACTTTCGCCGACCACGCTCTAGAGGACCAATAGAATGGCTGAAGGCCTCAAGATCGAGATCGTTTCGCCCGAGCGGCTGGTGCTGTCCGAAGTGGTGCAGTCGGTGACCGTACCGGGCAGCGAAGGCTATTTCACCGTGATGGATGATCATGCCCCGTTCATGACGACGCTGCGGTCGGGCTTTATCACCGTGACCAAGGATAGCGGCACCGCCGATATCTATTTCGTCAAGGGTGGCTTTGCCGATGTCTCCCCGGATGGTCTGACAATTCTGGCCGAGCAGTCGGTGCCGTTTACCGAATTCGACCACGCCGACCTTCAGACGCAGATCAAGGCGGCTCAGGACGAATTGGCTCGCGCCGAGACCCCTGAAGACAAGTCCTATACCCAGGAATTTCTCTCGGGCCTGCTCAACCTCGCCATCGAGGCGCAGCAGCTCAATGGTACGCATATTCACTAAGCGTCCGCTCAAGCATTGAATTGATAAGGCCGTTTCCTGCTGGAGACGGCCTTTTTGCTGACAAAATGGTCAGCGCGCACACCGATTGTGCAAGTGATTGATTTTGCTTGTGATTCTACTTCGAGCAATGTCTGGTTAAGTATTTTCGTCCACTCTTCGTCCGGGAACACTGGGCGGCTCGAAATGAACCGCGGATCGGGGACGGATCATGGGCACCTTTCTGGGCAATCTGCGGCTAACCTTCGCCATTTCGACCATGGCGATCGGTGGCATCGTCATCGCCATTCTTGCCGTGCTTGGCGGGCTGATGTTCAGCCTCACGAGTTCGGTACAAACCGATGTCGACAATGCCCTGCGCGCGGGTCTGCGGGTTGCCAGCCAGACCTTCAATGTCAGCTTGCCCAATATGGTGGTGGCGACCGACGAAGCCGGTTATGTGACCGGCCTTGAAGTGCGTACGCTGCCGCGGTTTCGCACGCCCGATGTGATGGACATGGTTGCCCGCGTCTCGGGGCACAGCGTGAGCCTTTACGTCAATAATCCTGAAGTGGGCGCGGACTTCAGCGTCGGCAGCACCAGTCGCGTCGATGGCGAGGGTGCGCGCATGAGTGCGCCGCTGACGCCGGATATGCCCGCCTATGCTGCGCTGTCCGCCGGGCAGAGCTATCGGGACGATATGACGATTGACGGCACGGCTTATGCAATCGTCTATCAGCCGATCATGCATCCGGATGGCAATGTGCTCGGTGCCTTCCGCGTCGATATCGATCGGACGCCGCTGGAGGCGGTGATCGGGCAATCCATGCTGGCGCTTGGCTTTATCGGGCTCGTGGTGATGCTTGTCATGGGGGGCGTGGCACTGATTGCGGCGCGCCAGTTGAGCCATCCTATCCCAAGACTGTCTGCGGTCATGGCGGCAATTGCCGATGGGGACCTCGATGTGGAAGTGCCCTATCATGAGCGCAGCAATGAAATCGGCGCCATGGCCCGGGCAGTGGAGGTCTTTCGGGCCAATGGCGCACAGAAGGCGGTGCTCGACGCACAGGCCCGCCAGCACATGGCCGAAGCCGCCGATCATACCGGGCAATTGCAGGCGATTTCGCGCGCCCAGATCGTGGCTGAGTTCAGTCTTGACGGCACGTTGATACATGCCAATGAGAATTTCCTCACCCTTTTGTGCTGGAGCGCAGAAAAGATCATCGGCAAGCCCAATGCGCTGTTCCTCTTCGATGCCGACCCCGCCAGCCAGAGCTATCGGCAATTCTGGGACGACCTGGCCGGTGGTCAGTTCAAAAGCGGAGAATATCGCCGTCGTACCAGCGAGGGCCGGGAGGTATGGATCCAGAGCACCTTTACCCCAATCTTCAACACTGACGGGGTGGCATATAAGGTGGTGCAGTTTGCCACGGACGTGACGGCGCGCAAGCAGGCGGTCGCCTCTATCGGTGCCGGGCTGAAGCAATTGGCCGATGGCGATCTCACCGGGCGGATCGAAACGCCGTTCCCGGCCGAATTTGAAGATCTGCGTATCGCACTGAATGCCACGGTGGAGCGCTTCTGCGATGTTGTGGGGCAATTGCGTGCCACGACGCGCTCGCTGCGTACGGCCAGCGGCGAACTTCTCTCGGGCGCCAATGATCTATCCGAGCGCACCACGCGGCAGGCCGCGACCATTGAGGAGACCTCGGCCTCCATGGAGCAATTGGCGAGCACGGTGGCGAGCAATGCCGGAATGGCCGAAGCGGCGGCGCGACAGGCCGAAAGCGTTTCCGGCTCGGCGGCGGAGAGCGGCGTGGTCATGAATGAGGCGACCGGCGCCATGGAGCGGATTACCCAGTCCTCGGCCAGAATCTCCAATATTATCGGGCTGATCGACGATATCGCCTTCCAGACCAATTTGCTGGCGTTGAATGCTTCCGTCGAAGCGGCGCGGGCAGGGGATGCCGGGAAGGGTTTTGCCGTGGTTGCCGTGGAAGTGCGGCGGCTTGCGCAAAGCGCCGCCAGCGCATCGGCGGATGTCAAGGCATTGGTGGAACAGAGCGGCGTTGAAGTGAAGAGCGGGGCGGGGCTGGTCGAGGTGGCCAGCGAGAAGCTCAGGACCATGCTGGCGGCAGTCGAGGAAAATGTGCAACTGGTGCGCTCTATTGCCCAGGCAAGCCGCGAGCAGGCCGCTTCGATTGACGAGGTCAATGCCGCTGTGCGCCAGCTCGATCAGATGACCCAGCACAATGCCGCGTTGGTGGAGGAAACCAATGCGGTGATCGAGCAGACCGAAAGCCAGACGCAGGCGCTGGATATGCTGGTCGACATTTTCATTGTCGAGGCGGACACTTCGCAGTCTGAGAAGGCGATGCGGCGCGTCGCGTAATCAAGAACGAGGTCAAGCAAGCGCGGCGCTGATCAGGGCTTTCGCGTGCAGATCGGTGGTGTCAAAGGTCGGTATCGGGCTGACGCTATCGTCGATCAGCATGCCGATTTCCGTGCAGCCGAGAATGACGGCCTGTGCGCCGCGCTGCGCAAGGCGCTCAATGGCCCTGATATAGATCTGCCGTGACTCTTCGCGCACGATGCCCTTGCACAGCTCCTCATAGATGATGCCATTGAGATTGGTGCGATCAATGTCGGGAACCAGCGGGGTCAGGCCGCGCGCGGTCAGGCCATCGGTATAAAAGCTCATCTCCATGGTGAAACGCGTGCCCAAAAGGCCAATCGTGTCATAGCCATCGGCGAGCAGCGCATCCGCCGTGGGATCGGCGATGTGAATGAAGGGAATTTCGATGCCTTCGGTCACGCGCTCGGCTATGACATGCATCGTATTCGTCGCCAGGCCAAGCACTTCGGCCCCGGCCCCTTGCAGGCCACGCGCCACTTTATTGAGTTCATCGCCGGCCCGGTCCCATTCTCCGGCCGATTGCATGGCCGCAATCGGCGCAAAATCGACCGAATGGATGAGCAGTGGCGCCGAGTGCAGGCCACCGCGCCGGGCGGCAGTCTCCTGGTTCAGCACGCGGTAATAATGGGCGGTCGATTCCCAGCTCATGCCGCCGATCAGGCCGATGGTTTTCATGGTGCGGTCAGGCATGGGTGAACCGGAGGGGAATATCGGCAAAGGCCGTTGCGACCTTTTCATAAGCGTCCCGTTTGAAGGGTACGATCAAGGCGGGGGTGCGGCTCAGCTTTTCCCAGCGCCAGGCGTCGAATTCGGCGGTGAACTTGCCGCCGCCGGGCGTCGCCACATCGATTTCGCTGTCATCGCCGGTGAAGGCGAAGGCGAACCAGCGCTGGCGCTGGCCGCGATATTTGCCCTTGAGCGCAATGCCCAGCGCGTCGTCGGGCAGATCGTAATGGATCCATTCGGGCGCTTCGGCGAGCAGGCTGACCGAGGTGATATTGGTTTCTTCGTGCAGCTCGCGCAGGGCGGCCCGCAATGAATCCTCGCCCTTGTCGATCCCGCCCTGCGGCATCTGCCACGGCGCCTGCAATTCGGTCTCGGCTTCCCAATGCACACCGATCTTGCGACGGCCGACAAAGACATTGCCTTGGCTGTTGAACACGGCGACGCCCACGCAATCACGATAAGGCAAAGCTTCACGGTCGGGCCGGCTGGTCATGGGGCGGTGTCTCTTATTTCATCAGGGCGCTGGCAGGCACCAGTGCAATTCCCTTGGCATCAAGTTCCCGCGCCCATTCGGACACGGCCTGCACGGAGATGGGCAGGGCACTGACAATACCAATAGCGCTGCCGGATTCCATGGCCTGTGCCTCAAGGCTGGCAAGCGCTGTGAGAATGGATGTGCGGGCAGGATTGGCGTCGACCATCACATTGGCGCGGGCAAAGGGCACTTTATTGGTGCCAGCCAATTGCGCGGCAACGGAGCGATTGGAGCCGCCATCATCGATATAGCCGAGGCCGCGCGCGCCCAGTTCTTCAAGCACGGGGGCCATGTCGACGGCAGAGGCGGTGAAACGGGCGCCCATATTGTTGATGACGCCGAAATAGCCGCCAAAACGCGCCATCAACCAGAAGAGCTTGTCGAGATTGGCGCGCGGCGTTTCGCCGGTGAGGATCGTGTGCGGGCCCGGATCGTTCTGGGGGTAGTCAAAGGGCTCCATCGGCACTTCGAGCATGACTTCATGACCGGCGGCGCGGGCCGAAGCGACGGTGTTTTCGAGCGAGCGGCCATAGGGCGCAAAGGCCAGCGTCACTTCGCCGGGCAGCGTATCGATGGCGTCGAGCGAGCCCTGCTCGTTAATGCCGAGCCCGGTGACGATCAGTGCGATGCGGGGACCGGTTTCGGCGCCCACCGAACTGGGCCGACGATAGGCCGCGAAGGGGGTCAGCCCGGTATTGGACATCCGGGGGATGGCGCCATTGGCGGTTTCTTCGCTGAGGTCGGGAAGCGCGCCCATGCGTGTCGGGGATGCGCCCATTGTCGGCGCCTGCTGGCCTGCGCTGTCCTCTATCGCGTCAGCGGGGGTCTGCCCGGCATCGGCGGTGATCGTGGCGGGGCGGCTGGCAACAGTGTTGGCGACCGCATTGCCATCGCGGGTGGAGGTAATAGCGGCCTCCATGGTGGGCCGTCCGCCTTCAGGATCGTCTACCAATACGATCCGCAGCACGAAGCCGCCGACGATCAGGACAATCAGAGTAAAGAGCAGGCGCGCGAGCGGAAAATGGAAGCCATTGCGTTCGGCGCGTCGCTTGCGCCCCTTCAATGGCGTGGACAGGTCATTGGCCATGAACGTTCCGCTTGTGCCCGGAGGCGTTGAAAAAAGGCCGCGAACCGAATCAGCGGTTCGCGGCCCATTCTAGCATGTCCCGGCGCTCACTCCGCTTGGGGCGGATAGGCCGGATTGGTTTCCTCGCCATTGATAAGGCGCAGCGCATATTGCAATTGGGCGTCCTCTTCCTTGTCCTGCGGAACATAGACGGAGGAGCCCACGGTCGATTCTTCCTGACCCTCGATGGTGATGTGGCCCTCAAGGCCCGCCTCACCGATGATCTCGTCGCGGCCCTGGAATTCTTCGGGCACGACCTGCTTGATCTCGATGTCCGGGGTGATGCCCAGAGCCTGAATCGAGCGGTTATTGGGCGTGTAATACCGCGCGGTGGTCAGGCGCATGGCGCCGTCGGGGCCAAGCGAAATGATCGACTGCACCGAACCCTTGCCGAAGGAGCGCGTGCCCACCAGGGTAGCGCGCTTATGGTCCTGCAGGGCACCGGCGACGATCTCGGAAGCCGAGGCGGAGCCGCCATTGATCAGCACGACCATGGGGACATCGGCCAGCTTTTCATCGAGCGCATCGGGCATGGCGTCATAGCGGGCGCTTTCACCCTCGGTACGGCCGCGCGTCAGGACCACGGCGCCGCGATTGAGGAAAGCATCCGAGACATAGACCGACTGATCCACCAGCCCGCCGGGATTGTTGCGCAGGTCAAGAATGATGCCCTTGGGCGGCACGTCGCCGCGCTCGGCGTAAATGTCCCTGACGGCATTTTCGATGCCGATAAAGGCCTGTTCGGAGAAGCGGGACAGGCGCAATAGCGCAATATCGCCCTCCATCGACCAGCGTACGGCGCGCATGGAAATGATGCCGCGCGTCAGCTCGAATTCGATCGGGTCGGTGACCCCCTCGCGCATGATGGTGATGGTCACCTGCGTGCCGACCGGGCCGCGCATCTTGTCCACGGCCTCGTCCTGGGTCATGCCCTGAACCTGCTGGCCGTTGATTTCCACGATCAGGTCATTGGCGAGAATCCCGGCATTGGCGGCTGGCGTATCATCGATGGGCGAGACCACGCGGATCAGTTGATCTTCCATCATGATCTCGACGCCCAGTCCGCCGAACTGGCCGGAAATATCTTCGCGGGTTTCGCTGTAATCGGTGGGCGGCAGATAGCCCGAATGCGGATCGAGCGATGTCAGCATGCCCTGAATCGCCGCGCGGATCAGCTCTTTCTCATCGGGTGGATCGACATATTCAGCGCGAATGCGATCGAAGATTTCGCCGAAGAGATTGAGATCGGCATAGACTTCGAGCGGATCGCGCGGCGCGGCGGCGCGCTCTGCCGCAGTCGGCTCGGCTTCTTCGCCGGATGGATTGGGCGCGATGTCCTCGGTGGGCGCGGGCGCCTGATCCTGGGCAATCAGCATCGTGGCCGGCACCAGCAAAACCGCGCAAAACGCGGCGGCGCCAAGGATTGGGAGACGCATGGAGAGTTTATCCCGTCTGTTCGTTGCCTGCCCACCAACCCGAGGGGTCGAAAGGCTCGTTGTTCTGTCGAAGCTCAATATAAAGGGTCGGCTGGGCGTTTCCAGCACTGGTCGTTACGGTCCGCCCAATTGTGCGTGATCCCATTCTGCCCAGCGGCTCGCCCATCTGCAGGAATTGGCCAATCTCGGCGGACACCGAATCAAGGCCGGCCAGTAATGCTGTGTAACCATCGCCGGTATTGAGAATGACGATCTGGCCATAATTGAGGTAAGGGCCCTTATAGAGCACGAAGCCATCAGCGGGTGCGAGCACCTGCGCCTCGGCGGCGGTGAGGATCGACTGGCCCTGCGCGATGCCGCCCCTGCCGTCATTGGCGCCAAAGGCCACCGCCATTCGGCCATTGGCCGGCTGGACGAGATAGCCGCGGGTCAGCGGGAACGGAATGGCAGGCTGGGTCCGCGCCGCGTCGGCAAAGGCAATCTCAATAGCCTCGGGCGAAAGCTGGGGCAGGTTCGGATCGGCGGTTTGCGTATTATTGGCGCTGCTGGCAGCGCGCTCGGACAGGGCGCCGATCAATTCGCGCAGTGTGCTGGCGCGTTCGGCCAGGGCGACGGCTTCGGCTTCTTCGGTGGCCAGTTCGTCATTCATATGAGCGATGCCCTGTTTGCGGGCGGCGATCAGGGTGGCGATGCGGAGTTGTTCTTCTTCAAGTACCTCGTGATTGGCCTTGAGATTGGCCTCTTCGACCAGGGCGGCGGTCTTGATCTCGGTCAGGGTCTTTAAATCGGCGGCGACATTGTCGGCCCTGTCGCGCAATTGCGGGACGATGGCGGCGATCAGCATGGCGCCGCGCGCCGAGCCCAGCGCGTCGTCCGGATTAACGATCAGGGCCGGGGGCGGATTGAGCGAGATGCGCTGTAAAGCTGCGAGAACATTGGCGATTTCGGTGTCGGCGCCATCGAGGCGACCGCGCACTTCAAGTTCGCGGATGATCAGATCGGAGAGGCGTTCTTCGATGTCGGCGACTTCGATTTCGGCCAGTTTGACGCGCTGGCCGGCGGCGATGAGGGCGGCGTTCTGCTGAACGTTGTCGCCTTCCATCGCATCGATTTCGGCCTTGAGCGCGTCTATGCGCTCGCGGCTGAGGGTGAGGGTTGACTCAATCTCGGCCAGATCGGTGGCGCTAGTTTCGACCGGGTCTGGCGGGGTTTCCTCATCTGTTTCAGAGACTTGGGAGGGATCGAGCGGTATTGTGCCCCGCAGGTCGGTTTCGATGGTTTCGGCTGGCGACTGGGCAAGGGCAGGCGGGCTGACAAGGCCCAGCATCAGCAGGCCTATCAGTACAATCCTGGTCATGCTTGCCGGTGGCAAGTCCATGGTCGCTCCCCGAATCAGTGGCGGCACATTAGCAAGCCGAGGGCAAAAACCGGGTTAACATTGCTTAACCATAAACAGTGTGCCGATCACCGAAGGGTGAAGCAGGCCCGGCTCCAGGACCCCTTTGATGAACGGATTATCGTCGCAAAAAGCAGGTTCGGGAGAAATGGCCTAATCTCCGCGATGATAGGGATGGCCCGACAGGATGGTGGTGGTCCGGTACAGCTGCTCGGCAAGCATGATGCGGACGAGCTGATGGGGCCAGACCATGGGCGAAAAGCTGATGACCAGATCGGCGCTTTTGACAAAATCGGGGTCGATGCCGTCGGCCCCGCCGATGACGAAGCCGACCGAGGCCCGGCCATCGTCGCGCCAGCGGCCGAGCTGGTTGGCGAACACGTCCGAGGCGAGGGATTTTCCACGTTCATCGAGCGCCACGATGATGCCATCGGGCAGGGCGGCGCGAATGGCCTTCGCTTCTTCGGCCTTGCGCGAAGCGGCGGAGCCGGCGCGGCTTTCGCTGAGTTCGGTGACGTCGAAGCCGGTGAGGGCCAGCGGCTTGCCTGATCCCGTAGCGCGCTCAAGATAACGGGCCACAAGCTCGCGCTCTGGCCCGTTCTTCATTCGGCCAACGGCCGCGATGCTGATCCGCATGCGGTCAGTCCGTTTTAGTGCTGGTCAGCGGCGAAATCGGCCTGCCACATCTTTTCGAGGCTATAGAATTCACGCACTTCGGGACGGAAGACGTGGAGGATGACGTCACCGGCATCGACCAGAATCCAGTCGGCATGGGTCATGCCTTCGACACGCGGCTTGCCATGGCCATTTTCGCGCAGGGCGGTGATCACCTGATCGGCGACGGCGGCGACGTGACGATGCGAGCGGCCGGAAGCAACGACCATGTGGTCGGCCAGCGAGGACTTGCCGGTAATATCCACGGCAACAATCTCCTCGGCCTTGGCGTCGTCGAGGACTTCAAGGATGAGATCGATCAGCGGCTTGCCAGTGCTGGCGGGCGCGGGTGCGGTGGGAGAGGTATTTTCGGGCAGCACGGCCATGTTCAACGGCCTTCCGCCCATGCGCGGGCATGGGTCATGCGTAAGTCAAGCATCCTTGGTTGTTGATCGGAATGTAGCGGCGTCGTTGAAAACGGCAAGCCGTCTGTTCCTGTTCCGGTGACAATGATCACTTGGCGCTCAATATGCGCTTTTCAAGGGGATTTCGCAAGGTCGTGCGACGATCAGGCTGAATCTGCTCCCGCCGCCGCGCGGATGGCGCTCGAGGACAAGGCCGATTGCCGCCCCTGGAGATAAATCCAGGCGGGGGGCTGAGCATAGGGCAGGAGCGGGCCAGCACTCTCATCGAGCTGGGCGTGATCGAGCACGCTGGCGGCGCGTGAGGCCAGCGCACGGCGGCCCGCGCCGGGGCGGACATAGACCGCGATGGGCACTTTGGCGGCAATGTCGCGCCAGCGTTCCCAGCGATGGAAATCGGCAAGGCTATCGGCCCCCATGATCCAGACAAAGCGCCGGTCGGAGAGGGCAGAGGTGAGGAAATTTATGGTCTGCCAGGTATAGGCGAAGCCCTTTTCCGCCTCAAAGCCGGTGACGCGAATGCGCGGATGGAAGATGCGGGCGCGGGCCGCCAGGACGCGGTCCCTGAGCGGGGGCAGGCCGGAATTGTTCTTGAGCGGATTGCCGGGCGTGACCAGCACCCAGAGCGCGTCCAGCTCCAGTCGGCGCATGGTTTCTTCCATGACGAGGATATGGCCGTCATGAACCGGATTGAAGGAGCCGCCGAACAGGCCAATCCGCATGCCCGATGCCGAGGGCGGCAGGGTGGTAATGCCGGGAATGCGGAGGGGTTGGCGGTTGGTCATGGGTGGCACACATCTTCCCCTCTCCCCTTGAGGGAGAGGGTGGATCGGCCAAAGGCCGAGACGGGTGAGGGGTTCCGTCCTATCCAGGCACTGGATGAGGGGGTGAATTCAGCACCCCTCATCCGCCCTTCGGGCACCTTCTCCCTCAAGGGGAGAAGGCTACCACCGAGACATTCGTTCTTAAGAACACTCAAGGCCTTGTCTGTCCGTTGCCGCGGACGCGGTATTTGAAGCTGGTGAGCTGTTCGACGCCGACCGGGCCGCGGGCGTGCATCTTGCCGGTGGCGATGCCGATTTCGCCGCCGAAGCCGAATTCGCCGCCATCGGCGAACTGGGTGGAGGCATTGTGAACGAGGATGGCAGAGTCGATTTCGTTGAAGAATTTTTCGACCGCTTCGGCGTCCTCGGCAATGATGGCTTCGGTGTGGTGGCTGGAATAATGCTCGATATGGGCGATGGCTTCGTCCACGTTGCCGACGATCTTTACCGAGATGATCGCGTCTTCATATTCGGTGCGCCAGTCCTGTTCGGTGGCGGCAATCGCATCGGGGATCAGGGCGAGAACGGTGTCATCGCCGCGAATTTCGCAGCCCTTGGCCACCAAAGCCTCGATGATGGGGCGCAGATGGGTGGTCACCACGTCTTCGTGAATAAGCAGGGTTTCGGCAGCGCCGCAAATGCCGGTGCGGCGCATTTTGGCGTTGAGGGTCACGGCGACGGCTTTGTCGAGATCGGCGCTCTTGTCGATATAGACATGCACCAGACCTTCGAGATGGGCAAAGACCGGCACCCGTGCTTCTGACTGGACGCGGGCGACCAGCGATTTGCCGCCGCGCGGCACGATGACGTCGATATTGCCACCCAGACCCTTGAGCATTTCGCCCACGGCTTCGCGGTCGGTGGTGGGAACGAGCTGGATGCATTCGACCGGCAGGTGGGCCAGATGCAGCCCATCGAGCAGGCAATCGACAATGGCGCGGGATGAATGGAAACTGTCGCTGCCGCCGCGCAGGATAACGGCATTGCCCGATTTGATGGCGAGGGCGCCGGCATCGGCAGTGACATTGGGGCGGCTCTCAAAGATCACGCCGATGACGCCGAGCGGGGTGCGCACGCGCTCGATATGGAGGCCATTGGGACGGTCCCATTCGGCAATGACGGAGCCAACCGGATCGGGCAGTTCGGCAATGGTCTTTACCGCTTCGATAATGCCGTCGATGCGGGCGTCGGTGAGCAGAAGCCGGTCGAGGAAAGCGCCGGAAATGCCCTTTTCCTTTGCCGCAGCCATGTCGAGTTCATTGGCGGCGAGGATCTGCTTGCGATGGGCATTGATGGCCCCGGCGGCGGTGAGCAGGGCGGTGCGCTTCTGCTCGGCACTGGCGATCTTGAGGGCGCTGGCGCCGATACGGGCCTTCCTGCCGATCTCGGCCATGAGTGCAGGAATAGTCTCGGCACTCTGTTTGATGGCGCTCATGAGTTTTCCTCCTCCTTGGCGCCGGTCAGCACCAGATTGTCACGATGGACCAGTTCGGACCGGCTGCCGACGCCGAGAACGGCAATGATGGTGTCGCGGTGCTTGCCGATGACCTCGCGCGCATCGGCGCTGTCGAGACCGGAGAGGCCCCGGGCGACTTCGCGGCCATCAGGCCCGGTAATGGCAATGGTATCGCCGCGCTCGAAATCACCGCTAATTTTGGTGACGCCGACGGGCAGCAGCGAACGGCCCTGATTGAGGGCGCGGACGGCTCCCGCATCGATCTGAACGCTGCCCGAAACCTGCAAAGTGCCCATGATCCAGCGTTTGCGCGATTGGGCGCGGCTGGTGACGGGCTGGAACAGGGTGTGCATGCCGCCTGTCGCCAATGTCCTGAGCGGATGCGGCTCGGTGCCCTTGGCGATGATCATGGCGGTGCCGGCCATGGTGGCGATCTTGCCGGCTTCGACCTTGGTCGTCATACCGCCGCGCGAGAGGTGGCTTGCCGCGCCACCGGCCATGGCTTCGATGGCGGGGGTGATCCGTTCCACCAGCGGGATATGGGTGGCCGAAGGGTCTTTGGCGGGCGGGGCGGTGTAAAGGCCGTCAATGTCGGAGAGCAGGACCAGCAGGTCTGCTTCGATCATGGTGGCGACGCGGGCGGAAAGCCGGTCATTATCGCCATAGCGGATTTCCGCGGTGGCGACAGAGTCGTTCTCATTGATGATGGGGATGGCGCCGAGGCCGACCAGCGTCCTGATCGTGGTGCGGGCATTGAGGAAGTAACGGCGTTCCTCGGTGATGTTGGGGGTGATCAGGATTTGCCCGGTGACGATGGCATGCTGGCCAAGGGCATCGGCCCAGGCCTGCGACAGGGCGATCTGTCCGGCGCTGGCAGCGGCCTGGGATTGTTCGAGCGTCAGGCTGGTGGCGGACAGGCCGAGAAGGCCCCGGCCCAGAGCGATGGCGCCGGACGAGACGATGACAATCTCGCGGCCTTCGGCCTTGAGAGCCGCAATATCGGTGGCAAGCCCCGCCAGCCATTCGGCGCGCAGCTTGCCGGATTTATCGACCAGGAGGGCCGAACCGATCTTGATGGTGATGCGGCGATAGGAGGCGAGGGGGGTCATTGGATGGTTTCCAAAGGTAATCTAGAGACCCCCACCCAACCTCCCCCTGAAGAAGGGGGAGGGGCCGCCTTGTGAGCGTGACGAGATCGAAGGTCTGCACCAAACCGCTCCTCCCCCTTCTTCAGGGGGAGGTTGGGTGGGGGTGTTTCGAGCCAGCTCCAACGGCTGCCGATCAAGGGGTCCACTTTGTTTCCGTTGCCTTCTTGTCCAGCGCGTCGGCTTCGGCCTTTTCGGCGTCGAGGAAGTTGAGCACGTCCCAGAGAACCTGTTCCACGCCCTGCCCGGAGACACCGGAGACGAGGCGGACTTCGGCCTTGCTGGCCTTTTTCAGCGCCTTGACCTTGTCCTTGATCTCGTCTTCGGAGAGCGCGTCGACCTTGTTGAGGACGACGATTTCGGCCTTGTCGGCCAGCACATCGGCATAGGCGGCCAGCTCGTGGCGCACCGCCTTATAGACATGGACCACATCCTCATTGGTGCCATCGATCAGGTGAATGAGGATATTGCAGCGCTCGATATGGCCGAGAAAGCGGTCGCCAATGCCGATGCCCTCGCTGGCGCCCTCGATGAGGCCGGGAATATCGGCCAGCACGAATTCGCGTTCGCCCAGCCGCACCACGCCCAGATTGGGATGCAGCGTGGTGAAGGGGTAATCGGCAATTTTGGGCTTGGCCGCGGAGACGGCGGCCAGAAAGGTCGACTTGCCGGCATTGGGCTGGCCGACGAGACCGGCATCGGCAATGAGCTTGAGACGCAGCCAGATGCCCTTTTCGATGCCTTCCTGACCCGGATTGGCGCGGCGGGGGGCCTGATTGGAGCTGGTCTTGAAATAGGCATTGCCGAAGCCGCCATTGCCGCCCTTGAGCAGGACGACGCGCTGGCCGATTTCGGTGAAGTCGGCGATCAGGGTTTCCTGATCTTCCTCGAAAATCTGGGTGCCCTTGGGCACGCGCAGCACGATATCCTCGGCATTGGCGCCGTGGCGGTTCTTGCCCATGCCATGGGTGCCGGTATCGGCGCGGAAATGCTGCTGATAGCGGAAGTCGATCAGCGTATTGAGGCCTTCGGCGCAGACGGCGACAATGTCACCGCCGCGTCCGCCATTGCCGCCATCGGGGCCGCCGAATTCGATGAACTTTTCACGATGGAAACTGACAGAGCCGGCGCCGCCGGCGCCGGACTTGATATAGACCTTGGCCTGGTCAAGAAATTTCATGGTTTTCGAGCCTTCCAGGCGGAATGAGACAATTGAGTGTCGATATGCTCCACCTCGGCGTTGCGCGCAAGGCAGAGCAGGGTGGATCGGCCGGTCTCGGTAAATCCGAGCTTATGCTGGATGGCGAGCGAGGCGGCGTTGAAGTGAAACACACCCGAATAGAGATTGGGTGCATTGGTGGTAGCGAAGAACCAGTTGATCGCCGCTTCACTGGCTTCGCTCATAAAGCCGCGCCCCCAGAAGGGCTGGCCCAGCCAATAACCGATAATGGGGCCGGTGGGGCCGGGGTGAAAACCGACCTGCCCGATATAGGCGCCATCCCAGTCGATGGCGAAATTGACCTGATCGGGCGGCAGGTCCGGCTTGCGGGTGCGCAGCCAGGCCTCGGCATCCTCGAAGCGATAGGGGAAGGGCACGCGGGCCAGATTGCCCGAGACCGCGAAGTCATTGAGATAATGGGCGAGAGCGGGCGTGTCTTCCCGATGCGGCGGCCGCAGGGTCAGCCTTTTGGTGCGCAGGCGGGTCATCTCGATAGATCCAGCCTGAGAAAGGTTGCCTCGACCCCGGCATTGGGGCCGATCGGCTCGGCGCCGACATGGGTTTGCACGAAACCGAGCTTGCCCAGAACGTGAAGCGAGCGGGCATTGTCGCTGAGCGCACGGGAATTGAGAGCGTCAATGCCCGCGGCGCGCGCTGCCGCGATGACGGCCTTGCCCGCTTCGGTGGCATAGCCATGGCCCCAATAGGGCTCGCCCAGCCAATAGCCGAGAACCGGGTCTTCGCCTTGGGCAAAGCTGAGGCCGATGACGCCGATCAACTCATCATTGAGCAGCATGCCGTAGCACAATTCTTCGGCGCTGGGCACGATCTCCTCGATGAAGAAGCGTGCGTCCTCGTCCGTATAGGGAAAGGGCAGGCGGCTCATCCATTTATGGACGTTTTTATTATTGCAGAGGCGCGCAATCGCGGCGGCGTGAGCCATGGTCGGGGCCGCCAGAACCAGGCGCTCGGTGGCAAGCGTGGCGGGCAGACGATCCTTAAGAGTGGTCATGGCTCAAAACTCCGAAAATGCGAAAGGGGAACCGGGTGGACCCGGTTCCCCTTTGCTTTGCATTGTCTTGATCCAAACAAAGCCGGGGAACGAGGTCTCCGGCTTGCTGGTCAGGCCTGCCGGATTATTCGGCGGCCTCTGCCGGGATGACAGACACGTGTACTTTGGAGTTCGCGCGGGTGCGGAACGCAACATTGCCGTCGATCAGGGCATAGATGGTGTGGTCCTTGCCCAGGCCGACGCCGGTGCCAACAGCCCACTTGGTGCCGCGCTGACGGATGATGATGTTGCCGGCGACGACAGTTTCGCCACCAAACTTCTTCACGCCAAGACGACGGCCAGCAGTATCACGACCGTTGCGGGATGAACCGCCTGCTTTCTTATGTGCCAACTGTCTAGCTCCTTATTCCTTGTCGGCCTTGTCGGCCTTTTTGGCCGGGGCCTTCTTTGCCGGCTTTTCAGCGGCAGTGTCTTCCTTGGCGGCAGCGGCCTTCTTGGCAGCCGGCTTCTTGGCCGGAGCCTCGGCAGCGTCAGCCTTGGTTGCCTTCTTGGCCGGAGCCTTTTCAGCAACGGCTTCGGTGTTCTCGGCCTTGGCAGCAGCCTTGATCGTCGGCTTGGCGCCGCCGGTCAGGATTTCAGTGATGCGGACAGTCGTCAGCAGCTGACGGTGACCATTGCGGCGACGCGAATTGTGGCGACGACGCTTCTTGAAGATGATGACGGTCTTCTGCTTCCTGGTCTCGACCAGTTCAGCAGCAACCAGAGCGCCTTCCACCAGCGGAGCGCCGATGGTGTCGCCAACCATGAGAACCTGGTCAAAGGTGACGATGTCACCAGCCTCGGCCTCGAGCTTTTCGATCTTGATGACGTCGTTCGCAGCAACCTTGTACTGCTTACCGCCCGTCTTGATAACGGCGAAAGTCATATGCATTGCCGAGCGATCTTTCGCCCGGTCCCTATCTGTCGCGCTCTGTGGCGCCGCGGATTTCGTGCCGTTTCCGCGGGCTTTTCGAAAAATGAGCCGGTTCAGAACCGGCGGCAGCCTCGAGCAGCGTTTTCAAACAAAACCAGCGCACCGGACGGACCGGGGCGCAGGATGGGCTGGCTTATCGGGGCAAAAGCCCCAAGAGTCAAGGCGAAACTCCGGTGTCTGGCCGTCTCAATACCATTTGAGGATGCGGATCTGGCTGTGATCGCCGACGCCTGCTTCCAGTGCGTCCAGCCTGGCCTGACTATAGTGATAGGGATAGACGATTTTTGGCCGAAAGGTGTTGATCGCCTCGGCCGCCTGTTCCTGGGACATGGTGAAGGGCAGGTTCATCGGCAGAAAGGCGAGGTCGATGTTCTCAAGCGCCAGCATTTCGGGCGTCGGTTCGGTATCCCCGGCAATATAGATGCGGCTGTCCCCGATGGTGATGAGATAGCCATTGCCCACGCCCTCGGGATGATAGCGCAGGCGGGTTTCGGTGATATTATAGGCAGCGATGGCCTCTATCGGTATGGAATTGATCTCGGTGCTTTCACCATCGGCGAGCGCTAAGGCATTGGCCTTGAGCGCAGCGGGCAGGCGCGGAAAAACCTGACCATTGGTGATGATCGGCGCATCTGCGGCAATGGCCTGCAGGGTGAACTGATCGAAATGATCGTCATGTGCATGGGTGATGAGAATGAGCATCGGCGCGGGCAGGTCCGCATAGAGCGCCGCGTCGCCCACGGGGTCGATATAGATTGCCTGATCGGCAAAGGTCAGTACCACGCTGGCATGCTGGATGGCGTGGATCGTCAGCGCGCCAAGGCTGGTCTCAACGCTGTCAGTGCCGGGTATGGTGTCCTCGGATTGGGCGGCTGCGGGCAGAAAGCTCAGGGCAGGCAGGCTCGCCATGCCGACGATTACGGACCGTCTCTTCAAATCAATATCCTCCCAGATTGATCCGGCCAGCATAGATTGGCGCGGTGAATCCGCAATGAAATCGTTTTAATTATGGTATTCTGGCCGGATAATGCTGATCGCGCAGGATAATATTGGCTGGGAGCAATGACCCACTTTCCCCCATTCTGGCAGCAATATGGGTGTTGCAGGCTGGCCCTTGCTATGTCATAAGCCGCCCCGTATCGACCAGAAGCGCCGTGTGAATGGGGCTTTCGATCTCGCGGAGAGATGGCAGAGTGGTTGAATGCACCGCACTCGAAATGCGGCATGGGGGCAACTCCATCGGGGGTTCAAATCCCTCTCTCTCCGCCATTTTGCCTCGCGCATATTTCACTTCAGCTCCAGCGGCGGCTTCCTTCGAGTGATCGTGCTTCGACCTCGGCGTTCAAGCTCGGCTTAAACTCCCCACTATAAGATTTTGCCGGTTCGGTCTGCCGGATGTCCCTAAAGAGCAGGGCCTGGTGCGCGCGGTCAGTTCATGTTTTGGCGCGAGACCAGATCGCATTCGCCGCTGGGTTCGACGCGCAACGCCAATTGCTGGCGGTCGAGTTCGGCAAGCCATGCGGCCCATGAGCAGGGGCTCATGCCGGTGTCCTCGCGGCCCTCGTCATTGCGGGCAAAGCGCAGCTTGAGCTGGGAATGCTCTTCGCCGAAAACATTGCGTATGCGTGCAATTGCCGGGCTGCCATTGCGGTCCAGCACCCAGTTGCGAATATCCCGATGCCTTGTGAGCATATGTGCCTGTGCCATTTGTGCCTCCTCCTGCGACTGAAGGGCAACGGCATGGCGAAGTTGTCGTTCCCGGTTCAGCGGGTCAATTTTCGATCCATTGGGTCACAAGATCGAGATCGTCCATTTCCTCTTGCGTGAAATAATAGAGCTGGGTCGGCGGGGTTTCGAGCGCGTGCAGCCAGAGGGCCGGATCGACGCCGGAAAGACTGAGATGGCGGGTGATATCGGCGGTGACGCTTTGCGCATCGGCCATGGCGACACCGGCGACGCTCAGCGCGTCGACGGAGGTGGCGCTGAGTGCTGCGGCATAAATCTGGTGGACGCCAATGGCGGCGTCGCGCCCGGCCCTGCGTTCAATCCCTGATGCGAAAATGAGGGGGCAGGAGGAGGCGCAGAGCCCGCCATTGTCCACCTGCGTTGCAAGGCCATGCTCGCGGATCAGGCGGCCAATGGCGAGGGCGTCATCGACCGAACCGCCGGGGGAATCGAGCAGAACAGTCTGCACATATTCGCCACGCGCAGTAATTTCGGCAGCGAAGCGGGTGGCCGAACCGGGGTCGATCGAGCCGGTGAGGCTGAGCGTGCCGCCCGCGCCCAGGGCAATGTCGAGCGGGGCTTCGAGCAGGTCCGGGCTGGTGGTGATGGGCGGGCGGGGACGACCATCGCCGCTTTCGGTGGTGGCGGGGGGCAGGATGGGTTGGGGGGTAAAGGTCAGCGCGTCGGGTGCGTTTTCGGTCAATTCGCGGAAATCGACATAGAGCACGCCCAGCGTGCCGATAAGCAGCGCGAAAAAGGCGAAGCGCAGGATCGAGCCATCCTCGATCCGCATCAGCCGCGAGGTGACCTGGCCAAGAAAGCCGCGTTCGTCGCTGTCTATACGGGCATTGGCCTCGCTTTTCATGCCGGGCGTGGGCCTTCGCTGCGTTTGCGCTGGGTGGGTTTGAGCGGGGTGACCGTGTCGGAACCGGTGCCGGGTTCGGCATCCGCTTCTACTTCTGCCACGGTCCTTTCGTCGTCGAATTCGGCGATCTGTGGCGCGAGGGCGGCGGCGGCTTCTGATGCGCCTTCAGCCTCCATGCGCTTATAGAGCGCCATGGCCCGCAGCATTTCGGCGGCGGTGATGGTTTCGGCTTCCTGCAAGCTTTCGGCCTCGCGGCGCATGGCGTCATTGACCACCATCAGGGTGAGCACCAGCACCACGGGCAGCAGATCAATGGAAATGGCGCCGGCCCATGAGGGCACGAAATCGGACCAATAGCGGATGACCGCTTCGGCGCTGGAGAGCGGCACGAAGCGACGCTGTTCGACGGCAGGGGTGGCGAGAATTTCGTCGGCGGCAAGGGTCAGGGCGGTGGATTGCGCGGCAACCGAAGCGCGCACGGTTTCCATGACCTGATCCTGGCGGCTGGCGAGGTCGGCCGAGCGCCCATCGGCCACCGGCGCGATAAAGCCCGCCGAAAGATCGGTGGCGGCGCGTTTTACCGAGGAGGCGACATCGGTCTGCTGGAGGGCGGCGATGATGGCGGATAGCTGCACGGCTTCTGCCTGAAAGGCGTCGGCGCGCGGTTCGATGGTGCCGGGTGTGGAGACCAGTTCGCGCATGGTGGCGAGCCGGGCCGAGCCTTGCTCAAAGAGGCCCGCCACTTCGACGCGCGAGCCGGAAATGGTGGCGGCGAGCTGGGTCATCTGCGTGCTCATCTGGGAGAGGAGCTGGACGACGCTGCCCGACCCTTGCGTGCCGGTCAAAGCGCCGCTTTCGCGTTCGTCCTGTGCCAAAGCCGCAAAGCGCGCGGCCGCGCGTTCGACGTCCGGCAGCAGGCTCTGGGTGGAGAGCGCCCGCGCATGGGCATTGTCGAGGTCTTCGGCATAGCCTTGCAGGGTGACGGCCATGTGTTGTTCCAGCGCAGCCGAGCCGGCGAGCGCTGCGGCATTGAGCCAGGAGGACATGGCGATGATCATACAGCAGCCAATGGCCATGGTGATGAACAGGCCCATGCGCTGCACGCCGCTGACCACCAGCGGAATGAAGCGCATCATGTAAATCCAGAAGGCGTAGATCGCCACCGAGACCGCTGCCGAATAGATGATGGCGGCAAAAAAGACAAAAGTGGCCGAGCCATCGAGCAGGCCGCGCACGCCCAGATAGGTGTAGACGCCCGAGGCCAGGGCAAGAACCGCCAGCGCAAAACGGCTCATGGTTTCGACGCTGCGCACGGTTTCGTGCAGGCGGACGGCGTTCGGCTTGAGTTGCATATCTGGCCCCGGAAGCGATGCGGCCGTTTTGGCCTTAATGTCAGGTTAACACGGCTAAACCGGCAAGAAATGGGCAGATTGGGGCAGGGTTAATCGCGGCGGATGATTTCTGCGTGATGGCCTGTGCCTAGGCGGTCCTGTCCAGTTCGGGGGCGATGAGGCGCAGGCACATCAATCTGATCCCCTCGGCCATCGCCGTCTCGTCCCGCACTTTGAGCGCGATGCCATAGGCGGCGGAGACGACGAGCCGCGCGAGGGGCGATGGATTGGCCAGCCCTTCTGCGGCGAGCAATGCCTCGATGCCCTGCATCATTTCCGCGTCCTTGTCGGCCAGCGTCAAGCCCATGCGCTTGTGTTCGCTCATCAATTCAGCCGCGTGGGGCGAGCCCTCCAGCATGCGGGCCAGCAATAGATATTGCGCCGAGAGGGCGGCGCCGATCCGCTCGGCGGCATTGCCTTGCGTGGCAAGGCCCTCGGTAAAGGCGGCCATGAGATCGCCCAGCAACCATTCGAGCAGGGCCACGAAAACCGCGTCCTTGTTGGAAAATTGCGCATAGAGCGTCGGCTTGGCGATGCCGGCCTGGCGGGCAATGGCTTCCATGGTGGCGCCGCGCAGGCCGTCGCGCAGCATGACCTGTCGTGCGGCGTCCAGCATACGCCGCCGCTTGTCTGCTCCCCGCCCTGTCCTCTGCGCTGCCTGCATGGCTTTCTCATTAGTATTGAACTTTTTGAACGATTATCGTATATATCGTTCAATTCCTCAGGAGGCAAATATGTCCGACCGCGTGCTGCTTACCGGTATATCCGGCTTTCTTGGTGGCCACATCGCCCTGCAATTGCTCGATGCTGGCTACACCGTGCGCGGCAGCGTGCGCAACCTGTCCAAGGCCGATATGGTGCGCGATAGTTTGAGCAAGGCCGGGGCCGATGTCTCCAGACTTGAATTCGTGACGCTCGAGCTGACCAGCGACAAAGGCTGGGACGAGGCAATGGAAGGCGTGCGTTTTCTGCAGCATACCGCCTCGCCCTTTGTGCTGGCCATGCCCGAGGACCGCAATGAGTTGATCGGGCCGGCGGTGGCAGGAACCGAACGTGCGCTCAATGCTGCGTTGCGGGCAGGGGTGGAGCGGGTGGTGCTCACCTCCTCGATGGCCGCCATTGCCTATGGTCATGAGAAATCCGACCACCCCATCTTCACGGCAGAGGACTGGACCCGGCTCGATGGGCGGCCCATCAATGCCTATATGGAGTCCAAGACCAGAGCCGAACGGCGCGCCTGGGAGATCATGGATGGGGCCGGTCGCCATGCCGATCTGGCAACGATCAATCCCGGCGGCATTTTCGGCCCATTGCTCGATAGCGATCCGGGCACCTCGGCCACATTGGTCAAGCGCCTGCTCGATGGCTCGGTACCCGCCGCGCCGCGTATTCCCATCACCGGCATAGATGTTCGTGATGTGGCGGCGGCCCATGTCGCGGCCATGAGCACGCCGGGCGCAGGCGGGCAACGTTTTCCCATGGGAGAAAGCGTCATGTATTTTGGCAATGTGGCGCGCCTGCTGCGCCAGCATTATCCCAAACACCGCGTGCCGCGCTTTGGCCTTCCCGACTGGGCGGTGCGGGTCTATTCGCTGTTCGACAAGGATGTGCGCGACAATATCGGGGAGCTGGGCTACGCCAAGCCGCTCGATTCCGCGCCAAGCGTAGCCTTGCTCAACCGCCCGTTCATCCCGCTCAGAGAAGCGATCCTGGCGACAGCAGACAGCCTGATCGCGCACAAACTGGTGTGATATCCACCCCTGAAGCGACGTCCGCACCTCTTGTTCGGGTGCGGATTTCTATCCATATATTGGATCGAATGGGGCTGTAGCTCAGTTGGGAGAGCGCGTCGTTCGCAATGACGAGGCCAGCGGTTCGATCCCGCTCAGCTCCACCATTCTCAAACTTTGTTTTGGTGAATCAGCTGGTGGCGTTGTCTGCTTCCATGCGGCCGGCGGCGCGGTCGAAGCCTTGGGCTATGGCGTCGCGCATGGCGGCGCGGGCGGCATCCGGGTCGCCGTCGCGGATGGCCTGGGCGATGCGCTTATGGACGTTGACGGTGACGGACAGGGCCGCCGGGTCGTTGACGGGCGAGGAGATGGTGAAGGCGGCGGTCAGGGCCATTTCGACCAGTGCGCTGATCGAGGCCATGAAGGGATTGCCCGAGGCTTCGGCGACGATTCTGTGAAATTCGAGGTCATAGCGGGCGAAATCGGCCGGTGTTTCGGCGCTTTCCATCCGATCCACGCAGGCGAGCAGGCGGCTGGCCTGTTCATCGCCTGCGCGCTCCGCGGCAAGGGCGGCCCCCTCGATCTCGATGCCGATCCGCACTTCGGCGAGGCTGCGCAGGAAGGTGACGTCGGGGCCGAGCTCGAAATGCCAGGCCAGCACATCGCCATCGAACAGGTTCCAGCGTTCACGCGGCAGCACGCGTGTGCCAATGCGCGCCCGCGCCTCGATCATGCCCTTGGCGGCAAGGGTCTTGAGCGCCTCGCGCAGCACGGTGCGCGACACGCCGAACCTTTCCAGCAATTCGCTATCGGGCGGCAGGATGGAGCCGGCAGGATATTGTTCGGAGACGATGGCGAAGCCGAGTTCCCACAAGACATCGGAATGCAGATTCCGCGCCGGGTTGCGGCCGGACAGGGTCGCAATAAGGTCGCCCGAATGGCGTGCGCGTCCACCGGACCTGTCCATGACGTCTATTCTCCCTGCTCGCTCCTGCGGACCTTAAGCACAGGCCCATAAGTATGACAATCTGTCTGGTCCGCACAGACTGGACACTGCACGGTCTGCCGCGCCATGTTGCGGCCCATCTACCTGATTTGACGACAAGGATATTGTGATCATGAGCAGCGGCGAAACCATCGATAAAGTGCTTCAAAGCGTCGATTCAGGGCTGGAGCAAAGCCTTGAGAGGCTGTTTGCGCTGCTGCGTATCAAGTCAATTTCCACCGATCCGGCCTATGCAGCGGAATGCCAGAGGGCGGCGGAATGGGTTGCCGGAGAACTTACAAGCCTGGGCTTTGATGCGTCCGCGCGTCCGACGCCCGGTCACCCGGTAGTCGTTGCCCATGGCCCGGAACAGGCGGGGCCGCATGTGCTGTTTTACGCCCATTATGACGTGCAGCCGGTCGATCCGCTCAATCTGTGGCATTCCGATCCGTTCGAGCCGCAGATCGTGGAAAAGGACGGCCGCAAGATCATCGTGGCGCGCGGTGCCTCGGACGACAAGGGGCAGATGCTGACCTTTATCGAAGCCTGCCGCGCCTGGAAGCAAACCACCGGCTCCCTGCCGATCCGTATCTCACTGATGCTGGAAGGTGAGGAGGAGAGCGGCGGCAAGAACCTGCCGCCCTTCATGAAGGACAATGCCGAAGAGCTGAAAGCCGATATTGCGCTGGTCTGCGACACCGATATGTGGGACCGCCAGACCCCGTCCATTACCACCATGCTGCGCGGCCTTGTGGCCGAAGAGGTGGAAATCATTGCCGCGGACAAGGATTTGCATTCGGGCATGTTCGGCAATGCGGCGCGCAATCCCAATCAATTGCTGGCCGAAATCATTGCCAGCCTGCGCGCGCCCGATGGCTCGGTGACCCTGCCTGGTTTTTACGATGATGTGGCCGAGATTTCGCCGGAGGTGAAGGCGCAATGGGCCGGGCTTGGCTTTGACGAAAAGGCGTTTCTAGGGGCGGTCGATCTTTCCGTTCCGGCGGGCGAGCAGAGCCGCTCGGTGCTGGAGCAGCTCTGGGCGCGGCCAACCTGCGAAATCAACGGCATGAGCGGGGGCTATATCGGGGATGGTTTCAAGACCGTCATTCCGGCCCGCGCCAGCGCCAAGATTTCGTTCCGTCTCGTTTCGGGTCAGGACCCGGCAAAAATCCGCGCTGCGTTCCGGGCTCATGTCGAGAGCATGTTGCCGGCCGATGTCACGGTTAAATTCACCCCGCATGGCGGCGCACCGGCCATTACCGTACCGGCGGAGGGCGAGTTTTTGCGTCAGGCGCTGTCGGGGCTGACCGATGAATGGGGCAAGCAGGCCGTTATCACCGGCTCGGGTGGTTCGATCCCGGTAGTGGGCGAGTTCAAGTCGATCCTCGGGCTCGATACGCTGCTGATCGGCTTTGCGCAGGTGGACGATCAGATTCATTCGCCCAACGAGAAATATGATCTCGACAGCTATCACCGCGGCATCAGGAGCTGGGTGCGGGTGCTGGGTGCGCTGGCAAGCTAACCCCCACCTAGCCTCCCCCTGAAAAAGGGGGAGGGATCCATCCAGTTCGCTGAACCATCATGGGCAACACCTCTTCTCCTCCCCCTCCTTCAGGGGGAGGCCGGGTGGGGGGTGCTCTTAAACCAGCCACACTGCAATAATCGCAATCACCGCCGGAACGGTCTGAATGAACAGGATTTTCCTGGACGAGGTGACTGCCCCGACAATTCCTGCCACCGCCACGCAGGCGAGGAAGAAGAGCTGGATCTGCCAACCAAAACCGGGATCGGGATGCACGAGGCCCCAGATCAGGCCTGCGGTGAGAAAGCCGTTATAGACGCCCTGATTGATGGCGAGAGTTTTGGTCTGGCGGGAAAATTCCGGCGTCAGCCCGAAGGCTTTCTGCCCGCGCGGGCTGTCCCACCACAGCACTTCGAGCAGCATGATATAGATGTGCAGCAGGGCGACGAGCCCGACCAGAACCATTGGGATGAATGGCATTTATGCCTCCACGGCGACATCGAGCGCCAGTTCGACCATGTCCACCAGCGACGTCTGCCGGTCGTCGGCGCTGATTTCTTCGTGGGTGATCAGGCAATCGGTCATGGTGCAGATGGTCAGCGCCTTTACGCCGAAACGGGCGGCCAGGGTGTACAGCGCGGCCGCCTCCATTTCGACGCCGATGACACCATGATCGAGTAGCGCCCCATAGCCCTCAAGGCCGGGTTCGCGGTGATAGAAAATGTCCGACGAGAGCATATTGCCGGCATGGACCTTGAGGCCCTTGGCGTCGGCCTTGTCGGCGGCGGCGCGCAAGAGGCCGAAATCGGCAATCGGGGCGTAATTATAGGGGCCGAACCGGCCTTTGACGATGGAGGAATCCGTGGTCGCGCCCTGCGCCAGCACCACATCACGCACCTTCACTTTGGCGTTAAGCCCGCCACAGGTGCCGACGCGGATCAGCGTTTTGGCGCCAAAGGTGTTGATCAGCTCATGCACATAGATCGAGAGCGAGGGCTGGCCCATGCCCGAGGCCTGCACCGAAATGGGCTTGCCTTTCCAGGTGCCGGTATAGCCGAGGCAATTGCGCACGGAATTGGCCAGTTTCGGGCTGTCGAAAAAGGTTTCGGCAATCCATTTGGCGCGCAGCGGATCGCCCGGCAGCAGCACGGCTTCGGCATAATCGCCGGGCTTGGCGTGGTTGTGCGGCGTGGTCATGGCGCTTGTTCCTTGTTGTCCATTTGGTCAAATCATTGCCACCGGGCAGCGTTAAAGACAATGCTTGGGCAGAGAAGCGCTTGACGCGGAACCGGGACGGCCCCATTTACCCCAGCCAGCCAAGGAGGCACGGATATGGTCGCAAAGATTTTCATCGATGGCGAAGCTGGAACGACGGGTTTGCAGATCCGTGAACGGCTGGCCGGTCGCCGCGACCTGGAAGTGATCTCCATCGCGCATGAGAAGCGCAAGGATCAGGACGAGCGCAAGCGGCTGCTCAATGAAGCCGATGTCGCCATCCTCTGCCTGCCCGACGAGGCGGCCAGGGAAAGCGTGGCGCTGATCGAGAATGACACGACGCGGGTGATCGATGCCTCGAGCGCCCATCGTGTCAATGAAAACTGGGCCTATGGCTTTGCCGAAATGGATATCGGGCAGACCGACGCCATCGCCAAGGCGCGCTACGTGGCCAATCCCGGCTGCTGGCCGCAGGGGCTGATCGCCTCGGTGCGTCCACTGATCGAAGCGCGGCTGTTGCCGGGCGATTATCCGCTCTCCTATCACGGTATTTCCGGCTATTCGGGCGGCGGGCGGCAGATGATCGAGGATTATGAGGCGGCGGGAAAGACGCCCAGCCAGTTCATGCCCTATGGCCTCACCTTCAAGCACAAGCATCTGCCCGAAATGCAGGCCTATTCCGGGCTTGGCCGTGCCCCGCTATTCGAGCCGGTGGTGGGCAATTTCGCGCAGGGCATGACCAATTCGGTGCCGCTGCATCTCGACATGGTGGCCGAAATCCCGAGCGGCAAGGATATTCATGCGGCGCTGAGCGATTTCTATGCCGCGATCCCTAACAGTTTTGTGCGTGTCGCGCCCTATGATCCGGCAGCGGGCAAGAGCGAAGGGCTCGATCCGCAGGCGCATAATGGCACCAATACGCTGACCCTGCATGTCTTTGCCAATGACGAGGCGGCGCAGGCTGTTATCGTTTCGGTCTATGACAATCTGGGCAAGGGCGCTTCGGGCGCTGCGGTGCAGAACCTCAACATCATGCTGGGCGTTGACCCGCGCGAGAGCCTTGAGGGCTGAGGGGGGCTATCTCTCTCCACCCACCGGCCCCCACCTCCCCCTTTCACGGGCTTTGAGCCGTGCCGGAGGCCAAATCTCTCCAGTGGAGAGATTTGAGGAGAGAAGGCCATGAGAGCTACGCTCGAATGGCGGAGCGTAGCTTGGCCGTTAGGCCATAGCGAAGCTAGGAGGGGGTGCGAAAGCCCCACTGCTTCCCCGCCCACCGCTCGTCACCCTCGGGCTTGACCCGAGGGCTCTTCACTTTACAGAGCGCATCAAAACACAACCCCCTCGGGTCTAGCCCGAGGGTGACGATTTGTGATGGGTTGTAGCCAGAGCTCCAACAAACTTATCCCCCTCCCCATCCCTCCCCATCCCTCCCCGTCCCTCCCCGTCAAGGGGAGGGTGCCGCATCGAGTATGTGGATAGTGCTCGCCATCTCTCGGAATTGACCCACCCACCGCCTGACACCCCGGCGCAGGCCGGGGCCTATCCTGAGGTGACGGCATTACGCGCGGCGTTCTTGTTTGGCGGTCTGGAGATGGACCCCGGCCTGCGCCGGGGTGACAGAAGGTGTTTGGGTGAAGCTTCGTTGCAATAAACTTATCCCCGCCACTCGTTACCTGATGCAGATTGTTTGCACCCCTGCACAGGCTGCGCGGTCGCTACGAACAATCGGTGCGGGGGACCGGATGAGGATGGGGTCGCCTGTCTTCCGTTCG